>Ga0310695_10001895_pt1 | contig 46628 bp, 41 predicted proteins | sample RumenRJG_04DNA_FD_203882 | JGI IMG/M metagenome (GOLD analysis project Ga0310695, IMG submission 203882) | Bovine rumen microbial communities from Lethbridge, Alberta, Canada - RJG_04 (v2) (version 2) | ecosystem: Host-associated > Mammals > Digestive system > Stomach > Rumen | place: Canada... | reverse complement strand
CCATCCCGTCTCGATGCACTACACGGCGAAGGACGGGAAGACGTACCTCTTCAATCTGCTCGACACGCCAGGACACGTCGACTTCGCCTACGAGGTCAGCCGCTCGATGGGCGCGTGCGAAGGTGCGCTTCTCGTAGTCGACGCCGCGCAGGGAGTCGAGGCCCAGACCGTCGCCAACACCTACTTCGCACAGGACGCGAAGCTCGAGATCGTACCAGTTCTCAACAAGGTGGACCTTCCCGGCGCCGACGTCAAGGAGGTCTCGCGCGAAATCGAGGACATTCTCGCGATTCCGATGGACGACCCACTTCTCGTCTCTGCAAAGACGGGCATGGGCTGCCCAGATGTCCTTGAGGCGATCGTAAATCGCATACCGCCGCCTACGACGCTCGGCATCGACGCGCCTCTGAGGGCGCTCGTCTTCGATTCCGTGTTCGACGAGTTCCGCGGCGTGATAACGTATGTCCGCGTCATGGATGGCTCTTTGAAGGCGGGGCAGGGCGTTGTCTTCATGGGGAGCCACGTCTCGACTACCGTTCACGAAGTCGGCATCTTCTCCCCGACGAAGAAGCCGGTAGACCACCTTGAGGCGGGCCAGGTCGGCTACATCGTCGGCACGGTGAAGGACCCGAGCGAAATCAAGATCGGCGACACGGTGACGACGGCGAAGCTTGGCGCGACGGAACCGCTTCCCGGTTTCCAGGACATCCACCCGACTGTGTTCTGCGGCATCTACCCGATGTCGACTGACGAGTTCCCGAAGGTCTCGGCGGGACTTGAAAAACTGCACCTCAACGACTCGGCGTTCACGTTCCACCACGAAAGCTCGCTCGCGCTCGGTTTTGGCTTCCGCTGCGGCTTCCTCGGGCTTCTCCACATGGAGATCGTCCAGGAGCGCCTGAGGCGCGAGTTCGGGCTCGACATAATATCGACCTCCCCTGGCGTCGTCTACAAGCTAAAGCTAAAGAACGGCGAGGAGAAGGATCTCGACAACCCGCTTCAGATGCCCGATCCTTCCGCGCTTGAGACAATATCCGAGCCGATTCTCAAGTCTCGCATCATCACTCCGTCGGAATCTATAGGCGACGTGATGCGAATCGTGATGGACCGCCGCGGGCAGGTCGAGGGGACGGAGACGATTGACGCGAAGCGCGTGATGCTCCACTGCATGCTTCCTCTCAACGAGATCCTCATCGACTTCCACGACACGCTTAAGTCGGTGAGCCACGGCTATGCCTCGATGGACTATGAGCCCGCGGGCTACCAGGTCTCCGACATCGTTAAGATGGACATTCTCCTCAACGGCGAGACTGTCGATGCGTTCGCGACGATGGTACACCGCGCCAAGGCGCGCGCGCGCGGGCTTCAGATGTGCAAGGCGCTTGCCGACACGATTCCGCCGCACCAGTTCAAGATTCCGGTGCAGGCGGCGATAGGCAAGGAAATCATTGCCCGCGAAGACATTAGGCCTTTCCGCAAGGACGTTCTCGCAAAGCTCTACGGCGGCGACGTGACGCGAAAGATGAAGGTCTTGGAAAAGCAGAAGCGCGGCAAGGCGAGGATGAAGGAGTTTGGCCACGTCAACGTTCCGCAGTCAGCCTTCATTGCGGTGCTGAAGGGCACCATCAAGGACAAATGACGCTTTCCATAGCGGCTGCGATCGTAGTTGGCGCGGCGCTTGCCGTCTCGGGCGCAGTCCTGCAGAGCGTCCTCAGGAATCCCCTCGCGGAACCCTATATCCTCGGCATCGTCGGTGGTAGCGCGCTTTTCTCGGCGCTTGCGACGAAGCTCGGCATTGTCGCTCTCGCGGCGTGGGTTCTTCCTGCGTCGAGCTTCCTTGGCGCGTGCTTCTCGCTTTCGCTTCTTCTACTCGTCGCATGGCTCGCCTCGAGGGCGCGCGACGTCAACGGATCGGATGCCCAGCTTAGGTCTAATTTCTCGACTGTCGTTATAGCCGGCTTCGTAGTCGGCGGCTTTACCGGCTCGCTTGACTGGCTTGTTCTCTCCTACTGCTCGCCCGAGGATTTCACGCGCCTCAACAAGTGGCTGTATGGCTCACTTTCCGAAGTCGGGTTCGCCGCGTTTGCCTCTGGTGCGCTTGTGCTTGCGATAGTGATGGCCGTTCTTGTTTTCTTCCGTCGTGAACTCAACGTAATGGAACTTGGCCACGACGAGGCCGAATGTCTCGGCATAGATACGCGCACGACGATGATCGCCGTAATTGGCGCGGTCTCGCTTGCCACGGCTGTGTCGGTGTCGCTCGCTGGCGCGATAGGTTTTGTCGGTCTCGTCGTTCCGCATTTCGTCAGGCGAGTGTTTGGGCCGCGCATGCAGCGGCTCCTGCCGCTTTCTGCGCTTTTTGGAGGCGTGTTCCTCGCCGTCGCCCAGGTTGTCGCTGCAAAGTTTCTTCCCGAGGTCGGGGTAGGCGTGATCTGTGCCATATTCGGCGGGCCGTTTATTCTATGGCTCCTCGCCTCGCGCCGCAACGGGGAAGGGCGCGACGTTTAGCTCTTCGCGAACTTTCTGTCGAGTTCGCGCGTCGACGTAAAGATCATTGTCGGCTTTCCGCCTGGGCTTATGTAGGGCATACGGCATGAGGCGAGTTCCTCGACGAGTTTGGTCGCCCCGGCTTCGTCAAGCGCAAGAGACATTCCGGCGAAGGATCGCGCTATCGACTTCGCTACAAGCTCTTCGCGCCAGCGTTCGCCGCGCCTTGCGCCGCCTTCCGAGAGGTCGCGCGCGACCGTGGAAATGACGTCTGCAGGGGAGAGGGAGCCGATAAGCTGCGGAACTGCGTCGATCTTGAAGGTGTCGCGCCCGAACGGCTCGATTTTGAATCCCATTGGCTCGATGTCGCCGAGTGCTGCCGTGATTCGTGCAGCGTCGACAGGCGAGAGGTGGATCGTCTCTGGGATGAGGAGCTGCTGAGAAAGGGTGTCGCCTTGTCCAGAGCGTGCTAGAAGCTGTTCGAAGGCAATGCGCTCGCGTGCGGCGTGTGGGTTTATGGTGACAAGTCCTGCGTCGGTCTCGACGAGCAGATAGCCGCTCGCCGTCGTCGCAAGGAACTTGAACCACTTCCACGGCCTTGCGCCAGTGTCGTCGGCAGCGAGTGGAAGCTCTATCTCGACTTGGGTAGGTGCGGGGGCGGGAGTTGGAGTTAGAGTTGGAGTTGGAGCGGGAGTGGGGGAGTGAGGGAGTGGGGGAGTCGGGGGAAGTGGAATTCCTGTCCCGTTCGTCTCGGCTGTCCTGTTAGTCCCGTCTGTCCCATTCGTCCCGTTAGCCCCGCCCGTCGTCTCGCCGCTCGTCGCAACACCGCTTGTCGTTGGCCTAATCCCAAGCGCCCCTTCAATCGCCTCTGTAATCGCGCGCTTTACCGCAATGTTGTCGCGGAAGCGAACTTCTCTCTTTGTTGGATGGACATTGACGTCGACTTGGTTTGGCGGCAATTCGATGAAAAGGAAAAGAGCTGGTTTTATATCCCCCTGTCTGTGCGGGTATGCCTCGCGCACGGCGTAGGCGATCGAAGGCGCGGTCGCAGGGCGTCCGTTCACAAATACATATTGGTCGCGCCGCGTCGGCATCGAGAGATTTGGCTTTTCTATGTAGCCAGAGACGCGCACGACATTTCTCTGTGCGTCAGACGGCGGCGGAAGGGGAATCAAGCTCTCGACGAAGTCGGCACCGAAGATGTCGAGCAGACGGTCGACGAGTGAATTCGCTGGCGCGAGGCGATAGAGCTCTCGTCCGTCGACGACAAGCGAGAAGCCGATGCCGGGGTGCGCGAGCGCGTGGACTGTGAATATCCCCTTTACGCGGCCTTCCTCAGTCGCAAAAGAGCGCAGGAACTTGCGCCGTGCGGGAACGTTGCAGAAAAGGTCGCGCACCTCTACGAGCGTTCCAGGTGGGCATCCTGCCGTGCTTGTCTCGACGAGTTCCCCTGCGTTCACGACGATCTGCGTCCCTTCGTCCGCGTCGTGGCAGCGTGTCACGAGAGAAAATCGCGATACTGATGCGATTGACGGAATTGCCTCTCCCCTGAAGCCGAGAGTGTCGATATTCTCGATGTCGTCTACGTCGAGGATTTTCGAGGTCGCCTGCCTCTCAAGCGAGAGAAGGGCGTCTTCCTTCGTCATCCCGCAGCCGTCGTCGCGTACAGAGACGAGCTTGCGCCCGCCCTGCGCGATGGAGACCTTGATGTTGGCGGCTCCTGCGTCTACCGCGTTTTCTACGAGCTCCTTCACGACGGACGCAGGACGTTCCACAACCTCGCCTGCCGCGATCTTGTTCGCGACGTGCAAGGGGAGAACGTGGACGTGTCCGTCGCGTGCAGCCATGTCAGATGTCCAGGCTTATGCCGCGTCTCAGGTATGTCGGAATGTCGAGATCCTCGCTGTTCCAGATCGTCGGCTCCGCGTTGTTGAAACGGCCTCTTCCCTGCGGGCCGACGCCAAGTGGCTTTGCGGCGCGCTTCTTGCGTTTGTTGCCAAGGACGCCTGCGGGCTTCTCCTCGGAATAGTCGTCCTTTGCGTTTGCCTCGAAGAGGAGAAGGACAACTGAAATGCGCCCTGAGAACGTGTCCTCGTCGTTTACCGTTGCAAGCTCGAAGGTCGTCGCCTGGTTGCCGAACGCGGAGCGCACACCGTCGGATATTGTGCTTATTTCGCCGAGCCGCAGGTCTTCTCCCGCGAGGACGCCGCATAGTATCGCCCTCACAGGCCCCGAGCCCGTCGTGAGAAGTGGTGCCCTGGCGATCATGTCGCTTATGTCGCGCGCACGGTCGGGTCCCATTGACGAGACCGCGGCAAATCTGCCGCGCCCGGCCTTTGATACCAAGTGGCGTATGCGCTCGGCGTCGAGCCGCAGGTATCCTGGCTTTTCGACGAGACGCCAGAAGAGCGTGACGGCCGATGCCATTGTGTCGACGGCGCGGCGCATCGCGTCGTCCAGGCGTTCGGCGTTGCCGACGATCTTGTCGAGCGGCACGAAGAAAGTCGCGCCGGCCGCCTCTTCGATCATCGTCATTACGCCGCGTGCCGAACGCTGGCGGTCTTCGCCCTCGAAAGTGAACGGCGTTGTGGCGAAGACGATCGACGGTATGCCGAGTGAATCGAGGCGCTTCACTGTCTCGAGCGTCGCGCCGCCGCCTGTGCCGCCGCCGAGCGACGTCACGATGATCGCGAGGCGCACGCCCTCAATCTTTGGATCGAGCGAGTTTATCGAGTCTTCAGTCGCGAGCCTTGCCGCGACAATGTCGCCGCCGGAACCGCGGCCGGAAAGACGGTTGCCGCCGAGGAGCAGGAAGTCTTCGCAGTCCGCCGCCGTTGCGGCGTCGGTGTCTATGGCAAGGAACCTCAGCCCCTCTCCGAAGGCGCGGCGAACGCCGCGGGCTATTGCCGAGCCGCCGCCGCCTATGCCGATGAGCATCATTGAGGACGAGTCGTTCATTTAAAGAACCTCCCGATAAGCCCGCTGAGGATCGACCTGTCCTCGTCAGTGCGGCTTGCATACATCAGTGCGCCGGCAACGGCCGCGAACGATGCCGGGAATTTTTCGCCGTCGAGTCCGTCGACGTGGATTGGCTTTCCCGTCCGCACCGGCATGCCAAGCTCGCGCTTTACGAGATCGTCGATATCGTGCATTGCCGCGCCTCCGCCAGTAAGGACAACTCCAGCATGAAGGCGGTTGAAGAGATCCTGGTCTTCAAGCGTCTCGCGTATGACGGTCAATAGCTCCCTAAGGCGTGCGTTGACTACGGTGTCGAGCGCGCGGCGGGAGATTGTGCGCGTTTCCATCAGCGGAGAGGAACCTGGCACTTTTACGCGCGGCTCGCCGGGTCTGCCGATGATTGCGGATGCCGATTCTATCTTCAGTTGCTCCGCCTGGGCGTTAGTAGTCTGGAACGCATGGGCGATGTCGTTCGTAATGTGGTCGCCGCCTACGCCAATTACTCCAGTCGTCACGAGATGGCCGTCAGAATAGGCTGCGTAGCCGGTGGAACCGCCGCCTATGTCGAGGACGAGGACTCCGTTTCTCTTCTCGTGTTCGTCAAGCACTGCGTCCGCCGCGCAAGTCGCTGCGAAAAGCGGCTCGCGTATCTCAAGCTTTGCCTCGTCGGCTGCCGTGCGCGCGTTGTCGATCCTGTTGCGGTCGGCGTGAATCTGGAGAGTGTTGAGCTTCAGTATGCGGCCCGACATTCCGCGCGGCGCGGTTATGCCGCGCAGGGCGTCGACTTCGTAGTCCTGGTCGACGATGTCGAGGAATTCCCGGTCCTTCGGGATCTGCATCGTGCGTGAACTTCTGAAGACGGCGTCAAGCTCCTCAGGGCCAACCTTTGCGCCTTCGATCGGCACCATGCCCTGGAAGGGATCTGCCTTGATATGCTGGCCGGATACGACGAGGTAGGCGTTGCCGAGCGTTATCGTACTCCCGGCTTCGGACTGCTTCTTCTCAATAGCGTGAAGGACGCTTTTGATAGAGCTTGTCGCCTGGTTTATGTCGAGTATCTGGCTCTTTCGGACGCCAGTCGAGGGAATCTCGGCGTGGCATGTTATCTTGAGACGGCCGCCCACTTCCTCCTCGCCGATGGCGAGGACCGTCCGCGTCGTGCCGATCTCCATTGCGGCATAGAAGTTACTCATAGAAATCCTTTTTTCGTATTGCCGTATATCTTGCCTGGCTGCGTCGCATCCCAGACGCGTATGCTGTCATCGATGCGCGATGTATAGGCTTTGGTCAGGTGATCGAGCTGCTTCTCGAGATTCTTCTGCGTGGACTCGGAAGGGTCGTCCATCCCGTCCCATGCGACCGTTGCGATGCTATAGTCGTTTCCGAGGACGACCGTTATGAAGTCAGGTTTCGATATGTCTGCCTCGATTGCCGCGAGCGCCCTGAAGTTGTCGCGACAGGTCTCGAGAAGCTTAAGTGCGGCGAAGGCGCGGCCTGTGAGCTTGTGGCCCTTGTCTGTTCCTGGCGCGGCGGCTTCACGTATTATCGGCAGCATCTGAGTGCCGTTCGACGAGATGAAGACGATGCCCTCGGTGTCGGCTACGCGGCCGGAGTCCTTCTTTTCGCCCTTGATGCCGAGGCGCACGACGGGAACGCGCTCTTCGACGGTGATGGACACCTTGTCGGGCAGGTGCCGAGCGATTGAAATCTCCCTGATGTTGGGAATCTTCTTCAACGTCTCCTTGCGCCTTTCGTCAAAATCGATCAGTGCGAGGTTGGCGCCGTTCTTGAGGCCGAACATGTACGCGATCACGTCTGCGCGGACCATCTTGCCGTCTGTTATCGAGACTTGCGATGTGACGTCGGTTATGACGCACTGCTCGAGCCAGATGTCGCGCAGGCAGTTGTATGCCACGGCGAGGCCTATGATCGCGGCGACGCATACGACGACGCCGAGGACGATCAGTATCCGCCGTCCGCCGTTTGAACTTTTAATCTTGTTCTCTTTCATCTATGTCAGTCGTGTTTGGCGCTTGCAAGTATGCGGTCACAGACGCCGGCGAAGGTGAGCCCAGTCTTCATTCCCGCCTTGGGAACGAGCGAGTGGGAGGTGAAGCCCGGAGAGGTATTGAGTTCAAGCACATAGCAGCGCCCGAGCGGTGACACGCGGAAGTCGACGCGCGTGACTCCTCGGCAACCGACCGCCTTGTAGGCGTCCACGGCGATTTTCTGCATCTTCTGCGCGAGCTCGCCGTCTTCGAGGAAGGGGTAGCGCGTTTCGTTCGAGTCGTATTTCTCGTGGTAGCCATACCAGCCGTTTGGCGCGACGATCTCGAGGACTGGAAGCGGCTCGCCGTCGATCACGCCTACGGTGAATTCGCGTCCGGGAATGTATTCCTCGACTAGGACGGTCGGCGGCGACGATTTTGCGTTCTCGGCGCTAATGGCCTTGAACGCATCTTCGAGCGCTCTTTTCCACTCCTCCTGCTTCGAGACTTTGGAGATGCCAACTGAGGAGCCGTCGCATGGCGGCTTCACGACGACGGGAAGGGGAATAGGGGATTTCACGGTGTCGGGATTGGCAAGTCCCCACGCGGCTGTCGGAACGCCATTCATTTCAAGAACCATCTTCGTCTTGACCTTGTCCATCGCAATCTGCGAAGCCGCGGCGCCAGGGCCGGTGTAGGGAACGCCGATCTTGTCGAGAGCAAGCTGGACGCCGCCGTTCTCGCCCCAGCCGCCGTGCAGGGCGATATAGGCGGCGTCGACGTCCTTTGGCATTGCGTCGAGGTTGTCTGCGTCAAGTACGACAGGCACAACCTCGTATTTCCCGAGGCTTGCGAGCGCTTCTGCGACATTTCGTCCGCTCTGCAGCGAAACCTCGCGCTCGCTCGAAGTTCCACCCATCAAAACAGCAATCTTCTTCATTGCGGATATTATATCAAAAATAGGAGTCAGGAGTCAGTACTTAGTAGTCAGTGAAATAGGAGTCAGGGGTCAGGAGTCAGGAGTCAGGAGTCAGGACATCGAATTTGGTATAATATCCGAAAAATGAACGGGCAGAGGAGAGTACATTTCATTGGCATAGGCGGGGTCGGGATGGCCGCGCTTGCCGTGCTTCTTAAAGATAGGGGATGCGCGGTGTCGGGCTGCGATTTGTCGCGAAGCGCGCGCACAGACTGGCTTGAGTCGCTTGGCGTTTCCGTCGCATTGGGGCACGACCCTGCCCATGTTGAAGGTATTGATGAAGTCGTTGCAACCCCTGCCGTCGCTAGCGACAATCCAGAGCTTGTCGCCTCTGCTGGACGAGTACGGATGCGCGGCGAAGTTCTTGCCGAAGTTGTAAACGCCGCGCCCGACTCAATCGCCGTCTGCGGCAGTCACGGCAAGACGACGACGGCGACTTTCGTTGCGAAGCTTCTTCTTGCGCTTGGCGAAGACGTTGAATGGGCGATTGGCGGCGAGACGGGTGATTTTCCAGTCGCAGGCGGGAAGGGCGTGCTCGTTGTCGAAGCAGACGAGTCGGACGGCACGCTTGCACTGTATCGCGCTAAGACCCTCGTCGTCACGAACTGCGACTACGACCACCCCGACCATTTCAAGACGCGAGCAGACTACGACGCTTGCTTCAACACGGCACGGGGGCAGTCTCGCGATGTCGTCGAGGGCGAAGGGCTCGCGCCGCTCGCGTTTCTCGACGCTGTAGACGCTTTTGCCGCCCTTGCGCCGCATAACAAGAAAAACGCCCGCGCCGCAGTTGAAGTAGCTCTTCACCGCGGACACTCTCCAGAGGCAATCGCCGCCGCGCTTCCCGAAGCGGTCGCGACGCTTCCCGATAGGCGCTTTCAGAAAATAGTAGATGGCGTCTATACTGACTACGCCCACCACCCTGCGGAGATGGCGTGTGCAGTCGCGATGGCGCGGCAAATCTGCCGTGGAGTCTTGCGTGTTCTTTTCCAGCCGCATCGCTATTCGCGCACGAAGGCGCTTCTCTCTGATTTCCCTGCGGCCTTTGCGCTTGCGGACGAAGTCGTGCTTTGTCCCATCTATGCGGCGTTCGAGCAGCCGATTGAAGGCGGCGACATTGCCGATCTATACAAGGCGACGCGCGAGACGGGAGTTCGCGTCATGCTCGCCCGAAGCTGCGAAGAGGCGTGGGAACACGCGCGAAATTCAATGGGGATTGACGACGTGACGCTGCTTCTTGGCGCTGGCGACATCATCGCGCTCGCGCCGATCGTCAGGCGCGGCGCGGATACTGTGCTTAAGAAAATCCTTATCGGCCATGGCTCGAACACGTGGAAGAGCGACTTGAACCTTTCTGTCGAATATGTCAAGACAAACGGCCCCGCAGGTGAGAGCGGTGCATCGCTTCTTGCCGCGTATCCGTCGCTGTGTCCGTGGATGGCTGGAATTCCCGGGACGATTGGCGGCTGGGTGAAGATGAACGCCGGCGCATTTGGACATTCGATTTCCGAAGTCATCTCGGCCGTGAAGGTCGACGGCAAGTGGATCCCTGCCGAGGACTGCGGTTTTGGCTACCGCACAAGCGCGATCAACGGCGAGATACAAGATGTGAAGTGGCGCAATTCCATCTGCGAAGAGGGAACGCCAGCGGACTTTCTCGCAAGGCGCAAGAACTTCCCGCCTGGCACGAAGGGAAGTGTCTTCAAGAATCCGCCTGGCGACTTTGCGGGACGGCTTCTCGAAGAGGCGGGCGCGAAGGGCCTTAGAGTCGGCGGCGCATATGTCTGGGAGGAGCATGCGAATGTCATCGTCTCTGGCCCTGGTGCGACGCCGAGCGACTTCCTTGCGCTTTCGCGGCTTATGCGAAACAAGGTTCTCTTCAAGTTCGGCATTCGCCTTGAGCCCGAGGTGACGGGTCTCGCCTGAATATGATATAATATTCGTCAAACGGGGTGCTGCGGCGCAGGGTGCGCGGCGGCTGAGATGAGACCCGCAGAACCTGATCCGGGTAATGCCGGCGGAGGAAGAAAATGAAGATCAAGTATCAAGGCGATGCCGTCGATACGACGGCGAAGACGGTTGCCGAGTTTCTCTCGGCGCGAGGCGTAGATCCAGCTAAGGCGATTGTCGAATACGGCGGCGAAGTGTATGCACCAGGAGCCGATCTTTCGGCGCTTGCGCTCGTTGACGACGCTTCGCTCGATGTGTTCAAGATGACGGCTGGGGGCTGAGATGTCGGCAAACACCTATCTAACTCCCGAGGAACGCACCGTGCTTGAGTCGGCGCGTGTCGGGATCGCGGGCGCTGGCGGGCTTGGCTCCAATTGCGCGATGCATCTCGTGCGCTCGGGGGTGAAGCACATCACGATCGCCGACTTCGATGTCGTAAACGAGTCGAATCTCAACAGGCAGTTTTTCTTCCGCGATCAGCTTGGGCAGAAGAAGGTCGAGGCGATCAAGGCGAACCTCCTGCGCATTGAGCCGGATGCGGACATCCGCGCCGTGGACATGCGGCTTGACGCATCCTCTGCGCGGGAAATCTTCGCGGACTGCGACATTGTCGTCGAGGCATTCGATGTAGTCGATGCGAAGGTTATGCTTGTTTCGTCTTTCGCATCTTCTGGCAAGATGCTCGTCACGGCGAGCGGAATTGCGGGCTGGGGGCGCTCGAATGAGATGCGGGTCAGGAAGATGGGCAACATAGTCGCCATCGGAGACGGAGAGACGGCGGTCGGCGCAAATGCCGCGCCAGCCTCGCCCCGCGTCGGAATCGCCGCGGCAATGCAGGCCAATGCGGTTGTAGCAATGTTGCTGGGAGAGGAACTGTAAAACTCCGCGTTCTCTGCGACTCTGCGCCTCTGCGTTAAAAAACATAAATCGATTTGAAAGGGTAAAGAAAATGAAAGATCTAATAATTGGTGGGAAGAAGTTTACGAGCCGCTTTTTCCTTGGAACGGGCAAGTTCGCATCTGGCGAGCTTCTTAAGGCCGCGATCGATGCGAGCGGAACAGAACTCGTGACTACTGCGCTTACGCGCGTCCACGAAGACGATGCGGCGCACGACGATATCTTGGGCGTGATCGACCGCTCGAAGGTCGAGGTGATGCTCAACACTTCCGGCGCGCGCAACGCAGCCGAGGCGGTCAGGATCGCGAAGCTCGGAAAGGCCGCAGGCTATAACTGGATCAAGATTGAGGTCCATCCCGACGCGCGGTATCTCCTGCCCGATCCTGTGGAGACTCTTGAGGCCGTCAAGGAGTGCGCTAAGCTCGGAATGGTCGTTCTTCCCTACATCAACGCCGATCCCGTTCTCGCGCGTCACTGCGAGGACGCTGGTGCTGCGGCCGTCATGCCGCTTGGAAGCCCCATCGGTTCCAATCGCGGAATTCGTACGCGCGACATGATCGAGATCATAGTAGAGCAGAGCCACGTTCCAGTTGTCGTCGACGCCGGCATCGGGCTTCCTTCCCATGCGGCAGAAGCGATTGAGCTTGGTGCGGACGCCGTTCTTGCGAACACGGCAGTCGCCGCGGCAGACGATCCCGTCGAGATGGCTCGTGCTTTCGGCATGGCTGTTCGCGCCGCCGAAATCGCGCTCAAGGCCGGCCCGCCGTCCTCTCGCACGACGGCAAGCGCAACGAGCCCGATGGATATTTTCAAGTGAGGCGGCGATGTTTCCACTGTTGAAATTTACGGCTGAGCAGGTCGATGAATACTTCTCGAAGGTGACGCCCGAAATGGTGAAGACATCGCTTGCGAAGGAGAGGCACGACTGGTTCGACTTGCTGAATTTGATTTCGCCTGCGGCGTATCCGTTTATGGACGAGATGCGCGTCAAGGCGCGGCTTGCGCGAATCAAGTACTACGGCAAGACCGTGAGCGTCTATGCGCCGCTCTATATTGGCAACACGTGCGTCAACCACTGCAAGTACTGCGACTTCCGTCGCGAACATACTGGAACGGTGAGGCGCAACCTGACGCTTGACGAAATCAAGGTCGAGGCCGAGGCGATACGTGCGAGCGGAATCGACAATCTTCTCATCGTTGCGGGTGAAGACCCGAAGGTGAATTCGGTCGAGCATTTCTGCGATGTCGCTCGTCTTTTGAAGCCGATGTTCTCAAACCTCTCCTTGGAAGTCGCTCCGCAGACCGAAGAAGGGTATAGGGCGATGTTCGAGGCGGGCTTTGAGTCGCTCACGTGCTTTCAGGAGACATACGATCAGGAACGATACAAGTTCTTCCATCCGGCGGGGCCGAAGTCCGACTACGAATGGCGGCTCTGGACGCAGCTTCGCGCGGGACGCGCTGGCTTTCGGATTCTCGGGTGTGCGTTTCTTCTTGGGCTTACGCCATGGCGCAGGGAAGCTGCGAGTCTTGCCGCGCACGCGCTCTACTTGATGAAGGAGTGCTACGAGTCGAAGGTGCAGTTCGCGTTTCCGCGCTTCTGCCGCGTCGAAGGCGGTTTTGTGCCGCCGTGCGAAGTTGACGAGCGCGATGTCGATTTGATGATGCTCGCGTTCAGGATATGTTTTCCGCAGTGCTGCATGACGGTCTCGACACGCGAGGCGCCGAAGTTCCGCGACTATATCGTACAGGTTGCGGCGGACAACATGAGTGCCGGCTCGCGCGTGACGCCTGGCGGATATGCTGTCCTTGAGAAGGAGCATGCGGCGGATGTCGCGCAGTTCACGCTCACCGACCGGCGAGCGCCAAAGGAAGTCTACGACGCGATCAAGGCAAACGGTCAGGAAGTCGTATTCAAGAATTGGGATAATAGAATATAGGGGTCAGGGGTCAGTAGTCAGGAGTCAGTAGTTGGAGTTCAGAGTTGGAGTTGGAGATAGGGGATAGGAGTCAGTAGTTAGGAGTCAGTAAAAATTTTAATAATAAGGAGAAAATCGATATGACACAACTTGAGGCGGCGAGGAAGGGCATTGTGACCGATGCTATGAAGCGGGTCGCAAAGGACGAAGGGCTTGACGCGGAGGCGGTTCGCGCGGCGGTCGCGTCTGGCGAGGCGGTGATTCCGCTCAACATCCACCACAAGAACGCCGTCCCTGTCGGCGTGGGGCGCATGTTCTCGACGAAGATCAACGCGAACCTCGGTCGCAGCGTGACGCACTCGGGGAAGGGCGACGAGCTTGAAAAGCTGAAAGTCGCTCTCGACGCAGGCGCAGATTTCGTGATGGACCTTTCCGTCGCGTCTTCGGAGGACGAGATCGCGGGCATCCGCCAGGGAATGCTCGACGCGAGCCCAAAGCCGCTTGGCACCGTGCCGATCTACGAGACGATTTCGCTTCTCGGCGACATTCCGAAAATGGACCCCAAGTTCCTTATCGGCGTCATTCGCCGCCAGGCCGAGCAGGGCGTCGACTTCATGACGCTTCACGCAGGGCTTCTTCTCAGACACATCCCGAACGCGATGAAACGCAAGATGGGCATAGTCTCTCGCGGCGGCGCGATCATGGCGGAATGGATGATGGAGAACAAGGCAGAAAATCCGCTCTACACGCACTGGGACGAAGTTATGGACATCCTCGCGGAACACGACGTCACCGTGTCGCTTGGCGACGGCCTGAGGCCCGGTTGCCTTGCAGACGCCTCTGACGCCGCGCAGTTCGGCGAGCTTGACGTCCTTGGCGAGCTCGTCGACCGTTGCCGCGAGCGAGGAGTGCAGGTGATGGTGGAAGGGCCTGGGCACGTTCCCTTCAACCAGATACAGATGAACATGGAGCGCCAGCAGGAAGTCTGCAAGAAGGCACCATTCTATGTGCTTGGGCCAGTTGTAACCGACATCGCACCCGGCTACGACCACATCGTCTCTGCAATCGGCGCGACAGCGGCCGCAACCTACGGTGCGTCGCTTCTTTGCTACGTGACTCCTGCCGAGCACCTCGGGCTTCCCGACGCCGAAGAGGTGCACCAGGGTTGTATCGCCTACAAAATCGCCGCGCACGCAGGCGATGTCGCGCGAGGGCTGCCAGGCGCGCGCGACCGCGACGACGCGATGTCCGACGCACGCGCAGCGTTTGACTGGGACCGCCAGTTCGAGATTTGCCTCGACCCGAAGCGGGCGAAGGAGCGGTGGCTTAAGACGCGCGCCTTCACCGACGAGGCGCATGGCGACGACCACTGCTCGATGTGCGGTAAGCAGTTCTGTGCCGTCCGTACATCGCGCCGCATCAAGAAACTTGCCGCGGAGCTTTCGTAATGACGCGCAGGTCCTTCCTCGGCCTTCTTGGCTGCGGCGGATGTGCCGCGGCCTTGCTTGGCTTCGGGCTTTTGCGAAAGCGCGGGCGCAAGGACTTCGACTTCGGCGACAACACGCTTGTAGCGTATTTCGCGGATGGAACGGAGTGGACGAGCCGCGAGCGCGGCGTAAAGCCGCTTGTCGACGCGATTGACGGCATGCGCGAGCGGTTCGCCGGGGCAAAGTGCTATGACCGCGTCGTCGGGCGGGCGGCGGCTTTTCTCTATGTAAAGCTTGGCGTCTCGTATGTCTTTGCGCCGGTGATGGCGAAGGGAGCGGTCGCGATCTTGAAGCGCCACGGCATCGAGCCGAGCTTCGACCTCGAAGTGCCTGGCATACGCAACCGTGCGAATGACGGTCCGTGTCCGATGGAACATGCGGTACGAGAAATCGCAGACACCGATGTTGACGCTGCCGTGGCCGCGATTCGCGCACAGATGGAACGCCTTCGGCAGTCTACCATGACAGGGCAGAATTTGGTATAATAATAACCCGTTCAAGGTCAGCACTCTTTACGAAAGTCGAACGGCGATGTGGAATTACTCTGAGAAGATGATGGACCACTTCCGGAACCCCCGGAACGTGGGCAAGATCGACAACCCCGATGGAACGGCGACAGTTGGTTCGCTTGCCTGCGGAGACGCCCTCCAGTTCCAGTTCAAGCTAGGGCCCGACGGAAAGATCGCGGAGGCGAAATTCCAGACCTTCGGGTGCGCGAGCGCGATTGCAAGTTCGTCGGCGCTGACCGAGATGGTTATCGGAAAGACGCTCGACGAGGCGAAGAAGATCACTAACCAGCAGATAGCCGACTACCTCGGCGGGCTCCCGCCGCAGAAGATGCACTGCTCCGTCATGGGCCGCGAGGCGATGGAGGCGGCGATCAAGAACTTCGAGACCGGCAAGAACACCGACCGCAACCTCGAGGATACGGTTCTTTGCACTTGCTACAACGTCTCCGAGAACGAGGTTCGCCGCGTGATAACCGAGAACCAGCTCACGACGGTAGAGGAAGTCACGAACTACACGAAGGCAGGCGGCGGATGCGGGCGCTGCAAGGGCAAGATACAGGCGATTCTCGACGAAATCCACGGAGGCGCAAAGTGAAGATCGGCTTTGACAATGACAAGTACCTGAAAGAGCAGTCCGAGGAGATTCGCCGCCGCGCCGGGAAGTACGGACGGCTCTACCTCGAGTTCGGCGGGAAGCTCATGAACGACTTCCACGCCGCGAGGTGTCTCCCGGGCTACCACCCCAACGTGAAGCTTCGGCTTCTCCAGACGCTCAAGGACCAGGCCGAGGTCATTCTTTGCATCTATGCCGGCGACATCGAGCGTAAGAAGATGCGCGCCGACTTCGGCATCTCCTATGCCGACGACGCGCTAAAGCTCATCGATGACCTCTCTTCTCTCGGGCTTACGGTGCGCGGCGTCGTGGTGACGCGCTACGAAGGGCAGATTGCGGCGCAACAGTTTGGCCAGAAGCTCGAGTCGCGCGGCGTCAAGTGCTACTTCCACGGCAAGACCCTCGGTTATCCCGCCGACGTCGACACCGTCGTCTCGGACCAGGGCTACGGCAAGAACCCGTTCATTCCCGTCGAGCGTCCGATTGTCGTTGTCACGGCTCCTGGCCCCGGCTCTGGCAAGTTCGCGACTTGCCTTAACCAGATCTACCACGAATACCGCCAGGGTCGTCTTGCCGGGTACTCCAAGTTCGAGAGTTTTCCTGTCTGGAACCTTCCCCTCCACCATCCGCTTAACATCGCGTACGAAGCGGCGACGATCGACCTCAAGGACAAGAACATGATCGATCCGTACCATCTCGCCGCGTACGGAAAGACCGCCGTAAACTACAACCGCGACGTCGACGCGTATCCGCTTCTCAAGACGATATGGGAGAAGATGACGAACGGCGAGTGTCCTTACAAGTCGCCGACTGACATGGGTGTGAACCGCATCGGCTTCGGAATAGTCGACGACGCGGTTGTGCAGGAGGCGTCGAAGCAGGAAGTCATCCGCCGCTACTTGCGCTACCAGTGCCTGTACATCGAGGGTGCGACGGACGTCGAGTCGCTAGAGCGCGCGAAGATGCTAATGGATTCTCTCGGGCTCAAGACCGAGAACCGGCTCGTCGCGCTTGCCGCGCGCGGCGCGGCCGAGACAGCCCGCCAGCAGGGGAAGGGCAAGGCCGGCGGGCAGATCGTCTCCGCGGCTGCGCTCCAGCTCCACAACGGCGAGATCGTGACAGGCCGCAACTCCGACGAGCTGCACGCCTGCTCCGCGGTGATCCTGAACGCCGTGAAGAAGCTCGCGGGAATTCCCGACAGGCTCCCCTTGATCGCGCCGACGATTCTTCAGTCGATTTCGCACATGAAGCACGATATCCTGAAGGGTGGCTACACTTCTCTGAATCTCGACGAGGCGCTGATCGCGCTAGCGATATCCGCGACGACGAATCCGGCTGCGCAGCTTGCGATGGAGCAGCTTGGGGAACTTGCGACGTGCGAGGTGCACATGACCCACATGGTGACTCCCGGCGACGAGGCGGGACTCAGGCGTCTTGCATGCCGTTACACCTCAGATCCCTACTACGCTACAACGCAGCTATTTAACGGCGGTTGACGCCGTCGGCTTTGTCGGCTGCTACCAGTCGATGGGCTTGTTGATCTTGAAGCCGGCATTTACGGCTTTTTGCTTGTGCAGTATCTTCTTGCCGCTCTTCGGATCGATCTGTATCTGCGGCTCGCGCTTCCTCTTTCCCCCGTCCTTGAAGAAATGGAAGACTCGCTTCTTGGGTTCTGGGACGTGCATTAATTCTGCTGGTTTTTCGGCTGCTTCGTCCTCGTCGCTTTGCGCTGGTGCCAGTTCGGGCAGGTTGAGGGAGAGCGACGACACAGGCCCCTTACGCGGCTTGAACGAGACGCCCTGCTCTACGGCGAGGCACATCTCGCAGACGTCTCTCCAGGAAGGAAGCCGGTAGTCGCGGTTCTTGACGAGCATCGCCTCGAGAAGCTGGCAGAAGCCCTCTGAGAGATCAGGCCTGTAAGTCCTCGGGTCTTTCGCCTGCGCCGTGTCGTCGCAATGCGCCTTCATCATGTCCTCGTTCCCGAGACCCGGGAAGAGCATGCGACCCGTAGAGAGATGGTAGAGCGACGCGGCAAGCGAGTAGATGTCGGCGCGGCAGTCAGGCTCGACATCGCCGTAGACCTGTTCAGGCGATATGTATGCCGGCGTTCCCATCACGTGGTCGGGAATGTCGCGCATGCCGTCCTTGAGGTACTGGAACGTGTGGCAGAGCCCGAGGTCGGTTAGCTTGATGACGCCGTCGGTGTTGATCATTATGTTGTCGGGCTTGATGTCGCAGTGTACGACGCCGAAATTGTTCCAGGCATAGTCGAGCGCGACGGCTATGGATTCGCATATCAGAAGGCAGTCGGCTTCGTGGAGGTGCTGCTTCCGCGAGAGAAGGGCGTTGAAGTTGTAGCCGTCGACGTACTCCATCGTGTAGTACCAGATGCCCTCGTAGCAGTTGATGTCGTAGCTGCGGACGATTCCGACATGCTGGATTTCGCTCATCGTCTGCGCTTCCGACCGGAAGAGGGCGATGTCTTCGTCGCTTGCCGTCAGGTCGCTGTTCAGTATCTTGACGGCGACGGTTTTGCCGCGCAGAAGGTCATTTGCCTTCCATACGGTCGACGTGCCGCCTTCGCCGAGTTTCCCGAGAAGCTCGAGGTTTGGCAGCGGTGGAAGATTTTCGTTCACAATGATCCTTTCGTTTTTATTCCGAGTCCCCCGCACTTCGAGCAGGGATGCGCGCGGCGGCCGCCGCATTCGGGGCAGACAAGCTGCTTTGCCCCGCCGCATACAGGACACGGAGACACATTGATTTTCGTTTCCTTTCGGACGGTGCTGCGGGAGCCGCTGCGCGAGCGCATCCCGCTGTTCGAGCGGATGCCGTTCGATGAGTTGCCTGATTTCCTTACCGACGACTCGGTCGTAGTCTTCACTACGGCCCATCCGCCCTTGCAGTCGCTGTTAGTGCATTTCACAAACCCGTTTCCTTTGCACTTCGTGCATGGTTCGAGCCCCGTCCAGTTGCACTTCTTGCAGGGGTGCCCAAATGCCTCTTCAACGAGCTTAAGGCGATCCTTGCCGAGCTCGGCGTACTTCGCGTTGGGAACGAATGCGTCGCCAACTGCGATCTCTCCGCGGCCCTGGTGCTCCGCGGCGAATGCTGTGCGGTCTGAAGCCACCTGCAGGGCGAGCTCTGACGGATTCATAAATGCCTGAACCTTGCCCTTGCCGTTGCAGAGCGGACACTGTTTTCTTGTCTTCTTGGCAGCCCCCAGCCGGCCCTTGGACTGGCCGTAGTCGGGCTCTTCGAGGACGAGCTCTCCCTTGCCGTCGCACCCTGGGCACTTTTCCGTGACGGTAAGATTTGGAAGGACTGGCTTTACGGTCTTCCCCTCTGGCGGCGGGTCGAAGACAAAGTTTGCCACCTGGTTGCGCGCTTCGAAGAAGGGAAGGAACGACACGGCAAGGATGGCGATCGAAATGTTCATGCGGACCTCCATTCGTTGAGCTTGCGGTGAAGGGTCCGGCGGGAGATGCCGAGCTTTATGGCCGCCTGCGACTTGTTGTTTCCGCATTCTGCGAGGACTCGGAGTATCGTGTCCTTCTCCGTCTCTGCGAGAGTCGCCTGGGCGGCGACCGGTGTGGCGGCGCTCCCAGAGGCTGCCACGGGGAGTGCCGAGGTGATTTCGACAGGAACATCGTCAAGCGTAAGCTTCCCGCCAGCGGAGAGGACGCACATCTTTTCTACGACGTTCCTCAGCTGGCGCACGTTACCTGGCCACGGATAGTCTTCGAGCGCCTTGATGGCCTTTGCATCTATGCCTGTGACTTTGTTCCCGTTCGCGACGGAGAACTCCTTTATGAAGCGCGAGACGAGAAGGGCGATGTCGCCGGGCCTCTCCTTGAGCGCGGGAAGATGGATGTCGATGACGTTGAGACGGTAGTAGAGGTCTTCGCGGAACTTGCCCTCACGCACGTACGCCGCGAGGTCGCGGTTTGTCGCCGCCACGAGGCGGAAGTCGACATGGATGTCTTCGTTGCCGCCGACGCGCTGTATGGTGCGCGATTCGAGAACCCTGAGTAGTTTCACCTGCGTGGCGAGGTCAATCTCCGTTATCTCGTCGAGGAAAAGCGTTCCGCCGCTGGCCGCCTCGAACTTGCCGACCTTCATCCTGTCGGCGCCTGTGAAGGCGCCTTTTTCGTGGCCGAAGAGTTCGGACTCGATCAGTGTCGGCGAAAGCGCCGCGCACTCTACGGCGACGAAAGGACCGGACGCGCGCGGCGAAAGGTCGTGGAGGGCCTTTGCAACGAGTTCCTTGCCTGTTCCCGAAGGGCCTTCGACAAGGACGTTTGCGCTTGCCTTCGCCGCCTGCCTGATGAGCCGGTAAACCTTTTCCATCGCGGGCGACTTGCCAGTGAACGTCTCGATGCCGCTCTGCTCGTCGACCTTTTGCTGAAGTTCCTCGACCTTGCGCGAAAGGGCGTGCTTCTCAAGTGCCTTTTTGACGCGCAGCTCCATCTGGGCAATGTCCGTTATCGGCTTCGTGATGAAGTCGTCTGCGCCATCCTTCATCGCCTCGACCGCGAGCTCGATCTCTCCGAACGCCGTGATGAGTATGCTCGCGAGCGAGGAATTTACGGTCTTTGCTCGCTTTATGAGCGAGATGCCATTCTCCCCTGGCATCTTGTAGTCGGTGATGAGTAGCGCGAGGTCCGTATGCTCCTCGACAAGTTTCATCGCAAGCTCCGCATCGGGCGCCGTCAGGCACTCGCAGGAAGTCGAGAGTATCCGCGCCATCGCGTCGCGTGTCGGCTTCTCGTCGTCGACTATGAGTATCTTCGGCTTTGCCATTTCATCCTTTCAGGGCGCGAATCCTACGTTCGATGCGCGGAATGCGAATCGTGAACGCCGTTCCTTTCTTAAGTTCCGATTCTACAGATATCGTTCCTCCGTGGTCGCGGACGATTCTCGACGAGATCATGAGCCCTAACCCCGTGCCGTGTTCTTTCGACGTCCTGTAGGGTTCGAACAGATGCGCCACCTGCTCGGGCGTCATTCCCTGGCCGTCGTCGCGGACGGTAGTGATGACGTCGTTGTCGTCTGAGGAAAGGGCAATGTCTATAGAGCCGCCGTCCTTGACGGCCTCAAGGGCGTTTTTCAGGAGATTGAAGAACACCTGCTCCATCTGGGCTGGGTCGAGCGCGACTGACGGAAGGGTGCTTGGAAGGTTGAGTGTAACTGTAACACTGCGCTCTTCGAGCTGCGGTTTCATAGCCCTCAGGCATCCTTTGATGGGATCGGCCATCGTGCCGCGCACAAGATTTGGCTTGGACGGCCTAAGCGCCTGGAGGAAGCCGTGGATTATACCGGAAAGCCGCTCAACTTGCCTAATGCATTCGTCGACTTCTACGGCACATGCGCATGAGCGCTTGAGAAGCTGGAGATTTAGCGAAAGGGCATTGAGGGGATTGCCTATTTCGTGCGCGACGCCTGCGGCGAGGTCCCTCACTGCGCGCGTCGCGCCGATTCTCAGCTCTTCCTCCGTGCGCTCGCGCTCGGCAGTAACGTCTCTAAGGCAGACGAGAGTACCGTCTCCCATTGGCACGGTCTGGATTTCGAGAGCGCGGGCTTCGGGATAAGTTATGTCGATCTCGCGCTTGGACGACTTGCCGTGCGGTATCGCCAGCATTTGAAGCGCGTCCTCCGGGTCCATGCCGAGGAGTTCGCGCGCGGCGGGGTTGCTCTTCGCGACCTCGCCGCGTTCGTCGAGGACGATTATGCCCTGCGATATTGTGCTGAAGAGGGTGTCGAGGGACAACACTTCGTCGGAGAGGCGCCGATACTGTTCGCGGAGATGCTCCGCGTCCATGTTGCCTATGTGGCGTCTTACTCCGTCGAAGAAGCTCTTCATCCCTCGAGTGCTTGCTCCGCTTTTGCGTTGTCGTCGAACTTGAAGACGAGGATCGCCTTTTCTCCGCTTCCAAGGGCGTAGGCGTAGGAATACTCGATGTCTACGCCTGCGCGGTCGAGTTTCTCCATGATTTCGGCCATGCCGCCTGGATGGTCGGGAACTGTTGCCATCACGACGTCGGTCTGGACGACGGCGAAGCCCGCCTTCGCGAGCACGTCGCAGCCCTTGACATGGTCGTCGACGATCATTCTGACGATGCCGAAGTCCGCGGAGTCCGCGAGCGATAGCGTCGCTATGTTGATGTTCTCCTTTGCAAGCGCGCGGCAGATGCTGGAGAGCTGGCCGGGCTTGTTCTCGAGAAAGATGCTGATCTGCTTGACGGTCATGTCATTTCCTCCTGTTGTCGATTACGCGCTTGATCTTGCCTTCGCTTCTCGGGAGTGACCCGGGGGCGACGAGCATGATTTTCGGACTAAGCCCAACGATTTCCTTGATGGACGCGGCGACGCGCTTCCTGACTGCCTCCATCTTCGACATGGAGTCGGACATGGAGTCTGCCGTGACCTCGACCTTGATCTCGAAGCGGTCCATCGTGTCGGTCGAGGAAAGCTCGATCATGTAGTGCGGCGCGACTTCGGGAACCTTCATGAGACACGCCTCGATCTGGCTCGGGAAGACGTTGACGCCGTGGATGATGAGCATGTCGTCCGAACGCGCGTGGACGCGGTCCATGACGCGCATCGTGCGGCCGCACTTGCATTCGCCGACCTGGAGGCGCGAGAGGTCGCGCGTCCTGTAGCGAACCATCGGCGTGCCCACGCGGTCGAGCGTCGTAAAGACGAGCTCGCCTTCCTCGCCGTCTGGAAGGACCTCGAGCGTGTCTGGGTCGATGATTTCGGGGTAGAAGTGGTCTTCCCAGACGTGGAGACCGTGGCAGTAGGGGCAGTTGCCCGCGACGCCGGGTCCCGCGATCTCGGTGAGTCCGTAGATGTCGTGCGCCTTGATGCCGGACATTTGCTCGATGCGCTCGCGTATCTCGTCGGTCCATGGTTCCGCGCCGAAGACGCCGTGCTTTAGCTTCGTGTCGCGGCGGAAGTCGACGCCGATCTTCTCGGCGACCGTCGCGAGGTGCAGGAAGTAGCTTGGCGTGCAGCAGATGACCGTCGTGCCGAGGTCCTTCATGAGCATGATCTGCTTTTCGGTGTTGCCTGCGCCCGTCGGAAGAACCGCGCAGCCGAGCTTCTCGGCGCCGTAGTGCGCGCCGAGGCCCCCGGTGAAGAGACCGTAGCCGTAGGAGACCTGCACGATGTCATCGCGCGTTATGCCGTACATGGCCATGCAACGCGCGACGCCCTCTGTCCAGATGGCGACGTCTTCGGCCGTCTGGGGTATGCAGATGGGCTTGCCGGTCGTGCCGGACGAGCAGTGGAAGCGGTTGATCTCCGACATTGGCGCGGCGGTGAGCCCGTACGGGTACTCGTCGCGGAGGTCGGTCTTCTTCATGAAGGGAAACTTCGCGAGGTCTGCGAGCGTCACAAGGTCGCGCGGCTTGACGCCTTTTTCGTCGCAGCGGCGGCGGAAGAGCGGCACACGCTCGTATTCGTAGGGAATGAGTTTTTGCAGTTTCTCGAGCTGCATTTTTCGCAGCTCCGGGATTGGCATGTAGTCTGGTTTTGAAATCGGGTTCATGGTGAAAGAGTTGAAAGGTTGAAAGGTTGAAAAGTTGAAGAGTTGGGGATTATCTTCTAAATCGGTTATCGAGGGCTTCGAGCAGTGTCTTCATCTGCCTGTCGGTCCCGATCGTGATGCGCAGCCGGTCGCCGGTGAGAGGCCCCGGGAAGTAGCGCACATAGATGTCCTTGTCCTTGAGATACAAGAAGACGTCTTTTGCCGCGGTACCCGCGGGCGGCTTAGCAAAGACGAAGTTGGACTCGCTCTTGATGACGTCCCACCCGCGTTTGGCGAGGACCTTTTCGAACGCCGTGCGCGTCTTGACGACTTTTGCGACTGTCTTCCTGTGGTACGCGCCGTCCTTGAACGCAGCGAGCGCGACCGCCTGCGCCACGGCGTCTACGTTGTACGAGGGCTTCGCCTTGTATAGCGCGTCGATAAGGTCCTTCGGTCCGATGCAGTAGCCGACGCGAAGCCCGGCGAGCGAATAGCTCTTTGAGAACGTTCGCATGACGATGACGTTCCTGTTGCGCTGAGCCGTGGCGAGCGACATGCAGTTGCTTCGCGCGAAGTCGGCGTACGCCTCGTCGACGATAACCACGCCCTTGAACTTCTTCGCAAACGCGGCGATGGTCTTTGGCTCGGTTAACTCGCCCGTAGGCGCGTTTGGGTTTGTCCAGAGAAAAAGCGAAATGTTGGACTTGCGGCATTCGGCGAGGGCTGCGCTTGCGCGTTGCGCGTCATCTGCCGCGCGTCCGACGCCAACCCACTTTACGTCGCGTATCGCCGCGAGTGTCTTGTATAGCGTGTAGCTCGGATCGAGCGAGCCGATCGATTCGTCGTCCTCCACAAAGACGCGCGCTGCGAGAGCGAGTATCTCGTCTGAACCATTGCCGACGAATACGCGATCAGACGTTGTGCCGTTCTCGTCGGCTATCGCCTTCGCGAGCGTCGTGAAGTTGGGGTCGGGATAGCGCCGAAGGTCGTCGAGGTCGAACGACGAAAGCACGGCCGTGCATTTGGGAGACGGCGGATACGGATTCTCGTTCGTGTTTAGCTTGACGACGTTTTTGGACCTAGGCTGTTCGCCTGGAACGTAGCCGGCGAGTTTTTTGATGTGAAGTGCAATGCCCATATCAGAATTCCTTTGGAAGGATCGTAGAGACTCCCTCCGCCTTTGTTTCTTCCATGTCTTCTTTCATCAGGAGCTGTGCGCTCGTGTGGTATGCATGCCTCTTGAGGAGTATGAGCAGGACGTGCTCGTCGACTGTGAAGCTGTTGATGTCGCGGATTGCCACCGCGCCTTCGTCGCGGATCACCTTGTCGAGCATCTTTACGTTGTTCTCGAGCGTAACCGTCTTGCTGAAGAGCCGTGTCGTGCACGAATTCGGGCGTGCCGGGTTGCCGGAGGCGATTGGTATGAAGTTGAGGAGATACCATCCGGAATTCTCGATGTTCACCATCGTCGCTCCGTCGCGGCTTACCGTCACGGTCGCGCACCCGCCGAGAAGGGCGCACGCCAGGCTTAGTGCTGCCCACTTCATTTCATCACCCCCGAAAGCTGGACTTCTTTGTAGGTGAGTATGTACGGAAGTGGGATTGGAAAGTCTGTGCCAGGAATCTCAAACATGACGGACTCCTGGGTGTAGTAGCACATGTCGCGCGGCTTCTTGCCGTAGAAATTCGCGTAGCTCATGAAACGGTGCTGGATCTTGTCCATCGTCACGTCGTTGCGGAAGAAAATCCAAGGCATCATCGGGTCTTCCGAAGCGTTGCCGCAGGCGAGCGGAATGAAGTTGAAAAGGTACCAGCCGCTGTTCCCTACGCAGATGTGCTCCTCGCCGGTAGTATGAATGTCTGCCGTGTCCAGGGTGAAGCACCCTGTGAGACATATAGTCGCACACAGTGCTGCCATGAGCATCAGAAGACGCGGTCGTGGCTTTGACTGGCAGGTCATCATTGGGACAATATTGCACATGAGGGATATTATAGTATAATGTTCGAGTGGGCGCAAGCGGGATTTGGTGAGATTTGGTATAATTATGGCCATGAAATCAGATGATGTCCTTAGATTCGAGCCGAACATCCACTCTGCGCTTTGGGGTCAGGAGAGCTGGGAGATATCCGTTCATCCGTCCGGGCCGAGCGTTGTTTCCGGCGGCTGCGCCGAAACGGGGAGGCGACTTTCCGATGTTGTCGCCGGTTTCCCTCTTCTCGTCAAGGTCATAGACGCTAAGACGCGCCTTTCGGTGCAGGTGCACCCGAACGAGACGACATGCAGGCTCACGGGCGGAGACCCGAAGACCGAGATGTGGGCGATGCTTGAGGACGGCGTGATCTATGCAGGGCTCAGGCCGGGTGTTGGGCGGAAGGATGTCGAAGATGCCGTCAAGTCAGGGTGCTTCGAAGAACTGCTCGTTCGCCACGGGGCAAAGAAGGGCGATGCGTTTTTCATCCCGGGCGGCCTCGTTCATGCTATTGGCGACGCTACGCTCATCTACGAAGTCCAGCAGAGTTCCAACACGACGTTCCGGCTATATGACTGGAACCGCGTGGGCGCGGACGGAAAGCCGCGCGAGCTCCATGTAGAGAAGTCACTTCAGGCAATCGACTACTCGCTTCCAGTGCCGCAGCCGGCGACCGACGTCAAGTGTGGTTTCTTCGACTTTAGGCAGATATCGCTTGATGGCGAACTTGTTATCCCGGCGTCGCCTCGAAGCACAGTTCTCTTTGCCGCAGAGGGTTCGTTTTCCGCAGACGGCTTCGAGGTGCCGCGGCGAACGAGTGCCCTTGCGCTCCCTGGTAAAGACATAGTGCTTCGCGGCTCCGCACACGTATTCGTTACGACTCCGTGAAACAAAAGTCGTTGGCATGCCTATTGTCCGACTGAAAAAATTGTGGTATAATCACTGGCATGAAAATCAAGTTCATCGCCAATATCAAAGGCATATATCTTGGGTATTCGTTTGAACCGTCCGAAGTCGTGACCATTGGTCGCGAGATCGGAAACACCATAGCGCCCATAAACGTGGACGGCTTTTCACGCCATCATGCGCGCATCTTCTTCAAGGATGGCGCATGGTATGTCGAGGACGTCGGCAGCACGAACGGCACCTACCGCAACCGTGTCAAGGTCGAGGCCCCGGTAAAGATCGAAAAGGGTGATTCGATCAGGTGCGGACTCATGGAGCTTGCATCGTTTGAATTCGAGGAATCCGCGGCGCCGGCTCCTGTGACTGCGGCCGAGCCGCCCAAGCCAGTCGCGCCGCCTAAACCGGCTGAACCCACAAAACCGGCCGAGCCGACGAAGATAGTTGAAGCTCCAAAGCCGATTGAACCAGTTAAGCCAATTGAAGCTGCAAAGCCGATTGAACCAGTTAAGCCGATAGAGCCAGTAAAGCCTGTCGATCCGATCAAGCCGGCAGAACCGCTAAAACCAGTTGAGCCGGCAAAGCCCGTTGCCCCGCTTGAGCCTGTTGCGCCTCTTGATCCAGTTGCCGAGCTTGAACCGGTCGCCGAGCTTGAACCTGTCGAGGAGCTTAAGCCGGAGTCGCCAGCGAAGACGGAGAAAGTTTCTGCTCCAGCTGCCCCAACGGCTCTTCGCCGTCCGACGATTCCTGGTCTTAAGCCGGGTCTAAAGCCAGGCCTCAAGCTTCCACAGAAGGGTGGTGCGCTTCCGACTGGACTCAAGCTTCCGCCAAAGAGTGGCGCATTGCCGTCTGGTCTCAAGCTTCCGCCCAAGGGCGGTGCGCTCCCTTCTGGGCTCAAGTTGCCGCCAAAGCCAGGTCTTAAGCCAGGCATAAAGATTCCTGGCAAGGGTGCTTAGTCTGAAGCGTACAAGACATGGTAACCCTGCTTGTCGCGGCTGCAATCGCCTTACCGCCGTTTGGAGACGTAAAGGTAGTCGACGAGATCGACTGCGCCAAGTCGGATCACCGCTTCGCGGACTGGCCGAAAGGTGCGAGCCGCGTGGAGACCGTCCTCGGGAGGCCCTGCCGCGTTCTCGAGGTTCAGTCCGAAACAGCGTCCTACCTTGACTGGCGTCTCGGCGAGGGCAAGGGGCTCAAGCCCAACGCCGCCTACGTCGTCGTGATCGAGTATCCTGACGACAAGCCGCGCGCGTTCCATATCCGCAATTACGGGAACAACTCGCGCCGCTCGTTCTACACGGGCGCTTCCAACGGCGATGCTTTTGAGGGGCCGATCGTCCACCACAAGCCCGAGTCGCTCAAGATACCCCAGTCGGGCACGTACGAGAAATGGACGTCGCTCACATTTCTCGGCGAGAAGGCGGCGAACCGCCGCGATCTCGGGAAGGATATGGCCGAGAAGACGGGCGAAAAGCCGCAGCTTGACATCGCGACCGATGGCTTCGAGATTGCCATCTCGCAGTATAAGCGCCCGTGGCATCCTTGCTCCGAGGGCATCGCGGTTTCCCGCATCCAGCTCTGCGAAATCCTTGACGAGAAGGCAGCGTGGGCTACGCTCAACCTGCCACCCGCGCCGTTGCCGCGCCGCCACATCTTCTGGCGCGAGGAAATGAGCGACGGAGTAATGGCCAAGGGAGACCTTTGCCCCGGCAACGGTGGCCTTGACTGGATCGAGCAGAAGTTCCGCGCGATGAAGATCCTGGGCCAGAACACCTACTGCAAGGATCTCCTCGAGTTCGGTCACAATCAGCATTGGGATTGCAACTGGAAGCACGGCCAGCCGGGCGGGAAGTCGTTCAAGTGGATGTGGGGTTGCGACGGGTACTACGCGAACCTTTGGACGAAGGCCGTGCCGCTTGCCGCGGACAAGTACGGTTTCGACATCCTTCCATACTACGAATATGGCGGCGCGGCGGGAGATCCCAAGTTCTCGCTCGGTCCGCAGAAGCGTGCGGAACCGCTCGACATCGACAACAAGCCAGACCGCAAGACGCGCGGCGCGAACTACACGCACATCTGGTGGTCAGAAGGCAAGCTCCGCGTCGACATCACCGACCCTGACACGCTCGACGAGCTCAAGTATATCCTCGAGGGCACGATCCTCCGCTTTAAGGAGCAGGTCGACAAGGGCGCTTTTGTCGGCGCTCTTATGCGCCCGCGTCCCGGACACTGGGCGATCAGCTTCGCCGACAAGACGCGCGAGCGCTTCGCCAAGGAGGAGAATGGCGGCAAGAGCGTGTCGCGCGCCGACATCAAGAAGGACAAGCAGCTCTACGCCAAGTACATCGCCTGGTATGGCAAGAAGCGCGCGCAGTTCATGGACGAGATCCGCAAGTATCTCGAGGAGAATGGCGTCAAGAACGCGATTGCCATTCTCGAGAGCGACGACTCCGAGACGGGCTATCCCCTTGCGGACGGCGGCAGCATGACGACCGACGACCTTGCCTACTGGAAGGAAAAGCTCCCTGGCAAGAAGATCGTCGACGTAAACGACCCGAGCGTCGTCGGGCAGCATCGCTACCTCAAGGCGCTAAAGACCCCGTCGTCCACCTGGGGTCCCTGGGAGTGGCAGCACGCCTCGCCCGCCTGCGACCCCGAGCACTACAACGACCTCAAGAACGTATGGCTGTCCATGCCGTTCCATGCGCTCTTTACGGTCACCGACCCGGAGTGCTTCTCCGCCTTTCGAAACGCGAACGGTACGCAGACTCTCATTCGCCACTACGACCTCAACGAGGGCACCTTCGACAGCGAGCCGCTTCTCGATCAGAGCGGCAATCCAGTCAAGAACGGAAAGGGCGAAGTAGAGAAGCGGCCGATCACCGGCTACGCGATGGCCGACTGGGAACACGCCGGGCGCGCCTGCATGATTGCCGAAATCACTGCGATGGCGAACGGCGATCCCGTGAACCTCGGCTACCTGATGGGTTCCAACTACACGCGCGGCTTCCCCGGGCCTGTCAGGGAGTTCAACCAGAACTTCCTCGCTCTTCCAGCGCTTCCGTCGAAGGTCGTGAAGGACGCGTGCTCCGATCCCGAGGTCGTGCTCCGCGAGATCGACTGCTCGAAGCTCGGAGTCAAGGCCAAGTACTACGCGCTCGTCCACATCGGTTGGAAGGAGAAGAGCGACGTCAAGGTAAAGATTCCCGACGTAAGAGGAGAGGTCGAGTTCGTCGCCTACGGCAAGACGAATCCGCTAAAGGACGGCGTGCTTGAGTTCAAGACGCTTAAGCCGCTCCAGCTTATCGCGATCAAGGCGAAATAACGTTCGAGGACGACAGCGAATGGACAAGAAACCAATAGCCGTTTTCATTGACGCGGACAATGTGAGCCCTGCGCTGGTAGGCGATATCTTCAAAAAGGCGTGCGCCCTTGGAGAGCCGATAGTCCGCCGTGCATACGGCATGGTGAACTGCTTCTCCGCCAATGCCGGCTGGACTGTTGCACAGCGTGAATACGGCATTGTGGCGCGTCCGCAAGTCAGCAACATATCCGGCAAGAACGTGGCCGACATTGCGCTTGCGGTCGATGCGATGGAATTTCTCTACAAGAGTCCGTGCGAGGGAATCTGCATCGTGTCGAACGACAGCGACTTCACGGCGGTGGCCGCAAAGATTCGCGAGGGCGGGAAACTTGCGTATGGCATTGGAGGTCCCAAGGCCCCCGAGAGCTTTCGCGTGGCATGCTCGTCGTTTCATGAGCTGCCCATGGTGTCGAAGGCCGCTGGCGCAAAAAAGGACGCCCAGCCAAAGACTGCCTGCCCGCGCTGTGGCGGTAAGCTCGAGAAGGGGTGGACCCGGTCGAACAATGTATGCAGGATATGCGCGTCCTGCGGCGGGGCGACGATGAAGCTATCGGCCCTGAAGAAGGCGTTCTCCGCAGAGAGTCTCGACGCAATGGTCGCGCAGGCGCAGTGCCACGAACAGGCGGGATGCGTCTGTCCCGACTGCGGTTCGCCAATGACGCTTCTGAGAGTCGCCTTTGGGAAGAAGCACGTAGAGATAGACCTTTGCGCGAAATGCCGTGCCGTCTGGTACGACAAGGACGAGTTCGAATCGCTTGTTCCGAACGACGGTTTCCTTAATGCGACTGTGTCCGCGGGCAAGGCCTACAGGCGCGAGGTCGTGCTTGGGCTTTCGTCCGATTTGAAAAGCGGTCGCCGGAAGATATCAAACGTCGGCCAGCTCAAATCGGTGCTAAAGGAGACATACCATGTCCCCAATCCCGATATCGCGCCGATAATCGGTGCGCTGATGTGCCAGAAAGTCGTCAAGGTCAATAGCTCCTCGGGCAAAGTCACAGTCCTGTAAAGCGACTGACGCCGCGCCGCACTGAAACTTTTGGTATAATATGCATCAAAAGGTTCTTTGATATGGCGGCTACGCGCAGACAGGCCCGCGAATGGGCGATTCAGATGCTGACGGCGGCGGATCTAAATCCGCCGGACGACGTTGGGCAGTTTATGGTTTCTTTCTGGGAAGAGCTTTCCTCTCTCGACAGCGAAGAGGGCAGGGCCAGTCCCAAGGGCGAGATGAAGGATTTCGCGGAAGCGCGCGTAGCTGGCGTCCTTGCGAACCAAAAGGAGATTGACGAGATACTCGTGCCGCTTCTTGCGAAATGGGATCTCTATCGTCTCGGCACGATCGAGCGCGCCGTTCTCAGAATGGGCATCTGGGAAATGAAATGGTCTGACGTTCCGAAGCCCGTAGTCATCAACGAGGCGATCGATCTCGCCAACTGGTTCTCTACCCCCAAGTCGAGGACGCTTATCAATGCAGTCCTCGACAAGTACGCGAAGGGATAGGGGTCAGTAGTTAGGAGTCAGGAGTCAGTAGTTAGGGGTCAGGAGTCAGTGCGAAGGGGTCAGTAGTCAGGGGTCAGTAGTCAGGGGTCAGTAGTTAGGAGTTAGAATTAGTGAAAGACGCCGAATATATGGAAAGGGCTATCGAGCTCGCGGCACGCGGGCTTGGACACACAAGGCCTAATCCCGCAGTCGGCGCAGTGATCGTGAAGGGCGGCAAGATAATCGGCGAGGGCTGGCACAAGAAAGCCGGTGGCGATCATGCCGAAGTCGCTGCGATCAAGGATGCGTTGAGGAGAGCCGGTTGTGGTTGTAACGGGACGAACGGGACGGGGAACCGACTTCTCAAAGGCGCTACAATTTATGTGACATTGGAGCCATGCTCGAAGCCGGGGCGGGTTGGCGCGTGCACCGACGCAATTGCCGCCGCGGGAATCTCGCGCGTAGTCTACGCCATTCCAGACCCAAACCCGAAGAATCGCGGCAAGGCGAAGCGCGCGCTTGCAAAGGCGGGCGTAAAGTGCGAGCGGTTCAAGGGCGATGCAGGTCTGTTGAAACTTGCAGACGATATTGTCTGTGATTTCCGAAAGCACGTGACTACGGGGCTTCCGTATGTGACGGTGAAGCTCGCAATGTCGCTTGACGGGAAGATTTGCGACGACTTTGGCAACGCCAAGTGGATATCGTCGGCGGACTCTCGCCGACTGACTGGCAGCACTTTGCGTGAAATCCACGACGCAATCATGGTCGGCGCCGAGACGGTCAGAAAGGACAACCCCTCGCTGCTTTCGCATGGCAAGCGCAACGACGACTTGATTCGCGTCGTCGTTTCCAAGAGCGGTAAGCTCCCGAAGAACGCACAGGTGTTTACTGACGGCGCGCCTAACAAGACGCTTGTATTCGACGATGCAAAGAAGGCGCTTGTCGAACTTGGCAAGATGGGCATCGTATCTGTTCTTTGCGAGGGCGGGCTGACGCTCGCGCGCTCGCTGGCCGCTCAGGGGCTAGTGGACCAATGGCTTACGGTGGTTGCTCCTGTCGTAATTGGGTCGCAGCCGATTGAAAAGGCGCTGCATGGAAAGCTAAATGTCGACGAGAGCTTTATGACATGCGGAGATTCGTTTGTGACTGTTGACTTCAAAAGGAGGTAAAGACAATGACAATTAGGTTTTCAACAAGGATCGCACTGGCGGCCGCTGTGCTCGCAACGGTAGGCTGCACTGGCGGCTGCATTTTTGAGGGTGGCGCGAAGATGCGCTCCATTTCCGTTGCCGAATACCGCGACAAGATGGCTGGCGCTTGGATTGGCCAGTCCATCGGCGTCGCCTACGGGTGGCCGACCGAGTTCAGGAAAAACGGCGAGCTCTTCGATTGGGATAAGCTGCCGGTCTGGAAGCCCGAGCTTATAAACGAGACGTTCAGCCAAGACGACCTCTACGTCGAGATGACTTTCATCAACACGCTCGATACGCGCGGCATCGATGTTGGCGTCCGCGAGGCGGGAATAGACTTCGCAAATTCGCGCTATCGTCTCTGGTGCGCGAACGCGAACGCGCGCGACAACTTGCGCCGCGGCATCGCCGCGCCATCGTCTTCCCATCCGAAGAATCATCGGTCGACGGACGACATCGACTACCAGATCGAGGCCGACTTCTCCGGCATCCTCGTTCCAGGCATGCCCTGGCGTGCGGTGAAGTTCGGCGAGCAGTTCGGGCGCATAATGAACTACGGCGACGGACTCTACGCCGGACAGTTCGTCGGTGCGCTTTACGCAATCGCCTATTTTGAGACCGACCGCGTGAAGACTGTCGAGGCCGCGCTTCGCTGCATCCCTGCAGAATCGCGCTACGCGAAGATGGTGCGCGACATGCTTGCGTGGTACGCCGCCGACCCGAAGGACTGGCGCAAGGCGTGGAAGCTCGCCGTCGATGCCTACGGTCGCGACAAGGGCCCGAACATGGGCAAGGTCAGCTACGCAGCCATCGACGTGAAGATCAACGGCGCGATGGTGCTGCTCGGCTACCTCTGGGGCGACGGCGACATCGAGAAGACGATGAAGATCTCGACATGCGGCGGGTACGATTCCGACTGCAATCCGTCTACTGCGCTCGGCGTCCTTGGCGTGCAGATCGGTGCGAAGGCGTTTGGTGAGCAGTATGTCAGCAAGCTCGACCGCTCCAAGAAGTGGGAGTTCACCGACTACACGTATGACGGGCTCCTCGCCGTGTGCGAGAAACTGACGCGCCAGCTTGTTGTCGCTGAAGGCGGCAAGATCGAAGGAAGCGGCGCCGACGAGCGCTTCCTCATACCTGTTCGCGACGTGGAAGTCGGACCTTTGCTCGATTCCTCCAAGCCGGGGCCCGGCGGCGACGAGCGCCTGACGGCCGAGGAAGCCGCGTCCATCCGCTACCTTCCGTGCAAGGAGTGGGGCGGGCAGTCCGAGGAGAAGAAATAATGTTTACTGGACTTGTCCAGCGCATCGGCACAGTCAAGCGCGTCTCGCGCGGGGCGGGGCTCGTCCTCGAAATCGCCGCGGACACGCCTTGGGCGAAGCCGCTCGAAGAGGGCGAGTCGGTTGCGGTAAACGGCGTGTGCCTTACGGTCGTCAAGTGCGATGGTTCGCGCTTTACTGCAGATGTCCTTCGCGAGACCGAGTCGCGGACTGGTCTCGCCGAGCTCGTTCCTGGCGCGAAGGTGAACTTGGAGCGCGCGCTTCGCGCTGGCGACGCGATGGGCGGGCATATTGTCCAGGGGCATGTCGATTGCCGCGGCACAATTGCCGCGAAAACGCCGAAGGGCCGCGACTTCCAGCTCAAGGTCAGGTGTGGCCGCGTTCTCGTGTCGCAATCTGTTCTCAAGGGCTCTATTGCGATCGACGGTGTGTCGCTCACCATATCCGCTCTTGGTGACGACTGGCTTGCGGTCGATCTCATTCCGACGACTGCAAAGGAGACGACGCTTGGCTCAAAGAAGGTCGGCGATTCCGTCAATCTCGAAGGCGACATCGTCGGCAAGTATGTGGCCAAACAGGCGAAAGCTCCAGGTCTTACGGAGGAGACCCTGCAGAGCGCCGGATTTATTTGATATAATATCACCATGAGAACGGCTAAAATATCGCGCGACACTAAGGAAACGAAGATAGCCCTTGAGCTGAACCTCGACGGTTCCGGCGAGGGCGAGATATCGACTGGCATCGGGTTTTTCGACCACATGCTTGAGCTTCTCAAGAAGCATGCGCTTATCGACCTCACTGTGAAGGCGGACGGCGACCTCAAGGTCGACTACCACCACACAGTGGAGGATGTCGGTCTCGTTCTCGGCAAGGCGCTCGACCAGGCGCTCGGAGACAGGAAGGGGATTGTCCGCTATGGCTTCGCGTCCATTCCGATGGACGAAGCGCTGTGCGAGACATCCCTCGACCTCGGCGGCCGTCCGTTCCTCGTCATGCAGTGCGCGATGAAGCACATGTTCGTCAAGGACTTCGAGGTTAAGCTCGTCGAGGAGTTCTTCCGCGCTGTTTCCGTCGAAAGCCGCTCGAACATACACCTCCGCCAGATTTACGGCGACGAGGCGCACCACGTTTGCGAGGGGCTTTTCAAGAGCTTTGCCCGTGCGCTTCGCCAGGCAAAGGCCGTCGATCCGAACGAGAAGGGCGTTCCCTCGTCGAAGGGAGTCATCTGACATGGTAATACTCCCCGCAATCGATCTCAAGGACGGCAAATGCGTACGGCTCAGGCAGGGTCGCGCCGACGACGTCACCGTCTATGGCGACGATCCGGCGGCGCAGGCGAAGGACTGGCGCGAGCAGGGCGGCGAGGAACTTCATGTCGTCGACCTTGACGGCGCTTTCGCCGGGACGCCGAAGCATGCCGAGATGATAGCCCGCATAATCGAGGCATTCGGCGGTCCCGTTGAAGTAGGCGGCGGTCTTCGCGACCCCGAGTCGCTTCGCTCCGTCCTCGAGGCGGGCGCGACGCGTGCGATAATCGGTAGCGCCGCTCTCGAAGACCCCGCATTTCTTTCCAAGGCCGTCGAACTTTATGGCGACAAGATCGCCGTCGGCATTGATGCGCGAAACGGCTTTGTCCAGACAAAGGGCTGGGTCGAGACGACGAAAGTCAAGGCGACCGAACTCGCCGCCGCCGTCGCCAAGGCGGGCGTCAAGACGATAATCTACACCGATACCGCGACTGATGGCATGCTCGGCGGGCCGAATCTCACTCAGATGGCGGCGATTTGCGATGCCGCGCCGACATGCCAGATAACGGCCTCTGGCGGCGTAAGCTCTCCGTTCGACATCGAGAACCTGAAGGCGCTCGAGCGTCCAAACCTGCGGGCTGCGATAGTCGGCAAGGCGCTTTATGACGGGCGCACGACGCTCAAGGAGATCAAGCGCGCTGCGCTCTGAAAAAATGACCCAGACTCCGGCTCCTGAATCTTTTCTTCTGAAGTGGCGCGGCGACGTTCTGTCGGTGACGCTCACGCTTGACGCGCCGCGCAAGGGGCGCGCGGCGTTTCGCACGAACATTGGCCACGCCCGTGTGCGTCGGCGCGAGATCATCGCCGAGACCGAGAGAGGCGAGACGCCGCTTGCACGCGCGTGGACTGACATTCCTCTCGTGGAGACGGCGCCTGGCGTCTTTAAGGCCGACATTCTCCTTGATGAAGTCGGCATCTTTTCTGGTAAGGCGTGTTTCTTTTCCGAGGGGTCGAATGTTCCCGAGTGGCCAGAGGGCCGCAATCTCCATGTCAAGGTCGAGAGCGCGGAAACGCGGGCCAACAATACGATCTACACTGTCTTTCCCCGGCAGTTCGGCTCGTTCCGCGAAGTGGCGCGGCGTCTCGACCACATCATGGACAGGATGGGCTTTCGCATCATCCAGACGCTTCCGCCTTTCCCGGTGCCGACGACCTACGCCGTAATGGGCGAATACGGCTGCCCGTTTGCAGCGACCGATTTCTTTGCCGTCGATCCGGCGATGGCCGAGTTCGACGAGTTCACGACTCCGCTCGACCAGTTCAAGGAACTTATCGACGCAGTGCACGCGCGCCACGGGCTTTTGCTCGTCGACCTTCCGGCGAACCACACGGGATGGGCGTCGACGCTGCAGACGCATCATCCCGACTGGTTCCGTCGCGAGGCCGACGGTCGCTTCCATTCGCCTGGCGCGTGGGGCGTGAAGTGGGCAGACCTCGTTGAGCTCGACTACTCGAATCCCGAGCTTCGCGCCTATATGGCGGATGTATTTCTCTTCTGGTGCCGCAACGGCGTTGACGGCTTCAGGTGCGACGCCGGGTACATGATTCCGCTCAAGACGTGGGAGTACATCGTCTCCCGCGTTCGCGAGGAGTATCCCGACACGATCTTCATGCTCGAGGGACTTGGCGGTGATCTCAGGCTCACCGACGACTTGCTCGCCGTGGCAAACCTCGACTGGGCGTACTCCGAGATATTCCAGACCTATGACCGTGGCGCGTTCGAGTGGTATCTCCCTGGCGCCATCAAGCGGAGCGAGAAGTTCGGCACCCTCGTCCACTTCGCTGAGACGCATGACAACGACCGTTTGGCCAAGAAGGGCGAGACGTATGCGCGGCTTCGAGTGCAGCTCGCAGCGCTTCTCTCCTGGCAGGGCGCATGGGGAATCGCCAATGGCGTTGAATGGTTCTGCCGCGAGAAGATCGACGTTCACGGCAAGAACGACCTCGCGTGGAACAGCGAATCCAACATGGTCGACTTGATCGCAAAGCTCAACCACATCTTGCGCAGCGATCCGACATTCTCTGGCGCGAGCCGCCTCTCACTCGTCACGCGTGGAGAGGGCAATACGCTTGCGGTGGTGAGGAAGTGTGGAATGGACGGGGAAGGCGTTCCCCGCACCCCTTCGGCGGAACGGCTTGTCCTTGTTCTCGCCAACCTCGACTGTGGCACGCCTGCGATGATTGACTGGGATCGCGCGGCGTTTCCATACGGCGAGGCCTTTGACTTGCTTTCAGAGCGCAAGGTCAAGACTTCCGGCCCGGTGCCGCTGAAACCTGGCGAGGTTCTCTGCCTTGCGACTTCGGCTACCTTGGCAAAGTTGTCGCAAACGACCAAGTGCCCCGACGCCAAGCTGCCGAAGCCGGCTTTTCACTGGGTCTTCCCGCGCGACCTCCACCGCGTCGTGTGCGTTCCCGAGAACGAATGGGTGGAAGTCTCGGCGGAATGCCATTTCAGAGTTCGCCTCATCGACCCCGAAATCGGCAAGACGCTTAGAGTGTACCGCTCTCGGCCCGACGGGCAGCGGCATGTAGCGATGTTCGACGCGCCGCACTACAAGGGCGACGGTACGCATTGCCGCGAGCTGGAGATAAGGGTAATCGTCTATTCCGATGGCAAGGCGATGCGTACGAGCGCAAAGTTTCTCGTTCCACCGACGCCAAAGCTCGCGGCGGCGAAACTCGTCCTGACAGGCGACGAGGTGCGCAGGCATCCCGACTACAGGACGATCCTTTCCAACGGCGCTGGCGCGGCGTCGCAGATGCGCATCGGCTGGGGTGACATCGCGAGCCAGTACGACGCGATTCTTGCGGCAAATCCGAATCCAAACGTGCCGTCCGACAGGCTGAACCTCTGGACGCGCACGCGCTGCTGGCTTCAGCGCGAGGGATACATGCGCGAGATTGACGCGAAGTGCGTAACGTCATTTACCGCCGACCCTGCGGGACGCGGCGCGCGCTGGGATTTCCTTGTCCCGTGCGGCATGGGGCATTCCGCTTCGTTCTCCTTCGTGCTCACGCTTGCCGAGGGCAGAAACGCCGCGCGGCTCGTCGTCTCGCGTTACGAGCGCGGCGATAACGACGTTGGTGACCAGGTGCGGATAGTCTTCCGCCCCGACATCGAATGGAGAAGCTTCCATTCTACGACAAAGGCATACGCGGGCCTCGAAGAACTCTTCCCGGCGAAGACGTGCGATATAGGAAGCGGCTTTTCCTTTGCGCCCTACGAAGGCAAGTTCGAGATGAAGGTTGAGAACGGCGTCTATCACCACGAACCGCAGTGGGAATACAACGTTCCACACTCCGAGGAAGCTGCGCGAGGGCAGGACGGATCAGGCGATCTCTACAGCCCAGGCTGGATATCGGCAGACCTCAAGGTGGGCGAAGCGGTCGTCATGACTGGCGTCTACGACGGCGACTCCGCTCGCGGCAAATCCGCCGCGCCGTTCAGATGGTGCGCCGAGCAGCTGCCGTCTGTCGTGACGGCTCCTGTTCCCGATGTCCTCGCTCGCTCCCTCGATCTCTTCATCGTGAAGCGCGACGACCTCAAGACGGTAATCGCCGGCTATCCGTGGTTCCTCGACTGGGGACGCGACACCTTCATCTTTATGCGCGGCATGATTGCCGCAGGCAAGATCACCGACTCCGTCCGAATCTTGAAGGCGTTCGCCGCGTTCGAGGAGAATGGAACTCTCCCCAACATCATCTACGGCAACACCGCCGGAAACCGCGACACGACGGATGCGCAGCTCTGGTTCATACGCTGTGTGCAGGAGATCTGCGAGGCCGGATGCGCGAACCAGATGACGGCGCTTAAGAAGACTTGCGAGTCTATAGTCGACAACTACATCAAGGGCACTCCTAATGGAATCCATGTCGACAAGGAAAGTGCGCTCGTCTGGTCGCCATCGCACTTCACGTGGATGGACACGAACTATCCGGCGTGCACGCCGCGCATCGGCTATCCCGTCGAGATACAGGCGCTTTGGATTTCCGCTCTACGCTTCCTCGGCCGCGGCGAACTTGCGGACAAGGCGCTCGATTCGCTGAAGCGGCTCTTTAAGCGCAAAGACGCGCCTGGCTACTTCGACTGCCTCGCGGCGGCGAATGGCGAGAGTGCAGCCAATGCGGAGCCGGAGGACACGATTCGCCCGAACCAGCTTTTCCTTATTACGCTTGGCATCATTGACGATCCGTCCATACTGCTTGCGACCGAGGAACTCGTCGTTCCCGGCGGCATGCGGTCGCTCAACTCGGAGCATCCGCTCTACTGCGGCGTCTATGCCGGCGACGAGGACACAAAGCGCAAACCCGCCTACCACAACGGAACGGTTTGGGGCTGGGTGTTCCCGCTCTATGCCGAGGCGCTCGTCAAGATCGGCGCTTGTTCGCGCTCTTCCGCGCTTTCGCTTCTCGCGTCGTCTGTCGAGAACCTCAACGCGGGTTGCATTTGCCATGTGAGCGAAAACGCCGACGGCGACGCGCCGCATGCCCAGAAGGGCTGCGCGGCCCAGGCGTGGAGCGACTCAGAGCTCCTGCGCGTCTGGCTCAAGATTTCGCGCTGATTTTCTCCCAAGGGCTTGGCCTCTTCAACCGCGCTCCAACCGCGACCACCCATCGTCCGTCCGACAGCAACCCCTCGGCCGCGTTCTAACCGTCCTTGTCCTGCTCCAACCACGCTCCAACCACGAGCCAACCATCCTGCGGGTCGAATACAAGAACGACACGATTTCGACTAAACCTTCCTACATCTCTGATTCGCCAACTCCAACCGATACTCAAAAACAATTCAACCTTAACCACATAAAGGGGCGTGTTATGTATTCTGGCGGCGCCAGTCGCGCATGGTGAGGCCGGTGACGCGTTTGAAGTAGGTCTTCAAGTAGGCGGGGGCAGCCGCATAGCCGCACTGGAAGGGGATTGAGTCCAGCGGGATGCGTGGGTTCTTGAGAAGCGAGAACGCCTTTTCAAGTCGTACCTTGCGGATTGCGTCCAGTACAGTCATTCCTGTGTGGCGCTTGAACAGTATTTGTGCGAGATGCGAGCAGCATCTCATCTCTTGCGCGACATCCGCGACGGAGAGTTTGCCGCATCCGCGTTCGCCAATGAGAGACATCGCCCTCGTGACGCGGACATCCTTGTAGCTCTCCATCGTCGACTCTCGCCTAACGATTCCAAGTACTCCGTATGTCGCCTTCGCCTTGGCTTGCGAAGGGTTCGCGAGCCGCTGCTCCAGAAGCCGTATCGCGTTTACGCCAGACTGGAAGAAGTCTGGCTTCACGCTCGTAAGCGTTGGCTTCATCGATTTGCATATCCTTTCGTCGTCATCGACTCCGACCGTCGGGAGGTCTGCGCCGATCTTTCGACCGGCTTCTGCCGCCGCTGCATAGAACGATGCGGCAAGATGGTCAGCCGCGAGAAAACATCCGCAAGGGTTGGGAAGGGCACCAATCCACTTGACCATAGCCCGTCTGCCGCGCACCGTGTCAGGGTCGGGCCCCGCATATTCCGAAAAGGCGCTTTTGTCGCCTATGGATTCCTTGAAGAACAGACCTCGCTCAATGCTCCAGAACGGTTTTGCAGGATCGCCCACGAATGCGAAACCTGCCGGCTTAAGCCGTGAAAGCTCAGCATACGCCATGTCCACAGGCGCGTGGCAGTCCTGAAACGAGCAGTCAAACTTTCCCCACTCCAAGCGACCTTCGCCGCGCCCCATCAGAACAGTCGGAAGCATCTTGAAGATCTTCCCGTCAAGGTGATGTGTTATAACCGAGGGATCTATCAGGCATCCTATCGGATTCCACAGCCGCATGCATTTTGTGATAAGCTCTTTTGTCGGCACCTCGGCCACTTGCTGTATCTGCCAGCCGCGCTCTATCGCGGCGGCATAGACCCCGCTCGTGCGCTCGCGATGCGAGTGAAACGTCGGACGCGTGAAAAGAAGCACCGGCCCAGTCGCTGAGTTTGCCCCTGTCTGCCTCATAGTGGCTACATCATATCAAATTCTACGCCCGAAGGACAAGGGGATGTTTTCCAATTGAGAATGTTTTTGTTTGCCTAATGGAAATCTTTTGCATGCATGTGCGTGGTATAATATCTATGTCGCAATTGGAAGTGGCGACAGCAACGATTTGAAAGGAAGAACAAGCATGGAAATCAACAGACGAGCATTCTTGACTGCAAGCGCACTGGCTGCGGCGACTGCCGCGACTAAAGGGGCCTTTGGGACGGCTGAAACCCCGCCGCATGGACGCCGCCGCGCCGCCGCGTGTCCACCCAAGTCTTCTGAATACGAGGCGAGGCGCCCTGGTCCGCCGCGTGTCATGGTGATCGGAGCTCACCCTGACGATGCGGACATCATCTGCGGTGCCACGACTGTCCGTCTCGTGGAACGTGGATTCAAGGTCAAGTTCGTCTCGGTTACGGACGGCAGCATGGGTCACCACAGATTGCCTCCGGCGGAAATCGCCAAGGTGCGCCGCGCAGAGACCGAGGAGGCGGCCCGCCGCTTCGGGCTCGACGGCTACGACATATACGGCTATCCGGACTGCGGCCTCTACCCGACGGATGAGGTTCGCCGCCTTGTGGCGAAGAAGATACGCGAATACGAGCCCGACTTCATCTTCACCCATCGCACGAACGACTACCACGCCGACCACCGCGCCACAGGCCAGGCCGTGATGGACGCGGGCTATCTTCTCGGCGTTCCGCACTGGTGCGAGGAAGCGAAGCCAATGCGATTGAGGCCTGTTGTCCTCTACATGTGCGACCTCTTTACGTATCCACGCGAACTGAAACCTGATGTCATGTTCGACGTCGACGAATACATGGACAAGTGGTGTGACGGACTCGACGCGCAGGTGTCGCAGTTCTACGACTGGCTCCCGTGGGACAAGGGCACAACTGGCGAGGTAAAGGCGCTCGGAGACCGCAGCGACATAGCGAGGCGCAACGCGTATCTGCGCAAATACTGGGCGTTTCGCAAAGTCGCGGACGCGGAGCGCTTTGCGGACGCTTGGCGCGAGCGCTATCCCGGTCGGCGCGTTCCGAAATACATGGAGACTTACGAAATCAGCGAATACGGTCGCGCACCGACCGAAGAAGACCTCAACCTTCTCCTTGGGTGAGGAAATCATTTCTGGTGCCTTGAGGCGCTGATGCGCGAACCCATGCGCCTTGCCCCCGGCGAGACAAGGGTTTATACAGTCGAAATCTCAATTTCCTATGAATTTATGAAAGAGGGCGTGGAAGAGTGATTTGGGCATAAACATGACAGTTAGCAAGTTTTTCTAAAAGTTGCCGCTTGTCATTCAAACAATAATTTGCTACACTTCTTGACGATGAGGCCGAGCAAGGATCTGGAAAGCGTCGTCAAGAATGCGTTCAAAGAAAGGCACTATGTTCCAAACATAGTGTTCAGAACCTTTGCCGAGAAAAATGGCACTCTTCTTTCTTATGGTTCTTCACGAAATCTTGTCAGCACTCTTTGGAGAACTGGCTTGATGCGATCTGCCGGGAGAGGTTGGTCGACCATTTGCGAAAAGAGCAAGTTTGACTATGTGTCTCCAGTAAATACATTGTCCGCAAAGCTGAGCGAATGGTTCCCTTATGCAGAATCAAAATGCTGGTCGACTCATCAGCTGGTGGATTTCTTCCACCATCTCCCCGGAATGTTTTACACGTACGTGTATATTGACCGATCGGTGATGGAGCAACTTAGGGATAGACTTGAAGCGACTTGGCCAAAGTCTCGGGTGATTGTCAATCCAAGTGCGGCATCGTTCCTGTCCGAGCGGAAGACGGCAGAGAATTTCATTATACGCCCCATAACGCGTGATGACGAGAATGAAAGCGGGAAAGCGCTCTCGCTTGAGGGGATCCTTGTCGATTTAGCGTCTGAAGCCGAATTGATCATCGATGAATGGGACTATAAGGAGATCGTGCGTGGTGCGATACAGGGTTTTTCGATAAATGCACAATCTATTCTCCGTCGTATTTCCAGGCGGAGATTCGCAAGCCGGAACACGATCATCCTGTGTGATGCTCTGTTTGCAGAGGGCATTGAGAATGATGCGGTCAAGAAGTTCTACCGGCAATTGAAGAAGAAGTTCGGGAGTTTGCCATGATAGCGAAGGACACGCTGAGCAAGAAGCACATCGAGGCAGAATTCAAGCGCATGAAGATGGCGGATCCCGCCGTCCTCGAACGGACGATGCATGCTTTCGTTCTTCTTGAGCGATTGGCGCTTTCGGACATGCCGTTTCTCTTCAAAGGCGGAACCTCGCTCCTTCTGGCTCTTGGCAAGCCCGAACGGGTCTCTGTAGATATTGACATAGTCTGCCAAGTGCCAAAGGACAAGTTTGAAAGCGAGATGAAGGAATGGGTCAGGCATCCGCCGTTCACACGGTGGGAGAATGATGTCCGGGAGTCTGACTCGGAACCGCCGACGCGTCGCCATTACAAAGTGTTCTATCGCGGAAAATACGGCTCGACGGCTACTCCGCATTACGTCTTGCTGGACGTTGTGGAGGAGGCATGCGGAATAGCCATGAGGAACACCCGAGAGGTCGAGATTGATTGTCCGTTTCTTCTGTTGGAAGGCGCCAAGTCAAAGGTACGAATCCCAAATGTTGATGCATTGCTTGGCGACAAGTTGACTGCGTTTGCGCCAAACACGACAGGTGTCCCGTTTGCCAGTCCGCGACGAATGGAAGACTCTGCCCATCAGGTGTTCAAGCAGCTATTTGACGTAGCGCAGCTATTTGGGTGTTTTTCCGATTTTGGTGTCTTTCGGACAACATTCTTGGATGTGGTTCGGCTGGAAGCCGAATACAAGAATGTAAAAGGTGTTCCAGAATCCGTGCTAAATGATATCGTAAAGACTGCATTTGACATTACGACATTTGACATACGGCGCAGGAAGCTCGATTCCAACTATGAACGACTGATCAGGAGCGGAATCGACAAGATGCACGGCGATCTCATCAATGGCGGGAGGTTTGGCGTCATTGAAGCGAAGACTGCTGCAGCTAAGGCCGCATATTTAGCGGCTTTGCTACTGAGACGGAAAAGGTCGGTTACGCGCTATTCGGGCAGTAAGGATGTGATTGAGAAGCTTGTCGCAAACAGAATGTCTGGACAGTTCCTTGTGCTGGACAAGTTGAAGAAAGCCAATGCACTGGAGGCGTATTTCTATTGGAACGAGGTCTTGCATCTGCTTCCCGACCTGCCAATGGTGTGATGAGCTGATTTTCTAATTGACCCTCTCCTCCCTCTGTTTCCAATTGAGAATGTTTTTATTTGCCTAAAGGAAATCTTTTCCGAGGTGGGGTGTGGTATAATTTATATCGACAAACTTGGCAGGGGTGTCTTGCCTGAACGCGTTGCAGTGATCTCCGTGGACGTGGGCCGGCGCATACACGCGCGGCGCTCGCCAGATGGGGCGACGGCAACCGCCTGACGCTTTCCGGCAACGCAGGCATTCTGCTTGTGCTTGAGGGGAAGAAATAAGGGAAAACAGCAGCGACTTGAAAACAGAAAGGAAAACAAAAATGAAAACCATAGGCAAAGTTGCCGCGGCAATCGCCATTGCCGCACTCCATTGGTGCGTTACGGCTGCGACTATAGAAGTTGCAACTGTCGCTGAGCTTACCAACGCCGTGGCGAGAGCCAACGCAGGCGAGAAGATCGGCGGCGAGGCAATCGATACCATTCGCCTTATGAAGTCCGGTAGCCCATATAGGTTCACGGACGAGAAAATGGACAGTTCAAACAACTATCTTCTCAGCGTCAATAATGTTGCGCTCACGATAGAGGGTGAGGATTCGTCGCCACGTCAGACGTGGACCGATGGTGACGAGCCTGTCATCATCGACGGCAACAGCTTGGGATGCATCATTCGCTTTGCCAGCGGCAGTAAAAATAAGGAGATTCGCAATTTGTGCTTTACGGGAGGCAGACGCAATGACGGAGGCGCTGTGAGGGGCGAGATGGTCGGTGTGGTCACGGCCACAAACTGTGTTTTCAGGCAGAATTCCACAGCTGGTGGCAACGGAGCTGCGGCAAGGTGGGTTGTGCTTCGCGACTGCTTGGTCAAGGAATGCAAGAGTGGTACAGCTGTTGTCGGCGGGGATGCTTCACAGATCTTCTACGCATACGGGTGCGACTTTGTGGGAAACGCAAAGGGGGTTGCTACGTTCAGTTTTAATGCGTATGACTGCACGTTCGACAGCAATACTAACACGGCTGATGCGGTGATCGGCAGCAGCGCCGTTCTTTATGCGACGAATTGCACTTTCAAGGGAAACTACGGGCCGGCAAAGTACATTGTGAGAGGAAAAACCTTTGTTGACTGCGATTTTACAGGCAACAATGCACAATGGATGATCCATTGCGACATCAGCGGCGGCAAGGTGGCAGGATGCAAGTTCAGGGGGAATGAAGGCTCGGTGCTGACGGTTTACGGCACTGGCGGAGCGCTTCAATCGGACAGCAGCCTTGTTGTCACGAACTGCCAGTTCATCGAAAACACGGCAAGCCAGACTGCCTCCGAGTCAGGCAGCCAGTATGTGAAGGCCGTGCTTCGCGGCATTGTCAACGATGTTGATCGCTGCGCCATATACGATTCTGTGTTCAGCAACAACTATTATAATACAAGCGGTACAAGTCATGGGTTGTCGTCCGTGATCGGTGCTCATGCTGTCCGGTGTTCATTTGCCGCTGGCGCCAATGCCCCCAGCAGTTCCTTTTCTCCTGACATAGATAGATACAATGACGCCGCCAACAATTCGCATCTCGAGGAGTGTGACATCGCGGCAGGCGAACTTCGTTCCTGCGTAGTGGATCGCTGCACTATCCACGATCTCACAAACAAGGAGTATTGTGTGTTCAGAGACTACACCAGGGCCTCCAACACATTGGTGGAACGCTGCAAGAGTCCATTGGGGAAAGGCGGCTTGTATGTTGTGAACACCCTGTGCCCGTTTGACGCTCAATTCGTAAATTGCACTTTTGTGTCAAATGCGTTATTGATTGTGGATGCGATATATAACAACTATTCAGTGTCAAACGGATGCCATTTCTCAAACTGCATGTTCTACGGCAACCGTACGCCGGGAGGAACCATTACGGATATCGCGATACGCGGCGGCAACGATACCGTGTTGCGGAATTTCACCAATTACGTCGATTTCGCATATTCGTATTACGGTAAATTCACTGCGGCCGGCACATTGACGGGTGCCGTGTTCGCGACGATTACGAATGCGCCGAATACGCTTGCACTCTGCGAGAATCCCTGTTTCGTGAAGGACTCGCGCCCCGATGCGCCATACTGGTCGCTGTTGCCGAAGTCGCCGATTGTCGGCAAGGGCGATGCGTCAATCTGGACGGCAGAGGATGTCGATCTTGTGGGCAAGCTGCGGCTCAAGGACGGCAAGGTTGATCCCGGATGCTACCAGTGCTGGATCAATCCGCCAGGGATGGTTATTATTTTCAGGTGAACAGGCCGTTCGGTGTCCGTTCCGCAAGAATTTCAGTAAAAAGGGCAACTGTCATGGGAAAATCGGCAGTGCACATTGGGTGCATTATCTCGTCTGTCTGCATGCTTGGCGTTGCTTACGCACGTGACGCCGCGTTCGAGAATGCGCCGTATATGAATCCTGCGCTGAGCGTTGACGCGCGCTTGGACGATCTGGTCTCGAAGATGACGCTCGAGGAGAAAATCGCGGCCGTTTCCACGATGAAGGGCTTTGACGCATACGAGATACGCGACGGCGAGGTATATCCGTCGAAGGAGCTGAAGGAGCGCTTTGCGAAATATCCTGG
>Ga0310695_10001892_pt1 | contig 46645 bp, 34 predicted proteins | sample RumenRJG_04DNA_FD_203882 | JGI IMG/M metagenome (GOLD analysis project Ga0310695, IMG submission 203882) | Bovine rumen microbial communities from Lethbridge, Alberta, Canada - RJG_04 (v2) (version 2) | ecosystem: Host-associated > Mammals > Digestive system > Stomach > Rumen | place: Canada... | reverse complement strand
TTAAAGACCACCTTGGTCACATTGGCATTGGTGCCGTCAGTGTACCAGCCGGGACTGTTGTTGAGCGTGTTCAGGTCGTAGGTCGTTCCCGAGCGGCTGCTGCGGTAGTTGTCGTAGTAGAACGTCAGCGTCGTGGTCGACGGCGTGTAGTTGGCATAGGCCTCGGCAGCAGCGGCGCCGAAGGCACACATCATGGCCGCCAGCAGGACGACCAGACGCAGGAGTAAATTCTTCTTTTTCATAGTAATTTGGCTTTAAAAGTTAATATTTGCCACAAATTTAGTAATTATTTTCCATTAATGGCCGGTAAAATAGGATAAAAATTCCCTCACGCCCCGGGAGAGGGCATGAGGGAAATTTCTTGGCTTTGTCTTAGATCAATTCCAAGCGCCTTTCAACACGAAGTTGATCAGGGCGGTCACATCGTTGATGTCGACATTGCCCTGCAGGTCGCAGTTAGCATTGGTCATGTTGACACCTGTGGCATTACCAGTGAGCACATAGTTGATCAGGGCGGTCACATCGTTGATGTCGACATGGCCGTCGCCGTTCACGTCGCCACGCAGGAACGAACTGCCGGCATAAGGCTCCCAGCCTTCGCCTTCCGCCCAAGACCAATGGTAGACATCCCAATTCTTGGCATTGGCCTGGCTAACCTGGGCTGCAGTAATGACATTTCCCTCTACAGTATCATCTTCGGGATTATAATCGATAATGGCATAAAGTATTCCTCGATTATCGGCGCTGCGCATGGGTAGCGCGTCGACAATCTCACCCATCTTGGCGGCATTGATTTGATTATAGAAAATGGGCAATTCTTTCAAATCAGGGCAATTTCCCAGTGGCAGGCTCGTCAACTGATTGGTTTGAGCACGTAATGATTGCAGTGCAGTGCAGCCACTGGCATCAAGACTCGTTAACTGATTGGCAGCGACCCAAAGGTAAGTGAGCTGGTCATGGTTACCGAGTACCACTTGAGATATCTGATTATTGTTACATATTAGATGGATCAAGTTGGCAAACCTCGAGACATCGATAGTGCCCGAAACCTGGTTGTTACGGCAGTCAAGAGAAAGGAAAGCGTCGGGACAAGAGCTCAGGTCCACACTTGTCAACTGGTTGTCTCGGCACCAGAGGTAAAGGAGTTCAGAGTTGCGGCTGATGTCGAGTTCGGTCAGTTGATTGTATGAGCAGAGGAAGTATATGAGCGCCGGGCAAGTGGTGACGTCCAGTTCAGTCAATTGGTTTTCCTCGCAATCGATATAATCCAGTACAGGGCAATCAGAAACATCCAAACGGGTCAGTGCGCAAGAGTAGCATTCTAATTCTTCAAGGAATGGATTATCGTTGGCAACCAATGCCGTCAACTGGGGTTTATTAATTACCGAGAGTGTGGTGAACAGATTGTTGCTGCACCACAGTTCTCCCAGATTGTTCATGTGGCTCACATCCAAGTTGTTGAGGCCGCAGTCAGAGCACCCAAAATAAGTCACGGCCGAGCAGTCACTCAGGCCGGTAATGCTGCCAAGGTCAGGGTTGTTCATGCAGTTCAAGTTCAAAAGGTTAGTCAGACCCGTCACGTTGAGCGAGGTCAACTGGTTATTGTAGCAATACAGACTTTCGAGGCCAGGGCAGAATGTCACGTCAAGTGAAGTGAGTGCGCAATAATCGCAGCCCAACCAATTTAACGCTGTGCAACCAGTCAGTCCCAGGATTGACGAAAGATTGCTGTTTACTTCACAATGTAATAAGTTCAACGCGGTGCAGCCCGTCACATCAAGCGATATCAACGCGTTGCGGGGGCATCTGAGCTCTTGCAGCCACTTGTTGCCACTAACCCTGAGATATTTCAGTTGAGGTTTGTCGCTCACTTCAAGGGTGCCCGTCAACTGGTTATTGCGGCACCACAGCGTCCCCAGGTTCGTCATGTCGTTCACGCCGGGCAACTCGGTGATGGCACAGTCCTCACAGTCCACATAGGCCAGCGCTTTACAACTGGCAAGGCCAGTGATAGTCTCGAGATTATCATTGTAGTAGCACTTGAGCGTGCTCAATGCCGTGCAACCCGTCACTTTGAGTGTTGTCAAGTCCTCACTGTAGCAGATGAGTTCGGTCAATCGCGTGTCGCCAGCGACTTGCAGGTTTTTCAGGCTGCCGTTATGGCTGGTATTGAGGGCGCTGATTTGGGTATTGCCCGCCAGCAACGTCTCCAGCTTGGTCATGCCCGTAACAGCACTCAAGTCGCTGAACGACGTGTCCTCGACATCCAGCCAGGTCAAATTGGTGCAGTCTTCCAAGCCATAGATACTCGTCAAGTTATAGTTGTTGTAAATCTTGAGATACAGCAGTGCTGTGCAACCTGTCACGTCAACACTGGTCAGCGCATCACGCCAGCAGTAGAAGCCCGTCAAGGTGGTGTTGCCCCGAACCCACAACGTTCTCAGACTGCTGTGATTGTTCACACTGACTGTGGTGAGTTGGTTATTCTGGAGATACAGCTCTTGCAACACCGTGTTACTAGTCACGTTGATAGACGTCAACTTGTTGTAACCCAAATTGAGGTAAATCAGCTTGGTGTTGGCGCTCACGTCAATCGAGGTGAGATTATTGGAGTAGAGATCCAATCTTTTTAATTGGGTAAAATACTGCACACCCGTCATGTTGGAAATGCCCTTGTAAGGCAGATTCAACGTGTCGCGGGCATTGAGTTGCGCCGTGGTGATGGTGCCGCTGGGATACTCGCTCAACAGATAGTTGCGGAAGGTCGCGTCAGGGAAGTTCGTGCTGTTGATGGTCACATCGGCGTGGACTGCGAGTGCAGCCATCAGTGCAGCCAATGAAAAAAGTAATAGTTTCTTCATGATCGTTATCGTTTTATTAGTTAATAAATTTGTATTCCAATTCTTTAGTAATGCCGCAAATTTAATGATAATTATTAATAAATCCAATATAAATTCGGCGAATTATTACTTTAATTCTCGATATTTCACTTACAAGCCAGAGATTAGTAAGCAATTCGGTTTTTCCCAATACAAAAAAGACGGCCGGCTGCGCGGGCAGTCGGTCGTCTGTTTTTTGAAGAGGTGCCTCCGCTCTCGGACGGATGAGTCTCAGTCACTCACCAATGCACACTTTGAATCACCAAGGTTGCAATCTCGGTTGTCATTCTGACAACCAGTTATCTCTAATTCCAGGTGCCGCCCAGGATGATGTCGATGATGGCGTTGATGTCGGCAATGTTGATTTCTCCGTCACCGTTCACATCGGCAGCAGGGGTGCTACTGTTTCCGCCCAGAATCATGTCGATAGCGACATTCACATCAGCAATGTTCACTTCAAGGTCGCCGTTAACGTCACCCATGAATATATCTTCAACAATCTGTCCGAAATAGGGATACCAGTTCTCGTCAGCCCGATAGGCATCAGCCATCCCCTGCAGCACATGAAGCGTGCGACCTGAGTAACCATAACTATTAGAATAGAATGTACGATTCCCGCTCGATACATTCGAGAGGTCAGCAATGTAGCAATACACATCCGCCAGCCGCCAGCAATTACAGAACGCGTTGTCACCGATAGAAGTTACCGAGTTGGGGATGACGATGCTGGTCAGATCTATGCAATCATAGAACGCCCCGTAACCGATCTCAGTTACCGAGTTGGGGATGACGATGCTGGTCAGACTGTCGCAACCATAGAACGCATAGTCATCGATAGTAGTTACTGAGTTGGGAATAGTCGTGTTCTTGCAGCCATAAAGTAATGTGTTATAGGCGGTCTCGATAATTGCATTGCAATTGTTGCGCGAATCATATCTTGGATTGCCACTTTCTACCACGATGCTGGTCAGACCAAGGCAACTCTCGAACACCCCGTAACCAATCTCAATTACTGAGTTGGGAATGTCGATGCTGGTCAGACTGTCGCAACTATAGAAGGCATAGTGACCGATCTCAGTCACCGAGTTGGGGATGACGATACTGGTCAGACTGACGCAGGCACCGAACGCAAAGTTACCGATCTTAGTTACCGAGTTGGGGATAATAGTGTTCTTGCAGCCAGCAATCAACTCATTATCGGTGGTCTCGATAATTGCATTGCAGTTGTTGCGCGAATCAAACCTTGGGTTGCCACTTTCTACCACGATGCTGGTCAGCCCAGGGCAGTTCCCGAACGCCTCTTGACCGATCTCAGTTACCGAGTTGGGGACGACGATGCTGGTCAGATCATGGCAACCATAGAACGCAATGTCTTCGATAGAAGTTACCGGGTAGGTGGTTCCATCATAGGTAACGGTGGCCGGGATGACGACATCGCCTTTATACCCGATAAATAAAAAACCAGGAACACGGCGGGAAGCCACGGCGGCCTCGTTGCCGTGGATGTTGTAACAGATGTCATCGACCATGAAGTCGGCGGCCGTAGCCGTTAAAGGCAACAGGAGTGCCAGCAGCAATACAGAAAAGCGGAATAGTTGTTTCATAATCAAAATGTTTAGAAATAAATAATTAATAACGGTTTATATCATCATTGATTAAAGGTTTCGTCCGCAAAGGTAATAAAGATTATTCAATTATCATCACAGGAATGCATATTTTCCTATTACTGTCCGGTAAACATAGTTCAAGATGAACCAGGCAGGGACATTTGTTATGCGGGCGAAACACCCGAAGGGTGTCATCTGAGTAACCGGGGGTACCTGCTAATGAAACGAGCGAAGCGAGTGAAGTGGCAGGCACCCCCGGAACTGTAATCCAGCCATGTCGTCGCCAAAGGCGACCCCAATGTCCATGACCGTCAAGGGAGCCGCTTCCAGCGACATTCGTGCGTACGGCCGAACCCGTGGTGATGCTGACTCTCTCGCTCCGCTCGATTGCCAGCATTACCACGGGTTACTGAGAGGCTCGCCCCTTGGGCGAGTACAACACTAAAGCAACTGCTATATCATTACCTAAAATAATTCAATCTATCAAATAGTTTCCCTGTCGGGACTATGATCATTGTCTGAAAATCAAAAACTTAGCGTCTTTGCGACTTAGCGTGGTATTTGGTGGCGGATGTTTTGGCTGAATAGTTGCCCATTTCCCATGCATCCACACAAAAGAAAACGGCCGGCTGCGCGGGCAGTCGGTCGCTTCGTGTTATTGGATGTGGTACCTTTTGCAGCAGGCTCCAGTTATATCTAATTCCAGGTGCCGCCCAGGATGATGTCGATGACAGCGTTGATGTCGGCGATGTTGATTTCGCCGTCATCGTTCACGTCACCGCTGGGATTCTCGCCACCATTCAAGATGATGTCGATGGCGGCATTCACATCAGCAATGTTGACCTCAAGGTCGCCGTTCACATCGCCAGACGGAATCACAGGATTCAGGTCTTCCACAATCCGCCCGAAATAGGGATACCAGTTCTCATCAGCCCCGTAGGCATCAGCCTTCCCCTTCAGCACATGAAGCGTACGGCCCGAATAATCACCATCATTCAAATTGAATTGTTCATTCCCGTACGATACTCTCGAGGGGTCAGCAATGTAGCAATACACATCTGTCAGTCCTGTGCACCAATAGAACGCCCCGTCACCGATATCAATCACCGAGTTGGGGATGACGATGCTGGTCAGCCCTGTGCAGTCCTCGAACGCACAGCCGGCGATGCCTAATGTTCCTTCTTTTAAAGTTACATTCGTTCCGCTTGGCATCGTCCCTTTATACTCATAAGCGACCATGCCGGCATAGACCAGTCCGTCTGGCTGGTTATTGTACCATGCTGTATTATAGAACGCCGAGAGACCGATAGAAGTCACCGAGTTAGGGATGACGATGCTGGCCAGTCTAGTGCAGGCCTCAAACGCCCCGATACCGATCTTAGTCACCGAGTCAGGAATGTCGACGCTGGTCAGCCCCTTGCAACAAGAGAACGCCCCGTCACCGATCTTGGTCACCGAATTGGGGATGTCGATGCTGGTCAGATCAGCGCAGTAAGCAAACGCATAGTCACCGACAACAGCGACCGTGTTGGGGATAATCGTTTTCCTGCAGCCCAATAATAAAGTATTAGAGGCGGTCTCGATAATTGCATTGCAGTTGTTGCGTGAATCATATCTCGGGTTGCCACTTTCTACCACGATGCTGGTCAGCCCAGGGCAGTTATAGAACGCCCTTTCACCGATCTCAGTTACCGAGTTAGGGATGTCGATGCTGGTCAGCCGATTGCAGTCAGAGAACGCCTTGTCACCGATCTCAGTTACCGAGTTGGGGATGACGATACTGGTCAGTCCAGCGCAGCCCTCGAACGCCCCGTCACCGATATAAGTTACCGAGTTACCTATGTTGAGGCGGGTCAGTCCCCAGCAACTCTTGAACGCCCCGTCACCGATCTCAGTTACCGAGTTGGGGATGACGATGCTGGTCAGACCACTGCAATTCTCGAACGCTTTGTCACCGATAGAAGTTACCGAGTTACCTATGTTGACGCTGGTCAGTCCATAGCAACAGTCGAACGCAAAGTTACCGATTGCAGTTACCGAGTTGGGGATGACGATGCTGGTCAGTCCAGCGCAGCCCTCGAATGCCCCCTTGCCGATCTCAGTTACCGAGTTGGGGATGACGATGCTGGTCAGCCCATAGCAGTAAGCGAACGCAAAGTTACCGATTGCAGTTACCGAGTTGGGGATAGTCGTGTTCTTGCAGCCATAAATTAACGTGTTAGAGGCGGTCTCGATAATTGCATTGCAGTTGTTGCGCGAATCAAACCTTGGATTGCCACTGCCTACCACGACGCTGGTCAGCCCTGTGCAACCCTCGAACGCCCAGTCACCGATCTCAGTCACCGAGTTACCTATGTTGACGCTGGTCAGCCCATCGCAACTATAGAACGCCCTATCACCGATCTCAGTTACCGAGTTGGGGATGACGATGCTGGTCAGGCTCTCGCAGCCTTTGAACGCAAAGTTACCGACCTTAGTTACCGAATTTGGGATAATCGTGTTCTTGCAGCCAGCAATCAACTCATTATCGGTGGTCTCGATAACCGCTTTGCAGTTGTTGCGCGAATCATATCTTGGATTGCCACTTTTTACCACGATGCTGGTCAGCCCAGGGCAGTACGCGAACGCCTCTTGACCGATCTCAGTTACCGAGTTGGGGATGACGATACTGGTCAGGCCTTCGCAGTAAATGAACGCCAACGCATCAATAGAAGTCACCGGGTAGGTGGTTCCATTATAGGCGACGGCGGCTGGGATGACGACAGGGCCTGAATACTCATTGTAGAATGAACTACAATTGTAACCTCTGAAAGTCACTGTGGCCTCATTGCCGTTGATCTTGTAATAGATGCCATCGACCTCGAAGTCGTGGGCCGTGGCGAGTGCGGGCAGCAGGAGGGCCAGCAACATGATGGAAAAACGGTAGAGTTGTTTCATAATCAAAATGTTTAGAAATAAATAACGGTTGATATAATCATTGATTAGAGGTTATGCCCGCAAAGATAATAAAGATTATTCAATATTCATCACAAGCATACCCATTTTCCGTAACTATTCAGCGATTTCCCTCACGCTAAGCCGCTAAGTCGCTAAGAGTTTAACATTTAATACGTTACGGCATTTGTTTAGGATATGTCAGACGAAATGAAATGCTTCTTTCTATCAACAAGTTTCCCTGTCGGGACTATGATCATTGTCTGAAAATCAAAGAAAATTAGTGTCTTTGCGACTTAGCGTGGTATTTGGTGGCGGATGTTTTGGCTGAATAGTTGCCCATTTCCCATACATCCACACAAAAGAAAACGGCCGGCTGCGCGGGCAGTCGGTCGCTTCGTGTTTTTGATGTGGTACCTCCGGGGATCGAACCAGGGACACGCGGATTTTCAGTCCACTGCTCTACCACTGAGCTAAGGTACCTTTCAAAAGCGACTGCAAAGATACGTCGACTTTTTGACGTGACCAAATTTTTTGAGGAAAATTTTAATTTTTTCTTTTTTTCGACGAAAAGCATTACTTTTGTGATATGATAATCTACTAAAGCGTCAGGATATGTTGCCACCCATCATCAAATTGCTGCGTCCCGAACAATGGTGCAAGAATGTGTTTGTGCTGCTACCGCTGTTTTTCGACAAGAAATTCACCGATGGCCGCCTGCTCATGCTGACGCTTATCTGCTTTGCCGTCTTCTCGCTGGCGGCGAGCGCGATTTATTGCCTGAACGACATCCTGGACCGCAAGGCCGACGCCCAGCACCCGGTGAAGTGCAAGCGCCCGATTGCCTCGGGGGCCGTGAGCGTGGGCACCGCTACCGTGGTGATGGCCGTGTGTGCCATCGCCGCCATCGGGCTGTCGTGGATTTTCCTGCCTGCGAACGTGACATGGCTGATGCTGTGCTACATGGCGCTGAACCTGGCCTACAGCACGTGGCTCAAGCACCTGAGCCTGGTCGACATGCTCGTGGTGGCCACCTTCTACGTGATGCGCGTGCTGGCCGGTGCGCTGGCAGGCGGCATTGTGGCGTCGCAGTGGATTATCGTCATGACCTTCCTGCTGGCCCTGTTCCTGGTGCTCGGCAAGCGGCGCGACGACGTGCTGCTGCAGAGCCAAAGCAGCACGGTGGTCAGGCGCGGCGCGGCCCGCTACAACCCGCAGTTCGTCAACATGGCGCTCACGCTGGTCGCCACCGTGACGATTGTCGCCTACATGATGTACACCATGAGCGAGGAGGTCGCCACGCGCCTCGGCAACCATTATGTCTACTGCACTGCCGTGTTTGTGCTGGCGGGCATCCTGCGCTACCTGCAAATCACGGTGGTGGAGAACCGCAGCGGCAGCCCCACACGGGTGCTGCTGCGTGACCGCTTTATCCAGGTGTGCCTGCTGGGCTGGGCCATCGCATTCCTACTGATTATCTATTGTTGACGATGAAACGCACGGTGGCATTTGATTTTGACGGCACCTACACGCGACACGACTCCCTGCCGTTGATGCTGAAGCACGCCTTCGGCTGGGAGCGCTATCTGGCGGGGTTGCTCATGTGCCTGCCGTGGATCATCATGTTCAAATTGGGCATCCTCAAGGGGGGAGAGGCCAAACAGCGGCTGCTGTCCCACTTCTTCAAGGGAATGCCCTATAGCCGCTTCCAGCAGTTGTGCGAGGAGTTTGCTCCCGCCCACCCCAACCTGGTTCGTCACCAGGCCCGCGTGGCCATGGACGAGGCCCTCGAGGCGGGCGACCGGGTGCTGGTGGTGACCGCCAGCGTCCGCGAGTGGGTAGAGCCGTTCTTCAAGGGACAGGATGTGACGGTGCTGGCCACCGAACTCGAGGTCGACGACGAGGGACTGCTGACGGGCAGGTATGCCCAGCCCAACTGCAACGGGGCCGAGAAGTGGCGACGCATCGTGCAGGAGGTGCCCGACGTGGAGCAGCGCGAACTGGTAGCCTATGGCGACAGCCGCGGCGACCAGGTCATGCTCAGCCATGCCGACAAGGCCTACCTGCGTGACTTTGACCACACGACCGACATGTCGCGCCCCAATGCCATGGGGCGTGGTGGCCGCATCTTCTGGACAATCCTGGTCCTGCTGGTGCTCTACCAGTTGCTGGGCGTGTTCTACGGCATGGACGTGGCCGATGCGGGCTTCTACCTCACCTTCTATGACAACATCTTCTCCCACCCCGGCAGTGTGGAGTATAACTTCATGTACTACCTGAGCGGCGTCATCGGCGGCACGTTCCAGACGCTGTTCCCGTCGATGGGCATGGCAGGCATGCGCCTGCTGGGCGTGGCCTTCAACACCTGTTGCGCCATCGTCCTGTACTATGCCCTGCGCCGCCACCTCGACGAGCGTGCCATCGCGCTGGGCAGCGCCCTGGTGGTCACCTCGTTCATCGCTCCGCCCTACACTTTCTGCTACGACCTGTGCACCGCCCTGCTGTATGTGCTGGCCATCACGCTGCTATGGCGCGGCCTGGAGAAGAACAAGTCATGGGTGATTGCCGTGGCCGGCGTCGTGGCGGGATTGAACATCCTGGTGCGCATCCCCAACGTGCTGGGCCTGTCGATGGCCGTGCTGCCCGTCATCAGGTTTGTATCGGTGCGGCATTTCCTGCGCATCTACTGGGTGCGTCCCGTCTTCCGCATGATGCTGTTCCTGGCCAGCGCCGGACTGGCCGTATGCTTTGTGCTGGTCGTCATGCCGGGCATCCACAACACCTGCCTGCTCAACGTGCTGCGTGACCTGCGCGACATCGCTGCCGACGAGAGCGGCACGGCATCCCACACCACGGGCCAGATGATGATGGTGCAGTTGCGCTTCTATGCCACCGAGGCATGGGTCGCCATCAAACTGGCCGTGCCCGTCGCCGTCTATTGGCTGGCACACACCCGCCTGCGGCAGGCATGGCTCATGTGGGCCGCCAAGGTCGCAGCACTGGCACTTTTCATTTGGCTGGTGATGCGCATGCACCCGCTGCAGCCGCTGTGGGTCATGTGTCTGGCGGGCGGCATCATGATCATCATCGAACGCTGGAGAAAGCGCTCCGGACTGGCTTGGATGGCTGTGCTGGGCATCGGCATGATGCTGGTGATGCCCCTGGGCAGCGACGGAGCCTACAACAACGGCACCATCATCGCCTGGGCCATCGCTCCCGTGGCGGCCCTGTGGTGGATGCGCCGTGTGCGCTTGGCTTTCCCGCTGACGTTTATCGCCGTGTGCGCAGTGCGTATGGTCACCGGCGGCGCCTACTTTGACGGCGGGCCGCTGTGGGAAAAACGATACACCATCGACAACGACCGCGCGGCACACATCTATACCACACGCGAGCGCGCCGACGTGCTCAACACCGTGCTCCACGGCATCGAGCCCCACGTCAAGGCCGGCGACACGCTCATGGTCTACGGCAGCGCGCCGCTCATCAACTACCTCACCCACACCCGGCCTTACATCGGCTGCTCGTGGGTTGAGCAACTCAGCGCCCCCATGCTCGAGAAGAAACTGGCCTACGCGCCCAAGTCGGGGCTGCCGCTCGTGCTGCAGCAGAAGTTCAACACGCTGGGGCCGTACTGGAGCGAGCCGACGGCCAACTTCGGCTTCGACTACGGCCATCAGGACACCTACCGCGACAACCGCAAACTGAAGGTGCTCAACCACTTCCTTGAGCGCTACGGCTACCATATCATCTACGAGGACACCCACTTCATCCTCTACCAACCCGGTCAACACAAATGACGCGCGATGGAAGGACTCCTGCAATACATCTGGCAGCACCGCCTGTGGCTCAGCGAGGACATGGTGACGGGCGACGGCCTCAAGGTGCGGGTCATTGACCCGGGCCTGCTCAACACCGATGCGGGACCCGACTTCTTCAACGCCAAGGTCGAGATCGACGGCCGCCTGTGGGTCGGCAATGTCGAGATTCACGTGCGCGCCAGCGACTGGAAGCGGCACCACCACGACGAGGACCCTGCCTATGACAGCGTCATCCTGCATGTCGTCGAGAAGGACGATGCGCCCGTCACCCGCATCAACGGTGAGCGCATCCCCCAGGTCGAACTGCGCGTGTCGCCACGCTTCAACGAGTGTTATGACAGACTGGTCAACGCCCAGGTGGAACTGCCCTGCGCGGCACGCCTCAACGAGGTGCCCACACTCACCGTCACCGAGTGGATCGAGGCGCTGGCCTTCGAGCGGCTGCACGGCAAGGTGGACCGCGTGCGCGAACTTTATGACCGCTACAATGGCAGTTGGGAAGATATCTGCTACGTGATGCTGGCCCGCACGCTGGGTTTCGGCATCAACAACGACGCCTTTGAGCGTCTGGCCCGTGTCACGCCGCTGCGCCTGCTGCACAAGCACAGCGACTCCATCCTGCAGGTCGAGGCTCTGCTCTTCGGCCAGGCGGGCCTGCTCAACGGAGCGCACAGCGAGGACCCCTACTTCCAACAGTTGACACGCGAATACGCCTTCCTGGCCAACAAATTCTCGCTGCGCCCAAGCGAGGGCTCGGCATGGCGCCTGTTCCGTAGCCGTCCGCAGAATTTCCCCTACCGCCGCATCGCCCTGCTGGCGCAGTTTGTACAGGGCGGCTTCAACCTGATGAACGACATCCTCGAGGCCAGCGACACCAAGCAGTTGCGCCAACTGTTCGACATCGAGTTGAGCGGCTACTGGACCACGCACTACTCCTTCGGCAAGCCGTCGCCCGGTGCCGGACGCGCTTTGTCTAACGGCAGCATCGACATCGTGCTCATCAACACGGTTGCCCCGCTCTACTATGCCCGTGGCGAGATGACCGACGACTACGCGATGACCGACCGCGCCATCGCCCTGCTCGAGGACATCCGCCCCGAGCAGAACAGCATCGTGACCCTGTTCCGCAATGCCGGCATCAAGTGTGACGATGCCCTCACCAGCCAGGCCCTGATCCAGTTGCGCCGCAACTACTGTGAGGCCCGCAAGTGCATCTACTGCCGACTGGGACACCGCCTGCTCGCCACCGACGCCCGCCAGCAGCCCAGCACCTGAAAAATCCGCCGCCCCAAGAACGGGCACCGGCACATCACGCAAAACGAGCAGGAACCCCGCTATGGGATTCCCGCTCGATTAAATTTTGTCGGCTAACGATGCCGTCACGACGATGCGGCACGGCATCATCGGCCACGACTACTTCACGCCCAGCAGCACATTAATCAGGCAGGTGACATCGTTAATGTCCACCACGCCGTTGATGTCCACGTCACCGTAAGCAGAGATTGAGCCTGATAGGACCATAGCAATCAGATCGGTCACGTCGTTGATGTCCACCTCGTTGTCGCAGTTCACGTCACACGAGTAGGCCAGTTCAAACGTCACCATCGCATTGTCGGGGCCCACAGCCTCGGCCAACCCTGTCGGGTCGTCAAGGCTGCCGATGCGGGTGTAGGAATAACTGGTATTAAACGTCTGATAGAACAGCACCACACACGAATTCCCATAGAGCATGATGTCGCCGGCATAGATGGTACCGGGGTTTACAGGGGCACTGGGGAGAGATTCGTTCAGGTAATAATACTTCTCGTTGCCATTGAGTTCGTCCATGTCGATGGTCATGGGCAGCATCGTTTTGAAGAAGTTGCCCGTGGCATTGTCGGCAAGCGTGGCCATAAAGGTCTGCCCTCCCACAATAACATGAATCTTGTTGGTGTTCGGGGTTACTTCAACCTCCAGACCCGGCACCCACTCACTGGCCATCTCGGCCATTCTGGGACGGTTTGAATAGGTGATGTGCAACGTGTTGCCCACAAAGGTGCTATTGGGCAGGGTGTTGCGGGCATCGGCGAGCACTCCGCTGTAACCGCTGCTATAACTGGTCACGGCAAGTGCCACCTGCTTACCGTCGAGTTTCTCGGCATGGTTGTGCAGGAAGGTGAGCATCGGGTTGGCCATCTTGCCGTTCCACAGGGGCGTGCAGATGATGACAAAGTCCCAGTCGTCAAAATCATCGACGCTGGTATTGATCTCGGGCCAGTTGCCGGCATCCATCTGGCTGCGCTCGTTGTTGGCAAAGGTATAGGTTGTCTGGCTCTCAGGGCGAGGATAATTACCGTGGTCCACAACCTCGAGCAATTCGCCGTCACAATTATCGGCAATGGCCTGGGCAAGCGTCCGGGTCACACCGCTATAAGTATAATACACTACCAGGCAACGCACCTGGCTGGGAGGAAAGGTATAGGCCGCAGAGTGAAATTGCGACATCAGCAATACGCAAGTCAAAAACAATAAGAATCTTTTCATATCAGTTAATATTAAATTCTATCTCATCAGTATAGACGAGAATCCAACAAATCCCTGAAACACGACATCTAAACGGTGATAAAAGCATGAGCCTGAAATCACCGTTTGCGTAATTTGTATGCAGAATAATTCTACTAATCCGATGTATGCAAAAACTATCTCAATGACCTGTTGCCGCTAAATTGAGTCAGGAGCCGTCACGGGTTCCTCGATTTTGGGCTTTTCGGTCAGATCAATTTCCTCGTCGGGACTGAGGAACAACGAGTCATACTCCTGGTCAATCATCGTGGAGTCAAACTCCTCGACAGGGGCGATTGACGAGCATCCCGAGTAGAGGTCGGCATTGATAGCCTCCTTGGCGGGCTGGAACCGCTTGTGGTAACTCTGGAACTGCGGGTCGCTCAGCACGAGTTGCAGGAAACGGCCGCAGATGGGCAATGCCGTGCGGCTGCCCTGGCCCAACGAGCCCCAGCGGAAGTGAATCTGGCGATACTCGCCGCCCACCCATGAGCCGCAAACCAGGCCCGGCGACACGGCGACGAACCAGGCGTCGGCATGGCGGTTGCTCGTGCCGGTCTTGCCACCCAGGTCCACGTCATAGAGGGGACGCGTGATATAGCCGTTCAGTGCCATCGCGGTGCCACCGGCATCGGTGCGGCAGGCCATGAGCATCTGCTGCATCAGGAATGCCGTGCGGTAACTGATGCCGCGTTCCTGGCGCTCGGGGGCACGGTAGATTTCCTTGCCGTCGCGGTCCACGATGCGTGTGACGATGATGGGGTCGTTGCGCATACCGTCATTGACCACAGTGCAGTAGGAATTGACCAGTTCCATCAGGTCAACATCGCTGGCTCCCAGCGAGAGTGCCGGCTTTTCCTCGAGAGGCGACTCGATGCCCATATCACGGGCCACACGCGCGACGTTGTTGAAGCCCACTTCTTGAGCCACACGCACAGTCACGCTGTTGATACTCTGTGCGAAGGCCGAACGCAGGGTCATATCGGCGCCCGAGAAGGTGCCGTTGGCGTTGGTGGGCCGCCAGGGTTCCATTTCGCCCGTCTCATCATTCCTGACCATCGTGTCGATGTACTCGTCGAGACGTCGGTCACAGGGCACGAGGCCGCGCTCCATGGCTGCGGCATAGACAAAGAGTTTGAACGTCGAGCCCGGCTGGTGCTTGGCGCGCACCTTGTCATACTTCCACGTGTCGAAGTCCACATCACCCACCCACGCCTTGACGTGGCCGTTGCTCGGGTCCATGGCAACGAAGCCGCAGTGCATGAAGTGCAGCATGTAGCGCACCGAGTCCATCGAACTCATCTCCATATACAGCGAGTCGTTCTCATAGTCGAACAGGTGCACCATGTGGGGCTGGTTCATGTAGTAGTTGACCGAGTCCAGGTCGTTGGGATAGCGGGCCAGCAACTCGTGGTAGACAGGCGTGTTGCGCGCCTTGTCCTCGACAAAGTTGGCGATGGGCTGGTTGTTCTCGTCGAGCCAGCAGTCCTGATTGCCCCAATGGCTGCGGAAGTTGCGCTGCACAACCTTCATCTTCTCGCTGACGGCCTGCTCGGCATACTCCTGCATCCTGGAGTCGAGCGTGGTGTAAATCTTCAGGCCGTCGCGCTCCAGGTCGAGTTTGAGGCCTTTCTCGTCCGAAATGCGTTCCACCTCGCGGGCTACAGCCTCGCGGAAGTAGGGCGCCACGCCGGCATAGTTGGTCTCGAGGGTGTACTTCAAGTCGATGGGCAATGCCGATATCGAGTCATATTGCTGCTGCGTCAGGTCGCCGTGCTCGACCATATTCTTCAACACCTGGTTGCGACGGCGCAGGCTGTTCTTGGGATTGATGCGAGGATTGTAGGTGCTTGTGGCCTTGAGCAGACCCACCAGCACGGCACTCTCCTCGATTTTCAGGTTCTTGGGGGTGGTCCGGAAGTAGGTGTTGGCCGCCGTCTTGATGCCGTAGGCATTGCTGCCGAAGTCGACCGTGTTGGCATACATCTCCAGGATTTCCTCCTTACTGTAGAAGATTTCCAGTTTGGTGGCGATGATCCATTCCTTGCTCTTCATGATGAGCATCTTCACGCCGGGGATGTAGCCCAGCAGGCCCGTCGAGTAGTCGCTGCGGGTGCGGAACATGTTCTTCACCAACTGCTGCGTGATGGTGCTCGCACCGCGCGGGCGGCCATGCAGCACCAGGTCCTTGGCCGCGGCGCCCAGGCCGCTGAAGTCGATGCCGTGGTGGCTGTAGAAACGCTCGTCCTCGGTGTCGATGAGCACCCTGAAGAACTCGGGGTTGATTGAGTCAAACGGCACCGGCGTGCGGTTCTCGTCATAGTATTTGCCGATGGTCTGGCCGTCGGCACTGTACAGGTAACTGGCCTCGGGATTGCTGGGATGCATGATGCTGTAGGTGCTCGGCGACTTGCCGAAGAGCCACAGGAAGTTGATGTCCACAGCGATCAGGTAGAGCAGGAACAGCACGATGAAGGTCGCGAGAGCGGCCAGGATTTTGGCCCACCAGGGACGCCCGCGGTACAATCCCTTGTACCACTTCTTGAAGCGCCGCCAGTTGCGTGTGATGATATTACCTGAAGATTTATCGCTCATAGTAAAGTTTGATGGTTGCTGATTAGAGTCTTAGAGATACTGCCAGCCGATTGTCGTTGCCGGCTACTGCTTGTTGGCACTGTGGCCCAAGCGTCGTTTCACATAGCGGGGAATGAACCCCAGGTGGCGCATCACCGCCGTGCCCGTGCCGTAGTGGTGGCACATGATTCGGAATCGCTCCCACAGCGAGGCGCGGTGATGGCGTGTGGTCATGCCGTCGGCCAGGTAACTGATGATGGGGGCCTTGCCGGCATAGGCATTGGCAGGGCTCTTGCGCAGCACCCTGATGCACCAGTCATAGTCAGCGCTCAAGCGGTACTGCAGGTCGTAGTCGGGCGCCAGGTCACGACGCACGATGAAGGCTTGGTGGCACACCACCATACCGTTCATGAAACTATTGACCGTCAGTCGCTTGGGAGCCGTTAGGTGGCGCTTGCCCACCACATTGCGCTGCACGTCGACAAGTTGGGTCTGGCCGTAAATCACGCCGGGATTGTCGGCCGTGAGCAGCGCCAGGCGGGCCAGCACTGTATCGTCGGCAAACGAGTCGCCGGCATTCAGGAACATGATGTATTTCCCACGTGCGCGCGCAATACCTTTGTTCATGGCGTCATACAGTCCCTTGTCGGGCTCGCTGAACACACGCAACGACGTTATCGAAGCCTGCTTGACAATCGACAGCGTGTCATCGCTCGACGCACCGTCGATGATAAGCAACTCATAGTTGCTGCTCGACTGGCGCTGCACGCTATGCAGCGTCGGAGCAATCACAGCAGCGGCGTTCCAAGTGACCGTAATGATGGAAAATAATGGTTCCATGCCTATCATAATGGTTGATAATCAACTTGCTGCTCCCGACCCACCGCAGGCGACGCAAACACGCCGGCGGCTCACGGTTCTCACAAGTTTTGTGGACGCAAAATTATAGAATTCCGTACAAATTTACAATCAAATGACCTTTTTTTACGTTAATAGACCATATAATTATTATAATAATGAGAAACAGATGAACCGTTTTGCCATCTTCCTGACGCTGCTGGCACTGCTTGGCAGCGTGGCCTGCGACACCATCGACAACAAGTCGTTGCCCAATTTAGCCGTACGCATCGACCTGGGCAATTTTGCCTTGTGGAACACCTACGGCGTGCATGGCATGGGCCAGTACCGCATCTTCAACCGCGAGAAGAACATTCCCGCCAATTTCCCCTATAACGTCAACACCTTCACCGGCTATGGCGGCGTGCTGCTCATGATGGGTGCCGAGGAGCCCTTGGCCTATGACCTCGCCTGTCCTGTCGAGTCCAGCCACGACATCATCCTGTCGATCGACAACGAGAACCTCGAAGCCGTCTGCCCCAAGTGCGGCTCGCACTACAACCCCCTCACGGGGGCCGGTGGTCCCGTCAGGGGAGTGGCCATCAATAACAAAGTGGGCATGCGCCAGTACCGCGTCCTGCCCAACAACGGCGGCTACATCATCGTCAACTGATTTTGGCCCGTAACAGGCCTAACAGGCACCCCCGAACAGCCACTTCGGGAAGGGACGAAAAAAAACCGCAATGTTCCACGCGCCGACACCCTGTCCAGGCACGTGATCCGACCCCAAAAATCCATTTTTTGATAAAACGGGCCTTCTTGGTTGCATTTTGCAATTTCGAAGGCCCGATTCCCATTCTTCAAGGTCGCTTTTTGTAGCAAAAATTCAAAAAATAAATCTTATAGGATGCCATTTATTGTTAAAATTTGTAAACTTTTTCATTTTTCTTTTCCAAAATTTAAACATTGAGGTCGCCCGCGAGCCCCGTTTCTGCGGGAGTTTGCGTGGAACAATCTGTTAAAACCTCGATTTTCGGTAAATGTTTACAAGTGTTTAATTAGTTTGGTCGGGTTGGCAGGTTGGGCTACCTTTGCAGCGTCGAAGATAATTTTACGCTTATCTTCATTGAGTAACAAACCAGGACGCACGTCGTTGAATCGTTCGTAACGGCCATAAAGAAATGAGCACAGGGTTGTGTGACTTTCCAGTCCTATTAAACAACAATTTATGAGTTTTATCAAGAGTAAAATAAGTTTATCAGCATTATTCGTTCTTATTGCAATCACCATCACTAGTCTCCCTGCACAGGCGCAGATGTTGAACAACCGCAAACAAGGCACCGTGCTTGAGCAGATCGAGCAATACAACCGCAGCAACGTCATTGACCAACTTATCAGTTATGCATACGGTTTCCGTGGCACTCCCTACCGCTATGGAGCAGCGTCTCCCCGCGGCTTTGACTGCTCGGGTTTCACCAGTTACGTATTCAAGCGCTTCGGCATCAACCTCGACCGTTCGTCAAGAGGCCAGATTTCTGACGGCGTGCGCGTTCAGCGCAACGACCTGCAGCCTGGCGACCTGGTGTTCTTCCAGGGCCGCTCGGGACGCGGAGGCATCGGCCACGTGGGCATCGTTACCCGCGTCAACGCCGACAACACCTTCCACTTCATCCATTCGGCTTGCAGCAGCGGCGTCACCGAGAGCAAAAACACCGAATCCTATTACAGCCGCCGCTATGTAGGCGCCTGCCGAGTTCTGTAAATCAAATCATCTTATAACTACCATCGCGTGCGTTCCCACAATCGGGAGCGCACGCTTTCATTTTACCACCGTTCATGTCTTGTTATTCGCAAAATTATCTATCTTTGCAGTAACCAAAACTCGACGACTATGTTTTCAAGACGATTTTCACTTTTGACTATATTCGCCGCAGCGGCACTGAGCATGGCAGCAGGCCATGTGCTGATTGACGGTGTGCTGGAAGAGTCGGCCATCTATCCTGGCACAGTGCACACCTTCCAGGTCTATGTGCCTGACAAGTATGACGGTAAGCATCCCGCAGCGCTCTATGTGGGGCTTGATGGCGTGCTGTGCAATGCACCCCAAGTCATGGACTCGCTCATCGCTGCCCGCAAGATGCCCATGACCATCGGCGTGTTTCTCCAGCCTGGCATTGTCAAGGCCGCCGACGGCACAGTGCTGCGCTACAACCGTTGCTATGAGTTCGACTCGACGAACGACTGCTTTGTCCGCTTTCTTGACGAGGAAGTGCTGCCCGCCGTTGAGCAGATGACCACGGCACAGGGCAAACCCATCCGCCTGTCGCGCCGTCCCCAGGACCGCATGATTTTTGGCCTGAGCAGCGGTGGCATCGCAGCCTTCAATGCGGCATGGCACCGGCCCGACCTGTTCGGCAAGGTGTTTACCGGTGTGGGCACCTTTGTGGCGATGCGCGGCGGCAACGACCTGCAGGCACTGGTCAGGAAGACCGAGCCCCTGCCCTTGCGGGTCTTCATCCAGGACGGCAGCAACGACGTGTGGAACCCATTGTTCGGTCACTGGTACGAGGGCAACCAAATGCTGGCCAGCGCGCTGAAGTTCGCCGGCTATGACGTGGAGTGTGACTGGAGCGACGGCGGCCACAACGTCACCCGCTCAACTGAGATTTTTTCCCAAGTGATGGAATGGATGTGGCGCGACTGGTCGGCACCGATTAATCTCGGATATACCTGTAACGATTTTCTGGAAAACCTGCTCACGAGCGATGATAAAGGCTGGCAAAAGACCGGCAACGGGGCTCCCGGCAAAGCAGTGACCAGCATCATCTATCCCGACTTGACCAATGTCGCCGTCATACCCGCCGAACCGGGCAATGCCGTGTGGCAATACATCCTGCAGGACGGAAAACTGACGTGCGGCGAGCCCTTCTACTGGCTGCACAACGACGACAACAGCAAGGCACTTGACATTCAAGCCATCACCTTTGATGGCAACGGCAACCTGTGGGCCGTCACATCGGCAGGGCTGCAGATCTGCGACCAAAATGGCCGGGTGCGCGGTATCCTGCGCCTGCCACTAGGCATCGACGCGGTTAACGAGGTCACTATCACCGAAGGCATGGTGTGGCTTCACACATCTACCAGTGACTGGTGTCGCCGCCTAAATGTCACAGCCCCCGTCTTGGGTACCCGCCCCACCAGCCAGGGCCAAGGATAAGCCAATGCCACCCCTCTAGAACATCTAGAGCATCTATATTATCTGGGAACAGGCGGCTTCCTCCCAACAATGGCAAATCAAAAAACTTCGTTTTTGTTTGCCATTGTGTTCGGCTTGCACTATCTTTGTCCTTTTGAAACAAACCGATTGTTCCCATGATTCAGAATAACAACATAACGCCCGAGATGGAAGAGCAGATGGTCGACCAGGCCTATCAGAATCTTCTAAACGGCTATCTGTCAAGCAACCACCGCAAGAAAGTGGAGGTCATCGACAAAGCCTTCAGGTTCGCGCGCGACGCCCATAAGGGCATTCGCCGCCGCTCTGGCGAACCCTATATCATGCATCCCATCGCTGTGGCAACCATCGTCAGCCAGGAAATCGGCCTGGGCTCGACCAGCATCAGCGCCGCCCTGCTGCACGACGTGGTCGAGGACACCGACTACACCCTCGAGGACATCGAGACCCAGTTCGGCAAGAAGATTGCACGCATCGTCGACGGACTGACCAAGATATCGGGCGGCATCTTCGGCGACAAGGCATCGGCCCAAGCCGAGAACTTCCGCAAACTGCTGCTCACCATGAGCGAGGACGTGCGCGTCGTGCTCATCAAGATGGCTGACCGCCTGCACAACATGCGCACCCTGTCGTCGATGCCCGCCAACAAGCAGTACAAGATTGCCGGCGAGACACTCTATATCTACGCCCCGCTGGCCCACCGCCTGGGACTGTATGCCATCAAGACCGAACTCGAGGACCTGAGTTTCAAGTACAACCACCCCACCGAGTACCAGCGCATCAAGGAGCAGGTATTGGCCAGCGAGGAGAGCCGCAACGAACTGTTTGCCCGCTTCTCGGCACCCATCCGCGAACGCCTCGACAACATGGGGCTGAAGTACGAGTTCAACACCCGCGTCAAGTCGTGCTTCTCCATCTGGAACAAGATGCAGAGCAAGCGCATCCCCTTCGAGGAGGTCTATGACCTGTACGCCGCCCGCATCGTGTTTGAGTGCGGCGACGACGAGAGCCTGGCCAAACGGCTGTGCTGGAACATCTACAACGAGGTCACCGAGGTCTATACCAAGCATCCCGACCGCGTGCGCGACTGGCTCACCACCCCCAAGGTCAACAAATACCAGGCCCTGCACGTCACCGTCATGGGCCCCGACGGCAACTGGGTCGAGGTGCAGATTCGCAGCCGCAAGATGGACGACATCGCCGAGCGCGGATTTGCCGCCCACTGGAAATACAAGATCGGTGAGGGCGAGGAGGAGGAGGAACTCTCCAAGTGGCTCAGCACCATCACCGACATCCTCAAGGAACCCGAACCCAACGCCATCGACTTCCTGGACACCATCAAACTCAACCTGTTCGCCAGCGAAATCGTCGTGTTCACCCCCAAGGGCGAGACGATGACGCTGCCCAAGGGAGCGTCGGTGCTCGACCTGGCCTTCACGCTGCACACCGACCTGGGCACACACTGCATCGCCGGAAAGGTGAACCACAAACTCAAACCGCTGTCCTACAAGATGAACAGCGGCGACCAGGTGGAAATCCTCACCAGCAACACCCAGACGCCCAAGCCCGAGTGGGAGAAGTTTGTCGTCACCGCCAAGGGCAAGACGCGCCTGCGCTCTGCCCTGCGCCACCAGCGGCGCCTGATTGTGGAGGAAGGCGAGAAACGCTTCATGGAATTCCTCAAGACCCACAACATCGAGTTCAGCAACGAGGTACTCTCGCAGGCCATCGGTCGGCAACGCGTCGCCGGCAAGGAGGAACTCTTCTTCATGATCGGCAACAACGAGATTATCCTCAACGAGGATATGGTCATCAAGAAAGAGCAGGGCACCCGCTTCAACTGGTGGCGCCGCAACCCCTTCAAGGGCAAGGAGACGCCCAAGCAGACGACCAGCGAGCCCGCCAAAGCCATCAGCACCAAGGCCATCTACTCGCTCAAGACCAGCGACGGCGTGAGCAACTACCAGATAGCCGACTGCTGCCATCCCATCCCCGGCGACGATGTGGTGGGCTTCCTCAACGATGCGGGCGAAGTCATCGTCCACAAGATGGACTGCCCCACCCTGGCACGTCTCAAGGCCAGTTACGGCTCGCGACTGCTGGAGACCAAGTGGGAGGACCACAGCGACCGTTTCCTGGCCACCATCCGCATCGAGGGCATCGACCAGAAAGGCATCCTGCAGACCATCGTCAACATCATCTCGACCAACATGTCCATCAACATGAAGAAAATGTTCGTCACTGCCGACCAGGGCGTATTCAACTGCGACCTGGACGTCCTCATCAGCGATGCGACGGTCGTTACCAACCTGTGCAAAGAAATCAAGAAGGTCAAGGGCGTGAACAGCGCCTCGAGGGTGTCGTGACGTCACCGCCACAGTAGTCAACAACAAGCGATATACCAGCATGAAGATATCAAGCAAACATAGCAACATCGTCATCATCCTGCTACTCATTCTATCGGTGATACTGATAGCAACGATGCTGTTCTTCAGCCGCGAGGAAGGCAGGACCTACACCTTCGAGGTGGGCAAGCCATGGCTGCACAAGGCGCTGGAGGCCAACTTCGAGTTTGACATCGAACTTGACGAGGCCACCCGCAAGCACATCACCGACAGCGTAGAACAGAACTTCTCCAAGATCTACACCCTGGACCGCAACAAGGGCGAACAGCAGCAGGCCTTGCTCACGCGGGCCCTGGCCGGACGACCCGGCAGCCAGGCCCTCCTGCGTGCCGTTGCCACCTTGTATGACGACGGCATCGTCGACAACGATGCCGCCAACGACATCCGTTCAGGCAAGCAGTTGCGCTTCATGGTGGGCAACAACCAGTTGCAAGTCGTTGACGCCCAGAACATGAAGACGGTGAAGCAGGCCTATGAATGGCTGACCGACTCGTTGGCCAGCAACTCCGACTTGCAGAACGCCCTCCATGCCGTGGACATCAGCAACTACCTCGTTCCCAATATGATGGTGAACCAAGAGGAGAACGAGAAATGGCTCAGCGAGGACCTGCGCAATGCCCTGCGCTCGCCCGGATCCGTGCAGGCCGGAGAGGCCATCATCCGCAACGGCGAAATCGTCACCCCCAAGAAGGCGTCGGCCATCGAGAGTTACCAGAACGAGATTCTGGAGCGCAACAAGAAGCGTAATGTGGACCAGTCGCTCAATCTGCTGGGACAGATCCTGATTGTCGCCACGCTGATGCTGGCATTCTATTTCTTCATGAAACTGCAGCGCAACAAGGTCTTCTCCAGCATGCGGCGCATGGTATTCCTCATCGCGTTCATCACGGTCTTTGTCATTGTCGCCTTCCTGTGCGTCAAGTTCAAGTACAACATGTTGTACGTGATACCCTTCGGACTGGTGCCCATCATCGTGGCCTCGTTCTTCGACGACCACACCTCATTCTTTGTGCACATCGTCACCGTGCTCATCTGCTCTCTGATTGCCATCAACGACCAGGCCGAATTCATCATCATGCAGTTCCTGGCGGGCATCATCGCCATCGTCTCGGTCAAGGAATTGACCAAGCGCACGCAACTGGTGCGCTGCGCCGCGGCAATCTTCTGCGCCTACTTCATCACCTATCTGGCCATGATGCTCATCAACGACGGCAACCTCGACAACTTTGACAAGCACTTCCCCGCCTACTTCCTGGCCAACTGCGTCATCTTGTCGTTTGCCTTCCTCAGCATCCCCATCGTGGAGAAAATCTTCGGCTTCACCTCGACGATGACCCTGCTCGAACTCACCGACATCAACAACCCCCTGCTGCGCCAACTGTCAACCAACTGCCCGGGCACCTTCCAGCACTCGCTGATGGTGGCCAACCTAGCCGGCGAGGCAGCACTGAAAATCGGCGCCAACCTGCAGTTGGTGCGCGCCGGTGCGCTGTACCATGACGTCGGCAAGACGGTCAATCCGGCCTTCTTCACCGAGAACCAGATCGGCGAGAACCCCCACGACCACCTTGTCAGGCCCGAGGACAGCGCCAAAATCGTCATCGAGCATGTCGCCAACGGCCTCAAACTAGCCGAGGAGGCCGACCTGCCCAAGGTCATCAGGGATCTCATCGCCCAGCACCACGGCAAGGGCGTCACCCGATACTTCTATTACAAGGCCCGCGAGATGAGGCCCGGCCAGGAGGTGGACAAGGCGCCATTCTCCTACCCCGGCCCCAATCCGCAGACCAAGGAGGCCGCCATCCTGATGATGGCCGACGCCTGTGAGGCTGCTACCAAGAGCCTCAAGGACCACTCCGAGGAGTCCATCGCCGCCATGGTCGACAAAATCATCGACGGCCAGATTGCCGACGGCCTGCTGCGCGAGGCGCCCATCAGTTTCAGCGACGTCAAGACCGTCAAGCAACTCTTTGTCGAACGCCTGCGCACGGCCTTCCACATGCGCGTGTCCTATCCCAGCGACGCCATCACCGAGACCGGCGCCCAGGCTGCCGACGACGCAAATTAATGTGGCCGTCCGGGCAATATCATGGCCTAAATCGTGTTTATTATATAAAAGACAACGGTAAAACGAACCCGAACGACAACCCATGGGAATGTCCACCATACTGCTCATCGCCGGCATCATCTGCCTCGCCGCCGCACTCATCCTGGTGCTGTGGCCACGGTGGGTTGCTGCCGTGCCGGCCTATGCGGGGCTCGTGCTGCTGCACTGGAGTTACTACATCGACGCCAAGACGCCGACCATCATATTCTGGGGCATCGCCACGCTCATCACCGTGGGACTATTCTACCTCACGCCCAGCGGCGAGCCCGACGGGAACCGGTCCAGCAACTTCTATGTGGGACTCACCTCGATGGCCGGCGGCCTGCTCGGCATACTGCTCGCACCGCGCGTGATGGTACTCGGCGTCATCGTCGGAGCCGCCATTGGCCAGTTGGCCTACAGCCGCACCCCGGCCGGCAAATGGATGCTCAACCCCTCGACGATGTTTGCGCGCTATTTTGCCGCCAAGTGCCTTCCGGCCATCATCGCCATCTCTATCGTGTGCATCGCCATCATGGGAATCGTCATCACCTAACCTAACCGACTACGCAAAATGAAACATCTGCATCATATCCTCGCACTGCTGATCGTCTTCGCCACCGCCACCACGGCATGGGGACAGGCGACCAAAGAGGTTCCGGAACGCAACCAGCCCAGCAAGTTCGCCATCGCCAAGGTGGATTTTGACCATGTCAAAGAGGTCATCTCCAACCCCAAGAACGCCTATTACTACCCCAAACTGATGAAGGCTTACTACAACAAGGGGGACACGACGATGTCGATCGAGGCGTGGCGCAACTTCTACTACGGCTACACCTTCCAGGAGGACTATAACCCCTTCCGCGAGAGCATCTACAGCAACAAGGTCGAGGAACTCTACTACAAGCAGCCTCACTCGCGCGCCGAGTGTGACACCATCGAGCACTATGCCCAGTTGTCGCTCAACGACAACATGTTCGACATGAACCAGATGAACTTCTACATCTACGTCCTCAAGGAGAAGAAGAAACACGCCAGTGCCGCCATGTTGCAACACCGCCTTGACCGCCTCATCGCCGCCATCATGTCCAGCGGCAGGGGCACCAAGGAGGAACCCTGGGTGGTCATCTCGCCCGAGCACGAGTACAACATCATCAACTTCCTGGGCTTCGTAGCCACCGACCACGAGACGCTCGACGGCGACATCGACTACATCAAGGTGCAGCCTGTTGCGGGCAAGAGCACCGAGGGCTTCTACTTCGACATCTCGCGCATGATGCAGATTGCAAGGCTCAAGTTCCCCGACATCTAACCCACCCAAGACATACTGTCGGCCCTTTTGCAGGCGTTGTTCTGCCTGGGCCATGGGATGCGGCCACAATCGGGTCGCATCAATTGTTTTTGCCATCGTGGCCACAGGGCCAGTGTCGTCTAAACAAAAAAAGGGCCCAATTCCTTTGTTTTGTTTTCGGCAAGCAGTATCTTTGCAGTCAAAATCCCTATACGCCCATGATGAAGGAAAACCTGATCAAGATTTATGAGCGCAGTTTCATCGACAATTGGGAACTGCCCGCACTGACCGATTATAACACCGGCGAGAAACTGACCTACGGCGACTTTGCACGCAACATCGCCAAGTTACATCTGCTGTTCGAGAACTGCGGCGTCAAGCAAGGCGACCGCATCGCCCTCATCGGCAAGAACATCCCCAACTGGGTGATTGTCTTCATGGGGACCATCACCTATGGCGCCGTTATCGTGCCCATCCTGCAGGAGTTCAACCCCGCCGACGCTCAGCACATCATCAACCACAGCGAGGCCACCATGCTGTTCATCAGCAAGAGCATCTGGGAGAACCTGGAGTTTGACAAGATGCCCCGCGTGCGCGCTGTCATCCAACTCGAGGACAAGAAACTCCTGGCCGAGAAGGAGGGCGAGGATATGGTAGCCAAAGCGATGGCCGGGCTCGAAGAAGCCTTTAAAAACAAATACGGCGACGGCTTCTACCGCAACCACATCCACTATGCCGACATCCCCAACGATGCGCTGGTCGAGATCAACTACACATCGGGCACGACAGGCTTCTCCAAGGGTGTGATGCTCACGGCCAACAACCTGGCCGGTAACGTCGTCTACGGCATCAATTCGCAACTGCACTACAAGGGGACGCGCGACCTGGCCTTCCTGCCGCTGGCACACGCCTTTGGCTGCGCCTTCGATATGCTCACCCCGCTGGCCGTCGGCTCGCACATCACGCTGCTGGGACGCATCCCGTCGCCCAAAATCCTGGTCAAGGCCATGGCCGAGATCAAGCCCAACGTGGTGTTCACCGTGCCACTGGTGCTCGAGAAAATCTACAGCAAGATGATTGTGCCCATGATCAGCAAGGGCGCATTGCGCTGGGCCCTGGCTGTCCCCTATCTGGACCGCCGCATCTACAGCCAGATACGCAACAAACTCATCGAGGCCTTCGGTGGCGAGTTTGAGGAGGTCATCGTCGGCGGTGCCCCGTTCAACGCCGAGGTCGAGGACTTCCTCTACAAGATCAAGTTCCCCTTCACCGTGGGCTACGGCATGACCGAGTGCGGACCGCTGGTGAGCCACACCCCGTGGCGCGAGTTCGTGCCCCACAGCGCCGGACGCATCCTGCCCGGCATCATGGAGTGCAAGATCCTGAGCGATGACCCCGAGAACATCCCCGGCGAAATCTGCCTGCGCGGCGAGAACATCATGCAGGGCTATTTCCACAACAGCGAGGCCACCGACAAGGTGCTCCACGAGGACGGATGGCTGCACACCGGCGACATGGGTACCCTGAATGCCGACGGCACATTATTTATAAGGGGACGATTGAAGACCATGCTGCTTAGTTCCAGCGGACAGAATATCTACCCCGAGGAAATCGAGGCCAAACTCAACAACATGCTCTACGTGAGCGAGAGCCTCGTCGTCATGCGCGAGGGCAAACTCGTCGCCCTCGTCTATCCCGACTACGACGCCATGGACCAGTTGGGCGTGACGCGCGACAAACTGCCTGACCTGATGGAGGAGATACGCACCGAACTCAACAAACTCGTAGCCCCCTATGAGCGAATCGCCAAGATCCAACTGATGGCTACCGAATTTGATAAAACGCCCAAACGGAGCATCAAGCGCTACCTCTACAGCAACTGATAGTACAGGGGCCAAAAATCACGTTTCTTTGGCCCTGCATACACTTTCTTAACAAATATTAACGAATGCCGCGTTGGCGGTGTTCGTTAATATTTTTCTCTGATTATCAACATGTTAAACACCAAAAATCGACCTCTGACAAAAAACCGGTCTGAAAATTCTTGCAAAAAAAAACCGAAAAAAGTTTGCAGGTGAAATTTTTGTTATACCTTTGCAGCCGATTTCAACAACGAATATTAATTGTTTTATTATTTAAATTTTACAAAGAAATGAAGAAGTTAGTTTTGGCTTTTGCCGTTATCGCTGCTATGTGCATGGCTTCATGCGAACAGAAGGCTGAGAACACTGAGAACGCTCAGGACACCACCGCTACCGAGCAGGTAACCCCCGCTCCCGTTGAGAACGCTGAGCAGGCTCCCGCCGCTGAGGGTACCGAGGTTAAGGAAGGTGAGCAGGCTCCCGCCGCTGACGCTGCCGCTACCGAGCAGGCTCCCGCCGAGGAGCAGAAGGCTGAAGAGCAGCCCGCCAAGTAAGCAAAGGCTTTACAGAACGTTTGAAGCTGTTCACCCGCGAGGGTTGAGCAGCTTTCTTTTTTGTCCCTAATCGGGCAAAAATATAATGCTGGCAGGTCGCGGGACCTGCCAGCATTGTTATATTCTCACCTGTTGTGGCGTTTACAGCAAGGTGTCGGGGTCGAGGTTGTGGGCCTCGATGTCCTTGAAGTAGCGGTAGGTGCTCACCTTGAGTTCATCGACGGCCATCTCGTCGGCAATGATGACGGCATGGGGATGCATCTGCAGGGCACTCAGGGTGCACATGTGCGACACGCCACCCTCGATAGCCTGCTGCAGGGCGCGTGCCTTGCCATGGCCATTGACGATAATCATCACCTCGCGGGCATCCATCACGGTGCCGACGCCCACGGTGAGGGCGGTCTTGGGCACCTTGTTCAGGTCGCCGTCAAAGAAGCGGCTGTTGGCGATGATGGTGTCCTGGGTGAGCGTCTTCTGGCGGGTGCGTGACGTGAGCGACGAACCCGGCTCGTTGAAGGCGATGTGACCATCGGGGCCCACACCGCCCATGAACAGGTCGATGCCGCCGGCGGCACGGATGCGGGCCTCATAGTCGGCACACTCCTTGACCAGGTCCTCGGCGTTGCCATTCAGGATATTGACGTTCTCGGGACGGATATCGATGTGCGAGAAGAAGTTGTTCCACATGAACGAGTGGTAACTCTCGGGGTGATCCTCGGGCAGGTTGCAGTATTCATCCATATTGAACGTGATGACGTTCTGGAAGGACACCTTACCGGCTTTGTTCATCTCAATGAGTTCACGGTACATGCCCAGGGGCGAACTGCCCGTGGGGCATCCCAATTTGAAGGGTTTTTCGGCCGTGGGGCGGGCATCATTGATGCGCTTGGCCACAAAACGGGCCGCCCACTTCGACACATTCTCATAATCCGGTTCAATAATCAGTCTCATAATTCAATTATTAATTTGATGTATTTTGACATGGCAAAGTTAACCCATTTCTGCGAAATCTCCATAAAAAATAGTAACTTTGCGGCCAAAATAATGTGAACCTGTCAAATGGACAAGAACAGACCTCTCATCCTCATCAGCAACGATGACGGCTACAACTACAACGGCATCCAGTCGCTCATCAAGGTGGCCCGCACGCTGGGCGACGTGTTTGTCGTCGCGCCCGCCGTGCACCAGAGCGGCAAGGCCAGCGCCATCACGTTTGTCAACCCCGTGCGCACGACGCGCATCGCCCAGGAGCCCGGCTTCACCGCCTATCTGGCCACAGGCACACCGGCCGACTGCGTGAAACTCGCGCTGAGCCAACTCATGGCCGACAACATGCCCGACCTGGTGCTCGCCGGCATCAACCACGGCTACAACAGCGGACTGAACACGCTCTACAGCGGCACGATGGCCTGCGTCTTTGAAGGCATCCTGCATGGCGTGCCCTCGGTGGCTTTCTCCTATGGCGACTACAGCGCCGATGCCGACACCAGCGTGTGCGAGCCCGTCGTCAAGCATGTGACCGAGCGGGTGCTCAAGGGCGGCCTGCCCAAGGATGTGTGCCTCAACGTCAACATCCCCAAGATGGACGGCCCCTTCAACGGCATGAAGGTGACCACCGGCGACATGGGGCGCTGGGTCAACGAGTGGGAGCACCGCGTGGACCCCACGGGCCGCGACTACTACTGGCTCACGGGCGAGTTTGAGATTGCCGACAAGGACGAGGGCCTCACCGACTACTACTGGCTGCAGCGCGGCTACGTGACCGTGACGCCCACCCACGTCGACCAGACCGACTTCGCGTCGATGCAGCAGATTTCCGACCTGCTGCTCTGACACCTGGGCCGAAATGCCAAAACGAACATTACATTAAATAATATATATAAGACATCAATCACATGGAACGAAGAGTAAGAGTGCGCTTTGCGCCATCACCCACCGGACCGCTGCACATCGGCGGCGTGCGCACCGCGCTGTATAACTACCTGTTTGCCCGCCAGCACGGCGGCGATATGATCCTGCGTATCGAGGACACCGACAGCACACGCTTTGTGCCCGGCGCCGAGGAGTATATCAACGAGGCCCTGAACTGGCTGGGCATCGGCATCGACGAGGGCGTGCGCGAGGGCGGCAACTACGGCCCCTACAAGCAGAGCGAGCGCCGCGACCTGTACCGCAAGTACACGCAGCAACTCATCGACGCCGGCAAGGCCTATTATGCCTTCGATACCCCCGAGGAACTTGAGGCCAAACGTCAGGAAATCAAGAATTTCCAGTATGACGCACGCACCCGCGGCATGATGCGCAACTCGCTGTCATTGCCGCCCGAGGAGGTCAAGGCCCTCATGGACCAGGGCGCCAAATGGGTAGTGCGCTTCCGCATCGAAACCGACCAGGACGTGGTAGTACACGACCTGTTGCGCGGCGACGTGACCATCAACTCGTCAATCCTCGATGACAAGGTGCTCTACAAGAGTGCCGACGACCTGCCCACCTATCACCTGGCCAACATCGTCGACGACCACCTCATGGAGGTGTCACACGTCATCCGCGGCGAGGAGTGGTTGCCCAGTGCCCCGCTGCACGTGCTGCTGTACCAAGCCTTCGGCTGGGAGGACACCATGCCCGAGTTTGTGCACCTGCCCCTGCTGCTCAAGCCCGACGGCAAGGGCAAACTGAGCAAGCGCGACGGCGACCGTCTGGGCTTCCCCGTGTTCCCCCTCGACTGGCACGATCCCAAGAGCGGCGAGCGCTCCAGCGGTTATCGCGAGGCAGGCTACCTGCCCGAGGCCGTGGTCAACTTCCTGGCCCTGTTGGGCTGGAACCCCGGCGACGACCGCGAAATCTTCTCGATGGACGAACTCATCAAGGAATTCTCCATCGACCACTGCTCGCGCAAGGGTGCCAAATTTGACTTCGAGAAGGGCAAGTGGTTCAACCACGAGTACCTGATGAATATGGACGACAAGGAACTGGCCGAACTGTTCAAGCCCGTGCTCAAGCAGCATGGCGTGAACGTCGAGGACTTCAGCGACGAATACATCACCCGCGTGGTAGCGCTGGTCAAGAGCCGCGCCAACTTCGTGGGCGACCTGTGGGACCAGGCCGACTTCTTCTTCATCCGTCCCAACGCCTACAGCGAGAAGGACATCCGCAAGCGCTGGAAACCCGAGACGCCCGAACTCATGCGACAACTCATCGCCCTGCTCGAGACGGCCGACTTCGAGGACAGCCAAGCCTGCGAAGCCCTCGTCATGGACTGGATTGACAAGAACGACCTGCACAAGGGCAACGTGATGAATGCCTTCCGTCTCACCGTGGTGGGCGAATGCCGTGGCCCGCACATGTTCGACATCACCCAACTGCTGGGACGCGACGAGGCCATCGCCCGCATCAATGCCGGCATCCAGAACATCCAATTGCCCGCCGATGCTTAAATGGCTGACGGCCATATTGCTCTCCATTGCCACCATTTCGCCTCTTGCCGCGCAAGAGGTGGAATGGAGCATCGACGCGAGCGTGATGATTAACAACCGCGAGGGCGGCGATGTATACACGCCCGCCCAGACGTTCATATTCACCCGCCTCGCCCCCGAAGTGGGCGTTTCGCTCAACGACCGTGCCCACGTGCTCAAGGGCGGTGTGGCATGGTATCAGCCCATGACCGACGAGATGAGCGGCTTCAAGGTCTTGCCCACGCTCTACTACCGCTACAATGGCGACAACGGATGGCACGTGACGGCCGGCATGTTCCCCCACACGCTCATGGTGCAGCGCGCGCCGCGATACATGTGGAGCGACTCGCTCGACTATTGCCAGCCTAACGTGCGCGGCATCATGGCACAGTTCATCAAGCCCGCCGGCTATACCGAAGTGGCCGTGGACTGGCGCCAGATACCGACAGACGTCCGCCGCGAGGCCTTCACCGTCATGGTCAACACCGACTGGCGCGTGGCAGGCCCCTTCAGGCTGGGCGGACACATGCAGTACAGTCACTTGGCCATGTCGAACGTCGGCAAAGAGTACCAGCACGTCAACGATGACATCCTCATCAACCCCATGCTGGGGCTTGACCTGTCACACCGCACCGCGCTCGACTCGCTGCGCTTCGACGCCGGGGCTCTCATTACCATGGAACGCGACCGCGGCGACATGAAATGGCTCAACCAGGCCGGACTGCTCGCTACCGCTACGGCACGATGGCGCTGGATACAGGTCGACGAGACCTTCTACACCGGCAAGGCCCTGATGCCGCTCTACCCGCAGCACGGCAGCCTGCTCAACCTGGGCGACCCGTACTTCAACCACAAGGTCTACAGCCGCACCGACCTCATCGGCCACATCGTGAGCAACCGGTACGTGGACATGGCTCTGTCGTTGGCCTACCACGCCACCGACAAGTTCACAGGATTCTGGCAGCAGTTCACCTGCCGTTTCTACCTCGACAACTGCCTGTGGAAGGCAGCCAAAACCAAACACTAACCATCAACGCAAGACCCGACTATGGACCCACTCTACAACCTGGGTGTCGCCACCTACCGCAACGCCGTCCGTCTGGCGGCAACACGCAACCGCAAAGCAAAACTGCTGATTCGCGGCCAGCGGCGCTGTTTCCGCACCCTGCAGCGCAAACTCGACCCGGCCGGCGGCTACATCTGGGTACATGCCTCGTCGCTCGGCGAGTTTGAGCAGGGACGTCCCCTGATTGAGAAAATCAAGCGCGAGCAGCCCGGCGCCCGCATCCTGCTCACGTTCTTCTCCCCCTCAGGCTACGAGGTGCGCAAGAACTTCAGCATGGTCGACACCGTGGTCTATCTCCCCTTTGACCTGCCCGGCAATGTCAAGCGTTTCCTGGACCTGGTCAAGCCCTCGGTCGCCATCTTTGTCAAGTATGAATTTTGGGGCAACTACCTGAGCGCCCTCAAGCGCCGTGGCATTCCCACCTATATCATCTCGGCCATCTTCCGCCCGGGCCAGATCTTCTTCAAGCCTTGGGGCGGCTTGTTCCGCAAGATGCTCAAGTGCTTCAACACGTTGTTCGTCCAGAATGAGCAGTCCCGCGAACTGCTCGCCGGCATCGGTGTCAAGAACGTGGTTGTGGCCGGCGACACCCGCTTCGACCGCGTGGCCGACGTGTACGCAGCAGCCAAGGAATTCCCCCTGGTGGCCAAATTTGTCGAGAAAGCCAAATTCACGCTGGTGATGGGCAGTTCGTGGCCCCCCGACGAGGACATCGTCATCCCCTACTTCAACGCCCACCGCGAGATGAAACTCATCATCGCCCCCCACGAGTTTGACCGTCACCGCCTGCATGTGCTCATGTCCAAACTGGCGCGTCCCACACGCTTCTACAGCGAGGCCACGGCCAAGAACATCGAGAGCGCCGACTGCCTGATTATCGACAGTTTCGGCCTATTGTCATCACTCTACCGCTACGGCCAGGCTGCCTATGTGGGCGGCGGATTCGGCTCCGGCATCCACAACATCAACGAGGCCGCCGTCTACAGCATTCCCGTCATCTTCGGTCCCAAGCACCACAAGTTCCAGGAGGCCACCGACCTCATCGCCCTCGACGGCGCGATGAGCATCCACGATGCCGACACCTTCTCGGCTGCGATGGATCCCCTGCTCGAGAACGAGCCCTTGCGCCTGAAGTGCGGCAACACCGCCGGCCAGTACATCCAGTCCCACCTGGGCGGCACCCAACTCATCTACGACCACATCTTCGGCGAGCAGCAGTCCTGACAGTCAACGATGACGCCAACCCCTTGCCGCCACCCCTTATCTTAAAAAAAAACGGAAAATCGTTGATTATTAACGGAATTTGATATACCTTTGTGGCGCTTTAACGAAAAAATCAGGAGATGGTAGATGCTTTGAAATTGAAAATCAAGACGTTACCATTTGGCACTCATACGGTTGAATGTCATCTGGACGAGTCGTTTTTCAATATTGACGAGCAGACCGAGGTGCGACGAGCCGATGTCGATGCCACCCTCGAGGTGACACGCAAGAGCGAGAGTACCTACCACCTGGAGATCTCGTGCAGGGGTACAGTGACGATTCCCTGTGACCGCTGCCTCGACGATCTGGATTTGCCGGTGGACGTGGACTACAGCCTGAACGTGGAGCAAATGGGCACCGAGGTCGACGACAGTAACGACGAACTCCTGATTGTGCCATCGGACTGGCGAGAACTGGATGCCGCGCCACTCGTGCGCGACACCGTGTTGCTGGCCTTGCCGATGACGCGCTGTCACGAGAGCGAGGACGACTGCAACGCCGACATGCTCGACGCCCTGGACCGACACCGCGCCGAGGCCGTCCCCGACGACGATGACAACGTGAGTGAAACAACCGGCACCGACCCCAGATGGGAGGCGCTTAAAAAACTGAAAGAACAATAATTTTTAAATAACAACAAGAAAATGGCACATCCTAAAAGAAGACAGTCTAAGACTCGTACCGCTAAGCGCCGCACCCACGACGTGGCTGTGGCCCCGACCATCGCTCAGTGCTCTAACTGCGGCGCATGGCATGTTTATCACACCGTTTGCCCCGAGTGCGGTTACTACCGCGGCAAGAACGTGATGAACAAGGAGGAAGCCTAAATCGACTGACAGCCATGGCCATGGCGGCCGCGGCTACGGCGATTGAAGCAAACAAGATATCCTGAATGGGCTGAATCACTAACATCATTCATTCTCATTTGGGATATTGAATTTAAAAACACCTCACAACAAAAAAGATAAAATAACGCTTTCACGCTTATGCTGAACGCAAAGATTACCGGCATCGCTTCATTCATCCCCGACGACGTGCTGGACAACGAGATGCTCTCGCAGATGGTGGACACCAACGACGAGTGGATCACCACCCGTGTGGGTGTTAAGGAGCGCCGCATCCTCAAGAAGGACGTCGGCTCGTCCTATATGGGCATCCAGGCAGTGAACAAACTGCTGGAAGAGACAGGCACCAATCGTGACGATATCGACCTGCTCATCTGCCCGACGTCCAACCCCGATTACCGATTCCCCTCGACGGCTTCGGTCATCGCCCATGGCGTGGGTATCGAGAAGAAATGCTATGCCTACGACATCCAGGCTGCTTGCGCCGGATTCCTCGTGGGACTCTACGAAGCAACCGCCTACATCCGTGCAGGCATCTACAAGAAGGTCATCGTGGTATCGGCCGAGAAGATGTCGAGTATGGTCGACTACAACGACCGCGCCACATGCCCGCTGTTCGGTGACGCTGCAGCATGCATGCTGCTCGAACCCACCGAGGAGCCCATCGGTGTGATGGACGGCATCTTCCACGTGGATGGCTCAGGACTGGAGCACCTGGTCTACAAGGCCGGCGGCTCGGCTCTGCCCACCAGCCACGACACCGTCGACGCCAACTATCACTGCGTCTACCAGGAGGGCCGTGCCGTCTACCGCCACGCCGTGATTGACATGCTCACCTCGAGCAGGGACATCATGGAGCGCAACAACCTGACCGAGAGCGATATCCAGTGGTTCGTTCCCCATCAGGCCAACCTGCGCATCATCGAGGCCGTGGGCGAACGCCTGAAGTTCCCCGAAGAGAAGATCATGGTCAACATCCAGCACCGCGGCAACACCAGTGCTGCCAGCATCCCCTTGTGCCTGGACGAGAACAAGCATCTGCTCAAGAAGGGTGACAAGATGGTCCTCACCGCCTTTGGCGCCGGATTCACCTGGGGCGCTCTCTATCTCATCTGGTCGCTGTAATGGCAGCGTGCGGGCCACGCCATGCAGTGACGTTGCCCCGCCCACATTCACAGCCCGTTGAGAGTGAACAATACAACAAAGAAGCATCACTACTCATCAACGACATGCAACCGAGTAGCGATGCTTCTTGAATAATAATAACAGTACAAGCAACCAAATCCCTACACAACACCATGCATCGAGCAGGATTTGTCAACATCGTGGGTAACCCCAACGTGGGGAAATCGACACTGAGCAACCGCCTGGTGGGCGAGCGCCTGTCCATCATCACCAGCAAGGCACAGACCACGCGCCACCGCATCATGGGCATCGTCAACGGCGAGGACTACCAGATCGTGTTCAGCGACACCCCCGGTGTGCTCAAGCCCAAGTTCCGCCTGCAGCAGAGCATGCTCGAGTACTCGACAGGAGCACTGGTCGATGCCGACGTGCTGCTCTATGTCACCGACGTCATCGAGTCGCCCACCAAGAACCAGGACTTCCTCGACCGCGTAGCCCGCGAGAAGGTGCCCATCCTGCTGGTCATCAACAAGATTGACCTCTTGAAGGGCAACGACGAACTGCTGCACATCATCGACCAGTGGAAGCAACTGCTGCCCAATGCCGAGGTCTTCCCCACCAGCGCACTCGAGAACTTCAACGTGGACAACATCATGAAGCGCATCGTCGAGTTGCTGCCCGAGAGCCCGCCCTACTTCGGCAAGGACGCGTTGACCGACCGCAGCAGCCGCTTCTTTGTCACCGAAATCGTCAGGGAGAAAATCCTCATGACCTACGACAAGGAGGTGCCCTATGCCACACAGGTCATCGTCGAGAAGTTCGACGAGAGCGACACCGCCATCCACATCATGGCTGTCATCTATGTCGAGCGCGACACGCAGAAGGGCATCATCATCGGCCACCAGGGCAAGATGCTCAAGCGCGTCGGCACCCTGGCCCGCAAGGACATCGAGACCTTCTTCGAGAAGAAAGTCTTCCTGGAACTCTACGTCAAGGTAGAGAAAGACTGGCGCAACCAGGAGAACAAACTGCGCGCCTTCGGATACATCGAGTAAAAAACAGAAAACTAACAACTAGAAACCAGGGACTAGAAACTAAGGACTAGAAACTAGGGACTAGGGACTAGAAACTAAGGACTAGAAACTAAGGACTAGAAACTAAGGACTAGAAACTAAGGACTAGAAACTAAGGACTAGAAACTAAGGACTAGAAACTAAGGACTAGAAACTAAGGACTAGAAACTAAGGACTAGAAACTAAAATATAACTGAATATGGGACGATTAGTAGCAATTGTAGGAAGGCCCAACGTGGGCAAGTCGACGCTGTTCAACCGCTTGACGCAGACACGCGCCGCCATCGTCAACGACACCAGTGGCACCACGCGCGACCGCCAGTACGGCAAGATGGAGTGGAACGGCATGGAGATGTCGGTGGTCGACACCGGCGGATGGGTCGTCAACAGCGAGGACATCTTTGAGGAAGAAATCAACAAGCAGGTGCATCTGGCCATCGACGAAGCCGACGTCATCCTCTTTGTCGTCGACATCAAGAACGGCATCACCGACCTCGACGACCACGTCGCCGACATCCTGCGCCGCACCTCCAAGCCCGTCATCGTCGTGGCCAACAAGGACGACAACAACCAGAGCATGTATGCCGAAGCCGAGTTCTACGCCCTGGGCCTCGGCAAGCCCTTTTCCATCTCGGCTGTCAACGGCAACGGCACCGGTGACCTCCTCGACGAGGTCGTCAAGCAGATGCCCGAGAAGGCCGAGGAGACCATCGACGAGGAACTGCCGCGCTTCGCCATCGTCGGACGTCCCAATGCCGGCAAGTCGTCGCTCGTCAATTCACTGATGGACGAGCAGCGCAACATCGTCACCGACATCGCCGGAACCACGCGCGACAGCATCTACTCACGCTACAACAAGTTCGGCTTTGACTTCTACCTCGTCGACACCGCCGGCATCCGCAAGAAGAACAAGGTCAACGAGGACATCGAGTACTACTCGGTGCTGCGCTCCATCCGCGCCATCGAGAACAGCGACGTGTGCATCCTGCTCATCGACGCCACACGCGGCATCGAGGCACAGGACGTCAACATCTTCTCCATCATCCAGAAGAACCGCAAGGGACTCGTCGTGCTCGTCAACAAGTGGGATGTCGCCGAGAACAAGACGCAGCAGAGCATCAGCCACTTCGAGGCAACCATCCGCGAGCGCTTCGCCCCCTTCACCGACTTCCCCATCATCTTCGGGTCGGCACTCACCAAGCAGCGCATCCACAAGGTGCTGCAGACGGCCATCGACGTCTACAACAACCGTCGCATCACCATCCCCACCTCGCAACTCAACAACCTGTTGCAAGAGGACATCCAGGCCTTCCCGCCGCCTGCCGTCAAGGGAAAGTACATCAAAATCAAGTACATCACCATGCTCAAGGGAGCCCACGTGCCCACCTTCATCTTCTTCTGCAACCTGCCGCAGTGGATCAAGGACCCCTACAAGCGCTACCTCGAGAACAAGATACGCGAGCACTGGAACCTGCACGGCACCATCATCAACCTGTTCTTCCGCGAGAAGTAACAGATATGTTACATATTAGTGACAGAATGCCAGTGATTGCACATCACTGGCATTCAACATTTTAAAAAATTCAGCAAATAATTATCAAGAATTATTATTCAAATTATTGCGAGAAAATTTGGTACATAACAAATATTCTTTTTATCTTTGCAATGCGAAATAAAAACAATTTCGTTCTACCATTTAAAGATTGATACAAGCAACAAACAACTAGAACATATATACTTGAATTTTGGTTATGAAGATGGTGTGCTTTTGTGAAAAAGCGCACTTTCGCTTTTTTAGAGCCCCATAGCATGGGAAATCCAAAAACATTTTATTAACTTTGCCCTCATCATTCAACTTATTAAACAATGACAACTATGAAAAGAATCAACCTGATCGGCATCGTTGCGGCCATCGTCATGGCGGCAGCATGGGCGCCAACAGCGTCGGCACAGGCCACCCAGAACGTCCAGCAACTCGAGAGGGACATCGAGCAGCACGAGAAGAACATCAAGAACAAAGAGGAATCCATCAAGGACCTCGAGGAGAGAATCGACAACCTCAAATCACAACTCAAGGACCTCGAGAACCAGAAGAAGGCCCTCGAGAAAGATGTCAAGAACGAAATCAAGATGCGCAAAGACAAGTTCACCGTGCGCGACGAACTCGTCTATGACCAGGAAATCGTCGACGTCCTCTACAACCCCTACAACAAGAGCGACGTGGAGGAAGCACTCGAGAGTTTCGAGGGCATGGAGACCAAGGACGTGCTCAAGAAGAAAGAACTCGTCGAGAAATACGGTGAGTACACCAAGGACCTCAGGGAGTTTATGGAGAAGATGAAAAAGCAGTTGGCCGAGAACCGCTGGAAATACGTTTCCTCGTCGACCGACCTGTACAAGAAATTCGAGAAAGGCGTCAAGGGCACCAAGTACTGGAAAGTCTACAACAAGAAAGAGAAAAACGAGAGCATCGACTACCTGGACCGCGTCATGGACAAAATCATGATGTTCAAGAACGACGGCCTCAAGAGCGAGACCCAGTTCAACGAAATCCTCAACATGCTCTACGCCAACTGATAGGCGCTGAACAGCCCACCATATCACGGGATGTCGCGTCATCAATATAGATGACACGGCATCCCTGCTATTGAATCATGTAGAATCAACGAGGCAATTCATAAAAAAGCGCTCAATTATTTGAATTCTTCACAAGTATGCAATAACTTTGTGGACGTGCAATCCCGACATTGCGCGACTATTATTCGACTAATTATTTATAATCTAATCATCATCATTATGAACGGGAAAAAGATATGCAGATCCTTGCGTGAAATCCGTTGCCGCATCGCTCAGGCCAACGACATCGACTTCACGCCCAATGTCTGCACCCATGAGGGTGACTGTGCCGGCACCTGTCCGGCTTGTGAGAGCGAGTTGCGATACATCGAGCGACAGTTGCTCAGGCGTGTCGCAACGGGCAAGAAAGTGGCTCTAGCCGGGCTGGCCCTGGGGGCGGCCTCATTGATGCCCATGCATGCGCAACAGATGGCAACCACAACACCCCAAGCCACCACCCAGCGGCACAATCCGCGCTTGGTCGATGCCGCCCCGGGCGACACCACGGCAGTCGTGGTGCGTGGCAAAGTCATCGATATGGATGACAAGAGCGAAGCCATCGGCGCATCCGTTATCCTCAAAGGGACCAAACTCGGCACAGCGACCGACATCGACGGCAATTTCGCCATCCGCGTGCCCAAGGGCAGCCAACTCGTCATCTCCTATGTGGGATACGAGACGCAAGAATACAAGGTAAAAGCGATAACGGCCGATGAAGGTGTCGTCATCTCCCTCAAATCGAAAGGAGGTTGTACGGGTGAAGTGGTCGTCGTTGGAGGGATTCAGAATAACATGCCCGATGTGGATGCCGACATCTACCTGCCCGACCGTCACCGTTGAGTGCAGCAAGGCCCATACAGAGCCAATGCCTAATGGCTTATGAATCAGCAAAACCGCCGGCACATCAGTGTCGGCGGTTTCTATTCGGGTGGTCCCACTTGGGCTTGAACCAAGGACTCCCTGATTATGAGTCAGGTGCTCTAACCAACTGAGCTATAGGACCGGCTTGTGGGGACGTAGCGCCCAAAGCGACTGCAAAGATACAAAACATTTGGGAACCCGCAACCCCATTACACAGGTTTTTTGAAAAATTCCGGAATACGATGAGGCGCCCGTGAGATTTGCAAATTGCTGCCCAATGCAGGCCGACGCTGGAAAAACGATGTCCAATGGGCACCATCGCGAGATAATATGCTACAAAACTGAGACAAAACGTGGATTTTCACATTTTTTAAACATCATAAGCGTACACATTAAAGAAATATTTAGTTAATTTGCACCTGTCAAGCAAAAAGCCTGATGTATGCACATCAGACAATTTGGAGAAATGCTTTTATGGGGTAAATATAGTTTTCAAGTATTAGTAATTATGAGGGTCTCAGCAGTGATGCTTGGGCCTTTATTTTTGCGGACTCTGAACCACAGAAAGTATCGCTCGCTATGCTCAATCATCAATAAAATTTAAGCACTGATATAGAAGTTGGCCATTCGAAAGAGCCACGCAACATTTAACCGTGCTTCGCACGGGAAATTAACCAAATTCTAGGAACGATATAGATGCTGGCCCTAAAACTGAATGTCGCTACAATAAGAGGGCGTTGCAAAACTTATGTCTCTTAATGGTAATCGCGCTACGCGCGAGAAATCAAACAAAATTAATTTTACCCGTTGGCGGAATATCTTGAACAAGTAGAGAATCTGTGAAAACATTCAATGCCGACAAGTTGCTGTCGCAAACGCCCGAAGGGCGGTCATTTGAATAACCGTGGGTAATGCAATCCGCTGAGCGGTAGCGAAGTGAATTGCATCACCCACGGATGGACAATACAATCTCCGTCGCTGGAAGCGACCCCATTAGCGCTGGTCCGAGATGAAGGGGGTCGCCTTCAGCGACGGGTCACGGTTCATGACACCCCCGATGAATCAGCCACTTTCGCTCTGCTCAGTTGCCTGATTCATCGGGGGTTATTCATAGGCCACCCTACGGGTGTCATTTGCCTGGCAAAAAAATAGATTCGTTAATTCCGCCAATTAGATTTCTTGCGAGCAATCAAGAAAAACTTTGCGGCTTAGCGTGAGGCCTTTTGCACCATGGCCAACAAGGTGAAGATGCCCTCGCGGCCCATGTTCATCATCAGGTCGAGGATGCTCATGCCGACCTTGAAGCCGTCACGCCCCGGCCACATCTGGTAGTAGGGCACATCGGCAATGGGCAGCGTGTCGGCCTTCTTCATGCCGATGCGTCCCCTCAGGTCAAGCACGCCGTCACCGACATCTTCCCTACCCGCCTGATCCATGTAGCGAGTCGCCAATGGCAGGTCCATAAAGTCGACGATGACCTCGTGCAACTGGCGGTTGAACTCGTGCAGGTAGCGCTGCGAACCGTGAATGACGAGCGACAGGTCGTCGGCGACATAGTCGAAGTAGGGCGAACGCCCGTAGGCCGAGTAGAGCGCGCCCCAGTGCAGGCGGCGCCAGTCGCCGTGCTCCGAAATAAGCACGTCGCGCAGGGGAGTCATCATGTTGTTGGTAGCGCCGACAAGGGGCACGGTGAGCGTCTGCACGCCGTTGGGGCCGTCGACGATGTAGCGGTGATGGCTGTGACGCAGGGGCAGGTGACGCTCGTCCAAGTCAACAAGCAACACACCAGCCTGGAGGGCTGCCGCATAGCACCGCACACTGGCGGCACACATGCTGCCCATCATCACAGCCGACGATGTGTCAAGCATTACTTCTTGTCGGGGTTGGGCATCTTGAAGATGCGGTTCCAACGGATGCCGCCGCTCATCAGCGGGTGGTCCTTGTCGAACGAGATGAGGATGATCGACGGGGTGCCCACGATGTGGTCCTCGGGCACGAAGCCCCAGTAGCGCGAGTCGAGCGAGTTGTCACGGTTGTCGCCCTGCATCCAGTAGTAGTTCATCTTGAAGGTGTAGGTCGTCGAGGGCTTGCCGTTGATCAGAATCTGGCCGTCTTTCACCTCGAGGGTGTTGCCCTCATAGTTCTTGATGCAGCGCTCATACAGCGGCAGGTTCTGCAAGGTGAGATTCAGGGTAGCGCCCTTCTTGGGAATCCACACGGGGCCGTAGTTGGCATGGGTCCAGCCGTAGTCGGTGCCGATGGGATAGGTGATTATCGACTCGTCGGGAGAGGCTTCGATGCGCGACACCATGGTCACCCACGGCTTGGCCTCCAGGGTCTTCTTCATCTCGGCAGTGAGCGGCAACACATATTCCATGTTGCTGATGTAGCCGCGGCTCTGGTCCTCCTTGCTGATGCCGAGTTCCTCGAACAGGCTCTCGGTGAACGAGTTGGAGCCGTTGGAGCGGACATAGTAGCAATACTGCACATTCTCGGGCTGGGGCACGGCCTTGCCGTCGGCATAAACGATGCCGTCCTTGATTTCCAGCCGCTCGCCTGGCAGACCCAAGCAGCGCTTCACGAAGTTGTCGCGGCGGTCAACCGGGCGGTAGACAATCTCGCCGAACTTCTCCTTGTTGCTATTGACCACATTGCGGCCAAAGCGATGGCACAGACTGTAGTAATCCTCGCTACTGCCCAAATTCAGCGCCACGGTATCGCCTGCGGGGAAGTTGAACACCACGATGTCCATACGCTCCACGTCGCGCAGGCCTTTCAGGCGGTGATAGGACAACTGGGGCGTCTCGATATAGGACTTGCAGTTCAGGAAGGGCAAGGTGTTCTGGGCCAGCGGGAAGTGCAGCGGCGTCTGCGGCACGCGGGGACCGTAGGTCACCTTGTTCACCCACAGGAAGTCACCCGTCAGCAGCGATTTCTCGAGCGATGACGAGGGAATCTGGTAGTTCTGCCCCACGAACAGGAACAGGAAATAGACCAGCACCAGGGCATAGACAATGGCATCAACCCAACTCATGAGCGTGCGTTTCCAGCCTTTCTTCATGCCTTTCCAGGCTCCCCAGGGGATGAACTGCGTCAGGTAGATGTCGCCCAACAGCAGCAGACCCAGCAGCAACCAGGGGTTGCCCATCCACAGGGTCCACAGCACGTAGATGAGTGCCACGATGCCGAAGCGCACCCAGCGGGTCGTCTTCACACGTTTCAGGCGCTCGCCCAGCGAGCCGGTTTGCCTTACATATTCCTCCTCTTCCTTTTTGAGGTTATCTGTCAATTCTTGAGCCGAAGCGTTCTTCTTGTCAGTTGCCATAATAGGTTGTATTTGTTTTTTTCGGGGCGAAATTACTAAATAATGCGGAAATAATCAGTAACTTTGCCCGATAAGAAACGTTTTTTAGATAAAATTGGCAACACCTCGACAAAAATCAAATATATTTGCATTTGTTTTCGGTTTGCACTCTAATATTTAGGATTTGTTATGAGAATCAGCAAGATTATAGCCCCTGGCGAGACCATCATCTACAAGCCCAAACTCTCCAAGTGGGCCTACCTGCACCTGAGCCGGCTCGTGCGCAACCTGACGACGACCATCTTTGTGAGCGACAAGCGCTTCTTCCACAGCCACGGCTGGATCAACCGCCATGCCCATGAGATTGTCATCAGCAAGGTCGAGAGCATCCTGGTCGAGCAGAGTTTCTGGGGACGCATCTTCAACTACGGCACCGTCAAGGTCTCGGGCACCGGCGCCGGCACCATCGTGCTGCGGTTCATCAAGCGCCCGCTGGAGTTCCAGCGCCAGGTGCGCGCCGCACAGAATGCCGAATCAGAATCCCACAAGAAGTCCGACGACAAGACCGACAGCGAGGCTTGAAACCTCCATGAGCGCATGCTTGAATGAGTTCGCATCATCCGTGGTCTTTGAACTGCGGCCATTGCTCAAGACGTTGATAACACCTGGTGAAGCCTTATGCCCATCATTGAAATCACATCACTGGACCACCCCGGCGTGGAAATCTATGGCACCTTGACCGAGGCCCAACTGCGCAACCGCCTGGAGCCGGACAAGGGCATCTTCATCGCCGAGAGCCCCAAGGTGATTCACGTGGCCCTGGATGCGGGCTACGAGCCCCTGTCGCTGCTGTGCGAGCGGCGGCACATCACGGGCGACGCCGCCGGCATCATCGACCGCTGCGGTGACATTCCCGTGTACACAGGCGAGCGCGCCCTGCTGGCGGCCCTCACAGGCTACACGCTGACGCGCGGCGTGCTGTGTGCCATGCGGCGCCCCCTGCCCCGCCCCGCCGGCGACGTGTGCCGTGACGCCAGCCGCGTGGTGGTCATCGACGGCGTGACCGACACGACCAACATCGGTGCCATCTTCCGCTCGGCGGCCGCTCTGGGCATCGATGCGGTACTGCTCACCCCCACGGCATGCGACCCGCTGAACCGACGCGCCGTGCGCGTGTCGATGGGCTCGGTCTTCCTCGTCCCCTGGACCTGGATTGACGAACCCGTCACCCCCACCCTGCATCAACTCGGCTTCACTACCGCCGCCATGGCCCTGAGCGACGACTCCATCTCGCTCGATGACCCCGTGCTCAAGCGCGAGCCGCGCCTGGCCCTGATCATGGGCACCGAGGGCGACGGCCTGTCACACGAGGCCATCACCGCTGCCGACCACGTCGTGCGCATCCCGATGAAGCACGGCGTCGACTCGCTCAATGTCGCCGCTGCGGCTGCCGTCGCCTTCTGGGAACTGCGCAAGACCGATACGATTTAACCAAAATGATACAAAGTGATGAAAAAGCCTGCCGCAAAAAAGAAAAAAAATGCCGTCAAGGAGGAAACGACCAGCACAGCACAGAAAAAAACCACCCCAAAATTCAGGATTTCCCAAAGACTGCGCAACTGGATCAGAGAGTCACAATTCCTGGCCACCACGCTATCGATTATCCTGACCTTTGGAACGACAAGCCTGGTCGAACATTGCCAGCGGCTGAAGGACCGCAAGTTGTCGGCGATGATGGTGATGGGCAATATCGAGACATTCTCACGCAAGGTGGACGACATGGCCCAGAGCATGGCACGCCGCGATTCCATCGCCACCTGGATGCTGAGTCTACCTCAAGATTCGCTTGACTTTATTCCCGCCAGCGAAATGGTGGACCTCATCAATGAAGTGGTAGCAGGTATCGAATTCTTAACCCACGACAAGACCGCCGAGAGCATCTTCAGCAGCAACATCGAGACATGGAAGAACATGCAGAAGTTCCAGTTCATTGACAATGTAGGTTCTTGTTTCTCGGAAATGAACGCCGATGAGAATTACTGGAAAGAATGGGTCGAAGGATTTGAACTGGCAGTCAACGATGTGCTGGAACACCCCGACGACCACTCTGGCGAGCGCACGGTCACCAAGTTGCTCCGCAATGTCGTTTTCAGGCAAAAGATCGAGAGTTTCCATGTCAGGCAGTCATGGCTTAAATACATCTCGGCAAAGTATCGCTACCTCAACCAGCGGAGCGCCCGAATGATGGACATTGATTATCAAGAGGTTGAGGACTTTGCCGACGAACGATTAAAGGAAGTTGAAATCAATGGCACCGAACCCATGCAATCTGATTTCCGCACGAAACCGCTCGATGTAAACAGCCTCAACACCCTGCGCCCGACCATCCAACACATCGACAGCATCATCCACAACAA
>Ga0310695_10001890_pt1 | contig 46684 bp, 28 predicted proteins | sample RumenRJG_04DNA_FD_203882 | JGI IMG/M metagenome (GOLD analysis project Ga0310695, IMG submission 203882) | Bovine rumen microbial communities from Lethbridge, Alberta, Canada - RJG_04 (v2) (version 2) | ecosystem: Host-associated > Mammals > Digestive system > Stomach > Rumen | place: Canada... | reverse complement strand
CCTTTTGGGGAGAAGTCTTACTTACTCGTCGCTTCCTCAAATGTCTTCATGGCATCGGCCGCAAATAAACAAAAATGCCAGCCGGGGACGCCGACTTTAGGGTTCGAATCAAGTTTCTTTGAGGGGGGTGTCATCCCTTCCCACTTGCTGTTCTTCTACAAATTACCTATATTTGTTTTCGAGAGAACGGTCGTCGAATTCGGCCGGTAATGAAACCAGGAGCAGGGCCGTTCCGTTCTGGATGGCGCTCCCTTCACAAATAGTACTGTATTTAAACACTGATTTCCCGATTGCTGCCGGGCAAATCGGGATTAACCCACAGTTATATAACGCGATGGAAATACCGCAAGGAAATAGTCGGGAAGATAACAAAGCCAGGAAACAAATCATTAAAGACTTTTACGCAGCCTGGATTGCTGGACATCCGGATAAGAGAATATGGAATAATTCACTAAATGGATTCATTCACGTTAAGGGACAGTCTATTAACGAAACGGCTGGCCACGCCTCTTTGTCGTATGAATCCACATTAGCTGTATTTCAACTGACAGAAGTCCTAAATAAAGCAACGGTTAAAGAAACGTGGACACCAAAATATGGCGACAAAAACCAGAGGCCATATTCGGAAATGCGCCTTCTCCGTTGGAAAAATTACCGATTAATTGTGGGTTATCAGAAATCGAAGTCAGAGTGGGTTCAGTACTACCTTGGCAGCGAACAAACAAAAAAATAAAGCCGTCAGGTAACGGCTTTCAAAATGGGGCTCGGATCAAGTTGCCTTGAAAAGGTTGTCGTCCCTTACACGAATTCCCCTTCGACGAATCCTGACGCAAAGTTAATAACTTTTTCAGAATTCTGCAAAAAGTTATTAACCAATATAGTAAGATCCTTCGCTACGCTCAGGATGACAGACGTAAAGCCAGGGAATCATATCGGCAGGAAATGAAAAATCGGAGGGAGAGAGAAGAAGCACTAATGGCGGAGTTGCTATCGTCCCTGTAAGAAAAGAAAAACCCGGATTCATGGTGGCGTCATCTTTGCCGCGTTGACGTGAAAACAGCATTGTGCGGCCCTCTACACGTCAACGCGGCCGTATTTTATGCCAAATAAGCCGATTCCGTTGCCGCGTTGACAAGAAGTCGGCCACGTGTGCTTTCTGTTCGTCAACGTGGCAAATAAAGGTGATCTTTAAGAAACCGTTTTCTTCTAATTTGCATAAAAGTCAATAAATCAGCAAACTATAAAGGAATCACCAACCAGAAATGTCTATTATATCAAGAATTCCTCCGCAATCACCACGACTACGAAGGAATTCTTTAATATTGAACATCATTTGTCATAAACCAAGTATTTTTACCTATTTGTGAAGGATTATATAAAAAAGAACTTCTAACCTTATCTTTGCAACGAACAAAAAGCGTGTGATATGAAATCTTGCCCCATTCTCCTTGCACTAGTTTCGGCCAGTCTCTTTCTGTCTTGCCAGAGGGATCCGGTTGGTCCCAAGCCGGTAGAAATCAACTACCACTTTGCCACGATTACGGAGGGACAGCAGCGGCTCCTCGCCAACACCGAGTACTATAACAGGCTTACGCAGAATGACCTGGACTGGAAGGCCAGAAAAACCGGAACCACGTTGGACGAACTCAAAGCAATAGGCCAAGCCAGTGTGCTGGACTTCTCCGAGGAAGATAAAGCTGTCATCGACGAGGCCGTCGGGTATATCGAGGGCAGGCTGACGGCTATGGGGGCACTTTCCCTTCCCTTCCCGGATCACGATATCGTCTTCATAAAAACCAATATGATGGAAGAGAGCGGGGCAGCGGCTGGCTATACTCACAAGACAGAGATATACCTGGGTGAGTTTGTTATGCAACAGGATCCGGATTATCTCCATTACCTCATCGCCCACGAATTATTTCATTGCCTTACCCGCAATTCCCCGGACTTCCGCCGGAAAATGTACGCACTCATCGGCTTCCGCATCCTGGAAAAAGAAATTGATTTTTCCCCCGCCATCCGGGAGATGATTCTGGCCAATCCCGACGTAGAGCACCTGGATGACTGTGCCACCTTCACCATTAACGGAGAGAAACGGGACTGCGCACTCCTCACCCTTTACAACGCCACCTGGGAGGAAGCCTTTGCAAAAGAAGGGAGCGCGGCCGAATTTTTCGCTTTCAGCCGGACGGTCCTGGTTCCTATCGACGAACCGGACACCTGGTACCCCTTCGAGGAAGCCTCTGATTTCTGGGACGTTGTGGGTAAAAACACAGACTATGTCGATGCCTCCGAAGAGTGTATGGCAGATAATTTTTCCTTCGCTGTGGCTTTCGGCCCTGATGGAAAGGACTACAAAAGCCCCTGGCTCATTGAAAAGATCATAGCCCTGTTGAAGCGGTAATCATCCAAAGGGAGAGCCGCCACAATCATCTAGAACCATGAAAGAAACAATTAACGCCCGCCGCCGCACGGACTTCCTAAAAGCCCTCCTCGTAGGCTCATCCGTTCTCGGGGCCGCCGGCCACTTCCTCAATAACGAGACCTTCTTCCTGGTCTTCGGCCTCCTGAGCGCCCTGCTGGTGTGCGGGCTCTCGGTCTTCGCCGTCGTCACCTCCCCGAAGGCGACGCTTCCCATCCTCCTTCTCTATGGGGTCATCGGCTCGCTGGAGATGGTCATCGGCTGCCTCTGTACGGACTCCGCCCAGGACGGCTTCCTCCTGGGCTGCTGCTTCATCGGCATCAGCATCGTGGTGCTGTCGCGCCTCATCGACTGGTCGCACGATTACCTCATGCGAAACGCCCCAGCCGATGACGAGGACGACGAGAACGAGCTGGAGCCCATCCTCCTGGACGAAAGCCTCCCCGCCGAGGAGAGGATAGCCTCCATGTCGCTCGCCTTCGACCGCATGGACACGGTCTTCTCCGACCTGGAAGAGGCCGTCGAGGTCATCCGCCACAACAGTGAGACCATGAAGGCCCTGGAGCGTTACATGGACTCGGGCCTGTGGCAGCGCGACTTCGAAGCAATGGAGCGCGGTGAAGTGAGCCCCGAGTGCGACCTCTTCGGCGTCCTCTCGGAGGACGGCCTGTACAACCTCCTGGAGTCCTCCAAGGATGTTCTCATCGAGCCCAAGGGCAAGAAACAGGAATCAGACAATTAATACAAACCCGGGCATATCATCCCCAGCTTATTTAATCTCCTCCCCCTGCCCAAACGGATTTCCCTTGGGCGTGCAAGTATTTTCGTCCAGCCACTTCCCCCACCCCGTCTTCTTATGAAAAACGGAATACTCATAGGTTTCCTGCCAGGAATACGCCTCGTGCGGAACCAGGACAACCGACAGCGAGAAACTCGGAAGAAGGGGTAGAACTTTCAGATCAAAGGTCTTCTGATTCAGGACAGCGCCGTCAAAAGCCGTTTTCATCCGGTCCCTGATATCGGCCAGCTTCTCATCTCCCGTTTCCCCGGCCAGCTTGGAAGCGTAATCCATCAGGTCAAAGAAAGGACGGTCATTATAGAACTTATAGACACTGCAGGTAGCCTTGTCTATGGCCGCTTTCTGCGTGGGATAGAGCTCGCAAAGGCGCGTCGCCAGCTCACGTGTAACCGAGCACACATTCTCCAGAGCAGCACTTTTCACCAGCTCAATATTCCCGTTATACGGAACGCCTTCTTTCACGTAACCATCATAAAGACGCGCCTCAGAATCCGAAAACGTCTTTCTGGCCGCAGTCTCAAAGTCACTGCATTCCCCGAGACACTTCACCATGACAGGAATAAGAGGCGTATTCTCGCTCGTAAGCATGAAAGGCGTCGCAATGAGGTAGTCGGCCAGAGGAGCCACCTCCACAAGGGTCTCCATGCCGCCCATCAGGCAGTCATGGAACATAATAGCCTTGAGGTGCGGAATACTCGAGCGCTCAATGCCCATCCGGATCTCGAACTGGGTAAGGGGCGCAGCGTCCAGCCAGTCGTCTACAAGAATGCCCTTTGTGGTTTCGAAATACATATCCTTGAGATAATCGTAAGCGGGCTGGAAGCCGCCGCCATGACCATGGAAAACCAGAATGTATTCTTTGGCCGGGAGTTCTTTCTTGGCCCGGTTCAGGACCGCCTTGATATTCTCCGGGTCGTAGAGCTTGAACGACTGGGTTTTGGCAGCCGCACCTTCTGTATGGAGCTTCGTAAAGTCGGTAGCCTTGTCCAGTTCGAAGCAAAAGACCTCTCCCGGTTCCCCGTACTTGCCGGAGAAACCCTCACTGGGAATACCATATTTATAAAGGGCCAGCACACGGACCTTTTTACCCGTTCCCTCCGGCAACGCTGCCAGTTTGTCCTTGATTTCTTCCCAGATGATTTCCATGGTGTCGTCCATGTCGCCTCCGACATGTGCATAGACGATGACAGTGTAGTCGGCAAGATTGTCTTCCGGATTGTTTCCTTTGTGGCAGGCAACGATTCCGATGGCTGCGAGGGCCAGAAGAAGTAGTTTTTTCATGGTTAGTTTCTTTGCTCTTTTGGAAGTGCAAAAATAACTTATTTGGTGATTATTACCAAATTATGGGCGGGGTTTCCCTAGGCCCTTGGCCGCGTTGACGCGAAAATGGCAATCTGTGCGTTCTGCGTGTCTACGCGGCAAGCTTTTGGCCAAATACTGCCTATTTCCTTGCCGCGTCGACGTATAATCGGCCTTCTATTGTATTCTGGCTGTCAATGCGGCAAAAGCGAAACGGAATGAAAAGAGCCGCCAAAAAGGCGGCCTTTGAGTGGAGTGCGGGCAATGGGACAGTTATCTATATGGAATACAGATAATTAACGTTTTGAATAATCTTAAAATTTAGACTGTTTTGAAATTGTAGCGGACTCCTCTTCAAGGAGAAGGAAGCGGTCGAAATCACTCTGATAGAGACGGTCTTGAACAATTCGATACTTTTCCCACTCTGTTTCCGCGTGGATTTTTGCCATCTCCGCACTAACCTTGCCGGCGTCAGCAAGGACTTCGCGGTCCATCAATATTAAGAAACCATTGAGGCGGGTTTCCCAATCTTCCATTGTCATGGGAATGTGGCGTAGCGCCATGCTTTCAGCTAAATCAAGATAGGCCGATACCATGCGGCCGAGTTGGGCAAGTTCGTCTTCACTCAAGTAATTCTTGGCAATGGTTACATCCGATTTACGGACCTTCCCTGTTGGCGCGTCTTCCCAGGTGGTAAGGCCCATATGGTCCTTCTCGGCATCGGCCCTTTCCATTATTAGCTCAGCAGCAGTGTGGCCGTGAATAGCATAGTGAAGCTTGTTTTGTACGGTAGCATAGAAACGGACTGTTGCCGGAGCCTGTGGATCATAGTCCAGCGATGTGGCGTAAATGTCGGTTATCTTCTGATAGAACTTGCGCTCGCTCATCCGGATTTCCCTAATTCTCTCCAACTGGGCATCGAAGTATTTATCCGTAAGGAATCCGCCCTCTTTGAGCCGGATATCGTCCATAACCCAGCCTTTAATGGTGTACTCCTTCACGATACCATTGGCCCACTTGCGGAACTGGACAGCGCGCTCATTATTTACCTTAAACCCCACTGCGATAATCATTTGCAGGCTGTAATGAATGGTATCCCTATTAACCATTCTATTCCCTTCCTGTTGAACTATTCGGAATTTCCGAATAGTTGCTTCTTCTTGCAGTTCTCCATCACTGAAAACTTTGGAGATGTGCTCGTTGACCGTGGATACTTCCACTCCATACAACTCTGCCATCAATCGCTGCGTCAGCCAAATATTCTCATCCTCATATCGCAATTCCACGTTTAGTGGTTGGTCTCCAACCGATGCGACATATGAAAGATACTCAGCTGCGCCGGAACGAATGGTTATTTCTTTTTTCTTAGACATAGCGTCAACGTTTTGCGCAAAGATACTCCAAAGCATACCCAAATACAAATCTTTGCAAACATTGCAACAAGTAATTTGCCGCGTCAACAGAAAAATGGCAATCTGTGCGTTCTGCGTGTCAACGCGGCAGTGAAAACAGCCATTTTCGGGAAAAACATTGCCGCGTTGACGCGTAGAATGCACACAGGGCACATTCGGTGTCAACGCGGCAAATCAAATTAGCGTCGGCACGAGTGCATCGCTGTGCATCGGCCGCAAATAAACAAAAATGCCAGCCGGGGACGCCGACTTTAGGGTTCGAATCAAGTTTCTTTGAGAGGGGTGTCATCCCTTCCCACTTGCTTTCCTTCTACAAATTGCCTATATTATTTTCGAGAGAACGGTCGTCAAATTCGGCCGGTAATGAAACCTGGAGCAGGGCCTTTCCGTTCTGGATGGCGCTCCCTTCACAACAAACGCAGTATCAATTTCTTAATCCTTCAGAGATATGGTGGATTCTTGTGATCCGTTTGTCCTGTACAAACAGTATCCGAGCGGTGGAAAGACTTGGTTTATGCTAGGGATAGATAACTCAAGTTCGGATTTTAATGACATATTGACCATAGCAGAGTGCTTGGCAGAACAAGGCCATGAAGTAAAAATACTCCATGCGGTTCATTATAAAGACCCACTGTATCGCAAAGTATTTGGAGAACTCATAGGAACACGCTATTACCGAAAATGCCCAGACCTTCTTGTCGATGGAGAATTCGTTGAATATGAATCGTACACAACGGATCAACCAAAGAATGCATTTCGTAATATGATGCATGGTGGATTATCACAATCCGATATCATAATAATCCACCACTGTGGACTAAGTGATGGATATATGCTACGTGCTATAAGGGGCTATATTCAAAACGGTCGTTCAATTACTGAGATACTTGTTTTCGACGGGAATAGCCTGCGCATTCTATATAAAACTGAAGGCTGACGAACAACTCGCCAGCCCAGTATGCAGCGAATCCGTAGAATCGCTTTATTCTTTTGCAAAGGTAAACAATATTTTGAAATCCGCAAAATAAAAGTGATTAATTATCAGATCCTTCGCTTCGGCAGCAGGAGATAGCGGGTCAGAGCCTGCGATGAGAGGATAGCTTCTTGTCTCCCGTTTCCCTGGCCGCATTGACGCGAAAATGGCATTCTGTGCGTTCTGCATGTCAACGCGGCAGGGAAAACGGCCTTTTTCGGGAAAAACATTGCCGCGTCGACGCACAGAATGCACACTGGGCACATTCGGTGTCATCGCGGCAAATCAAATTAGCGTCGGCACGAGTGCATCGCTGTGCATCGGCCGCAAATAAGCAAAAATGCCAGCCGGGGACGCCGACTCTCGCGGACGAACCAACCTTGTAGTCAAGCATAATTTGTAATTCTGCAGAATAATACATAATTTTGAGCACTTCTGTATAAATGATGTGCATATGAAAAACTCTCTATTTACCCTGACGGCTTTTGCGCTGCTATTTGCCTGTACTCCGGAGCAGAATAATCCGTCCGGAACAGAGGATCCCGAGGGTGGAAAAGACAAGACCGTACACGTTACGGACATTCATCTTGACCGTTTGTCCGCGACCATCAAGGAGGGTGAGAGTATTGTGCTCATCGCCACTGTTACGCCAGAGAACGCCGACAACAAGTCGGTTTCCTGGTCTAGTAGTAGTAATACCGTGGCCACGGTGGACGCGAACGGCAAAGTAACCGGCATCAAAGCCGGAACGGCCACCATCACAGCGAGGTGCGAAAGCGCAAGCGCAAACTGCACCATAACAGTCACGACCGGAGTGCAGGTCGGAATCTATCCAACCAGCTCCGACCCCATGTATGCCTGGTCTCTCGGAGGAGAAGACAAGATCAGAGTAGTGAGTGCCGGCAACTGGACGTTAAGCTGCGACGCACCATGGCTCACCATCTCTCAAACCTCCGGCAGCGGAACCAACGACAACGTCGTCATCTCCACGGTCCCGAACAAGCAGGACGATGACCGAACGGCCGTAATCCGCTTCGAGTCGAACGAAGGGAGCCAAGAATTCTCCATCACCCAGCACTGTAATATCTTCCGGACCACCTTCCTCAAAACCCGCAAGCTCTCGCACGCCTTCAAGGTTTACTATACTTCCGGTGTCAGATTCTCCAAATTGATAGTCATGCTGCCTTATGCCGAGACCGACCAGTATCAGACCATAAGGGAGTCGCAATATGGCAACGCCACCCTCGCAACCAGCTCGGAAGGAGTGAAGTATCTGTACTATACCGGAACAAACAACTTCCCGGTATCCGGAAGCAACGTGGTAAAGCACGACTTCACCGTGGACTTCCAACTGTTGGAAACCGACTTCAGCAAGATAACACAGCGCAACCTCCCTTACGATACGGAGCAGGCATGGTACAAACGCTACACCGGTAAGAGCACCGATGCTGACGGCTCTCAGATGATAGATCCCACCCATTCATGGGTCGTTTCGAATGCAAATTCTCTCTGGGACAAGAGCGGCGGCGACGTAATCGAGTACGCTCGCCTCTGCTATGAATTCGTGGCAGAGTCTTTCACCTATGGAACCTACGATGGGGATAATTCTGTAAACGCCATTATCGGACGCATGTCGGGCGACTGCGGCAACCAGCACGCCATCTGGATGTCCCTGATGCGGGCCAAGGGGGTGCCGGCGCGTCCCATTGTGATGTATTCCCCCGATGATTTCACCCACGTCCGGGCCGAATTCTGCGTGGCAGGTTACGGCTGGATTCCTGTTGACGTGACCTATCATCAAGGTGGGGGCGACTACTTCGGCCGCTTTACCGACGATAACCTCGTGGTCATGAACCACGAATTCGCATTCAAGGCCAAGATTGGCAGTGACAATTTCAACATCGGCCTCCTGCAGGTGGTAGCCTGGTGGTACTGGTTCTCTGGTTCTGGCACCGTCGACGGTGACATTTCGCTTACATATGCCGATATAAAAACCGTAGACTGGGGTATTTGCGGCACGATGCAGTCCCCCCAGTGGGATGTACAGTTCCCCATTCCTATGGCCAAAGAAGGCGACTGGTGGGTCGCCAGAAACCTAAAAGTCAGCAGTGGCGACGAATTCAAGTTCGTCCACAACAATTCCTGGAAGGTCAACTTCGGAGGACAGGCCATTTCGTTCGATTCTCCTGTTTTGCTCTGGCAGGATGGCCCCAACATCTGCCCCGGCTACAACGGTAACATCGATGTTTACCTGAACGTCGACACCGCCACGGCCTACTACCTCCAGGCTGGTTCAACATTCACTCACTGACAAGGTGTAAGGTATAATATAAGAAAGACGTAATGTGCGGGCTTCCCTGGCCGCGTTGACGCGAAAATGGCATTCTGTGATCTTATGAATAAATTCAAGTTTCTCGCAATGCTTGTTGCCATTGCGCTTTTGCTGGTAGTGACCGGCTGCAAGAAAGAGTCTTCCATCAATATTCAGGAACTGGAACAAAGCCTCGTGGGCCTATGGTGGGATGAGTTTGAATATGAAGACGTTACGGAGGACGGCGTTCCTTTCAGCCGCGTACTTTTGGCCGTGAGGGCCGATGCAGGCCACACAGGCTGCATTTACCTGGGCGTGTTTGATGACAATAGCGACAAGCCGCTGGTTGTCTATGGCGGCCCTGTTGACGCCGGCTTCACCTGGAAACTGCTCAGTGACGGCAGCCTGGTGTTGAGTGACCCGACCTCCGGCGAAAGCCTTCTGATGACCCGCGCCGATGGGGAAAACTACGGCGACACAATAACTGATGTCTCCGGCACCAGCATGATCTACACCGCCGATGGCCTAACGATGAACAACGTCAGCTATTCCGGCACTCTAACAAAGGCCGATGTAGATGAACAGACCGACATCATGGGGAAAGTCGCAGGCGAAGTGAGACCGCTGTCTACCGCCACTGCGTCTGACTATGGCAAGGTGGTGTGCGACAAAGGACATCTGCACCCGGCAAAGACTGCCGTGCCTGATGGCTGCACCGCCGTGGGCATTCTGGGCAAGGTGACGGAGACGGGTTGCGGCCTGATACTCGCCCTGAAGGACGCAACGTCACAGACATGGAACACCATCAACGGCTGGACATCCGTGACAACTTACGCCGACACCGAGCTGAAAGTGCTTCCCGACGATGCCGCCCGCGGCGCTAACCTGACGAGCTACGCCGCGCTGGGCACTACCGCCGTGTCCGACTGGGCCGTGGCGCAGAAGAGCGACTACGAGGAGATATTCACCAACCTCGGCTCGACGAAATATGATGACGGCTACACTTACGACGCCAACGTAAATGCCTATATCACCACAGGCGTTGGCGGTACGGCATTATCTGGCCACTATTGGTCTGCTACGAAGAACAATATCGTCGACTTAGCATATTGCTTCGGCAGTGACATTGGTTGGGGCCTCTACCCTATGTCGGAAAGCCTTAGTGTCAGGCCTGTGCTCGGCTTTGGTCCGGCAAAGCTGCTCTCTGCCGCTACAACATCTGACGTCGGCAAGGTGGTGTGCGCCGATGGTCATCTGCGCGACGCGAAGACTGCCGTTCCCGCAGGCGGCACCGCCGTCGGCATCCTGGGCAAGGTGACGGAGACGGGCCACGGCCTGATTCTCGCCCTGCAGGACGCACCGGCGCAGACCTGGTACACCATCAACGGCTGGACTTCCACGACCGATTTCGCCGGCACCACGCTGAAAGTGCTTCCCGACGATGCCGCACGTGGCAGCCTGACGAGCTACACCACGCTGGGCACTACCGCCGTGTCCGACTGGGCCGTGGCGCAGAAGAGCGACTACGAGGCGATATTCACCAACCTCGGCTCGACGAATAGTGATAGTAACGGCACGACCTACGACGACAATGTGAATGCCTATATCACCACTGGTGTCGGCGGTACGGCATTATCTAGCAACTATAGGTATTGGTCTGCTACGGTGCTCAATAACGAATACGCTTGGGACTTCCACAGCTACTATTCTTGGTACTCCGGCTATAAGACGAGTAGCTATAGTGTCAGGCCGGTGCTCGGCTTCTAACCTATTTATCCATTCACCCGTTAATCGAATTTAACCGCGACAGCGGCAGTAGATACCCTGGCCGCGTTGACGCGAAAATGGCATTCTGTGCGTTCTACGTGTCTACGCGGCAGGGAAAACGGCCATTTTCGGGAAAAAGATTGCCGCGTTGACGCGCAGAATGCACACAGGGCACATTCGGTGTCAACGCGGCAAAAGTAGGAAGGGCTTCGCTGCTACTGGAATTTCAGCTCTCCGCCCTTAAGAAGTTCCTCATAGGTAATGAACATCTTGTCAAGCGCCTTGCCGTTGAAACTGACGTTCTTGATGTACTCGTCCTCGGGGTTTTCGGCGGTAACCGTGAGTGTGTTGCCGTTCCCCAGCTGGATGGTGGCTTTCTTGAACAGGGGCTTGGTGAGGACAAACTCGCCGGAAGCGGGGCAGGCGGGGTAAATGCCCAGGGCGGCCATCACATACCAGGCGCTCATCTGGCCGCAGTCCTCGTTGCCGGAAATACCTTCGGGCGTAGCGGAATAGAGCTCGGTAAGGATGCGGCGCACGTAGTGCTGCGTCTTTTCCGGCTGGTCCAGATAGGTAAAGAGGAAGGCCATGTTGTGGCTGGGCTCGTTGCCGTGGGCGTACTCACCAATAAGACCGGTCATATCCAGGATTTCGTCGGTCACTTCCAGGGCCTCATAAGTAAACAGGGAATCCAGCGCGGCACGGGTGTTCTCACGGCCGCCCATCAGGTTCTCAAGGCCCTTCACATCGTGCGGAACAAAGAAGCGGAACTGCCAGGGAACGGCCTCGGTGAAGTCCTCGGTCTTCACAAGCGGATCAAACGGCTCCACCCAGTTCCCCTTGCTGTCCTTGCCGCGGAAAAAGCGCGTCTTGGGGTCGAAGAGGTTCTCGTAGCGCTTGGAACGGGCATAGTACACATCGGCCACATCCTTTCGGCCCAGGTCATCGGCCATGCGGGCAATGCACCAGTCGTCGTAGGCCATCTCCAGCGTCTCGGACACGGCCTGGCCGTAGAGGTCGGAGGGCACGTAGCCGTACTGGTTGTAGCCGGGAGAGGTCCAGTCCTGGTTGGAAGAGGACACCATGGCGTCGAGGGCCTTGTTGCCGTCAAAGGTGCGGATGCCGCAGAGCCAGGCATCGGCAATGACAGGAATGCTGTGGTAGCCAATCATGCACCAGGTCTCGCCATGGGCCAGCGGCCACACGGGCAGGATGCCGTTGCGGTCATAGGACTCCAGCATACTGTCAATCATCCCGGAGATGAGCCTGGGATTGGTGAGGTTCTGCAGCGGAGCCCACGTGCGGAAGACGTCCCAGAGCGAGAGCGTGGAGTAGAAAGGTTTTTCACCGCAGTCGCTGATGAGGTTGGGAGCAATCATGGTGTGGTAGAGCGCCGTGTAGAAGGTCTTGCGAAGGTCCTTGCTGCCGCCTTCCACCTTGATGACGCCCAGTTTGTCGTTCCATTCCAGGGCCGTCTCGCTGTAGACCTCGGCGAAGGATTTCCCGGCCGTCTCCGCAATGCGGTTGGCCCGGGCCTGCTCCTCACCTGTCATGGAAATGCCCACATAGGCATTGAGGACGGTAACGTCATCGGCAAAGGTGAGAAGCACCTTCGTCTCCCCTATCTTCTCGAACTCCACGATGGGAGCGGAGAACAGCGCGTTGAAGTAAACGCCGCGCTCGGGGATCCACCAGGACTGCACCTTGGTTCCGGAAATCTCGGTGTCGGAGTGCTGGGTCACAGATACTTTGTGGATTTCCGGCTCTCCCATTCCGTGGATGAGGTTAATGAGGATATGGCGCTTGCCTTCCCCCTTGAAGGTGTACTGGTGCACACCGGTATGGGCCGTAGCAGTGAGTTCCACGTCCACGCCCCGCTCCGGGATACTCACTCTGTAGTATCCCGGAAGGGCAACTTCCTTGTCGTGGGAGAACGGAAGCGGAGGGTTCACTTCTCCGAGGGAAGGAGTGAACAGAAAGTCTCCTAGGTCGGCGCAGCCGGTTCCGCTCAGGTGCGTGTGGGAAAAGCCCAGGATGGCATCGTCGCTGTAGTGGTAGCCGCTGCAGGCATCCCAGTCCTCGGTACGGGTGTCGGGGCTCAGCTGCACCAGGCCAAAGGGCGTTGTGGCGCCCGGGAACGTATGGCCATGGAAACCAGTTCCGATGAAGGGATCCACTTCGGCAATCTGGGGCTGGGCGCAGGCGGCCGCGCAGGCCGTGAGAAGGAATAATGTTAAATTCTTGATGTGTTTCATATGCTTTTAGGGGGGCTTAGTCTCTGGCCCTGAACCAGAAGTCTGTCGTCGGGCTCAGAACCCAGATATAGGAGAAGCCTTCATCATCGAAGTCGTGCACCAGGATGAGGCCGTCCTTGTGGAAGTAGCCGTTCATGAAGCGGGGCAATGTGCTCATGATCTCGGCAGCGTTGTCAAATTCGCCGCCATTGCCGTCATCCCAGCCGCCGAAAGGCATGTAGCCGTCCGACTTGGACATGAAGATGATGTCGTTGAACTCGGAGGACACCTTGGCGCCGTCTTCTTCCTTGAAGCTGTCGAAGAAGGTGTACCAGTAGTGCTCCTGGTCGTTCTCGGGGCAGAAGACAAGAGGGCGGGTCTCGCGGTCGCTGAGCTCGATGTCTCCCCACTCGTCGTGCGGGGTGAGTTCATCGGTGACGTACTGGACGGCTTCTCCCCTGTCGGCCCGTACATTGAGGGCATGGGTGTGATAGTCTCCGCCCAGGAAGTAGCCCCGGGAGTCGGCGTTGGTCTTTACGACAAGGTTGTCGCCGCCCTTGAAGGCGATGCCGCTGGCTTTGGCAACGAGTCCGGTAACGGTTTCTCCGCCCAGGGTGAGGCTGGAGGTGAAGATGAGGTCGCTGTTGTCATCGGCCTCCACCTCTACGCTGGTATGGGTGAGGGTGCCGCCTTCGAGAAGGTCCAGCTTGATGGTGCGGGGCTCGGGGTTGATGGTGAATCGGCCCACGAAGGTGCCGTCGGCCTTGTGCACGGCGGCGGTCTTGTAGCCGGCGGAGATGAAACTGCGGCAGGCTTCCACGGTTACGAGCATGGCTGCTTTGGAGGCTTCGATGGCGGCGAGGGCGTCTTCGTCACCGGGAACGAAGGTGATGGCTTTTCCGCTGGTCTTTCCGGTTGCGCTCACGGACTGGGCGGAGAATTCCTTCACGATGTAGGTTTCGTCGGCGCCGCTTTCCACGTAGGAGATGTGGCCGCCGCCCACGAGCGTGAGGCTGATCTCTTCGGGAGAGACGGACATGAGGTTATAGGTGGAGCTGGTGGCAATCTGCGGGACCTCGGAGTCGGAGCTGAGGGACCAGTCGGAGCCAAACTGGAAGTAGACGTCGGTTCCGTCGTAATCCACTTTCCAGGTTCCTACATCGCAGAGGACGGCCTTCAGCGCTGAGGGGCGCAGTCTGTTCTGGTCTTCCTTGCTGTCATCGAGCCATTTCTTGTAGGGATTGGTGAGCCCGCAACTGCCAAGGATGAGGCAGAGGGCTGCCATAGCAAGTTTTGTACAGGTATTCATGATTGTTTTGTGTTTCTAGATTAAAATAAAGAATCTTTACCATGTGGGCGGTGTATACGGCAGCAGCGTCCGCTGCTTGTACTCGAGCGCAGCACCGGGATGGCATACCCGGAGGTCGATGAGGGGCTGCGTGCGCCCGTCATCCACGATGGCCGCGACGCCGTCCCTGGGATCGCCGGAATCACTGCCGTTCGCATAGCCCCAGGGATTCCGCATCCCATAGAGGGCGTCCGTGCTGTCGTCCAGCACGAAGGTGAATGCATGGGCCGAAACCGTCTTGTAGGGGCCGTCGCCAATGACTTTGCCATCTTGCTCAAAGCCGCCGATCACGAGCCAGCCTTGGTTGAGAAGCACCGTGACGGCCTTCTCCATCTGTTCGTAGTCCAGGACGTGCTGGCTGAAGGCATAGCTGTCACCGTTCCCCACGAAAAGAGGCGAGGTGTGTTCGGTGGCGATACCGTCCAGCATCGGGTTGCAGTGGTAGATACTGTTCCACTTCATGACGGCCTTCTCCAGCACCGTGGACCAGCAGGCGACGCCGTGCTTGCCGGTGACGCAGCCCAGGTTCATATCTTCGTCGTAAAGGAACTTGGAAGACAGGGTAACGTCTATCCGCTTCCCTTCGGGATCGAACATCTTGACGGTGTAGGTATGGTTGCCGTTGTCCGTGATGATGCTTTTGATGAACTCGGGATAGAGGTAAGCCATCGAGCCGAAGACTGCGAGGGCGCTGCAGTCTCCAATGCCGTGCTGGTTCACGTCGGCAGGCACCGGAGAGCCGTAGGGATAGAGCGTGACGTCGCATTCGTGCCAGGTGTAAGTCGGGTTTTCCACCACGACGGTGGGCTCATTCTCCGGATTGGCGAGCCATTCCAGGTCCGAGGCCGTGGTCTTGTGCCGATTCTTGCAGAAATCGCCCATGGGGGTCACCGTGCTGTGGGTGTAGCCCGTAGCCAGCGGCATCAGGTCGTTGATGTCCATCGCGGCGCCATCGGCAAAGATGATTTCTGCGATGGCCGATGTCTCTGCGGACGCGGTGAATACGAACTTGAAATACTTGTAGGAAGAGGAGCTGGACAGTTTGTACTCTTTCTTTGCGCCGGCGCCGGAGAGGGTCTCCCCCTTCTTCTTGTCCAGCTGGATCCAGGCTTTGTTGTCGTTGGAGCCGGAGAGCACCCACGATTCCGGGAATGCTTCCTGGCCCGACGCCGAAACCAGGGTGTAGGACTTGAGGGAAAGGGCTTTCTTCCCGCTCCAGAGCACGTAGAACTGGCTGTGCCGGGATACGAATGCAGTGGAGAGGTCGTTGTCGGCCAGCTTGCCGATGTCGGAGCCGTACGGGGAATCGGCATACTGGGTGGAGATGACTCCGCCGCAGGGGAAATTCCCGGTCTCGGCACTTACGGAAGCGTACGGGTACACCTTGCCCCCTTCCGGTGCTTCCGGCGCGTCTTTCGCGCAGGAAGCGGCCAGAAGAAGCGTCAGGATAGAAAGGAATGTGAATCTCTTCATCATCATCAGAGTTTGATGTCTCCGACGGCCACCTGGTACTCGTGCCAGAGCTCGTCGATATTGGCATTCTCGCCCAGCACGTGCTTGATGGCGCCGTCAAAGGACCAGGGAATCACTTCCAGGGTGCTGGCATTGAACTTTCTCAGGAAGTCGGGGTCTTTGTTGTCCCGGAGCCAGACGAGGAAGAAACCGGTGGTGCGGTAGCCGTCCATGTAGTTGCCTCCCCGGGGTCTGTCTTCCGGGAGGAAGCCGCCGTTAGCAACGCGCACGGCATCGGCCATTCCCTCGATGAAGCACCAGAACACGCGGTCGGTGTCGTAGTCGCCGATTCCCTGCGGGGACAGCTGGTACACGTGGGTGAGCTCGTGGAGAAGGACGCCGCGGGTCTCAAAGAGCACTTTGTCTGTGTTCTCCCCCACGTAGGAATGCTCGATGTGGCGGGTGCTGTAGAATACGTAGGCGTCTTTTCCTTCGCCTCCCTTGGCCGATATTCCTTCCACGTCTTCGAGGGTGTAGTAGATGTTGTCTACGGGCGGGATGCTGTCGGCCGGGGAGAAGTAGAGCGTAGCCAGTACGTCGCGGGCCTGCTCCTGAATGTAGGCATCGGGGTCCTTGATGATGGAGGCATAGATGCGGGAGCCTTCACTCTCCGGAGCCTTGTCCTCAAAGACAATATGGCCCACGTTGTATCCGCTCCAGTCGGCACTTTTCGGGGCGGCCTGGTTGCATGCTACAGCTATGCACAGCGCAGTAATCAGATAAATCGTCTTTTTCTTCATGATCCTTCATTATCTTTCGGTGGCGCCAGAAGTCCATCCGTAGTTCTGCACCATCTTGGGATTACGTCTCATCTCGGCGTCGGGAATGGGGAACAGGTAGTGCTGCTTGCCAAAGACGCGGGTCTCCATCTCCACTTTCTCGAAGAACTCCGGGGGGTCGGCCATGAAGTTCATGGCGTGAATGACGCCGCCCTCGCCGCCTCTGTGGTAGGAAGGATAGATCCAGTTGTCGCCTACTGCCATATCGGCCACCTTCCAGCGACGTACGTCGAAGAAGTGGTTCCACTCGAAGGAGAGTTCCACAAGGCGCTCGCGGCGGATGCGGCTGTCCACCTCCTGGCGGGTTGCGGGATAGCTGATGTAGGTCATGCCGTTGGCGTCGGTTCCGCCGCCGTTTCCATAGCAGGGTACGCCGGCACGGGCGCGGATGTAGTTGACATACTTGATGGCTTCGTCGTACTGGCCGCAGGCGCTCAGGCACTCGGCATAGCCCAGGTACATGTCTCCAAGGCGAAGGAGTACGGCGCAGTGAGAGCCTTCCTCGTCACCGTTGAGCGGAGCCATGCGGCGGTCGCCATAACCGGTGTAGGGAGCGTCCCAGTTGGCGGCGTTGAAGCCGGAGTTGCCGTTCACGTTGAGCTCGGTGGTCACTTCACCGTCGTTGGTGTTGGTGTTGAGCCAGGTGGAGCCGTTGAAGGTTACGCACACATAGAAGCGGGGTTCGCGGTGGGCCCACTGCTTGAGGGTCTTGTCGGTATTGGCCTTGAAGAGGGTGCGGTCGGGGTTGAACGGGTCCTTGTAGTCGGTGGGCCAGCCATAATGGGAGGCATCGGGGACACCGGTGTACTCGTCATAGTCGGGGTCGTCGCAGATGCGGAGGCCCTTGTCGGTGAAGTACAGGTCCACCATTTCCTGGGTGGTTCCAAAGCCCAATCCGCCTCGGATGCTCTCGTCCTGGCAACCTTTGTGGAAAGGCGTGAGCTGGTAGTGGAGAAGGTCGTGGTCGGACAGGCGGATGAGGATCTGCTCCGTGTTGTGCGTGAAGTCGGAGATGGAAGCGGCCTGGCGGTAGGACTCATAGTGGTCAATGGAGCCGTCGGGGTTCTTCACTATCTGAAGGGTGTAATAGCGACCGTCAAACTGGTCCAGGAACTCCTTGTAGGCGTCACGGGCTCTCTCCCACTTGGCCTGCTCCTTGGGCTTGTCCTGCGGGAACAGCTGGGTGCCGTCGGTATTCTTGATGCCGGCATAGTCGGGGTTGCAGTTGAACAGCGGGCTGGCGGCGTAGAGCAGTGCCTTTGCCTTGAGGGCCTTGCAGATGCCTTTGTCCATTCGTCCCAGATTGGCGTCACCGTATTTGGCCGGAAGGTCTTCGGCCGCCTTGTCCAGCTCGGAGACAATGAAATCGATGTTCTCGTCTACCGTATTTCTTTCCTTGAGCAGCTCTTCGAGGGGCGTATCCAGCGGAAGGGGATCTTCCCCGAGGATGGTCACGGGACCGTAGCTGCGGAAGATGTTGAAGTAGAAGTAGGCTCTGAGGGCACGGGCCTGTGCTTTCCACAGGGTGCGGTCGGCCTCGCTGGCACTGGTGCACTTGTCCACGTTGGTGATGAAAGTGCTGGCCTTGGAGATGCCCTGATAGTAGAGTTTATACCAGTAGTCAATCCAGCTGGTAGAAGCGTAAGCCGTGCCCAGGGACCAGCTGGTGGCCTCTTCGCCGTCTCCGCTCCAGGTAATGTCGCCTTCGATGGAACCGCCGGTCCAGATGCCGCCGCCATAGTACGTAGGCCAGCGTTCGCAGGTCTCGTCCGGGACGTAATTGTAAACGTTGTTCAGGAATTCTTCCGTCTTGTTGCGGTCTGTGAAGGTATCTTCCAGGTCGTACTGCGTGCCCGGGATGGACGGGAAAAAGTCGTTGCAGGACGCGACAGATGCCATGGCAATAGCTACGACAGCAATTTTGATGATATTTTTCATATATGACATCCGATTTAGAATTTGATATTAAGACCCAGGGAGATGGTCATGGCGTTAGGATAGGCGCTGCCGTTGTCGGTGTTGAGCTCCGGATCCCAGAGTTTGAAGTTGGAGAAGGTAAGGAGGTTGGTACCGGTGAGGTAGACGCTGGCCTCGTCCATGAAGGTCTTTTTCATCCAGCGGGAAGGAAAATTGTAGGAGAGCGTCACCTGCTTGAGACGGAGGAAGCTCACATCTTTCTGCCACCAGGTGCTTTCCTTGGTGTTGTTCAGGTTGTCGGTCTTTCCGAAGTGGAGCTTGGGATAGAACACGTTGGTGTTCGTGGGATCCTCGGCCGACCATCTGTCGGTGATGTTGGCAAGGAGGTTGGAGATGGCGGCCTGGTCGGAGAAGGCGTGGATGCCGTTGCCCTGGACCATGCGGTCGGCAAAGGCGTTGCCGGAGAAGAGGACGCCCAGGGAGAAGTGGCCCACCTGGAGGTCTGCGCCAAAGCCGTAATAGAGCTTGGGAACGTCTCCCTGGCCAATCACACACTTGTCGTAGTCGTCAATGACGTTGTCGCCATTGAGGTCTTTGTACTTGATATCGCCGATACCGGAGATTTGTCCGGGGTATTCCTCGCCAAACTGGCGGGCGTGGTCCAGGATTTCATCTTCGCTGGTGAAGAGGCCTTCGGCAATCCATCCCCAGCGGGCCAGGACGTTGGTTCCGCGGGTCTCGAGCCAGGGGTAAGCGGGGGCCGGCTGGTCATCCTCTACAATGCGGTCCTCGTTCCAGGTGAGGTTGCCGCGGAGGGTGAGGTAGGTCTGGCTGCCCAGCTGCTTGTTGTACTCCATGTTGAAGTCAATACCCTTGTTGTCCACAACGCCCAGGTTGGCATACGGCATCTCGATGAAGCCGCAGTAGTCGGGAATGGTGGCGCGCTGGAGGAAGATACCGGTGCGGTGCTCCTTGAAGAACTCCAGGCCGATGGAAAGCTCGTCCTTGAAGAACTTGAGGTCAAAACCCAGGTTCTGCTTGAGGGAGGTGGACCAGCCCACGTTGGAGCCGTATTTTTTGTAGGCCCAGCCTTCCTTGTAGCTGTTGGCCGTTCCGAAGTAGGCACCGTCGGCGCTGCCCATCTCGTCCTGGTACATGAAGCGGCGGCCGGTAGCGGAGTCAGAACCAACAAGGCCGATGGTATAGCGGATCTTGAAGAAGGACCACACGTCCTTGAGGGGCTTCCAGAAGGACTCGTTGGAAACGGCCCAGCCGATACCCGCTGCCGGGAAGAAGCCGAAGCGGTTGTCGGGGTCAAAGTTCTCGGAGCCGTTGTAACCGGCGTTGAGTTCGCCGAAGTAGCGGTCGTCGTAGGAGTACGTGGCCCTTGCGGCAATGCCCTGCTGCTTGTAGTCCAGCGACTCTACCAGGCTGTCCGGGGAGCCGGGTGCATAGATATTGTGGTTGTACAGGAAGAGGCCGCTCACGGCATGCTTCCCGAACTCTCTCTCGTAATTGAGGGCGGCCTCGAAGTAGACGTTGCGGTCCATGGCCTGGTCTCGGCTGTAGGAAAGCTCACGGTGGCCGGTGTGGGTGCGGACGATGTTCCAGTTGCCATCGGCATCATACACATCGCTGTTCCACAGGCCGGTCTCGGTGTTCTTGCTGCCGGAGAAGGCGAAGGTGTCTTCCTGTTTGTCGTACTTGTTGGTACGGGAGTTATTGACGTCGAAGGCCAGGAGGGCGCGGGCCGACAGACCCTTGCTCCATTCGAAGAAGCCCAGGTCCTGGGTGAGGCGGAGGTTGGAGTTGAGCTGGTTTCTCAGCTCTTTCTTGTAACCGCGGCGGGTGAGGTCGGCCAGCGGGTTGCGGAGGTCACCGGCGGCGGAAAGGCCGGGGATGGAACCGTCGGGCATCACCACGGGCAGGTAGACGGGGTTGATCTTGAAGGCGGAGTCAAAGAGCTCGGCCGTGGACTGCTGCGGGTAGTTGCCCTCGGAGAGGTATCCGCTGAAGCCCAGGTCTACCGTCGTGGTCTCCGTGGGACGGAGATTGAGGTTGGCCGTGTAATTATAGCGGTCGTAACGCATGTTGGCGTTGTAGTTCTCCATCTTGGCGTTACGGGTGAGACCGCTCTCGTTGTAATACGTGAGGGATACATAATAGGTAGCGTTGGGAACGCCGCCCCGCACGCTCAGCTGCGCGCGGCGGTTGTGGCCCAGCGGCTTGAAGAGCTCGTCAATCCAGTTCACGTTGGGATAGAGGTAGCTGTTGTACATGCGGGGGTCGTCGTTGGGGATGAGACCGTCGGCCTTTCTCGTGGCCTCGATGTACTGGGGCGTGTACAGGATGGTGCCGCGGCTGTTCATATAAGCCTCGTTGGCGGCATCCATATAAGTATAGGCATCGGCCAGCTTGGGAATCTTGGTGAGGCGGGTGATGCTCTCGTAGTAGTCCAGCGAGAACTTGGGCTTACCTACCTTACCGGGCTTGGTCTTGATGATGATAACGCCGTTAGCACCGCGCACACCATAGACGGCGGTGGCCGATGCGTCCTTGAGAACGGTGAAGCTCTCGATATCCTCGGGGTCGATGTTGTTGAAGCTGCGCTCTACACCATCCACAAGGACCAGCGGACGACTGTGCTGGTTGGCGAAGGTGGAGATACCGCGAATCCAGATATCGGTCTCGTCATGGCCCGGTTCACCGGTCCTCTGGACAGACACGACACCGGCCAGGCGGCCTGCTACTACGGAGGACAGGCTGGCCGACGGCATCTTGATCTGCTCCGTCTTGATGGAGGCCTGGGAACCTACCACGGAAATCTTGCGCTGGGTACCATAGCCCACCACCACGATTTCGTCCAGTTCGTTGACCACTGTAACAAGCGCAACGTCAATGATGGCACGCTTGTTAACCACAATCTCCTGCTCCTCGAAGCCGAGAGAGGAGAAAACGAGGACAGGGTCGGTGCCTGTAGGGGTAATGCTGTACTGACCGTTTGCATCGGTGAGGGTACCGTTGGTGGTCCCTTTCTCGTACACAGCAACACCTGCAAGCAACTCACCCTTCTCATCAGAGACACGACCGGATACCTTGAGCGTCTGTGCAGTCGCCATGATACCCGAGGTGATGAAGATCACCACTGCCAGCCAGAACCTGCCGGCGAGGGACTTGTTTAAAGATAATTTCATAAATAGGTGTTTTGGTTACTGTAGCTTTTGTGCTGGCCCAAAGTACGCAAGTATTTTCAACAATCGATTCCTCGTGCGTGACAAATTAAAAGGCGTGTCCGATTGCCGGACACCCCCTGTCCATTTTGCGCACAAACTAATTTGCTTTGTATTAGCTTGTTGCAGTTCTGTTTTGTCATTTGCCGCACACCAATTTTGGCACACGCCCTCCACCGCCGCCAAATCGAGCTTTTAGAGGGCCGCATAGTAAGCCCACTGCGGGTAACTTGACAGTTTTGGTCAAGTTACCGTCAAAAACGGCCTTTTTTGCGGGTAACCGGACTTAATTTGTCAAGTTACCCGCAGTACAGGCACTTTTGCAACTCCCCAGCCAGCCGATGTACGTACAAAAAAACGGCAATCCAGTGAGGTTTAGATGTACGTACATCAGTAGTCGTGGCGCTTATCGCACTGATAATCAGCGCGTTAGAGTAACTGACGGGTATGAATAGCACACCCGTCAGTTACTCTAATCGTTTAGTATTCAACTATTTAAGCGCCACGAACCACCGCTTCGACCAACCCCCAATGTCAATACCAGCAAAAACGGCAAAATGCCCGATTCCCCGTTCGATAGTATAAGATTTGTTTCGTATCTTTGCAGGAAGCGATAACACAAAAAACTATTCAGCTAGGCGGAGCGCGTCATGAAGATACTTGCATTGCTGCTGGCACTGACCTGTGCCTTTCCCGAAGAGTATGAATTCAACAAGGTGGGATATTCCGAAGGCCTTTCCCACAGCGCCGTACTGTCCATTTTCCAGGACAATACAGACCTGGTGTGGATGGGCACGTACGACGGCCTTAACTGTTACGACGGAACGTCCATGCAGACGTACCGCTCGGATTTTCGGGCCAACGGGGCCCTCTCCAACAACATCATCAGCGCCATCTGCCAGGCCGACGGAGACAATCTGTGGGTGAATACGTTCCAGTCCCTGAACCGGCTGTCCAAGGCGTCGGGCGAGATTACGTGTACGTATTCGTTTACGGACAACGCCTACCTCTCTTCCAACTCGAAGGGGAACACGTGGCTCATCAGCGGGGGTACGCTGTACTACTACAACACCGTCGAAGAGCGGTTCGTTACGGCCCAGACGCAGTTCCCAAAGGAAATCGACCCGGAGCATCGGTTCTTCGTGAGCGAAGCGGGAGAACTCATGTACTTCAAACGGGGCGAAGGAGATGTCCGCATCTATTCGCTCTCTACCTGGAAGGCAGACTCCACGGCAACGAAAGTGAAGTTCAAAACGGAGAACTTCCATCCCAAGCCCATCAGCGAAATCTATTACCAGACCGGGATGATGTGTTTTGTAGACCAGGACGACGACCTCTATCTGTACGACACCGACAGAAAGACCAAGGTCTACATAAGGAACCTTTCCTCCCTCATTAAGGAATATGGTTACATCGCCGGCATCGTGCCGTTCTACGAGGACTTTCTCATCGGCTTTCAGGTGAACGGTCTTTTCCGCCTCAAGGCATTCAGCAAGTACGAGGCGGAGCCCATCGACCGCAACATCCGCATCTACTGCCTCTACCATGACCTGCACCAGGGCGTTGTCTGGATCGGCTCCGACGGACAGGGGGCGGTCATGTATGCCAAGAAGTATTCTATCGGCCGCAATATCCTCTTCCCGTCCATCTCCGAGAACCTCTCCCGCCCCATCCGGTCCATCCTCACCGACCGGCACGGGGCCATGTGGGTAGGGACCAAGGGGGACGGCATTGTCTACATCCCCGACTGGGAGCACGGGACAGCGGGCACCGAGATCATCACCCCGAAAGGACGCAGACCCGCAAAGGGATATCGGCGAGATTCCCGTGAATTCAAGGTCTACTCCATCAAGGAGAGCCGATACCGCAGCGGCGTGTGGCTGGGAACGGGTGACGAAGGGCTCATGTTCTGCCCCTACGGAGGAGTGCCCGTGCAAGTGCACCTCCCGGAAGGCCCCCTGGAAGATGTCCACGACATCTATGAAAAGGACGAAAACACGCTCTATGTCTCCACAACGGGCCAGGGCATCCACCAAATCCAGTTCTCCGGGAACAGGGTTGTCAGGGACAAGAAGTACAACTTCTATTTCGGAGGCGGACTGTTGGAGAGTTTCCATGCCCTGAAAGCCGCCGGAGACTCCGTGCTCTACGCCGGCAGCCGCGGATACGGCCTGGTAAGGATGAACCTGAAGACCGACGAGTACAGCGTCATCTCCATGCGCTATCTCTACAATGAGGCCATCGACGACATCCTGAGCCTTTGCCCGGCCTCGGACGGCAGCCTGTATGTGGGAACGGTATCGGGCCTTCTGCGCCTGCACAATTCCGGCAAGGACATCAAGGCGGAGCACATCGGCCGAAAGACGGGCCTTGTCAACGACATGATCCACGGCATCCTCGAGGACAGTGACGGCATCATCTGGCTGGGCACCGACAGCGGCCTGGTGAAGTACAACCCCGCCAACTCCCTGGCACAGACCTATCTGTACTCGGCCGGCATCGAACTGGGAGAATTCAGCGACGACGCCTATTCCAAGGACCCCCGGACCGGAAAGCTGTTCCTGGGCGGAAACGGTGGCCTCATCGCCCTGGAGCCGCATACCCCGGAGATGGTGCAATACTTCACCCAGATCCGGCTCCGGAGCCTGGAAGTAGCCCATGAAGCCGTGCGCATGTCAGACTACACCGACAAAGACGGCAACCTCACCTTCAAGGGAAGCAATGTCTCCTTCGCCGTCTCCTTCGCCGCCCCCGACTACCAGGCCGCCGGTTTCGTGGAGTATTCCGCCTTCCTGGATGGCTACGACAAAGAGTGGTCTCCCTACACGCTGGACAACAAGGTCTCCTACACCGACGTTCCCGCCGGCACCTACACGCTCCGCCTCCGTTACAAGAAAGACGTCTACGACACCCTGCCGGAAGAATTCCACATCCGGGTCCGCATCCGCCGTGGCTTCTTCCGCTCGCCGCTGTTCATGGCCCTCGTAGCCCTGGCCTTCCTGGTGCTCCTTGCCTTCTGTCTCATCGGCTGGCGCATCATCCTGCGTGCGCGCGACAAGGAAACCGCCGCCATCGCCCTCCCGGAAGAAATCCGCAAAATGCTGGCCGATGTCATCGCGCGAAGGTCCTCCGGCCAGAAAGACCGTCTCCGCATGGAAGAGCTGGGTACGCTGGCCGATGCCATCACCCCCGCGAACGAGGACGACATGGCCTTCGTCCGGAGAACCATCGAAGTCCTCTCCGAGAACATCACCCGCGAAGACCTGGGAACGGCTCTCATTGCCGACAGACTGGCCATGACGCCCCGCTCCTTCTACCGCCGCTTCCGCAGCATCTCCAACATCACCCCCGGTGCCCTCATCAAAATCTACCGCCTGGAGATGGCCTCCCGCCTCCTCCTGGAGAGCGACAAACAAATCATGGATGTCCTGGCCGAAGTAGGTATCTCCAGCCGCTCCTACTTCTACAAGGAATTCACCGAGCGCTTTGGAATGACGCCCGGCGCCTGGAAATCCTCGCACGGCGTGAGCACTGCCGACGAGGGCACTAAACAAGGCGCGTGATAGTTCCTTTGCTGGCGTCCAACATCGGTAGCCGTGGCGCTTATTAAGCTGACAATCAACGCATTAGAGTAACTGACGGGTGTGAATAGCATACCCGTCAGTTACTCTAATCATTTAGTATTCAACTATTTAAGCGCCACGCTGGCCTTGCGAGGTTAGGGCGTTCGGGGAATCGATGCACCGGAAGTAGCACAATTTTTGCAAACGAGTGTCCCCGATGTTAATGATTGTATTTGTATTCTTTACACTGGTGGGATATGCCACCTGGCACCTGTGGCGCATTACGCCGGGGGCCGATGTCTTCAAATATCTTGTAGCGGGCGTGTTCCTCGTGTGGATGATAGCGGCGTTTGCCAGCATGCTCATGCGTAAGAGACTCCCCTACCCGGCCGTGGTGGCGCTTTACGAGGTGGGGCAGCCCTGGCTCATCGCGTTTGCGTATCTTCTTATCGTATTTGTCGTGGCCGATATCGCCACGCTCTGCAAACTCCTTCCGAAGGGCTTTCTGAACGGGAACCTGGCCGCACTGCTGTCCATTACAGGTGTCGTTGCGGCCGTTATGATCGCGGGCGGCATCCACTACAGGCACAAGTACCGTGAGGAAATCACTGTCATGACCGAAAAGCCCCTTGCGAAGCCGCTCACGGTAGTGCTTGCCAGCGACCTTCACATCGGCTACAGCAACCGAAAGGCAGAACTTGCCCGCTGGATAGACCTCATCAATGCCGAAAAGCCAGACCTCGTGCTCTTCGGCGGAGACATCGTGGACATTTCCACAGAACCCCTCGAGGACCTGCATTTTGCCGATGAATTCCACCGCCTCACGGCTCCTGCCTATACCATCATGGGCAACCACGAATACATCGGCGGCGCAGAGGACTCCGAAAGGTTTTTGGCTAGTGCCGGTATCACGGTCCTAAAAGACTCCGTGGCGCATTTTGAGGGGGTCGATATCATCGGCCGGGACGACTACAGCCGCCGTCACCGCACCCCGCTCCGGGAGCTTGTACCTTCCCCGGACCACTTCACGCTTGTGCTGGACCATCAGCCCGTGCACCTTGAAGAGGCGCAGGAGGCCGATATCGATTTCCAGTTCAGCGGCCACACGCACCACGGCCAGGCCTGGCCCATCTCCTGGGTAACCGACGCCATTTTCGAAAAGGCCTGGGGCCCGTACGAAAAAGGCCACACGAAGTACTACATCAGCTCCGGCCTCGGCATCTGGGGCCCGAAAATCCGCATCGGCTCCCGTTCAGAGTATCTCGTGCTCCACATCACCCCCACCCGATAAACCGCACCCCTCCCCGAAAAGCGGTGGTTCGTGGCGCTTAAATAGCTGAATACTAAACGATTAGAGTAACTGACGGGTGTGTTTGACATACCCGTCAGTTACTCTAACACGCTGATCGTCAGCGTGATAAGCGCCACGGCTACCGATGTACGTACATCTAAACCTCACTGGAATGCCTTTTTTTTGTTCGTACATCGGCTGGCTGGGGAGTTTCAAAAGTGCCCGCACTGCGGGTAACTTGACAAAATAAGTCCGGTTACCCGCAAAAAAGGCCGTTTTTGACGGTAACTTGACCAAAAATGTCAAGTTACCCGCAGTGGGCTTACTATAATGCCCGTTTTCGGGACGGGTGAGATGGGGCAATAGTTGTACAAAGTGTTTCAAAAATGAAATTCTTACTACAAATTTGGCAGGTGGACTAGGATTATTCTTTTTTATTTGTATTTTCGCTGTGTAAAAAAGAGTAAAAACGAGCCGTCAGGCCTAAACTACGAAACTAGAACAACTAAACTGATAACTATGAACGCTAAGATGATTGACCTGAAGGACTGGGTCCCTTTTGGCGGAGGAGGATTCGGAGACTCCTATTACCACAAGACAGATGACTCCGTTGTACTCAAACTCAACAAGGCCAGCGTACCGGCCCGGCGAGCCCTTATCGAGTTCCAACGCTCAAAAGCCGTGTACGAGATGGGCATTCCGTCGGCCCAGCCGTTTGACTATGTCACCGACGGCAAGCGCTACGGCATGACGGTGGAGCGCATCCGCGGAAAAGAGTCGTTCGGCAGAATCATTGCCGATAACCCGCATCGGCTGGAAGAACTGGCCTGCACCACCGCAGAATACGCCAAAGCCCTGCACTCCATGCCGTGTGACACCGAAATCTTCGACAGCTCTGCACTCCGCGTGCGCGAAATCATCGGCGACAGCATGGCGCTCCCCGACGACATCAAGGCACGGCTCATCCACTACATCGATGAACTGGAGCCCGCCACAACCTGCCTGCACGGAGACATCAATCCCTGCAACATTATCATGGCCGATGGGAAAATATACTGGATAGACCTCGGAGATTTTGGATACGGAGACCCCATGCTGGATTTCAACCACCTCTCCCACATGAGCGCTTATTCCCCCAATCCCCTCCTGAAGCAGCTCTTCCACATGGACCGCAAAATGCTCTCCCGCTTCTATGACGTCATGGGAAGGCACTACTACGGCCCCAGGTGGGACGGTCCCGAGCTCAAGGAGAAGATGTCCCGCATCACCCAGATTATGGCCGGAGAAGCCATGTGCCTCTTCCCCCAGGCCTACCACGTGAATCTTCCCTTCCTCCAGAGAAAAAGAATCCTCACGCAAGTCAATCTCTTCATTGGAGACCACATTCGCCCTTATGAGAACCATTGACCTGAATAAATGGCGCAAGGTGGGAGAAGGCGGCAACAGTACCGTCTATGAATGCCCTGCAGAACCGGACGCCGTCCTGAAAGTCAATAGCTCCAGGATCAATACACTCCCGAAAATTGAGCACGAATACAACGTTAGCAAGGACGTAAAAGAGATGGGCCTTCCTACGGCCGGGATGAAGGAAATCGTGGAGGTGGGAGACAATCGCTACGGCATTGTCCAGGAGAAGATCCGCAGCAAAAAGTCCCTCTCCCGCATCTGCCACGACGACCCTTCCCGGATTGAGGAAATGGCCCGCGTGCTCTGCGAAGAAGGCAAAAAACTCTTTGGGACCCCCTGCCCCACCGACCGTTTCCCCAGCCGGAAGGAGCAGCTGCTTGGCGTGGTTGACGAGGCCCGTTTCCTCACCCGAAAGGAACGTGAGATGGTACGGGGCTTTGCCTACAGCATACCGGAATGCGACTACTGCATCCACGGAGACTTCCAGTCGGGCAATCTGGTTTCCTCAGAGGGCAAGTATTACTGGATAGACCTGGACCGTTTTGCCCACGGAGATCCTCTGTTCGACCTGGGGCATCTGTACTTCATCTGCCACATTGTATCGCCCATGAAAAGGGTTCAGGATATTTTCCACCTCACCGAGGAGCAGCTTCACCAGTTCTGGCATGCCTTCGCCACCGCCTACACCGGCAAGGAAGACCACAGCAGCCTGGACGCAAAAGCAGGGAAGTTCGCCCTGCTGGATATGGTGGTTCGCATCAATTTCCAGCGGCCGAACTTCCTCGAGAATCTCTTTTACAGGCTACAGGCCCGTAAAATCATCAAAGCGTATTTTCCAGCATCCTCGCAACGCCTTCCATAAGCGAAGCGCCGCTGGTCTGAGCACCCATGGAGGCATTGCCGCCGGCAAAGGTGGTACCCCAGAAGTAGTCGCAGTACATGCGCGGGTACTGGCGGCGGTCCAGATGCTTCCCCAGCGTCTTTGCGTTCAGCATGAGCTTTTCACGGATGACCTGCGCCGTAATGGCATCGGCCTTTTCGTCCAGCACATAGTTGACGGCATAGGGAATGAGCACCGCCTTGAAGATGCTCTGGTCCATGCTGGTGCCCTCGTGGCGCAGCACGCCCGTTGCGCTGTCGTTGCAACGATTACTCACAAAAGCATACTTGAGCACCTTTCCGGCCTTGTCCATGTACTTCTTCTCCCCTGTAAGGTGATACAGCTGCCGGCAGGCCTCTCCCAGCGTACCCTGGGTATAGGTAAGCGGCGGTTCCTCGGCCCGCTCTTCGTCGGGCATGTGGTCCACGCAGGCCTGGTACAGCGTCTTGGCTATCTCCAGATACCCGCCCTCCTTGTAGAGCGGATGCAGTTTGGCCGCCACCAGGCAGGAAGGAGCGTTGGTGCAGGCGTTGAAATTGGCCACATCCTCGGGACGGCTGGTCCAGGGAAGCGCCATGCCGCCGGAGTAAGACTTGCGGCGGGGCCAGATGTACCAGTCAAATACTTCCCGGGCCACGCCCGCATACTGCGCGTCTCCCGACACCTCGGAGATATGGATGAGCGTTAGGCAAATCCAGGCCATGTCGTCGGTCCAGACATTGAAAAAGCCGCCATACGTCCCTTCCCCGCGGTGGTCGCGGTTGTAGTTGTTGGCATAGTTCTGAACCCACTTGCGGGCATAGCCCAGGTACGTCTCCTTCAGGCTTTCACTGCGCCCGGCAGCATAGAGCAGCACATCCAGGGCGTGCGCCTGCTGCCAGTAAATATACTCCGTGGAGCGCTCGACGTCGTTCGGGGTAGACCAGAACGTCCCGGTTGTCTTATCAAGGAAATTGGTGACCAGTACGTTGGTGCAGGAATCGGCCAGGGCGGCCCACTCCTCGGCAGGGCTCGTGGCGGGCGGCGGAACCACTTCCCCGCCCGTGGAAGGCTCTACTCCTTCCGGCATTTTCTCGTAGGCATTGTCACACCCGCAGGCGCAGGCCATGAGGGCCACAATGCCCATCCATATTGTCTTTTTCATCATTATTGTTTTACAGGAGGACAGGATTCATTCCACACATCCGAAGGCTCGGTGCCCATGGTGAGGACCAGCTCGCCGCCGGAGAGGATATCCTTCCGGTACAGCCAGTTCTGCTCCAGGGGTTTCCCGTTGAAGGTAGCCTTCTGCACATAATACGCTTCGGGGCCGTTGCCGATGGTCCTTATCACAAGCTTCTTTCCCGTCGCATTGAGCGGGTTCAGGTGAACCACAATCTTGTCGAAGGCCGGGCTGCCAATCTGGTAGGTAGGCTCCGCGGGAGCGCCGCCCTGCACGTCAAAAAGGCCCATGGTGGAGAGAACGTACCAGGCGCCCAGCTGGCCCTGGTCCTCGTCCTGGCCGTAGCCGTAACCATGTTCGCCCGTAATACCGTAGAACTCGTCGCAGATCAGGCGCACCCACTTCTGCGTGAGATACGGCTTTCCGGAGAAGTTGAACAGCCAGGGCTCGTGCAGGCAAGGCTGGTTGCCGTGGTTGTAGGGGCTGTTGATGCCGGAGAAGGCATAAGTAGTCTTGCCGCCGCCGAAGATGCTCTTCCGGGCCACGGTGAAGATCCCGTCCAGACGCTCGTTGAAAACGTCCTTTCCCAGGCGGGTAATGAGCGAGTCGGGATTCTGGGGCACAAAGAAGGTATACTGCATGGCATTGCCTTCCTGGAAACCCCTCCAGGACTCCAGCGGGTCAAAGTTATCGATGAAGGCACCGCCGGCAACGCGGGGACGCACCAGCTTGAGGTTGTCGTCAAACACCTTGGCCCAACCGTTCGAGAGGTCTTTCAGCTGCGCATAGTCTTCCTCGTAGCCCAGCTGCTTGGCCAGCTGCGCCGTCGCATAGGCGCTGAAACTGTACTCCAGCGTATGGGAAACGGAGAAAGTAGCTCCGCCGCTGTGCGCCACAAAACCGGGGTCGGACACATACGGGACATAGCCGTTTTTCACAAACTGCTCCACGTCCATCTTGCCGGCGCCCTCGATGCGGCCTCTCCATTCCAGATTGTCCTTGCGGGCTGCGGCATACATGGCCTCAATGTCATAGTTCCGGATACCGCTGTTGTAGGCTCCGGCAAAAGCGATGGAAACCATGTTGGTTCCTACACCGGAGACATACTTGCTGCAGGCAATGCCGTCTCCCAGCCATCCGGCGTCCTTGTAAACGAGGAGCTGGCTGGCCACCCAGTCGTTGTAGTACTCCGGCCAGGCCAGGGCCCACAGCGGAGTAAGGTTCCAGTAACCGCCCCAGATGGCATCTGTATTATAATGGTTATGGACCGGCTTTCCGGCAGCGTCCAGTGCAATCTGGCCCACGCCGCCGTCATTCCGGGGATAAGCGCCGTTCACGTCGCTCGCGAGGCCGCGGCCCAGCAGCATGTGGTAGAGGCCCGTGTAGAACTTGATGCGGTCCTCGGGCTTTCCGCCGCTCACTTCCAGTTTACCCAGCTCCCGGCGCCACTTGTTCTGCGTCGCTTTGCGGGCGGCATCAAAGTCCAGTCCGGCAGCCTCAGCCTCCAGATTGGCCTTCGCATTCTCCACGGACGTGTAGGACAGGCCCAGTTTCACCGTCACCTCGGAGGGCTGCGCATAGTCCAGGGACAGCACCGCGCCGGGGCCGGAGACTTCCGTGGCCGATGCGCGCACGCCGCCAACGTGGAAGGCCGATACGCCATCGGGCACCGCCGACACCTCACCATAGAAGTACATGCACACGGTAGCGCCCGCCTGGTACTTCTGTACATACGTGGGCTCCGTCACAATGTAGCCGCTCAGAATGTTTCCTTCCAGCTTCGCGGAAGCGTCGCGGATGGGGCCGCTCTCGCCCATGCGGGTACCCACATTCACCAGGATGTGGCCCTCGCCGGGGCCGGAGAAGGTGAAGCGCTGGAAACCCACGCGCTCCGTCGCCGTGAGCTCGGCCTTCACATCATAGTCTTTCAGGACCACCGAATAGTAACCCGGGCGGGCATACTCATCGGCCTTGTCAAAAGAGGATCTCCATCCCTCGGAGGGATTCTCCAGGAGCCCTGGAACCGTCAGGGGCTCTCCGGCGACGGGCATGAGGGCCAGACCGCCCACCTGGAACTCGTGGAAGCACGGGAATCCGTCAATGGAGGTGTGCGTGTCCTCATAGCCTACGGCCTCCCATCCCTGGTCGTTGCCATAGGTTCCGTTCGTGGAAGCGCCCAGCTTGGCCATGCCAAAAGGCGTAGCGGCCGGCGTGTACACAAACCAGCGGCTGTGCACCGTGCCAATATTCGGGTTCACAGAGTCGAGCAAATCTTCCTTCGTGCCGCAGGACACCAGCGCAAGAAGTGCCAGAAAGGATAAACGTGTAATCTTCATCTTTATTTGTGTTCGTTGTTATACAGGGCAATGGCGGTAAGCGACTCCAGGGCGGCATCCTGCATCAGGAGAGACTTGTCGCGGTCTGCATTGCGGTTTCCGCTCCAGTTTTCGCAGAAAAGGCCGTTCGCAGAGCGGGCATGCTCCCAGGCGTAATCCAGGTTTTTGGTGAATACCTTAATATATTCGGAAGCCGTGGCAAAGTCCGGTTCCAGCTCCATGTAGGCCCGGATAAGCTTTATGGTAAACCAGGGATCGTTGAGCGGATAGGCCATACCCATCTTGTCGCGGTTTTTCACAAAGCAGCCATAGGCACCCTTGGCCGTTGCAATGGCCTCGTCCAGGTAATGCTTCTCACCGGTAATGTGATACAGGCGGGCACCGGCAGCAATCATGGCACCGGAGTTATAGGTCCACTTGGTCTTGTTAATACTGCCGTCGGCATTGCGGTCGTTCCAGTAAGTCTGGTCGGAAGTGTCCAGGAGGTTGGCCCGCTCCCAGGCATAGAGCCGCTTGGCAAAGGCCAGGACATCGGCCTTCTCACTGGAAGGACAAATGTCGTAGTAGCTCAGGAGGAACCACTGGGCATATCCGTTGGCACAGGCGGGCTTGTTGGAGTCTCCGTTCCCGGGCTTGTTCTTCTGGCCCTCGCACCACCAGAGGGCGCCGCCCAGCACATCGTCCTCTCCACTTTTCAGGAACTTCACGATGCGGGCGCAGCGGTCCAGGTACTTGCTGTCTTTGAGCTGCTTATAGGCTTCTACCAGATTGAGGCCGATGATGGAGTTGTCGTCATAGAAGCGGTCTCCCCCACCGTTACGGCCGTCGGTCTGGGAGCCGTAGCCGCCCACCGACAGATTGCGGTAGTAGGCCTCGTAGCGCTCGATCTTGGCAGCATACCCTACTTCGTAGCCCAGCTTGTTCAGAAGGGCCACGCCGCTCATGAGGCCGTCATAGGGCCAGAGGAAAGAGGCGCTGAGGTCTCCCGCGCCCTTGGGATAGTTCTCGTTGAAAAAGCCGGCCGTGGAGCCGGAGGTTACGCCGTAGAGTTTCTCAATGGCAAGATACGTGTCGTAGGCGCGCTCATGCCAGACAATCTCCGTGGTTTCTCCTCCTTCCGTTCCGCCAGACTCTCCGCCGGGGATGAATTCCTCCTTGGAAGGGTCTGTGCAGGAAGTGGGAGAGCAGGACCAGATCACCATCAGGAAACCGGTAATAAACTTTCTTACTTTCATTTTCCAAAGTTAATAAAACTGTCCCGGATCCCGAAAAGGAACCGGGACAGTCCTCACAATAATTATTAACCAACCATTCTATTTGGTAACGGAATGTACCATCACACCGTCTTTGTTGGTATTCACGGTAATGGTAACCGTCTGTCCGTTCATTTCGGTAGCCATCTTCCACAGGTGGTCCCACTGGCCGCCGCGGGCAAATTCGCCGCACTTCCAGAAGTCGTCACCCGCCGTAAAGCGAGAGTCGTCGGGCCGATATTCCTTGTCCACGCCGTCCAGGATGCCCCAGCACTCGGTGGCATCGGCCGCACCGTCCAGGGTAATGAGGAAGCGGTAGCGCTCCTCTTCCCAGGTGAGCCAGGTGGCACGGTTGAACTGCGGGTCTCCGGGCTCAATGAATTCCACCTTGCCCGTTCCGCTCCAGGTACCCTTGCCGGCATAGTTCATGGCAAAGGGAGAGCACTCGTTGCAGCCCCACACGAAATCTACTTTATCCACGGTCTGCAGGGTTACAGAGGTAGTTTTGAAGTTAACCGTAACACGGTAAACCGTAGGAGCATCCAGCGTAACGGCGTAGGAACCTTCACCCTGCAGGAGACCGCTGTCTCCCAGGAAGTAGGTCTTGCCGTCTCCCTTGAAGGAGAGCGCGCCGGCCTTGAGCTGCGTGTAAATCACGAACACACCGTCTTCCACCTTGCGGAAAGCCTGGCCGGCTTCCTCGGCAGCCGTACCCTCCAGCGTGAGGGCGGAGGGAGCCGTCGTGGGCGGGAACGGATCGGCCGTCTGCTTCACAAAGCTGTGCTTGAAGTGGCCGTTGTCATTGGTGTTGATGGTGGCCGATACCGTGCTGCCGTCGAAGGCAGAGCCCATCTTCCACAGGTGAGACCACTGGTCCCAGGCAAACTCGCCCATGTCGTAGAAGGTCTCGGTCACGTCACCGTCGGGACGTTCCTCGGACTCGCCGTCCAGGCGGCCCCAGCACACTTCCGTTCCTTCAACGGTGGCAATGAAGTAGTAGCGCTCCTCTACCCAGCCCAGCCAGGACGGCGGGTTGGTCTCAGACTTGGCGGGATCCACGAACACCACATTCCCTTCGCCGGCAAACTTGCCCTGGCCCTGGTAGGTGAGATCGATGACGGTGGCATAGTTGCAGCCCCAGATCATGCGCACACTGGTTCCTACCTTCTCAAACGTTGCTTTCTTGGAAGCGAAGTCCACCGTAATGCGGCTCACATCCTCGGAGGCCGTCACGTCGCTGGTGCGCTTGCCAATATAAAGGTCATTCTCTCCCTGGAGGAAGTACTTGACGCCGTCGCCGTCCACGAAGGAAAGCGTTCCATTACCAAGCTTGGTGTAGATGATGAACTGGTCGCCCACCTTGCGGAAGGCCTGTCCATCGGCCTCTGCGGCGGTACCGCTGAGGTACAGGGCGGCAGGTGTAGAGGTGGGCTGCTCGTAGACAATCTCGCCGGCCTGCTCCACCATATGGGTGAACTGGTTGTCCTTGTTGGTGTAGACGGTTGCGCGCACCATCTTCAGATCCAGGGCATGGTCCATTTTCCACAGACCGTCCCAATCGGCGATGGGGGCTTCCTTGATATAGTAGAAGCTGTCCTCTCCGGTGGGCGTGAAGGCGTTGCCGCCCTCGAAGGAGCCCCAGCGGACGTTGTTGCCGTCAATGTTCACGATGAAGGAGTAGCGCTCTTCCACCCAGCTGCACCAGTCGGGCGTTCCGTCACGGCCGGGGCCCAGGAATACGGCCTCGCCTTCTCCGGAGAACACGCCGTCACCCTGGTATTCCAGCACGGCGAAATCGGCATGCGTGGCTTCCCACTGGGCGTGGATCTCGGTTGCGATGGTCTCCATGGAAAGGCCCAGCGTGTTAAAGTTGACGGTGATGCGGGCAAGGCCGGTAGTGGGGGCCTCGGAGACGGTATAGTCGCCTTCGCCTTCCACCAGTTTGCCGGAAGCCGTTGCGTAGAACACGTCACCGCCGTCCTTACTGGAACTGAAGTGCAGGTTACCGGCTTTCACACGGGTAACAATCACGTATACGCCTTCCTCGGCCACGCGGAACTCCTGTCCGGCCTCCGAAGCGGCCGATCCGGCCACGAACAGCTGCGTGGGCATGTTGTCAATGCCTTCGCCACGGGTAATGGTAATGGTTCCAAAGCCTTCCAGGATCTTGGACACGCCGCCTTTGGAGGCTTTCACCGTCCAGATGAGAGTACCGCTCTCGTTGGGCTTGATGCCGGCCTTGCGGGCAATGGCATTGACCTCGGCATGCGAGAGGGTGAGCTGGGAAAGGGCGCCCTGGTCGCTCTTTCGAACGTCCACGGGGCTTGAGAAATCGCCGCCCTCCTTGTCAAAGAGCACTTCGTAGAGCACCAGGCCGCCATCGGCCGCCTTTCCGCCCTCCCAGGAGAGGACGACGGTCTGCGAAGAGGTAACGTCCAGCGTCACGGCGCTGGGATTGTCCAGCGTTGTGGGCAGGGTGAAGTCTGTATTGAATTCATAATGCTTCTGGCAGGCTCCAAGAGCCAGCAAAGCACTGAGTATGATTGTAATCTTTTTCATAATCTGCTACCAATTGGGGTTCTGTTCCAGACTGTTGCCTGTGAGGTCGCGTTCCTTCTGGGGGATGGGCCACAGGTAGTGCTTGGCGGGGTCGAACTGGCGCTGCTCAATGCGCACGAAGCCGTCGTCGGTCCCCACGGTCTCGCCGGTGTACATGCCGTGGCACCAGCCGTTGAGCACGGTCTCGGCCGTCTTCCAGCGGATGATGTCGGTGCGGCGGCTGCCTTCGAAGGCCAGCTCGGCACGGCGCTCATTGCGAACGATGGCTTTGAGGTTGCCTCCGGCCGGGAAATCGAGGGCCGATGCCTCCGTGAAGCCCGCGCGCTCGCGGATCTTGCGGATGGTGGCGTTCCACACCGTCTCGTTCAGGGTGCCCAGCTCCGCGTGTGCCTCGGCGTTCATCAGAAGGACATCGGCATAGCGGATGATGATGGCATTCAGGCTGGACTGCAGGGTGAGGCGGTAGGTGTTGTCCCACCACTTGCGGATGTAGTAGCCGGTAGGGGTTACGTCGGAGGTGGAGTTGAAGGCGTCACGGCCGTTCCAGTCGGGCTCCACGGTGCCGCCGCTTACGGGGTAGCTGTTGCCGGGATACATCACGGTAGCGGCGAGGCGGGGGTCACGGTTGGCCCAGGGAGTTGCGGCGCTGTAGCCGGAACCGTCCTCGTCAATGGCCTTGCCGTTCAGCATGATATAGCTGTCTACCAGGGACTTCAGGGGTGCCAGGTTGGAATAGCCGCCCATGGACGGAGGAAGCGTGTTGTACATGATGTTCTGCTCGCGGGAGACGGTCATGTACTGGGTGGAGAGAAGGATCTCGTCGCAGTTCTCGGCGGCTACGGTGAAGAGGCCGCTGTAGGAAGGATAGAGGGAGATGCCGCTCTCGGAGATGATAGTAGCTGTAATGTCTCTCACCTTCTCGAACTTGCCTTCGAAGAGGTAGGTCTTGGCCAGGATGGCGGCAGCCGTCCACTTGGTCACGCGGCCCTTGTCGGCAGCGCCGTAGGAAGCGGGCAGGGCTCCGGAAGCCACCACTTCCTCGAGTTCGGCCTCAATGTGGGCGGCGATGGAGGCAGCCGTTTCACGGGTAGCCGTACGGGCCTCGGCAATGCTGATGGGCTCCGTCAGGTAAGGAACGCCGCCAAAGCGGACATACAGCTCGTAGTAGTTCCAGGCGCGGAGCGTACGGGCCTCGGCCACGTAGCGGGCCTTGAGCTCGTCGGAGAGCTCGGGCACCAGGTCAATGTTCTTAAGGAGCTCGTTGCAGGCGCGGATACCAGCATAGTGGCGGTTCCACACATCGTAGACATAGCCGTCGGACGTGCCGTATTTGCCGTTGCCGATGGCCTGGTTCTGGCCGCCTTTGACGTAGGCGTTGTCGCTCATGCCGTCGCTGTACACCAGCTCGTACATGTCGGTGAGGTAGGTATAGCAGGTATTGAGGGCTTCCTCGGCCGCATTCTTGTCCTCAGACCAGAACGTGAGGTCGGTCTCGCGGTCGTAGGGAGGCGTATCCAGCGGTACGCAGGCACTCAGGGTGAGGGCCAGGGCACTCAAAGTATAGATAATCTTTTTCATGACACTCTAGAATTTAACATTGAGACCGAAGGAATACACGCGGGCCACGGGATAGGCACGGCCGCTGCCGTCGGCATTGTACTCGGGATCCCAGCCGCCGCGCATGGAGGAGAGGGTAAGGGCATTCTCGATGCTGCCGTATACCCGGAGGCTGCTGAGGCGGATCTTCTTCATCCAGTCGCCCTGGAAGTTGTAACCCAGCTGCACGTTCTTCAGGCGCAGGTAGGCGGCGTTCTGGATCCAGAAGTCAGACTTGGTGGCGTTGTTGGCCGACTCGCTGCCCATGGTCAGACGCGGGTAGGAAGCGTTGGTGTTCACGGGGGTCCAGCGGTCTACGTGGAAGTCCAGCACGGGGCCTTCGTTGTTGTTGTGGAAGGCTTCCACGGCCTCGCCTCGCATCCAGCGGCTGCGCATGCCCACGCCCTGCAGGAAGGCAGAGAAGTAGAATCCCTTCCACTGCAGGTTGTAGGAAAGGCCGAAGGTGTAGCGCGGGAAGTCGTTGCCCACCACAAAGCGGTCGTCGTCGTTGATGACCTTGTCGCCGTTCTTGTCCACGTAGCGGATATCACCGGCGCGGGGCACGATGCCCTCGAGGTGCGGGCTGGAGGCAGCCTGCTCGTCGCTCTGGAAAAGACCGTTGCTTCTGAGTGCATAGTAGGAATAGAGCGGATAGCCTTCCTTGATCACAGACACGACGTCGTAGCCGTAGTAGAGGGTCTCGCCCTTGGTGTCCACCACCTTGTTCCAGCTGTCGGAGACGTTGCCGGCAATGTTGTGGTTCACGGAGCCGGTGCGGAAGTGGTAGTTCACGGAGAGTTCCCAGCCCTGGCTGGCCACCGTGGCGGCGTTGGAGGTGGGAGCACCGTTGCCGAACAGGCCGGGAACCGGCAGGCTCACCAGGATGTCGCGGGTGCGGTTGTTAAAGTAGTCGAAGGAGACATTGAGGTCGTTCTTCAGGAAGGCCACATCCAGGCCGATGTTCGCCATGCGGGTGGTCTCCCACTTGATGGAGGGATCCACGGAGGAGAAGTAAGCGGTAGGAACCAGCTCTCCGCCGAAGTTGTAGCCCTGGGTCACGGAAACGGTCTGCATGTAGCGGTAGGCGCCAATGCGGTTGTTACCCACAAGACCCCAGCTGCCGCGCAGCTTCAGGGAAGGAATCACCGGGCGGATGTTCTCCCACCAGGATTCCTGGGAAATGCGCCAGCCAAGGGAGAGGGACGGGAACAGGCCCGAGCGGTTGCCTTTGGCAAAGTAGGAGGAGTAGTCGTTACGGATGTTGAACTCGGCCAGATACTTCTCATCATAATTATAGGTGAGGCGGCCGAAGGCAGAGTACAGGGACCAGTCGGAGGCGCCGCCGCCGTTGGACACTTTATCACCGGACAGGCCGCCCACGAAGATATCGTACTTGGAGTTGTCGGTAAGGCGCTGTGTGTTGTAGTCCTTGGCCGATTCTCCTTCGTAGGCGTAACCCACCAGGGCGGCGAAGTTGTGCTTCTGGCCAAAGGTCTTCTCGTAATTGAGCGTGACGGTAGTGGTGAGCTTGGTGGCGCGGTAGGAAGACTCGGAGATGTGGTTCTCCTTGTCGCCGGAAGCGGCGGCGGCCGATGCCATGCGGTTCTCGTGCGTACCGTTATTGAGGGAACGTCCGCCGATGGTGGCGTTCAGGTTCAGGCCGTCGATGATGCGGAAATTGGCATTGATGGTGCCGCTGATGTCCTCGTTGCGGCTCTGGCGGTATCCGCCGGCCTCCAGGCGCTCCAGGGAGTTGGAGTTGGAGCCGGAAGGATAGTTGTAGGTACCGTCGGCATTCTTGATTTCGTAGATGGCGGGCATGCGGTTGCACTGCTCGATGATCCACTCCGTCCAGTAGGCGTGGTCCTTGGTGATGTTGCGGGTATACTGGGCCGTGGCGCTCACCGTGAGGCGGTCGCTCACCTTGTGGGTGAGGTTGATACGTCCGTTATAGCGGTTGTAACCGTAGCCGGGGCCCTTGAACAGGCTGTTCTGGTCTACATAACCGAGGGAGGCCATGTAGGAGAGGTTCTTGGTGCCGCCGGTGACGGAGAGGTTGTGGTTGTGCTGCATGGCGGAGTTCTTGTACAGCTCGTTGATCCACTTGACGTTGGTGCCGCCGTTGCGGAATGCTGCAATCTCCTCGGGGCCGAATTTGACGCTGCGGCCGGAGTTCACGGCGGCCTCGTTGTAGAGTTCGGCATAGATCCAGGAATCTACCACGGTAGGAAGGGCGGTGGCCTGCTGCCAGCCCATGCTCATGTCGTAGTCCACGTGCACTTCGCCTTCGCTGCCCTTCTTGGTGGTGACCAGGATGACACCGTTGGAGGCGCGGGAGCCGTAGATGGCGGTGGAGGAAGCGTCCTTGAGGACAGAGATCTGCTCAATGTCACCGGGATTCAGGTTGGCCAGGGAGCCTTCGATTCCGTCGATGATCACCAGCGGATTGTTGTCGTTCATGGTGTTGTAACCACGGATGTTCATGGAAGGAACGCCGCCGGGCGTGGAGCTGCCCTGCTGGATGACGAGACCGGGGGTGGTACCCTGGAGGCCTTCCAGCACGTTGTTGATGGGTTTTCCTTCCAGTTCTTTGGTAGAGACGGAGGCCACGGCGCCGGTGAGGTTCACCTTCTTCTGGACACCGTAACCCACCACCACGGCGTCGTCCAGAAGGAGGCTGGACTCTTCCAGGGTGATGTCAATCTTTGTACGGCCGGCCACGTTCACCTCCTGGGGCTCGTAGCCGATGGCAGAGAAGACCAGCACCGCATTCGGGGTGGTCTGGATGGTGTAAAATCCGTCTACGTCGGTCACGGCACCCTGCGTAGTGCCTTTTACCATGACCGAAGCGCCAATGACAGATTCTCCGTTGGAAACAACCGTACCGGAAACCCGGTGGGTGTTCTGTGCGACGGCAAGGCTTCCTGCCGAAGCGCCAATGATCGCGGCAAGCACGGCCGCCAGCCGGAATCGGGAGGCGTACGCACTGCAGCGTTCAGCGAACTGGGATAGTTTCATTGCTATTAGTATTTGGATTTATTGGTTTGGTCTATTTGGGAAAGGGCATATGCGTAGGCGCCCAGGGCAACGGCCTTGCTGGTGCCCAGGCGGCTTACGGTGATGCCCGTTTTCTTCTCCTTACGGTAGCGTACGCAGCGGCCGGTGCCGGGGACGGGGATGAGCTCGGAGCGGTCCTCCAGGAAACGGCTGAGGCCTTCTTCGGTGGTGAGGTCCAGCGGCTCCATCTGCAGCCAGGGGCCCAGTGCCTCCGTGAGGGCCGGCAGGATGTAGGCCGATGCCCCGGAGAGGCCGCCGCCAATCACCACGAGGCCGTCGACGATGTCCAGGGCGTGGGCGATGGCATCGGCCGCCGCTACTCCCAGCCGGCGGAAGGATTCCTTCGTGGCTGCGACGTCGCCGGGGCGGGTGCCATCGGCAATCTCAAAAATATCCTTGGGCTCCAGCGGGGTGGTGTCCCCGGAGAGCTCGCGGTATACGCGTTTGACGGCGCGGATGCTCACGTTCTCCTCTGCGATGATGCTGGGCGTGAAGACGTTGCGCATGAGCCAGACGTCTCCGCCGCAGCCGTTGTCGCCCTTCAGGAGGGTGCCGTCCAGCACCACTCCAGCGCCGAAGCCGGTGCCCAGCGTAATGCCCAGGAGGTTCTTGCAGCGGTGGGTGCTGCCGGCTTCTTCGAGGGCCTTGTTCAGGGCCGGAAGGGCGCCGGCAAGGGCTTCACCGTAGGCGAAGAGGTTGCCGTCGTTGTTGATATATACAGGTAACTGAAATACTTCGGAAAGGTAGGGACCCATGGCCACGCCGCCCCGGAAACAGGGGAAGTTGGGGAGGTCGCCGATGATGCCGGCTTCGTAGTCGGCCGGGCCGGGGAAGGCGAAGCTGATGGCGACGGGTTCTTCCGTGAGGGCGTTTTTCACCTGGCGGAAGCCGTCGACCAGCACCTCCAGGCAGCGGTCCACGTTGTCGGTGACAGCATCGAGGCGTACCGGAGTTACCACTTCTTCGCAGCCGCGGATGGCAGAGAATACGAAGTTGGTGCCGCCGGCATCCAGGGTCATTACAGTTCTAGTGTCTTTCTCGTACATAGGTGTTCTTTAGGGATTAAATCGAATGAAAGCGCGGATGACCATGCATTCTTCGTTTCCGGTGGGTCTTATAGTGTAGTCACCTAAACAGGCGGGAATGATGAAGGTCTCGGCGTAATGGACGGTGAAGGGCTCGAAGCGGCCGTCGGGGCTTTCTACTATGGCCTCCTCCCCTTCTACCAGGTTGAGTACCTGGACAGAGTCTCCGGTTTGGAAGGGTGCGGCTTTTGTGAAGCGGGTGCGGCGCGTTTCGATGAACTCGGCGGGATGGAGGCCGGTCTTTATCTCTTCCCAGCCGTCGCCTTTCGCTACGGGCACAAAGTGGTTGGCGAGGTTGGCGAGCACATATTCGGTGTCGCGGTACCACTGGATCACTTTGCTGCCGCGTTCTACGTTGATGGGGCGCGGTTTTCCGTCCAGGCCCAGGCGGTTCCAGTCCCAGAGCTTGAAGGTGAAGAGGTTGGGGGTGGCACTGATTTCGAGTACCATGGAGCCGGCGCCGGAGCAGTGGATGGTTCCTCCGGGAATGAGGAAGTGGTCGTGCTTTTTGGCCGGAAGCTGGTTTACGTACTTAGAGGCGTCGAAGGACTTTTCTCCGCGCTGGGCAGCTCTGAGGTCTTCGATCATGGCCTCTTTGTCTACGCCGGTCTTGACGCCCAGGAAGACGGAGGCGTTTTCGCCGGCATCCAGGATGTAGTAGCTCTCGTCTTGGGTGTAGGACATACCAAACTGTTCGCGGATGAACTGGGCGGTGGGGTGCACCTGCAGGCTCAGGTTGCCGCCGCCGATGGTGTCCAGGAAGTCAAAGCGGATGGGGAAATCCTTCCCAAAGCGGCCTTCGACGGGAACGCCCAGGAGCTCGGTGCTGTGGGTGAGCACAAGGTCTACGGAGGGAAATTCCACCTTGACGCCGTCCACTTCCAGGAGGAGGCTGTTTTCCTCGGGAACGCAGTCGAAGCACCAGCCGTAGTTGGCGGCGCTGCGGTCCAGGTCGCAGACGTCCTTCATCCACTGGCCGCCCCAGGGAGCGGGGTCAAAGAAGGGTACGACGCGGAAGGGCGTACGAGCGGTCTTGGCCATGCCTTCGAGGAAGGTGTCGCGGGAGATGAGTTTGGGTTCATCGGCCTTGTTGGTGTCCAGCCACCAGTCTACACGGCTAAAGAGGGTATCTTTGTAGCGGTCCAGGACGCGCCAGTCAATGAAGTAACCTCTTTTATATTGGATGGAGACGGGGTCTTCGCGGTTGTCTACGCCAAGGCCGCACACCTCGTGGCGGCGGAAGCGCTGCTGGATTTCCCAGCGGGCCATATCGGCATAGACGAGGGTAGCGTTTTCCAGCATCACGAGGGCGGCGCCGGTCCCGATGACAAGGGTGTCCTCCCCTGCTGTCTTCAGCTGTTCCCTGAGGGCTTCGAGTTTGCCGGGGGCGAAGAATTCTTCCAGTTTGAGGCCGGAGACATGTCCGAACAAAACATCGTCGGTCATGAACCAGTCGGTGAGTTCCCGGACTTCTTTTTCCGGCTTCATATAATCACGCATGCGGATGACGCGCGCGAAGCCTTTGCCCAGTTCCCGGGCCAGCTGTTCTTCGTGGACTCCGGTGTAGTGATCGACAAAGAGGGGGCCTGCTGCTGCAGAGTGAAGTTTTTTCTCAATAGACGCCCAGCCCAGGCAGACGGTGCCGCCTACTTTTGTTGCCGGGTATTTGTCATAGTTAGGTGTTCTCATTATGTATGAACATAGATTAGTTTGTGCAAATATATGGAAAGTTTTTATATTACAAAAATAATTTTTAGTTTTGCGTGAAATTTAACCACAATGAAACTGAATCCAAACAGTAATGTTCCCCTCTATAAGCAGGCCCAGGACCTTCTCCGGGAGCTTATCGACAGTGAAGAATACAAGAACGGAAGGATGCTTCCCAAGGAAGTGGACCTGGCCCGGCAGCTGAACATATCCCGCAATACGCTCCGGCAGGCCATTAACCAGCTGGTGTTTGAGGGGCTCTTGGTGCGAAAGAAGGGCGTGGGTACCAAGGTAGCCCGCAAGGGTATTACCGGCGGTGTCAAGAACTGGCTCAGTTTCTCGCAGGAAATGAAGATGTTAGGGGTGGAGGTCAAGAACTACGAGCTCCGTATCAGCTACAAGAAGCCCAATTCCATGATTGCCGCTTTCTTCGGTATTGACGAGTCTACGCCGTGTGTGGTGCTGGAACGTGTGAGGGGCAATACTTCTTTCCCGTTTGTGCACTTCATTTCCTACTTCAATCCCAAGCTTCCCATTACGGGAGAGGAAAACTACAATATGCCGCTCTACGAAATGCTGCAGAGTAACTACGGCATTGTGGTGAAGACGTCGAAGGAGGAGGTATCGGCCCGCCTGGCGGGAGAGAGCGTGGCAGAGAAACTGGAGATTCAGCCCAACGATGCCATCCTCATCCGCAAACGTTTTGTCTACGACGAGAATGGCATCCCGGTGGAATATAATATAGGGTACTACAGGGCCGACAGCTTTACCTACACGCTGGAGGCTTCCCGCTAGCGTCTTTTGGCTGCTGCGAAGGCGCAGTAAATCAGGTAAATAAGACAGACAGAAATGATGGCGAGGGAGCCGGTCTGGTTCCCGGTCCATTCGGCGGCCATGCCCATGAGGGGCGGAATGACGGCTCCGCCGCATACGCCGGTGATCATGAATCCGGAGATTTCGTTGGCTTTTTCGGGGCGGGCTTTGAGGGCCAGCGAGAACAGGACAGAGAATACGCTGGAGCAGAAGAAGCCAATGCCGCCGATGGCGCAGAGGATGCCGGTGGCCGATGGCACAAAGAAGAGGGCTGCCATGGAGGCCGATGCCAGGAAGAGGTTTACTTTCATGTACTTGCTATCATCGGCCTTGGTGAGGAGGAAGGTGCCCAGGAAGGCGCCCACGGTACGGCAGATGAAATAGACGCTGGCGCCCAGCGAGGCTTTTTCCACCGGCATGCCACATCGCTCGATGAGGAGTTTGGCGCTCACGGTGTTGGTGCCTACGTCCACGCCCACGATGAAGAAGATGCCCAGGAAAAAGAGGAGGATGGTCTTGTCTTTGAGAAGGCCGAAGGCGCTCTTAATGTCCAGGCCCTCGTCGGTGGCCTCTTCCCTGGGAATGTCGGTGACTTCCAGAAGGAGCCACGAGAGGAGCGTCACTACGGCATAGATGGTAAAGAGATACTTCCAGTTTCCGAATGCGCTGGCGGCAAAAAGGGCCAGGAACGGTGCGCAGAAGGAGGACACGGCCTTCACCACCTGGCCTCCCGTGAGGCAGGAGGAAAGGCGCTCGCCCTTAACAACATTGGTAAGGAGCGGATTCAGCGACACCTGCAGGAGGGTGTTTCCAATTCCCAGCAGGATGAAGGCCAGCATGCACGCCGGAAAGCTGTACCAGAAAAAGGGTATGAGCATACCTGCAAACGTGATGAGGTTACTCAGCTGCACCATGGTCTTCCGGCCCACCCTGTTCATGAGCAGCGCCGCCGGCACCGACAGAAACAGGAACCAGATGAACACCATGGACGGAATGAACCCCGCCAGGGATTCACTGAGCCCGAAATCCTGCTTGAGGTAGCTGGTGGCAATGCCCACCACATCGCAGAATCCCATCACAAAAAAGGTAGCCAGTACGGGAACGTAATTGAACTGTCTGATGATTTTTTTCATGTGGCTGGAAAAATATATGCACTGCAAAGTTAGCAATATATTCCAACATTCAAACAGTATGTTCAAACATTTATTCAGGATAGGATGCGAGGTGGGATTCCAGATCCCGGACCGCCTGCTGCAACTCTTCCAGGAAGGTACTGTGCTCATGCAGGAAGGCAGGGTCACCTCCGGAGAGTTCCCGGAACAGGGCCGGCGACATGGCATCGGCATACGTGGAGATGGTGTCCTCGATGTGGTCCATCTCCCGCTCGGAAGTGCTGTGCTCATACACCTTCAGCTTCTGGTGAAAGAAAGCATAGGCCTGCTCCACGGCATTTCTATCGGCTGCATTACTCATTGTCCTCATTTCGCCCGCAAAGATACAACTATTTAGCCAATTCCCATTCGACCCATCTGCCCCATCTCCTCCCCGCCCCATCCCCATCTCCTTCCATCTCCCCTCCTCCCCATCGGCAACACTTTGGCCGCGTTGACAGGAAATCGGCATTCTGTGCGTTCTGCGTGTCGACGCGGCAAGCATTTTGGCGAAAACGGCGCAAAACCCTGCCGCGCTGACAGGAAATCGGCATTCTGTGCGTTCTGCGTGTCAACGCGGCAATGGCTCTCGTGGTCTCTGGTGTGATTTGTGTGCTGGCTTCAGCAGCGGTACTGCGGAGGGAGGAAGACCCGCCCGGGGGACTCCGTTCGCATGGGAGGCCAGGGCGCTTCGCGCCCTTCGCTCCCATTGCTCACTCCGGCCCCTCCCACCGTTTCCTGCGTCCCCGCTTCGCGGGAACTTGTCTCCGGCGGGCCCCTCCCCCTGCCCTCGTCCGGGGGTGGACAAGCCACCCGGGCGG
>Ga0310695_10001889_pt1 | contig 46694 bp, 90 predicted proteins | sample RumenRJG_04DNA_FD_203882 | JGI IMG/M metagenome (GOLD analysis project Ga0310695, IMG submission 203882) | Bovine rumen microbial communities from Lethbridge, Alberta, Canada - RJG_04 (v2) (version 2) | ecosystem: Host-associated > Mammals > Digestive system > Stomach > Rumen | place: Canada... | reverse complement strand
TTTTCCTTCGGCTCCGTGTCGTCGTCCATGCCGAAATCGATTCCCCAGTCCAAAGCAAGACCTTGGAAGTCCAAGTCCGCAAGTTCCTGTGTCAGTGAGACGAAATCCCAAGAGGCAAACTCACCGGATTTGTTGTCCAGCAGCCGAAACTTACGCTTGGCCGATTCGCTGAGTCCGAATACCTGAAGGACCTGCGCTTCTTTGACACCCTGACGGATCAGGCTTTCACGTCTCGTGTGCCCAGCCAAAATCACCTTGTTTTCGTCCACGATGATTGGATTATTGTATCCGGTCTGACGGATGCTCTCAGCAACCGTCTTCACCGCGCTTTTATTCTTTCGCGGGTTGTTTTTATACGGGACCAGCTCTGAGAGCTGCATTGTAATCAGTTTCTTTTCCATATCAGTTATCGTAGTAGTCCATGTTGACCATCCCGGATACCACCTTGCCGCATCTTGGGCAGATGATCACCTTTTCCTTCGGCTTGTCAGCTACCAAGCTGTCTGCCATCTGCTCTAATTCTTTGGACCAGAAGTCAAAGTCTCCGAAGTCGACCATATCCAGTTCTTTCTGCAGTTTGTCCAGATCCCATGTCGCGATTTCCGCAGTCTTATTGTCCAGAAGCCGGAATTTCCGTTTCTGCTCTTCAGTCAGCCCCGGGACCAGAATCACATCAATGATCTCTTCGCCAATCTGATGCAGAGACTTCCACCTCGAATGACCGGCGAGGATCTGCAAGTTCTCGTCTACGATAATCGGCGTGATGTACCCGACCTGATCAATGCTCTCGACCACCGCGTCAATCGCGTCATCTATGTATCTCGGGTTGTTCGGATATGGCTTCAATTGATCCAGCGGTATTTGAAACAGCTCCATGATTCCTCCAAAAGAAATAGCCTGCATGTCCGCAGGATCGAAGTTCTGTATGATGCCGGATTTTCACCGGCCCTGCTTGTCTCAGCCAACGACTGCCACTTCCCAAGCAGCAGCCAGCAGTCTTGCGGCAGAGGAGCGAATAACATGAAAACCCGCAGAAAATCCGCAAACTGCAGGTTTTCGCGTCTCATCTTCGGCGAGACTTGAACTCGCGTCTTCCGGTTTGGGAGTAACCGTTGCTCTTGCCTTTTGAGCTACGAAGATGTTGCTTCTGTCCGCGCACTTCATAGGTCCAGCCAAGCCGGACGCGGCACCAGTCGCATTCCTCTTTGTTTTTGACCCAGATCTTGATCAGTTCAAATCCAGCCTCTTCATACTCCGCTCTGCAGGAGGTGCAGAGCGTGCGAATGTCCTTCGACATACTCATATCTGCTCTCTCCCAAAAGCGAAGATACCGCCATGCCTGTTACAGCATGACGGTATCCGATATAGAATTGTGAGCAAACAGCTTTGATGGGATTTCTTTCCCTTTCAGTAGACGGCTAATTCACACGTCCTGTCGTTACAGCCGTTTGCTCTGTCTGCCATCATCAGCCAGCTACAACGCATTCGCGCTTTCACTGCCCTACGGCCAAGTTCCTGTTTTATAAATAAAGCCGCAAAAAGGGTGGACTCGGCAGGATTTAACAGTCTCCTCACAGTGTTGCGTTGGGTCAGGCTTTGCCTCGCTTACCAAGCTTAAACGCCCTCCGCAGTTCGCAGCCTATTCTCTTTTATTCGGCCTATTCCCCGCTTTAAGTGAGAGACCCGGAAGCCGGACGTCTCAGTTTCCTTTGGTGCTGTCACCCGCAGCGGGGCGTGTTTGTTCGTTTTTGTGGGTCTGCCATCCCGCACAAATCAGTCGCGTTCCTTCGACATGCCCGCATTTGGAGTACTGCCGTAGGCCTATCGGAAAAAGGACTTCCTTACGTTCGGTCAGTCTCCCATTTATGTTCTCTGTCAGGCCTCTGGTGCATCTGCTCTGACATCAGCTGGCAGCTACCCAGCAAATGGCGGAACGTGAATGACTCGAACATTCGTAGAGTTTCCCCTAACCTCGGATTAGCAATCCGGTGCCTTACCATCTCGGCCAACGCTCCGTGTTGTTCCGGATTCTCACCGGCCTGCTTACTTCATCCAACGACGCACAGCAGCAGGAGATCCGACTCGTCGGTGGATCTTTCCGTGTGCGCCAGCAGTCTTGTGGACTTACAGCCAGAAAGGAGAGCATCTAAATGCCCTTGGCACGACCGTTAGGACTCGAACCTAAATCTGACGGTTTTGGAGACCGCCGTGCTACCAATTGCACCACGTCCGCATATCCCGGTGACCTGTCTCGCAGTATCTTAACCGGGAGGGGTGGCGATTTCTAAACCCGCTTGGATATCTCCGGAACAGAGCTCTTGTCATCCATCGCGATAAACCCATCGCCTGTGGTTTCACAAATAGCCTCATAGTGTGCGAATCAGATCCGCCTTGAGGATTTGTTCTGCTTTCGTGTCAGATCTTCCCTGACCCTGCTTGTCGCAGTCCACAGTCTATCCAGTGCTGCACTACCGGATAGACCAGCAGTCATGGGACAGTAGTGAAAGGAGGTGCCATGAAAAAAGAGAATAATCTGGAGGCCCGTGAAGGACTCGAACCTTCGACAGCGCGGTTAACAGCCGCGTGCTCTACCAACTGAGCTAATGGGCCATAGGTGGCGGTTGTAAACTATTCGAACTGAGCCGCCGCAGTTTCGTCAAAAAAATGGTTTTTGGTGACCCCTGTGAGACTTGAACTCAACATTACAAGCTTGAGAGGCTTGCGTCCTCTCCGATTAGACGAAGGGGCCATTTGGTGGAATCGGAGGGGATCGGACCCTCTGCCTCCTGCTTGCAAGGCAGGCGCTCTCCCATCTGAGCTACGACCCCATCTGGTGATCCCTGCCGGATTTGAACCGAGCATTGCCAGCGTGAAAGGCTGGTGACCTTGCCTGTTAGTCGAAGGGACCATGTTGTGGAGATTTCGCTTGTCAAGCTTTATTCGGATTCTTACCGCAACGTGCTCCACTCCGCTGTTAAGTCGCGTTGTTACTTTGGTGGAAGAGACAGGATTTGAACCTGTGTAGGCTGCGCCAACGGATTTACAGTCCGCTGCCATTTCCAGACTCGGCCACTCTTCCATGTTGGCGGAGCCGGTAGGATTCGAACCTACGAATGTGGGCGTCAAAGACCCATGTCTTACCGCTTGACGACGGCTCTGTGTGGCGCTTCGCTGAGGTGCCGACCCCCATGCCCTGATTCGGGCACCCTCTGCTTTCGAAACAGCGACCGGAGCCGTCCGGCATAACGAAGCATATGGCGCAGCGTGAAGGGATCGGACCTTCGCGGACTTCTAAACCCGGCTTCCGCTTTCCAAGCGGGCCCATTACCACTCTGGCAACGCTGCGTATTGGCGCTGGAAGGAGGTGTCGATCCCCACAGCATTTCTGCTGCCCGCAGTTTTCAAGACTGGTGCCAACGCCGGTCGGCATCATCCAGCATATAGGGTGGGGGCGATGTTGCACCAGCACCGGCAGGAGTCGAACCTGTCGGTTTGCAGAATCGAACACGCGCTTCACGCCCCCGCAGAACCCGGTTCCGCTGTCACTCGAAACGCTGATCAGGCGTTTGTCGAGTGCTTTTTGTCATCCGAGGTAGAAAAAATATAGCGATGACATGGGATGTACCACATCCGCTTTTGCGAGGAGGCTGACGCTGCCTTGTTAATCGCCTCGCCCAAGGTATCCCACTTTTCTTCTCCGGACAATGCGTCTGTTATCCGGCTTGAAGCCCGGTGCGAGATAAAACCGGTACTGGCAACCCTGACGGGACTTGAACCCGCGATCTTCGGCGTGACAGGCCGACGTGTTGACCATCTGCACCACAGGGCTGTATGTGCAGTTCCGCGTCTACTTACGCAATTGCACAGCGAGAAACGAGGTTTTTGGATATCTTCATTTCCGGCGTGTTCGACGCGGCTTTGTCGTTCTCTCTGAGGTGTCCTGCTCTCTCTCAGATCATCCGGGAGCTACCCGGCCACTGGTTGCGGTGGGCAGGATTCGAACCTGCGACCTCCTGGTTATGAGCCAGACGAGCTACCACTGCTCTACCCCGCAATATATTCGGAAGCTTTCGGTTTTTGAGTGCCGGGGTTTACCAACCCTTGATGCATTTATTTGTCCTGAAGTTTCTTGATATAGTCGGCGCACACTTTTGTAAACGGTGTGCCCGGATGTGTTTTTTGCAAATACTTCCAGTCTTCTATACTCAAGGCATCGTATATCTTCTGCCGGACCTCCGACAGTTCATCTCCGCTCGGCTCTCCCGTCATGCTGGAATAAAAGTTCAACCGGAAGAACTGTTTACACTCATCCGAAGGAGCGCCCTGATAAACGGACTTCCAGTGCTCATTGCCCAGATACGTTTTGAGAACCTCTCTCATTTTGTTTTTGTCAAACGTATACATCTGCTTCACGTTCCTTCCGTCATTCGCAACGGATTTGTTTTCTTGTCATAGTAGGGGTTGTACCAATAGCTATCTGTCTCAGGGCTATATACGCTATGCTGATTATGTTCAATTGCAAACGCCCGCGCCTTATCAGAATCCGGACAGTTGAACGATATTTCAATCGTATCGTAATACCCGATATACATGTGCTCGGGTTTCAGCTCATTAATCGCTATAGCGCAAAGCGCTGCATAAGTATCGTCATCATATGCGCCGTATTCATTGCCAAGCTCGTAGTTTTGATGAAATGTTACGCAGTATCCACTACTCGCATTCACCTTTTTTCCGGTAACCGCGTCGTATGAATTGTAGTTTTCGGCATCTGGGAACTTGTCTTTGAAATCTCGCACATTAGATAGAACTGACTTGTACTTTTCCGCTTCTTTCGCAACTTCCGGATGCTCTTTGAAATATGCTTCCACATACTTTTTGGACTCTGACGGGCCGTTGACCTTGACATCCGCCTTTGTCATCTCTTGCCAAGATTTGCTTCCTGCGGATTGTTTCTTTCCCGTTCCGCCGCGCTCGCTCGGGTCGCTGTGATGCACCGCGTCTTTCGGCTTTCCTCCGTGACTTCCGGACCCGGATGTGAACTTTCCGTCCTTTGCTCTCGGATGGTCGTTTTCTTCCCACCGGTTTCCGTCGAAACGTTTGCCTCTCGCGGCCAGTCTGGCATCTACCCGCTTATGATACCTGCGAATCGCTTTCTTGTCAATCATCGCGTTCACCCCACAAAAAAGGAAAACGCGCCTGCCACCAGACGCGTCAAAATGCTGTATTGAATCAGGTATCTATACCTTCTCCATCATAGCAATTTTAACACACGTCAGTGTCACTTTCATGAACAAAGAGTGAACTGTTTAGCGTTCGTCGTGTGCTCTTTGGTTATAATCGGATTATACACTAATATTAGTGCTTTGTCAACTGGAATGTCTATTTTTCTATTTTTTTCCGCTTCGAACCCGAAGGCTCTTTGTTCCGTCCGGATTCTTGTGCATCTCCTCGTTTCGGATTCTGCGAATACGTTCTTCGGCTACTTCTTTGTTCCATCCGCAGCGATCACAGGCAAAGTCATCGCAGCCTCCCTCAGCCTCTTCTTTGTCGCGTTTCAAAATACATCGCCCTTGTGTGAATTCCTTGATACTTTCCTGCCCATAAATGATTTCGGCGTCCTCTCCGGTTTCCCATCGAACCTGAATATTGCCGTTCGGGAGTACCTCCTTGACATAGCCGATCTTGCCGGTCGGAAAGCCGTAAACCTTGACCGCCGTGATTTTGGTGCCTCGTTTATAGACCGACCTCAGCGTATCCAGCGTCATCTTGTCCAGACGACCGGCAATCTTCCCATGACTGCTTTCTGTCATTCTGCGTCGCCTCCTGACTGCATGTCCATCTCCACTACAGTCATGACCGCATAGTTGGCGAGGTCGATCAGCGTGTCGCGGACGCTCTCATCGTTGACCTGCTGCCTGCCTTTGATCAGCGCCTTGTATCGATTGAGCTTGTCACCCATGCGGATCGCCGCCATCACAGGTCCGAACTCTTCATAGCTTTTCCCGAAGGAATCTCCGTAATCTGCGTTTTTCCGGCAATACAGGCTATTGAGCTCTTTGCAAATCTGCTCATGTTTCTTGAGCTTGTCCATTATTTTTCTCCCTCTTCGCTTTTGTTAAGCCAAACGGTCGGGTCCGGTTCTCCGGTGTACAGAGCCTCCGCAATCTTCTCGTTAAGACGCTGCGTGATCAAGGCCGGAGTCATCCCGTCAAGCTCAGCGTTCTCTCCGCCGATCTGGTGGAGGAACATGGTCACAGACCCGGTCCATCCAAGTCCGGTCTTGCTCATGTAGTCCGTTGTGAAACGGACGGACTCCGCAAAGCTCAGCCTCGTCACCTCATGCCGGACAGCAAACCTGCGTACAAGCGCCTCATCCAGCACGTCCGGTCGGTTTGTCGCAGCAATCAGAATGACGTCGTTGTGGAGCCGATCCAGATTTTGCAGAATGGTGATCAGGACTCTCTTCATCTCCCCTGAGGTTCCGCCGTCATCCCGCCTTCTTGAACCGATCTGATCGATCTCGTCCAGCACAAGCACACACGGCATGGAATTCGCGAACTCGAATACGCTTTCCAAGTTCTGCCCGGTTTTCCCCAAGTAACAATCAATCAACTGTGTGATGCTCACGTAGAAAAACGGAAGTCCGAGGCTCTTTGCCACATACTGTGCGAAGGTCGTTTTCCCTGTTCCGGAAACGCCATGCAGCAGAACGGCATTGGTGTACCGGATTCCAAGCTCCGAAAGCCGACTGGATACGCTGTACATTTTACGGATATGCTCGATAACGGTTTTTTCGCGTTCGGTCAGGAAATACCGATTAGAGTTAAATTCAAAGGGGGTGCAGGATGTTCGAATGATGGTTTTGAGATTGAAGGGGATCTCTACACCTTGCTGGTCCTGTTCTTCCATCTTGCGCAGAATGTTCTCACAGAACGCCGCGTCTCTCGCGGATGTGCTTCCTTTCAGAATCACTTGCGCATAAGCTCGTGTTTTTTTGAGGTCGTTGTACGCAATGGACCGAAACAGGTTCTTATATGTCTCTGTCACAGCCACACTCTCCCTTCCGGTTATCCGGGTCGATACGGAGATCAGACAATACTTTGGAGATGTTGAAATGGTTTCCGGTCTTCTCGATTCCATCAGTGGTGAAGTAACTGTACACTTCTCCATCCAAGTCTATTCCGCCGTACATGACAACACTGCTCGAATCACAGTCTTTGATGGTCGTAACAATGAATTTGTCCTTTCCTTCGGCGACAACCTCGTCCCCTATCCGAATGGCGTTTTCATAGTCCTGCAGGATTTTCAGCGCCTCGCTCGGGGTGTACTTGGCAAAAACTTCGTGATCGTGGTCTACCTTGAAGATGGACCTGAGGTCTTCCGAAGGAATGGTGCCACCACATTCGACAGGCGTCACAATGATTGTTGCAATATCCCACGCGGTCAGAGCTCCTTCGATATTTCCGTCTCTGGTGCCTTTTTCATAGGCCTCCTTGACCATTTTCCCGTTCTTCATCTGCTCGTGCACCATGCCCTCGGCAAGACCGTTTTGATAGGCCTCATGCTTCAGCTCTTTGGCCCATTCGCCGTTTTTATCGAGCAACCGGATTTCTGTCTCAGCTTTGCCGCTTTCATATCCTTTCTGGTAGGCGATTTCTTCCGCGTGGGCGATAGACTCCGCTTTCTGAATTGCCGCGTCCAAACGGCACTTGAAAGCTCCGAATACGGCTCTGACATTCTTGTATTCTTCCTTCAGTTTATCGATATCCGTCATCGTGTCATTCCTCCTGACAGTCCGTCATAGTGCATGCGGACAAGCCGCATCATCAGTTCGTTGGCTTTCTTCATGTCCGGGGTTTTTGGAAGATCGGTTTCCTTGACGGCTTTTTCAAACTTTGCGGTGTATTCGCCGAGTAGTTCTTCGAACTCCGGTTTCGGCGTCGCCTCGTCCGCTTCCAGATACTTCCCGTTCCGGATCTCCATCAGAAGATCGTGCTCCTTTTCCCGATACGTCACAATCTGATGGGATTCCAGAATATCGATCGCCATCATATACAGGCGGACAAGATGCATCATGTGTTTGGAAAGCTTGCTGTGTTCCACCGCTTTCCGGTTGCGGGAGCTCTCCTTGTAGTCCGCATGGATATTGCAGATCTCGTTGCTGATTCTCGCATACTGATCGATCGGCATGGTTTCCCGGATGGAGATGGTCGGTACACCGGCCACGTCATCAATGCGGATGTTGCTCAGGTTTTCCCGTTTGCGGATCGCCACCAAAGCCCGTGCGATAGACCGTACCTCGTTCGCCGCGACCTGTTCCGTCGCCCTGCCGGACTTGTTCATCAGGCGGTTAAGCTGTGCGCTCGCATATCCTCCGAAGGTGATTGCTGCTTTCTTGGACAGGAAGATTTCCCTGTTGTCCAGAATCTCTTGCCCTTCCGGCGTCACATACAGATAGTGCTCCGGCTTCAGACCGAGGATTTCAATGACGTTTGGGTTGCATTGCAGCAGAAGATGCATCATCTTTTTCAGGCTGTAGATCGTCACATCCATCCCAGACGGACAGTACTGCTCCGACACCGGTATCACTCCGATAAATTCATCCAGCGGATTCATATAGATTCCACGGATATCCACATCTGATGTCGGCAAATTAGTGCCGTAGGCGATGCTGCCGCCGTATCCGATCAGCATTGGATCGCACCGACGAAACACCTCTTTTGCCTTTTCCTCGGTCATGCCCGGGAGCTTAGGTACCTCTTTTTCTTTCTTCATATCAATCACCTCACCGCAGGTCGTTGACACTAAATACAATCCCGATGCAAAACAGTTCCCCGTCCTCGTAGATGTTGAAGGTCTCATGCGGAATCTCTGTCTTGTATGACCACGGCGCTTCGGACTCCGGATCGCACCAAACCGCATCGATTCGTTTCGCTTTCTTCAGTGCTTCCTGATAGTATTGGCAGTGATCTGACCCGCAGTCTGCAACAGCAGACATAACGTCGCCACCCTTTGTTACAAAAAACGCGCCCCCATCGAAGCAGCCAACCTCGTCGTTGATTGCTCCTTCCAGTTCCGCGCAGTCATCCGAATATCCGTAGACGACTACAAGTCCGTTTTCCTTTGCTATGGCCCTTTCGTCAGAATCTATTTCCATGCCGTATTCACGGCCACTCAGAATCTCAGCAAGTTCTTTTGCCGTCATGTCTGTTCTCCTTCCATCATTGGAGCGCCGCAGTTGGCGCAGTATTTTTTCGGTGTTGGATCTCCGTCCTCATGGGCTATAATCGGGAAGTTATACCCGCACTCTGAGCACCGGCGATGCGGAGTCCAGTCATCTGTGTTGTAGATCCATTTCCCCTGCTTCCTATTTACGAGCTCTTCGATCTTGTTTGCGCCGTTCGTCGCGTACAGATGGATGCAGTTGCTCATTTTATCCACGTCGTCCATGGCACCTTCGGTGTACGGGAACATGTTTGCGAGCCACCGAAGTGATTTCGCCTCCGGAATATCCATCATTCGCCTCGCGGTTCGTCAAGAAAAGTCGCCGCGCCGTCTGACATATTCAGGAAGAACGCTAGGGGGCTTTGTGCGAAGACTTGACCAACGTTGTTCTTGTCTGTCTCATTAAAGCTTCCCATGTGAAATCTGATAGCCTGTGCCTCTTCATCGGTCAGGTCCATGAACTTGTTGATCAGGTAGACACTCTTCTCGCCGTGGCCGAAGATGAATTGCTCGCGGATCGTATAGATAGGGACGCTCTCCCAGATGAACTCTCCCCTGTTGTCGCTCTTTCTCTCTCTTGGAAGCGCGTTGCGGACAGCTTCCGGATCGTAGTTTTTCTGGTTTTTCCAGTCCATTTCATAGAATCCAGTCTTGCACAGGTCGTGGCATAAAGCCACCAAAGCGATCGTCTCTTCACTGTACGGGCACCTGCTCCCGTACTCGTCCATCAGGAATTTCCGGAGGCGGTGATACACATTGATGCTGTGCTGGCACAGGCCTCCCGGCTCGCATAGATGGTACTTGCTGCTGGCCGGTGCCGTGAAGAAATCGGTCTCGTTCTCCAGCCAGTCATGCAGCGCAACCGCTCCATCTCTTTCAATGTGGTCGTAGATCACGCTGAATTCGTCTTTTGCTTTTTGGATGTCTACCGCCATGTTTCTCCTCCTTGTCTGATTGCCGGATTTACACCGGCTCGGCTTGTTTTCATCCTTGACGCCATCGGGGCGCAGCCGCCGTGTTTGGCTTAACTTAGGAGGTCCCTGCGACAGGGTCTTGTGTGTCCCGCTTCCCGATATCGGCAACTCACAAGTCTTGATGCAAAGCACTTCTTCGACGATTGGTGCTTCCGCCGAGATTCGAACTCGGAAACAAACGGGTTTGAGCCGTCCCTGTCTGCCGGTTGCAGCACGGAAGCATGCGGTGTGCCCGGAGAGATTCGAACTCTCAATCCTTTTGGCGTCCGATTTTAAATCGAGTGTGAATACCAGTTCCACCACGGGCACATATAGGACAGCTCTGAATCGTGCACTATCCAGAGCTGTTTGCTCAAGCAGACCGTTCCAAACTGCTTGGCACTTGCAGGCAGAAGGTGTTTCGGATTACTCGCCAGCCCCTATCAAGCCCTGTTCATCTTCTGTAGGATTTTTGGGAGGACCGGTTTTCTGTCGTTACGTGTCCACGTCACGCCTGCGGTTCGCGGTGCTTTAAGTTTTTACTGCTTATTAATATTGTCCACCCTTGCGATGAAAGGACAAAGCTCGCAACGGGCGCACCCACCGGTTTTTCTTACTTTTCGTTTTCTACACGCAGCTTGTCCGCACACTCGTTGCAGACGAACACATTCTGATGCTTGATCATGAACGCAGCGTTGATATCCTCGTCGTCAGCAAACCTGTGTCCGCAGTTGAAGCATTTGCAGAGTTTCTTCATCTTGCCGTCGCCGCCGAATTCTTTCTTGCGAGCCGCGACGAAATCGCCGTACTTTCCGAAAGGAATGATGGAAGCAATCTTGTAGGTCTTCGTAACTGTTTTACTGATTTTCATTTTCAGAATACACCTCAATGACTTTACCAGGCAGGATCTCGGCATTTGTCTCATCGAACACTACAACCGTGTGCGGGTATACATCGGTAGTGGTAGTTTTCCACCCGCACTCGCATTGGTATACGTACTGTGGAGGAAACGTTGTCAGGAATTGAGAATACTTATCGATTCTCTTTCCGCACTTGTCGCAGTATAAGTTGACCTGATACTGCTCAATAACCTTAGCCTTCTTTACCACAGGTGAACCTCTCCCATCTTGCAGCGATGTCCCTCAGATCCCGCGTCAGGAACTTCTTGGCCGTCTTCTGCATTTCTTCCGGGACCGGGTAAACCGCCTCAGCAATACCACCGGCAATAGCAGCAATCGTATCGCTGTCACCGCCAATAGAGATGCAATTTCTAATGACATCCTCAAAGTCAGTTCCTTCAAAGAGACAGGTGAAGGCCTGCGGCATCGTGACCTGACAGATTTCTTTTCCATGCTGGCCATGCGTCTCCTTCCGGATCTCGTTCACGGTCTTGTCCAGTCTGTAGTAGTGGTCGTTGATGTAGCTCTCGACCTGATTCAAAGTGCTGCCTGTTTTAAGCATCACCTTTGCCACCGCTGCCGCCTCTGCGCCCTTCATTCCTTCCGGATGATTGTGCGTGATTCCCGTCACAGCGTCCGACAGTTTCTTTGCTTCCTCGACAGACTCCGCAACATCTCCAACAGCGGAAATGCGCATCGCGCTGCCGTTTCCACATGAATTGTACGGAATCCAGATCTCCGAGAACATCCATCTGGCGAATCGTCCACCGTATCCGGCACGCGGATAGCGTCTTCCGATCTCGTGCATTGTCCGAGCGGTCACGCTCGGGAGATCCTTGTAGTTGTTCTTCCTGCTGCGCATCAGGCTTTCAGCCACCGCCAGAGTCATCACGGTGTCATCCGTAAACCGGCATTCCTCCGTGAAGAACTCAAATTTCTTCTTGTTCGTGTTGTGGAACTCAAAACGAGATCCAACGATATCTCCGATAATTGCTCCGATCATACACATACCTCCTTAAAATCCCGACCTCGCCTCGACTCACCGTACCTTGCCTTACCTGATCTTACCGAACCGTGCCAAACCTCGCCTTGCCATACCTCACCTTAAAATCCTTAGCCAGTCGTTCTTTGAATCTTTCGGATCTGTTCTTGCAAATCACACCATGCAATCTGCGTCTTTGTCACCAAAGGACTTGAACTGCGTGAAATTCCAAATCGAGACAGATATCCAAGATAATTGAACGGCACGCACGCCAAATTGCTGATATCGCAATTGTGCTTATCTCCGTCCAGAAACACAAGAACGTACCCATCCGGCACTTCACCGTGATGTTGTTTCCAAACCTCTCGATGCTTGAGCTTCCATCTCTCGTTGGAATCTCCGGTTTCGCTTACTTTGACTTTCACATATCCGTTCGCAGCCACGCACTCTGAGCCAAGGCTCTTCGTATGTTTTTGGCACTCCGAACGGCTCTTGAATGCTGCTTCATCCTTTTTCCGGATACCGAGATACCAGCATCTCAATCTGAGTTCCTGCTCTTCACGTCTTCGTCCAAACCGAATTACAAACGCATCCGCAAGTTCCCGCGAACTCATGACCGGGTAGTTCTTCCGCAGAAACGCATCCTCTTCAGGGGCAAAGGGTTCATGGCGTTTTGACTTCCTTTTCAGGCCAAGAACCGTAAAGCAATGCGAACGAATCGCATCCTTAGAGTATTTCGTCCCGTGAACCTCGTTGTATGCCTCGCTCATTCTGTCCGTCCTGTCGAACTGCCAGAAGTTTTCAATCAGCCAAGCGTCGTCATAGTCGTTTGAACTCTTTTTGCGAGCCATATCCAGTCCCCTGTCAGGCCGCAGCGTCTTCCGATCGCCCTGTGATCAAGCTCTGAATTGCGCTGTTTCTCAGTTTGCCGTCAGCCGCCAGTTTCTCAGTCCGGAGGATGACATCGGCATTGTTGATCATTTGCTTTGCAAGGCTGGAAATGACCGAAGCCACGTCAGCCAACTGCTTTTTAGCCTGAAACGGCGTCTTGTCGTCGCTCAGAAGTCCAATCTGTTTTCCGAGCTCATCCTGAAGTTCTATTAGCGTCATGGTCTTTCTCCTTTTTATGTTCGTGCCTTCATCCCGGCGATCCACGTTTCTGTGTTGCTGATGATGTTCCGAATCTCTTCCAGATTCTCACCGGTCGCCACCAGGTCCTTCAGAGCCGCCAGCCTGTGTTCCAGTTCATCGAAGATGTCGGTGGACACCATCTCTTCACGGATGTCCGTGCAGAACCGGTCATCATAGCTGGACCATCCGTCATACCAGTATCCCTCACCGTCAAACTGTCGGTGAACGAAGTCGCCCTTCAGTTCCTTTCGCCCTCTCGGGTTCGGCGGTGAATAAATCATCGTGCCGTGAAATGCCCAGATTCCATCCGCTTTGATCATACCTTTACCTCCTCCAATCCAGCGGCGGATACTCGGCCAGATCGATTTCTCGCTGGCTTTTGCCGTCCCATTCGTCCTCGTCTTCTTCCTCTTCATCGTCAACCGGCTTGTCCTCCGGGCCCGTGAATTCAAGGCAATCCCACTCGTTTTCCTCCGTGAAGAGTTCCTTGTGGTCGTCCAAGTAATCCATGACCATCTTCGTCAGGACCGCCAAGCTGCTCTTGTAAGTATCGTGCCACTGCACCTTCCACATGGCCTTGATTGCTCCGGCGAGTTCTGTTCCCGGATAAGTCTCGGCAATAAATCTCGCTGCAGGATTGACATACTCCGTGTCCCAGTCTCCGCCGACCATTTCGCCGTAGCTGAAATACCGGAAGACGATGATTCCGACCGCTTTCAGCAGTTCACCGGCCTTTGTTTCGGCTGGCTCTTCCATCGGCGGCACATCCTCAGAGTGGTACTTGTCCCAAAACCGGTCATCAAGCCCGCTCTTGATTTCTGTCGGTGTCAAGATCATCGTGTTCCCTCCGTTCATCATCTTTTGAACGCTTCAAAGCATCTTCCAAGCAGAAGAAAAGCGGCTTTCGCCGTCATGCATACCAGCTTCGATACATCTTCTCACCGTTGTAGTGGTGAGCGTTCTCGTAGCTTGAAATCTCAATCAGATCGCCCTCCGGCCTGTTGTCCTTGTAATAGTTCTTGACCTTCCGGCGAATCGGCTCCGCTTTCTCATCCGCCACAATCGTTCCCGGCATCGGGAGCTTGAAAGAGATGTCCTCAGACATTCCACTCACCGCGTGGACTTTGTTGACCGGAAGACGGCACTGCTTGACCGTCACCATCGAAGCGCCGTTCAAGGCCACAACCTGATACAGGCTGATGTTCGTCTGTTCGTAGCCCCAAGAAGAAGCCAGAATGTCGCCGACCTTGAATGAATGATTCGCAGCTTTTGCCATTGTCAATCTCCTTTCAGCACACAGATCACTTCGAGGGCTCACCGCCCTCCCGAGCATCTATAGTATACCAAAAAGCATCCGGATTGACAATTGACAATATGAACAAATATTAGTGACTATAATTAGATATTATTGACAGTATGACAGTGGCTTTCATACGTGCCGGATCATGTGCATTTGCTGGAAGCCTTTGTTATTCAGATTCCGGTACCAGATCATGCTTTTCCAGTATTTCCATTCTTGGATCTCCGGGAACTGGAAGGTGCTCCATATCCTTCGCATCTCCTGTTCTGAAATCTCAGGAACTCTTCTTGTGGCGCTGTTCTTTACGCACAGGTCGAAATCGGCTTCGATGACGATCAGATGGTGCTCGAACTCCGGAAATAACTCAGTCAGATGGATTCTTCCGGCAAAGCTCGGGTTGCTCGCGTCAAGGATGGTGTCCAATCTCGCCTGCTCTGCTTCATACAAAGCCGAATACGTCGACATCCGAACAAAGAACTCTCCGTTTAATCTGTCGAGAAACCGATCCGGATCGATGTACCGGAGTTCTCGATGTTCGGACAGCATCTTTGCGAAGGTTGTTTTGCCGCTTGCGGTCATGCCGCACATTACAAAGAGTTTCGGCTTGTCTTGGCTCATCCGCGCTTCCTCTCTTCTGCCGCAATCTCCTTCAGGCGCTCGTCCGGGATATCCTTAATCAGGTCCAGCCTTTCCGCCACAGAGCTTCTGAGTGTCAAACCTCTGCCGTATCGGTCGATGATTGCCTCGATTTCTTCCGGCGTTCCGATCTCCCTGTATCTCAGCAGAAGGTCCTGATATTCTTCTCCGTCATCAGAGTAGTAAACCCGGTTATCGTCTTCCTGTATCAGTTTGAGGTCAATGTCTGTGACCAGACCGTCGCCGGTTCCTGCTACCTCGATGTCCGGTCCACCGATCAGCATACCGCGAAAGCTGAAGGAAATCTCCCTTGGCCTGCCTGTGGCTCCTCCAAACTCATGATCTTTCAGGAGTTTAATCAGTTCTGTCGTTGTCATGGTCCAAACAGTACCTCGCTCTCTCGGCTCACCAGCTCAAGGCCATCTACGGAGTATCCTCCTGCTCGGCCTTCCAGCAGAACTACTTCTTCCCCGCAGGCGGTCCACGGCCATGACCGGACCTTCCAGTCCTTTCCGGCATATTTTTTGCCCTCATAGTATTTGTCTGTCATGCGCACAACATCACCAGGCCTCAAAGTGGATGTCTTTTGTTTCATTCTCATGTCCTCATTCCAATTCTTGTTTCCGCGTTTTTACGCATTGGATGTTTCCGGTCGAAAGCACGCATGCAGGACCATTTGCAGAAGATCAGTGACTTCCCGTCGAACACCCTCTTGAACACCCATGATTCGCGTGTATCGCAGTAGAATTCCCTGCCGCAATTCCCGCATCTGACCATCGCCTGTTTGGATATCACATTCTTCAACCTGTACCATCCGCCTTTCTAATCTGTCTCTGTTCCGTACTCCGTCTGATCGGGCGGCTCAGGTGTGTTCATCCAGTGAGTCGCGCTCTTTCCTGCGTAGCCGTTGAATCTTTTGAACATCGGCGCATAGCTTCCAGACACCACCTTCCTTCTGTTGGTGCAGATCAGATAGGTTCCAGGTTCTTCCGGAAGCTCCCTCACAAGCGCGTGCCATTTTGGTTTTTCGGCAACGTCTGCAGGCGGATGCTTCCTGATCGCCTCAATGATATTGCCGAGAACTTCTTCGGTCTCGTCGCCGCTTGCGCAGTACATGCTCGCAACAATGTCAAACACATCGTTCTTGGAAATGTATTCGATTTTGGTCTCGCTATCCATTTATAATCTCCTCCGCGACAAGAACGTCGGTCAGGAACTCATTTGGCAGAGCGATTCCCGCTTGAATGCAGACCGCATATTGCACTTTTGCAATCGTCTGGATGGTGCTCCCCTGTTCTACCATCGTCTTTGTCAGTACTTTCAGCAGATTCGCCACACCTCCGTGAGACTGTGGAATCTTTCTGTGACTCACCGACGTGCCTGTCGTTGTCGCAAGTTCTCTCTGTTCCTTTTCCAAGTGTGTTTTCCTCCGTTCTGCAAAGAACGCCATATAGTCGTCCAGAAGCGTGTTGAAGCTCCCCATCCGGATCATACCCGACCTCAAATCGCCGTTAAACCGGTCCCGGACATACCCGGCAAAGATCTTATCCGCATTGTCGTTGAAGTACAGCCACGCCTTTCGCATCAAGCTGCTCTTCTTCCAAATGCCGGACCTGCCGTCAATCCTCGGAAGCAGATCAAAACGTGTATTGATCGTGGCATTGTAGTAGAAGCCTTCCAGAGGATCTGGCAAATACGGTTTCTTTGGATTCTTCAGTCTGATTTTCGGTGCGTCGCGATATACGGCATTGCAGCCGTCATAAACCGCGTGACGAATCAACTCTTCAAGCATCGTCTCAAATCCTTCTCTCACCGCAGTGCATGCAGTGGCTATACTCCTTCACCTTCAGGCCGTCAACGATCATCAACCCCCATCCACTCTTCGCATCCGAAATCTTTTGGCGGCTGCTCAAAATCAGCCTCGCCGTTGTGTTTCCAGCAGTGACCGGAGATGTTGTCTCCGAATTCGCTGTCTCCTTGATCACCCCAGCAGCAATTATAGCAGGTTTTCTCAGCCATCCGCGCTGTCTCCATCGCCATTCTCTACCGGAGGCTGAAACGGTTCGTCACAGTCGTGTTTGACACAGTCCAAGGCCATTTTATACGATTCGAGTTCATCTTTTCCGATGGAACAGATGTTCCACCCGTTGCAAATGACCTTTGTTCCAAAACCGCAGTCTTTTCTCTGCCACCCGGGCTCACGTATCCATTTCTCTTCCGTGATGACACCGCCAGCCCTCAGGATCTCCCTGCGGCAGCGCTTTGCAATTTTACGTCTCATTCTCTGTCCTCCATTCCTTCTGCCTGCTCCAATGCAGACCGCCGTTATTACGTCGATGCGCCACTTCGGCGTCATTCCTTTCGTCCGTGATGTACTTGTGCATCAGGAGCATCGGCATGTTGCTGTCGTGCCCATAATCCCACATCATAAACTCACACCAGTTTGGCCCCATATACGACGGATCAGAGAATTCTTTTTCGGTCATCGCCCACGATGGGGTTTCAAACATCTTACCAAGCTTTTCACCGTCTCGGAGCACCCATGTCTTTTCCCAATCGTCGCTGATTTCAGCAAGGACGTCGGAAACATAGACTCGCTTTGCCAGACGCGTCAGCCACTTGACGAATTCTTTCTTTGTCTCGGTAAACTCTCGATCTCGGAGATCAGCTTCCAGTACCAAGAAGTATTCAGTCTGAAGTTGTTGTCTCCCGTGTCTGCATCGGGTGCCATCCCAGCTGATCAGTTTATCGGTACGCATGCCAAACTCGTCGCAACCGGATGACATGTCGTATCCGCTTCGCTGAATGACATGAACGGTCATGTCCATTTCCGAACCTGTCACTCTCGGCAAGTGTGCAAGAGCTGTTTCCAGGATGTACCGCTTTTCCGGCTGTGTTCGCCCCATCGGTGACACAGTCACCATCCCACGAATATAAGTCCACCGGCTCATGTTCTATCTACCCCGAGCATCAGGTGACGCTCTACATAGTTTCGATCCTGCGTGAACACGGGGATGTCAGTGTCAATCTTCCATGCATTCCGCTCCACGGTGATGAGCTCGCCTTTCTTGACCGGATTCTCGATGTCCGTCAAGGTCTTTTCCCTGTAGCAGGCGGCACCGCGCTTGCAGTCTGTCGGAAAGTCATTCCAGTTGATGCCCTTCTGCACAAAAAGCATGTCTTGAATCCCGTCGCAGTTTTTTCCATGGAGCTGAGACTGTGAAAAGTATGCATGCCCGACCGCCTCGATGCTGTTTCTGGTCGCGTCCTGCTGCCGCCAGATCAGGCAATTGATTACCTCTTCCTTCGGAATTGAGAAGCAGCGCGAGTCAAACATGGCCTTGTCGATTTTTCGTGAAAGTTGCCAGACTCTCCTGTCCCTTTCTTCGATATCGGGTCCGCTTGGACCCAGCACGACATCGGCCAGCGCTTCATTTTTCTTTTCCCGGAAGATCCGGTTGAACGCCAGCGTTGCCATCGACGCGGAGACGCTTGCCATTTTCTGGATGTTGTAGTTAAACCATCCATCGGTCTGCGGCGTCTTGTAGTCTGTCAGCACCAAAGTAATTTCATCTGACTGCGTATAGCCGAACACGCAGCCCTGTACTTCCTTGCACAGTTCCAGCATGGTCTCCTGCATGGTTTCCATCAGGAGCCTGTCGAACGGCTTTTCCAGCCCCTTTGTGAAGGTATGGAATGCCTTGCCGTCGATTCGGATTATAACTGGTACGCGACGCGTCAGATAGTTTCTGCTGACGTTTTCGTATCCCTTCATCCGGTCGCCCAGAGCGTCATTGCACATACAAACCACCCCAAATCTTTCTGTTTATGATTTCCCCGGCGTATTACGCCGGGATCTCTTTTTCCACAATCCGGATGGAAAGCTCCGGCGTGATGTATTCGCTGCCCACCTCTGCAGCGTCCCGGCACCACTTTGCCACCCTGTCTGACTCGGCTCGGTCGATTCCAGCGGTCCTGCAGAATTCGAAGATCGAATAATATTGCCAGACCTTCACCTCGGATTTATACCGTCCGATCCGCATGGAGGCGAATTTTTCCTTGATCGTCTCCGGTTGTTTTCTTGCCATCTGTTTTCCTCTCAGCTCGCATTTTCTCTTCCGACTTCGTGGACCACGGCGTCAACTCTGTCCGAATCGCCCATCACAAACACCGGCTCTAACCACCGCAGTTCCAGCACCGTTCTTCCCGGGCCCGTCCAGTAGTGGTGCCAGTGCGCCCGCCTGACGTGTGGGCGCTTTGGTGTCCATGACCTCTCGTCACCGCGCTGTTCTTGCTCTTCTCTCTGCGCATACATCGTCTCGAAGCGTTTCCCGATTCGGAAGCCAACCTCTGACATGCTGACCGCAACCGGCTTTTCTTTCCCGTTGACCGTCACTTTTGGCTTCTTGTTTTTCGAGATCTTCACATCTCGGACTTCTGCATTGGACGCGCAAAAGTATTGGCACGCATTCAGAGCAAGGCGGTACACCGGCCTCCATTCCATCCGGGCCCCTTCCAGACTCCCCGTATAGAGAATCTTATCCCCGTCACGAAGCGCAGTCTCGTAGCAATCTCCATCCTTCATGGATGTGATCCCGGTTGCAACGATTCTCTTTCCTCTCGCAGACGTTCCGACAAGCGCAATGCTGATATAAACATCTGTTTCGGCCTCAATGCCGACAGTCACCAGCAGGCATTCCACGCTGCCGAAAACCTGCGGGAACAGATCGATTATTTTCTTGTCATCGTCAAACGTCAGAGCAAAGCTCCTGAAGGGCAACCTTCTGATAATGTTCACGGAGATTGGTGCATCTTCTGTTTCGGCCAGATACCGGGCAAATGTGCTGTTCATCGAATAGATCTTCTTGAACTTACACCAATGATACGCGATATACATGGACTGCACATGATTTCCAACCTCAGTCTGGTCGGCCTTTTCTCCGCCAGACGCGCTCACGTACTTCTCAATCCATGTCGTCACTTTTTCAATAAACGGCCACGGATATTCGTCCTGCAATTCGTCCGGCATGTTCCATCTCATCGCGTCCGTTTTGCAGTCCGTAGCGAATCGGACGATGTCCTGGATCTTGTTTTGCATCACGCCACCCTCTCATACACGGCGATCTCTGTGATCCTGACATTGCTCTTGGTCCCGAACGCGCTTCGGCGGCTTCTCTTCCCAATCACACGGTCTGTGACATCCTTTTTGGCGTTCTCGGCGCTATTGGCCTTCACAAACCGATCAAACTCAGCTTGGCTTTCCTTCGACTTTTTCTCGCCATCAAAAACATAGCTTGTCGTCCAAGCAACCGTACCCTTCACGAAGAACTCCTTCATCAAAGCACCTCCTCAGTACCGGTTTCTGGCCTCACGAGCCAGATTCTTTACCGCGTTCGCAATTCCCTCTTCAACCGTCTTCACATCGCAGAACAGCTCGTCATCCCCGACGAACGAGAACGCGCGAAACAGGCCGTTCGGGTCCTCCCCGACAATCTCCAGCGACTCCTGCCGCTCAATCGCTTTCAGTGTGAACTTTCCGGTTTCGCCGAGATAGTCCAGATACCCCCAGCCGATTTTGACCTCGTCCTTGTTGATTGCCGCAACCTTCCACTTCCAGTTCTTGTCCTGTTCGTCCGCCGCCTTTACCGCAGCGCGAACCGCATCCTTGTGCTCACGAAAGTCAATCACATGAAGCTCCTTTCAAGCATCTGCCAAATGCCTTTCAGCACTTGTCGATCAAAAAGAAAAGCCACCCGCCAGCATGATAATTTTACCATATCAGGCCGCTGTTTGCAATTGACAATCTGTACAATTTTTAGTGCATATTCTTGTGCATTTTTATCTGTGTGTAGAATCTTTCCCAGTTCGTTCTTCCACGATGTTTGCGGCCTCGTTAGGCGTGATAAATCCGATGAATTCTTGGCCGTGCTGCTCTGCTATCTTGATCGCCTCGCGCCTGTCCGCAACCGGCGTCGTATAGATATTCAGAGCCTCATCAAGAAAATAGGCTGTCTTGGCCTCCTTATAGTCCAGCATGATCATCCTCCTGTCCACTCGCTTCTCGTCCAGTAGGTCAGACTCCCGTCTTCGTCCCACTCAAACCGTTCAATATCTTCATCAAGGCTGTAGTTATCTCCATCCAAAGACTTCAGTTCTTTCCCGTCCCACGAGCAGTACCCGAACAGCATCCCGTCCATGATCTCTTTTTCGCTCAGGTCCAGATTCAGGCTCTCCGGATAGAACGTTCGCTCCATGATCACCGGCACCGGAGTGTCCGATAAAAGGTCTTTCAGTTTCATTGCGCTTCGCTGTCCTCTACAGCGTCAGCCACGATGGTTAGCAATTCGGACACCGTGTGGCCTGACAAAAAACTCAGGATCTCATCGCGCAAACTGTCTTTTTCCCAGTTTTCATAGTAGCTCATTCGTTTTCTCCTTTTTCTCTTCCATGACTTGCAGCAGATGCCATCAGTGCTTCGACACATTCGTCATGTGCATCTATCTCGATCCATTCATCCCATGAGAAGAAGGGAAACTTTCTCTCCTTGATTCTGAAATGTCTTGCATTGTCAATCTTTTCAAAAGTGATGGGCTTCTTGCACAGGTCACAGATCGTTTGCTTGCTCATTGCTGTCCTCCTCTCGGGCTTTTCTTTCCGCCTCCATCTCGAAGTAAAACCTGATCGGCTTTTCATTTTCGATGATATTGCCGTAGATGACACCGATTTTGTAGATGTAGTCATTTCTGAGTTTTCTCGGGATCTCCGCAATCCACCGGCGAAACATCTCCAGACTGTTTGCCCTCTTGTAGTGATTGCAGCTCCGGCAGGACGGCATCAGATTTCCGATGTCATCGACGCTGTCCATTCCCGGAACGTTTCCGGACGTAAAGACGAACTCCATGTCTTTTGGAATGAAGTGATCCACCTGCATATCCTTGTAGGCAATCTCTCTGCCGCAGTACGCGCAGTGACCACCGTACTTGGCATACACGGCCTGACGTTTTTGTTTGTTGATACTCAGTAGGTACCATGATATTTGCAGTTATCACATGAGTCCCCTGCGCAAGCACGGATACTTCGCAACAAATCTTCATGCACCTTCAGTCGCCCTCCTGTTCCATGCTTTGATTGCCGTATCCATAGACTGCTCTACATCGGTAAAACAGGCTTTGCCCTTAATTTTCAATCTTGCAGTTTTATCTGTGCCGCAGACGGTGCAGATGACAGAGAAATCAATATGATCTTCTCCTCCGCCCATTTGTGTTACCCTAACTTCTGTCGCAGGCAGTCCTCCGCAAAACGGGCACCTCTTTAGCTCTTCCACTGCTCATGCCTCCGATTTGGTGAAGTCCCTGCACTTGATTTTGACAATAATCCGGTTTCCGCGTCGGTCGGAAAGCTCATGGAACGGTCTGCACACGATCCCCTCCATCTCCGCATCCCGGAGATTCGATTTCGGATGAGACCGTATAAACTCCACTGCATCCGGAAGTGTACCTACACCGACAATAGGGACGCACCGGAGGCCGAACACGTTGGCGATATCCTTGACGGATTTTCTCTGAAGCCACATCTGATCAATAAGGACATCGAACAAGATGAAGTCTGTCGGGCCATACAATCCGCCGCTCTGGATCTTTTGACCGAATCCCTCACCGAAGAGGATGACGTTTTTCTCACCGAAGGTCTGTTCGAAAAGTTCTTCCTTGTTGGTGCCGGAGAACAGTTCGTTCAACCGATTGACCAGATGGGAAGGGATCTGGGCATTGTCTGTTCTTCCGCCGAACGAAACACGGTGACCGTCCCAGATGATCCTGACATTTGTTCCGTCCACTTTTTCGCTCCATGCCCACGGCAGTTCAGCCAAATATTTCAATTCCGGCGTTGAATATTCTCCTTCAATGATCCGGTTCTTGCCGAACTCTTCCCGCTTGAATATGTTTGGGATTTTCACGTATTCCATCTTTTATTCCTCACTTCTATTGAAAAGTCTTTTCTTGAGATCTGACGCGCAACTGTTGCACAGAACGATGACAGAATCCCTCGTGTTATTCCAGTTCGCAAAGTGGATCTCCACGTTGGCTCGTTCGGAACAGCAATTACAGGACCTTGCGGACAGATCGTTCACCGGTGTAACGCTTACCATTCTGTTCTCATTCCTCCAATCGGTCCAGACTTTCTCTCAGTTCTCTGAGCCACAGATTTCGTGAAGCCGTTCGCTGCTCCTCTTCTTTGACATGCTGCTCATAGCGTCTTATATCATCTTCGCAGTACTTGATATGTGTGCTCAGCCATTCTTCGTCCGACTCTTTGACGGGTTCTTCCGTGAACCTATCCATCTGTCGCAGGTCTTGCAGACACATCTTTATCTGATCAAGAGCGAATATCTTCACTCCTTCATGGTCCTGCGTGGGAGGAGTCCACTTTTGAACGCCATCCAGCACAGATAAATAGGCCTGGCGTTTTTCTTCTCTTTCTTTCAGTCCAGTTTTCCATTTGTCTACGCGCTCTTGATACTCAGCCTCATTAGCTGCATGCACCTCGTCCTGTGACATGGCTTTCAGCTTCGAGAGCTCCGTTTTGGCATCTTCAAGCCAGAGCCGGTAAGTGTCATCCCCGTTGAACTTCTCAGGGATAGGTTCCAACAGTGGCTCATCCCGCATTTCAATGCACGCGCCGAACGCTCTGGCACACAGTAAAAGAAAATCCTTTGCCGTTGTGATCTTTCCGTCCTCGATGAAGCAGGTATATCCTGTAGGCATTTTTATTCTCCTCCCGTTGACGCGATTACCACAGGCCTATAAGCCGAGTGATGACAGCCGTGATCGCAGCAGCCATGATGATGAAGTTCATCGCCGGGATCGGTTCTCCCTTAACCAGTTTTGCGAAGTTGATAGACCCAAACCAAACGGTCACGAAAATTGCAAGAACGAATAAATAAACCATGTTTTCACTCCTTCATTGTCATTTGAAACATTGTTTCTTTGGATCTCACGAATCCGCATTTCTCATAGACGTGAATCGCTCTCTCGTTATCGGATCTAACCCAGAGTGTTGTGATTCCGTAGGTGTCGATCAGGTCACGGACTACCTGTGTTCCGTACCCATGATTCTGATACGGCTCGAAAATGACCAGTCTTGACAGTTCTTTTTCGCTTGGCTCAATCTCTGCTGTTCCGATTACATGTCCGTCAACAAGGATATCGTGCTCGATGTAGGTATTTGTTTTCTTGACTTGTGCTGTTGGCTCGCCTCTGTCGTGATATCGCATATCACAGTCCTGACACGGCCACTTGTCTGACGGAGGATCATATCTGCATTGTTTGCAAGACTCTAACATAGATCAGTACCGAAAATCCGGTGGAACGATTCGGACTGTCCCCTGTATGACAGTGCACTCCCGAACCGGGTCTTCCCTGATGTCCAGTCTCATATATGACGCAAGGCTATCCGCAAGCTTTCCGGTCAGTTCGTTCACGGCCCATTCGGAGAGTTTTTCGTTCGGTATACGGCTCTTTCTAAGTCTATATGACTGCTCTGTATACGCGGTCAGAGTCTCTATTCTCGGATCGATGCTGTACACTTCCAAGGTTGGTACAGGCTCCATGAACACCGTCCCGCAGTAAGAGCACTTGTATCCTTCCAGAGGAGCGCCGCAGTTTGGACAGTTCTTTATGTCCTTCCATTCAAATTTTGCCATTGTCTTCGCCACCTTTCATCCGTTAAAGAAACCGCCCCACCAGAGTATTCCTATCTCGATTGCCGCAGCAAACAGCGAGGTCCATGCGTTATAATTCTCGCGCGGTTTGCCATGTTGGGCCATTGAAATTCCAAGACTCAAGGAATACAGCGCTATTAACACGATCTGTGGAGTTTTCATCAGAAGCCCTCCGGAAATTTCGAATGAAGAAGTACGAGACCGGCGCTCATGCATCCGCATCCAGCCGATTTGTGACCCTCAAACATCAGGTAGATTCCGATCGTTGTGAGCACTGCACCCGCCATCAACATCAATCTGTTCATCATTTTCCTCACTTTCGCAGTCTGCCCATTTTGCAGGATCTTCTGCCCTCGGCATCATTGGACTATATGCCCGCATCCTGTGCAGCCTGTATGGGCAATATTTCTTTGCAAGTTTTGTCTTTCCACATGGGATAAGATTGCATCCGTCGCAGCCTTGATATTTGCTCACCGCATCACCCCGCCAGCAGCGGCGTCATCTGCGCAGCCTCGATCACATACATTCCCGGATTTGCCACGACCTTCTCATATTCTGCCTCGCCCTGAAAATCGTCGATCACGGCACGCTCTTTCTCGGACATGTCATTGTACTTCTTTCTTCCGTAAGACGGAGGAAGCCAGTTTCTTTGACGCGCAGCGTAGATATTCAGCCGGTCAATGATCGGCGCAGCCTCCGGGCGGAACTTGATGTGGCAGGTCCCCTTCTTGTAAAACTTGACTGAGAAGTATGTGAAGTCAAGTTCCATTCTCTGATTTCCGAGCTCGTTTGCAACGTGAATCACGTTGTACGGATCTCTCTGCCATCCGATTTCGCCCTTGTCCAGATAGGTCAGGCTTCTCTCCATATCGGAGATAGTCTTCACGATATCGTATTCATCCAGTTTCTCAGAGGACCAGCCATAAGACCGGAAGCCGTTGATCGGAAGAATCACTTTCATGCCGACTTTCCAAGCCTTGTTTGTCGCCCATCCATTGAAGTAGTGTATGTTGTCGTTCTGCACCTCACGGCTCCATGAATGTTCTTCACTGAGTTTGGAGAAGAGCTTCATGATCGAGTCCTCGATTCCCTGCTGCAGTTGAATCTGGATGTCGTAAAAGACCTGCATGACATTGTGCTTGTTGAAGTCGTATTCGGCCATCTCTGCTACCTTTGAGTGGTAGTCAGACTGCATCTGCGATGTCATCTTGTTCCGGAGCTGCGGTCTGTCCAGCAGCAGGTTCCAGTATTTCAGCCGGAGACTTTTCAGATAGCTGTTGACAATCTCATTGGTCATGCCGTTAAACGTGGATTTGCCGACCGAAAGTTGAATCAAAGGTCCGCCGTAGTAGCTTTCCCCCGGCATGATATGCGGCATCAAGGCGTCATAGGTCCGCATGAAGTCGATACCGGCCTGTGCCTCGACGTTGAAGTATTCGATCAGACTGAGGATATCGTCCGCAATGACCATCTGACCGTCATCCGCTTTGGTACTCTCCACATCCACTTCCACCGCTTTCCTTGCATGCTCAAAGATGTTGGATTCCTGCCGTGCAGCCTTTGGAATGTTGATGTGGATCACAGCGACCTCGACGCCGGTTTTTCTCTGTGCATCAGCAAAACCGTTCTGTACAAACTCGATCCTCGCCGCATATTTCGCCATCAGGCTCTTCAGCAGCTTGCGCTCGTTCGTGTACGGATTCCGGATAGTCTCTGCATTCAGGAGACAAGCGATCTGCCCGCCGTCCTTCATCAGTTCAATCGCGTGCAGCAGATGCTTGGCCCCTTCTGAAAACGGCGGATTCATGATAATTAAGTCATAGCGTTTGTTTGTACGGTACTGCAGGAAGTCGTCTCCAACAAGGCGCATTCCTTTCCCGCGCAGGATCAGCCGGAGGTTATAGTCCAGTTCGACCACGTCAAAAGACTTTTCAACCCCCTTGGACGCGCCCTTGATCCGTTCACTGTATTTGTACTGCTCGGTCATTCTCTGGACCGCTTCGACCAAATCACCCTTACCGGCAGAAGGTTCCAGAACGTCCTTAACGCCCTTCCAGTCCACACCGGCAATCAGCCTTCCGGCCAGTTTGTCCGGTGTCGGGTAGAAGTCCTTGTTGTCCCCTGATGGCAGATAAGCTACGTTGGCTGTTTCTCGCACCGGCTCTCGCAGCACCGATGGATACTTTTTAATGTGCTCGGCGATCTTTCGCTTTGCCTCCGCCACAGTTCTCACATCGAACAGGCACTCGCAATCCGAGTAATACGACACACTCCCCCAGACGTTTTTCCCATCTTTCAGAAGATACACGATAAACACCGGCTTCCCCCAGTTCGTGCTTTCAATAAGGAAGAACTTCGCCTTGCCGCCGTCGACCAAAACGTCAACAACTCTTTTATTGCCTTCATGCCGTTTTTCCACACAGTACAGAATCAAACTATCGCACCCCTTTCATCTGCTGATTTGAACGTGATTGACAACCTTCTTGCACTTCCAGCACCACATCCTCTTCAGATGTCCTCGCGGCGTCTTTCTGTCGCTTCTCTTTGTTGCTGTCGTCACACTGCCGCAGATCGGACATCGGAAAACCCTCCGATACACGCCATGCCACATCAGGCATACACCTTGCCGTCTGCACCGGTCTGGTAGTCTTCCAGCACCACAAGCACATTTTTCAGGATCTTCTTGATATCCTCAAAGTACCGACTGTCGAAGCATCCGTACTTGGATTTACTGATTGTCACGTTATGAGTGCTTTTAAGCACTTCCTGACCAAAATTATCAGGAAGGTCCTGCCATCCCTCGCAGATAGCGAAGCTTCCATGGAAGAAAAACTGTTTCTCGGTTCTCTGTTTCCGTGCCCCTCGATACGTGAGAGCAACCGTGTCCCAGTGCTGGGCGTAGGTCGTAAGCTTCACTCCCTCAAACGTGATCTTCTGCGCAACCGGCCAGCCGAATTCATTCAGGCGAAAGATTGTGTACCGCCCTCCTGGCTTCATGTCGGCCTTCAGGAAGGCGTTCTGGATCTTCCCTGCGTACTTCATCAGCAGTTCTCGGAAGTCCTGCTGCGCTTTGACCTCATTGTCCGTCCGCTTGCAGTCCATTTCATCCGCATCACCGAACGGCAGGTTCCTCAAAACCATTGTCTCAAACACGCCCGGTTCCAGTTCTGCGGTATCCACCGTATATCTCGGTCCCATCGCATACCCGCCGCCAAGTTCCTGATGTGCAACCGTTCTGATCAATCACAACACCCCCTTCACTCTTCTTCCAGTGTCACAAGGCCAGCGTCCACCAGAGCCATGTTGGCGATCACCCTTGCGCTGTGCTCGTCGAATCTGCCCTTCGCAAATTCGTCCGCATAGCACTCAAGCCAATGCGCCATGCTCTTTTTGCGCGTCTCCGGATCAGCCAGCGCGTAGTCGCGAATCCGCCTCGTATAGAAGTCGTTGACATCAATCTTTGTCTCAGCCATCACGCGGCCTCCCCTCTCGAAACCACCACGTACTCGCTCGGAATTCTCTTCTTCGCCCAGTACTGTTTCTCGCCCTTGACCTGCCACCAATCGGTTTTGAACTGATATCGCGGCGCACGCTTGACAACCTCGACTTCCCTGTTGCCCCACTTGAATCGGATCTCGGCCCCATAAGGAAGATTTTTCAGTGCGTCCGGACTCTTCTTTGACTCGTGATACTTCCAGCAGCGCTCACGCCACTGATTCGCCCACTCCGAGTCAATCGGAGTCAGAAGTTTCAAGATCCCGACCGGACATTTCGCCTCGTGCGGCCCGCAGGTCTCGCACATCTCTTTGTACCCGAAGTTGCAATACTCTTTGCTGTCCATCGCAGTCAGGACCACTTCCGCAGTCACTTCCACGCTCTCGCCGTTGTCCACGCGGAGCGCTCCGTACCAAGTCGTGCCGACCATCGCGGATTTCAGAACCTCGACGCTCTTGTTGCCCTCGGACCAGTTGAACATCTTGTCAATTTCCGCTTTCCGGTCAAGATCCCACTTGTCAACGTGATAGAAAGTCCAGCCCATTGCAATCTCCTTTCTCAGCAGACCTTTGTCCACTCACCACCGGAGAACCTTTCGATCTCCGCCCTGTCGTTCTGGTCATAGATCCTCGCATGATTGAAGTATCCGGATTTGAATGCGTCGGATACCTCCTCTTTTGCCTCCGTCATCGTTCCGAACTTGGAGAACTTCATCGTCCCGCCGTAGAAATACTGTCCGGTCGTCGACCGTCCGCGAACCCTGTCAAGAGAAACCGCAAACATCTTGGCTCCTTTCTCAGGCGGCAAGCCACTGCTCGTACACATACCCGTAACCACAGCCCATGATCTTCGCCAGTTTGGAGAACAGACGTTCCCGGATGATGCTGTCTCCTACGCCGATGCAGGCGTACACATCGCGGTAATGGTCCAGAGCCTCAAACAGAGCTTCGAAAGTCGCGTTCGGATTGATTTCCCTTCCCAATGCGTCTTCCGGAAACTCCCTGACATAGAAATCGCGGAGCTTTTCACCCATCACACAACCTCACTTTCCACTCAGAAAACTAAGGCCAGAAAGGCCGCTGAGGACCGCCCCCAGCATCTATAATATACACTAATTTTAGAGCTTTTGCAATTCGCAATATGTACAAATTTTAGGTCACAAAACTGTGAATTCTATAAAGCATTTACAAGGTGCTTAAAAGTGAGAAGCTAACCGTAATCTGGTATCGTTCTCCCAGATCCAGCAAGTTCGAGATCTGGCTCCAAACCGCTTCCGGCAGTCCGTCGAAGGTCACGCTGCCGGATTGGAGCACAGGCGGCGCAGTCCTCGAATCCAGATATTCAACCGTATCCTCGGTGGCGTTCTTCTCCGAATTGGCCGCAGGCTCCTTCGGCTCCGTTTTCGCGGTCTTGATATCGCCGGATTCAACAAACCAAGTGACAAAGTCGTCATTCTTTCCGGCCCCGGTCGTAGAACGGTTGAAATACTTCTCACCCTTATGGTGTTTGTTCATGTACTCGGAGTATGTTACTGTCCGCACGCCGAACATGTCACAGACGTCTGCTCTTCCGGCTCCCATTGACGCGAGCTTCCGGATGTACTCCGTCTGAAGATCTCCCGGCATCAGCTTGAACGTATCCCACTTCATCGGCTTGGACAGATCATACATTTTACACTCCCCACTCAGTTTCCTTTTCTCCGCCGCAGTCAGATGATCAGACGGCAGTGTGCATTTTTTGGATTTGACTCCGTTCTTCCTGGCGGAAGCTCCGCGTCCGGTCCGTTTTCTCTCGAAGGATGTCTGATTGAAGACCCTTTGTGCTTCATCCATACAGGAGCACCCCCCCATCTTGGTAGGTTTTTCCCTCATATTCCACTGGGATATCTACCATCCTCTTTGCATAGCTCGTGGCCTCGTATACCGTGTCAAAGGAATTTTGGTATTCCCAGACCACACGTCCGCGCGGCAAGTTCTTTTTTCGGTAGACATTGTATTTCATTCCCATGCCAAAGCGGTTGTATGTCACCGCCACATACTGCCTCTCGGACAGCCAGATCACATCATGTCCCTTAATCTGCATTTCCCCTCTACCTTTCTCCGTTCCGCTCCATCATCCACTTGATTACTTCGAACGCCGCGTCTTTCTTTACCTCGCCATATCGATTCAGGCGCAGCACAATTCTGATCGCTTCCAGTTTTTCTTCATCCGAATACCTGTCCGCCCTGATGTCTGAGAAAACCGCAATCGCTACGCCGGTTGTCAGATTCCGCATGTTTACCCCGCCGGTTTGAGCGTCTGTCCGGTATCGATCACGACACCGCCGATCTTTTCCAACTTCTGCTTATACAGTTGCACACCAAGATCCACCTTATCCCGGACCGTCGTCCGCTTGTACTCTGCTTTCAGTACGCCATCCTCGATCATACCGCCGTCGAAGAACAATTCGAACGGGACCAGATAATCTGTGTTGAAGTCATCTCCAAGATGAAAGGCCAGCAGCTTCGGCGGTTTCCCGTTCTCGCACCATGCGTCCAGATACACCGGCCATGCATCTTCGATTCCCTGCCACTTGTCGCGATAATCGGCGTATTGCGGGAACATCGGTTCGAAGTCTCGGCAAGGAATATGGTGCTCACCGCCGTGATATGACTGAAAGCACGGTTTATAGAACTTGACCTTCTCGTGGTCCACTCTCTTACAGTTTCGGCCTCGGAATTTGCAGTCACCGCAGTACAGATGCGGAACGCTAAAGACTGTATATCTTGTGTCGCCGTAAGCCTCCATCCGCTCCTTTACCATCTTCTGGCAGCGGTAGACATTCGGATGGTAGTACTGGAGACCGTTTTCCTCTGCGTACCGCTCCGCATCCTCAAAGCTGGCAAACTCCCGTGATATGAGATTTTTGTCTGAGTCTGAAAACCAGAATGTTCTTGGCTGCATATCCTGTCCTTTCTGTCACGCTACAAAGTCGTAGGTGTCCGAGAAGTCAAGTCCACATTTTTCCTTCAAAATCCACAGCACCTCGGCTGCAGAGCGCTTGCCCATGTTCCGGATTTTCAGGAGTTCTCCTTTTGAGGCAATCTCCACCACATCCGCCATAGTGGCGCATCCCGCCCGTTTAAGACAGTTGTAGGACCTGACCGTGAGATCATAATCCTCAATCTCGTGTCGCAGGTCTGTCAGAGGATCGTCCGGCCTCACCACCGTAACGTTTTCCGCCGCCTGCACGCCCTGTGCTTTTTCACGTTCTTCAATCGCCAGTTCTCGTTCGTAGAGCTCCTGCTCCCGCACCGCGATCTCGCGCTCTCTGTCCCGAAGCTCACGCAGCTTTTCAGTGCCGACCACACCGTACTGAATCAGGCGTAGTCTGGACGGATGACGCAGCTTCCGGCAGGCCTTCGCAAGGATCTGTCGGACCCTCTCCCTTCCGACTTGTTCCTCCGCCGCAATCTCATCCAGCGTCATGTCCTCCCGATACCTCATGTAGATGATACGCTGCTCCCGGTCGTTCAGTGTCGAAATGGCTTCGGTGAGTCCGTCCATGTCGCACTCGACCGCTGCGTTTCCCTGTATACGATAGATGTTCTCAATCAGACTGTACGGCCATGACCACACCTGTCCAGTCGTCATGTAGTCATCCCCGGCGTACTTGTTGATCAGATAGGCGTCATAAGACGCATTGCGCAGGACCTTGAAATAGTCCGTATAGTTCTCGAAGATTTCTTTGTCTTCACGCTCTGAGCACCGGCCCAGCAGGAAATCCACAGGAACATGAAAGTAATCCGCAATCTTGATGATTGCTCCGAGCCCCGGCTTGGCCCATCCGGATTGATACATTTTCAGAGAACTTTCCCTGATTCCTGTCACCTCGGAAAGATTCTTTATCCTCGTATCGGATTCTTTCAGAAGCCATTGGAGTCGGTCGGACTTCCAGTTGATCGCATCCAGATAGGACCGGCTCTCACCGTCCAGCATCTTTTTCGTCATCTCTTCCCGCATTTCTCGTTCGCTCATTCCTTCTCCCTCACTTTCCTGTTTACACACCCGGTCCAGATGTGATTTCTCGTCCCCGGGCAATTCTGCGGAAACCTCTCACAGTCCTGACAGATCGGGTTTTCCTTGATGATCCAGCCTTTTTCTCGGCACTCTGCCATCAGATCGTCCAGCTGCTCGTAGTTTTCCAGCCGCTTGACCTTTTCCTCTCTCCATCCTGCAGAGCACAGATACTCATAATGCAGTTCGAACACAGATTAGGCCACCTTCCTGGAGACGCATCCGGTATAGACGTGATTTGCCTCTCCGTGGCAGTCGTCACCAAGATGCGTGCACCGCAGGCACATCGAATTCATCACCAGCTTGTATCCGAGCTTCTTGCACATTTGGATCGTCCCTCTGTACTCCGGATAGCTCCCGACCGTCAAAGAGTGCTCTTTCTGGTTTCCCTCCGCAGTCGGTACCAGATACCGGACCTCGTAGCTTGCTCCTTCCATCACAGATCCTCCTGATAAGTGTCGATGTTAAGACAGAGGATTTGATTTCCGTCCTCATCCTCGTTGAACTCAAAGCTCTGGACCTCCGCATTCTGGTATTTGCTGGACTTTGCCTCTTGGAAGGTCCCCGCGAACACCTCGTCCTCGACCGCAGCGTTGCAATCGAACAGGACAACTTCATAATAGTCATCCACCGCCATGTCCAGAAAGTCATATACTGTCATCACGTCGTCCCTCCCTCAGCAGTATTTCTCGTAGATCGGCAGAAGCTCCCGGCAGCATTCCTCGATGGTCATGCCCTTTCGCTTGGTGGTCACCCAGTCTGTGAACACTGTCAGCGGCAGCGCGTCAAGCATCTTTTCGTAGAAGTACCCAGGACGCCCGCCGATTTCACGCTGGACGTATCCCTGCCACTCCATCTTCTTTTGTTCGGCCTGATCATCGATGATCTTCTTGACCCAGTCCGGCAGCGAAGCCGGATTGACGCTGTATGTTTTGTTCCCAGCATGAGAAACGCGGGCCAGATCCTTGTAATCCCCGTTCTCACGGACCGTCTTGTCCGCAAAGACAAGGCATCCGGGAAACTGACCGATAAACAGGTCTTCTCTGTTGCGCAGCATTCTCTTTTCCTCCAATCAGCATTTTTTAAACGCTCTTCAGCATCCTCCGACCATCAAATTGCTGGCCTCGCCAGCGTCTATATATTACCATATTTTGGCAGCTTTTTCCATTCGCAATGTGTACAAATATTTGTGCTTATGTTTGGATGTTTTGTTCACCCTCACGGGATGCGACGCGGAACGTTAAGCGCTGGCGTGAGTACGAACGTCAATTTCAATCCACGCATCCGCACAGGATGCGACAATCGGTCATCTTGAGTATAGCTGGCTGAGCCTCAGCCCCACTTGACAAATTGGATTTTATGAACTAAAATTAGCACATATACCTTTACAGGAGGTGATACATTGGCTATTCGTTGGCGGGTAGACCCGCTGCAATTAATGAAGGATTGCGGCTACTCCACTTACCGCATTCGTCGTGAAAAGATCCTCGGTCTCCAAACCATCCAGAACATCAAGGAGAACAAGTCGATCTCATTTGACACCTTGGACCGGATCTGCGCAATCACCGGCAAACAGCCCGGTAAGCTGATCGAGTATGTGCCAGATCCCAAGACCGGTAAAGCCGAGCCGTCAGACTGAGCGTACCTTTTCCAGTGCGAGATAGACCAGACCGACCGCGTGACCGAAATCATGCGCTTCGTGGAGTTTCACCGCGCCCGCCAGAAGGGCCTCGATGTCGTCAAGGACCGGCGATCTTTCGGAAGGCTTGTAGTACTCTTCGTGCAGGACAAACGGTTCCGGATTCTTTGTGCTGATCATGTCTTCGTTTTTCACTTTACGCCCTCGCTTTCACGGTCCTGGTATCCAGTCGGAAGGCAAGATCGATCAGCCGGTCCCGGACCTTGTAGTCCTTCCGGTGCTCGGAGAGTGTCTTTCGAACATCCGCTGGCATCGGAAGCGACAAGCTGAAATCGATCAGTTTGTCTTCTGCCGCTTGAAGATTCTTGTAAGCCTCGGTTTCCGCATCGCAAAGAGCTCGGAAACCTTCTTCGGCATAGAGTTTGTCGCAGAGGCCGTCAAAGTAATCCTCGTCAAAGTCCGTATCAAGCGCCCAGATGTGTTCCGGAATGCTCCCGTCCTTGTTGCGGATTGTCTCCCGCTCTATGAAGCCCTGCTCATACCGTTTGATCTCGTCTTTGGCAAGCTGATACGCTGCTCTTGCCAGCGCATAGGCCTTCTGCTCTGCGTTCATCATCAGTACCACCCTTTCTTTCTGTCGCGGTATTCATCGTAGGTATCAGGCGGCTCCGGAATATCGGCGAACCCCTCGCATTCCCACGCCCAGATCTCCTCATCCTCGTTGAACACCGGATCGAGGTCCAACCGGCAGTAGTTGTAGAACGGCTCGTTCCATCCATCACCACCGCCGCAGCAGTTGCGGCAGTCCTGACAGAGCTCGCTGTACCCGCCCTCTCCGACTTTCTTTTCGGCTTCGTTCATGCTGCACCCTCCATAGCATCCCGCAGTTCCTCGCGGAACTTTACTTCTTCTGTGTCTCCATCGCGGACCGGACAGTCAAAGTAGTTGCTTGCAACCTGTACCGCGTCCTTCTTACCGAACTGGATGACCAGATCGAGCCAGAAGGCATATCCGGACTCGTACTTTTTGCTCTTCTTCACTTCGCACCTCCTTCCAGTTCTTTCAAGAGCTCGTCGTAATCGTCACCCTCATATCCGTCCGGTCCAGCAAGCAGCAGGAGGTCTGCCGCCTGCTGTCGCCCGTGCATTTCGGCGTAATCAAGGACATCTTCCCGAATCAGCATCATGGTTACCACCTCACGCTTTGTTGATCAGAGTTCTAAAGTGAAAGCACTGGACGTTGTACCCGCCAGCTCCGATTGTCTGGACCTTCGCGGTTCCCTTGTCGCCGACGATGTATCCGTTCAGGTCTTGTTTGGCACCGATCTCGAGCCCGGACGCGTCAGTGATCTTTCCGACAATCGCGTTTGTTCTCTCAATGATGAAGTCGTATTTCCTGTTGGCTTCCTCAGTCAGGTCTTTCTTCAGGCGGATCACCGCCTCATCGTGAGTTCTCTCGTAGCTGTACGGAGCAAGATACTCATACTCGCCCGCCCGGACCTTTTGTTCCCCTCGGTACTTTCTACCGTTGCGTTCCTCTTCCCACTTCTCAAAGTACCCGCGCCGCTTGTCCAAAAACGCCTTGTTGGCCTCTTCGAAGGCCCGTCTCGCTTTCTCGCGCTCCGGATCTTCCCAGCCAAGATTTTCATAGGCTTGATAGAGCTCCCGCACTCTCTTTTCTTCCGCGTAGTAGGCGGTCAGGCCCTCATTGTAGAACTCAAAGCACCGGGTCTTCCACATCTCCAAGAATTCCAGAATCGCCGGAACGTTTCGGCTCTCTGCTTTTTCCATCGCCACCGCCAGATCCGCCCGGTACTTTTCCAGAGCGTTCTGAGCCTCTTCCAGATGTTTTCCTGTCCACTTCAGATCGCTCTCGTAATACCCATACGGGTTATCTTCCCAGCCGGACGCCTCTGCCTTCCGGATTCGTTCGAGCTTCTTCTCGAGCTTCTCGACTTCCTTCTCTTTCCCAGCAATTCGCTTCTGGATGAATTCGATACTCGCCATCAGATCACCCCTCTCATGTGCTCAGCATCTCATACACCGGCCAGCTCTCGTAGCGCAGAATCACGACTCCGCCCGGACGTTCGCCGTCCCACATGGGACCGGCGTATTCTTTGAACTCCGGACGGTTGTCCAGTTCGGCACGCGGCACCAGACCGCCCCTTGCGCGATCCGCGCTCCAGTCGGTGCTCCGCTTGTCGGTCAGCTTCTCGGCCTCTTCCAGAGGCATCTTACCGGCCATCGGACCGCCAATGAACTCGCAGACAAACTTCATCAGTACGCTCCTTTCACGATCCCATCCACGACACTGTGGAGATGAGTCCTTATCCTGTCCTCGTTCTCCGGCGTCTTCTCGATCAGTACCGACCGTTCCTTGGCCGGAGCTCGTTCGAGCGATTGCCCAGGCGCATAGTACCGGACGTTCATATAGATGCTTTTGCCGTCGATCCAATCGAACGCCCGTACTTTGCAGCCAGCAATCCAAGTGTCTATCTCAGTCATCTCAGCCGATGGAAAACCGGCGACTCGCAACCTGCTTGGTCCAAGCGGCGTACACATCCGGGCACGCAGCCTTGAAGCCCTTGGAGTCGAACTGATTCTTGAAGAACGAAGTCCAGCGGACTTTCTTCGTCCCGACTTCCAGAACCTCGACGCCCTTGCGGTCCAGTTCCTTCTTGAAGTCATCCTCGATGGCGCTCTTCTCAGCAGCGATTTCCTTTTCAATCGCGGAGAGCTCTTCCCAGCGAGCCAGTTTCTCGGCAGCAACCTTCTTACTCAGCATCTTTATCCTCACTTTCCCCCGCGCAGCGGGACCTCAAAGCCTCAATCCAACCGCTCAGGTCTCCCCCGAGCATCTTAAGTATACACGAATTATCGTAAATATTCAATTCACATTGTGCACGAAATTTAGTAAATATTTTTGTTTATTTTGTACACTTTTTCTCGTAAACATCATGGAGGAACAGTAATGCCGCTTCAATATAAAATCGACGTTCTTTCTGCCCTGAAAGACGCTGGGTACTCAACGTACCAGATCCGGAAGCAAAGCCTTCTGAGTCAATCAACGATCTATAAGCTCCACAACAATCGTGGGGTTGGGTGGGACAATATAGAAACCATCTGTAGGTTGTTAGGCTGTCAGCCCGGGGATATCATCCAATATGTCCCGGACGAACAAAATCCCGCAGGGTCCTGAGGATCTTGCGGGGTTCTTTTTGGGGTGTGCAGCTTGAAACCGAACTTCCGCCGCACGTTTTAAGTTTTCGCTGCATCGCGATTGATGTTGTTCTGTTAGAAGTAAGTTCTTTCTTCTCAGACCTTGAACTCAGACGTCAACCGATAACCAGTCAATAACCAAAAAACAAAAACCTTGAACCGTAATACCAAGATCCTAATTTTATATTCATAACGCGATGCAGCCGGATTGCGGATTTCACTCCTCGATTTCGAAGGTCACCGAGGTATTGAGTTTGTCAAGGGCAATCTGTGCTCTTGTGAGCTCTTCCGTCACAAGATCCAGTTGTTCCTTTGCATAGCCAATGTCATAGTTGGCGTACTCGTACTCGACCAGAGAGTTTCTGCTGTATCCGGTTTCTTTTCTGGTTTTCGGAAGCCTCCCGGCCATAGTCTGGTACTTGGACTTCATTCCGCTGAGCTGCGGAATGTAGACCAGCATCTCGTCCACGGTCATATCAAAGCCTTCCGGCTTGTGCGTAACGTTGAAGACATTGATAGCGTGTTTGAGAGACCGGATCTTGATCTGCAAAGCCTCGATTTCTCCCTGCATCAGGGATATATGGTAATCCGGCCTCGCCGCTTCGATGTCTTCGGTCACAGCGGCAGTGAACACTGCGCTCTGCTTCTCCTGAGCAATCAGGCGGTTAAGGTCGTCCTGATACTTTCTCAGTATCTTATTTGCTTCTGCGGAAGTGACTTTCATGTTGGACCCTCCTTCTTCGGTTGTTCTTCCAATTTCTTCCACTTGGCTGTACCGCCGAAGTCTACATAGATCTCTTTCCCGATCTTGTACATCCTCAGCAGGTATTGCCTCGCATCTCCATGTCTGGACATGGTGAACGCATTCTGCTCCTTGTTGAACGATATTCCGACAGACCCGTTGGAGATGTACCTGGCTGCGGTTTTCGCGTTCCAAAAGTTGAACAGCGGACATGCATAGCCTTCCCATTCCCGTCCGGCATCCAGTCCCCGGAAATAGACATTGTCTCCCTCTACGCAAAACAGCTCGTTTCTCAGTTCGACTTGCTGTCCTTGTTCCACAGTTTCGCCATCTCCTTCAGTGCCGACTCATGCAGCCGGTACATTTTTCTGCGATAAGCGTTCTCTTTCTCTGCGAGGTCTTTCTGATTCTCGTAGAGCTTTTTCATGATCTCGGTCCACTCGTATCCGTATAAGTACCTGTATCGAATCAAGGCACACGCCTCCGGCCTTTTGAGTTGGGCCGTCAGGGCCAAGAGAGATTTTCTGCACAAGTCCTGCTCTCTTATGGCTTTTTTTATTTCATATTCCAAGGATTCGCACTGCACCACGTATTCCGCCATGCGGTCCTTTGGCGCACTCGGCGGTCTCGGCATATCTGAAAGTTCCTGTGCTCCTATGCTTCGCATTCTCGCCTGCAGTGACCGGAGTCGTTCCAGCAGATTGTCAATCTTTTCTTCGCCCTTCAGGTATGCTTGTAACCAGTCCTTGACAGCATCAGCCTGACTTTTGTACATTCAAAAGCCTCCCCGTAAAGAATTCTCCTGTCTCTATGTTTCTTTACCGTCCGCTTTTGATTGATGCCTTGCCGTCCGCTGTCGTACCGTTTAACCATCTTGTGTTAAGAAACTTTTTCCAAATTCCCGGTGCCAGTCATCCATCGACCAGCCGTAGAATTCCATTGCGCTCTTCTGGGTGATTCTCTTTAGTTGTCTTGCTTTGTCGCCATTGCTGTGTGCTCCGTCCGTCCCTTGGTGGCACTCGTGGCAGATCAGAACCCACATTCCAAGACGCTTGCTTTTTTCTCTCAGTGGCCCGTTGAAAGGCTCGTGCCGGTCCAGCTTGCAGTTTCGCTTTCCGCACAGCATGCACCGCGTCTGATCAGATTCCACAACGCTTGGCGCATACCCGTTCCGGTCAAGCTGCGTCCCGTATTCATTCTCTTTCATCGCCGATCCTCGCTATGAATATCTCCGTTCTCGGCTGGTCCGAATAGAACTTTCTCCCGAACATTTCGACAATCTGCTCGTCGTCTTCATAGATGACGCCGTTCCCCGCATCGGCTACCGTTTTGAGACAATTATCCGCGTCTTTCTTGTTCATAGGCCGAACCTCGCCCGCCATCATCAGTTCTACCGTTTTGGGATCGACTTTCTTCTTGTGGATTGTCTTCGGAATCTTGAAAAAGAAATCACACGACAGCCGCAGGGGAACGTCTTTTGGAAACTTGAGTCCGTGATAGATGGATTTGTACACCAAAGCAATTTTCTGCTCGTGGATTGATGTCTTCTCCGGAGTATAGCTGTGTGTTTCCTTCTTTCCTCTTGGCGTAATATCGGTGACGGTCCGAGCTCTGGATTTTGGGACAGGTTCCCCGTATACCGTGAACTTCACGACGCCATCAGGAGGCTCAGAAACGCCTCGTATTGAGTTTTGCTGTTTGGACGTATCCAAGTGCTTCTAAGCCTCCAAACGTTTCAATTCAGCCCGTTTCCGTTTACCATGAATCGATATCTGTGATATCCTCCGATTCTCCGCAGATTGGGCACTTGATTTCAATGCACATCCCGATTCCGGTACCAGTCAGGGTGTATATCCATGTGCTGCCCCGCCCCTTGTATTTTCCGTTCCCGCAGCATCGCGCAAGATGCTTTCCCCTGAATTCTCTTGCACGCTGAACCTCAAGGTCTGTCATCTGCTGCAAAGAGTGATCATACAGGTCCCGGATTCTCTGGTCTCTCTTCACGATTTCAGAGTCCTTGTCATACTCCCGCAGGCGCTTTCTCAGATCCTCTATGGTCTGCTTCTGGTGTTCCAAGGTCTGCCGGATAGTTTCCAGACTTTGCTCGACGTCTTTTTCCAAGAAAACACTGTCAATCTCCATCCCACACACCGTCCGGTCTCATTTTTGCCATCGCAATCAGCTGGTGCAGCGGCTTGATTGCGTTGACTGCCGTGGCTTCCCAGTAGTCGTCAGTGTCTCCCTCGGAAACCATGACCGTGTACTCTTCCTTCGTCACATTCTTTCCTTGCAGGATCATGTGGAACGGGTCTTCGACCTCGTTTCCGTTCTCATCGTACCACCTGGCTTTTGTGCGCTCGGTCTCAATCCACTCGCCGTCCTTCTGGTACTTCTCCGTAATGCGTCGAATCATGTCTTCCAGCATCGGGATCGATTCCGCGCCGGTTTTTCCGTAGATTCCGCGAATTCCGTACTCTGTTTCGATCGGGCCCTTCGTTCCGTCCGCGTAATAGCAGGAGACCTCGTCGTGGGCGAATCTCGGATCTTTATCCGTCGCCTCGTAGTAGTAATGGCTGTAATTGTACGTGATGTTCAGCCAGAGCTCTTTTGTTCCACCAACGGCGAAGGTCCCGCCACGCATAAAGTGCGGCTCGTCCAGTTCTATTGTTTCTTTTGTCACCGGGTCCTTCAGGTTGATATCATAACTCATCCCGCAGCATCTCCACCGCTTTCTTCGCCATCTTCACACGTAGGCGCATGACCTGTATCTTCGCTGCCAGGATTGCGCTCTTGACGTCATATTTGACGCATGTCCAAAGCAGCCTTGCCTGTTCCTTTGCAGTTTCCAACTTTTCCTTCACTCTTCGGTACCTCCCCCGTTAATTCTGTGATTGTTTTCCCTGTCTGTATCGAGATTCTGAGCAATGCGCTGTTGAAGATTTCCTTGTCCAGTTCCATCCCTATGAAGTTCCGGTCCAGATTGTAGGCTGCAATCGCCGTGGAGCCGTAGCCCATGACATTATCCAAAATGGTGTCTCCCGGGTCGGTGTAGGTCCTGATAAAGTACTCACACGCTGCCACCGGCTTCTGTGCGCTGTGGCCTTTGCTGGTCTGGGTGTCCCACTTGAACTTCAGGACATCCAGAGGATACCGGTCTGTGCTGTCGTAGGTGGTCAGGCCATAGTCTCCGTAACACTCCGTTTTCTTACTGTTCCGCTTCTGGTAGGCGGTGGATACCTTTCGCTCGTGCCCGTGTGTCATCTGTGGATGATACTTCGGAAGTGCCTTGTAGAAGATCAGGACGTTCTCGTGAGCTTTCATCGGCATCTTCTTCGCATTCAGGAAGCCGGTTGGCCTCGTCTTCTGAATAATCCACTCATACCGGTACAGTTTCATGTTGCTGCATGCGAGAGTCTTATCGAACGGAGACTGCGCCCACAACGCAATCACGCCGTTGTCCTTAATGATCCTCTCGTACTGGGGCCAAAGCTTCTCTGCCGGTATCTGATTATCCCATCTGGCGTGCGTCGTGCCGAAAGGCAGGTCTGCCAGTATCAGATCGCAACTCTTATCCGGTATCTTTTTCAGCAATTGCAGGCAATCGCCCTGCTGCAGGTTGAATGTCATTTATGCGGTGTCCTCCGTATCGAAGAAACTGATTTGTGCTTTTTCCCATTCGATCTGTTCTTTGACTGTTTGCAGGCGCTTTTCGGAAATCTCGATGTATTCCGGGTTTAACTCAATTCCGAGGTATTCTCTTCCGGTTTTCAGACACACAACTCCTGTCGTTCCAGCGCCGTTGAAGGGATCGAGCACTACCCCCCCCTCACGGCTTCCGGCCATGACACAAGGGAAAACCAAATCCTCCGGATATGTCGCAAAGTGCGCCTCGGCAAACGGCTTTGTCGGGATGGACCAGACATCGCGTTTGTTGCGATATCCGGTGTAGTTGTATGCATTCCCACTCTTGGTCCTGTAGAACACTTCCGGAGACTCGGAATATTTTTTCCCGCCGTAGCGTGTCGACCGGTTTGCTCCGAACGCAGCCTCTTTTACTGCCGGTTCCTGCATTGCGTCATGGTCAAAGTAGTATCGGCTTTCCTTGGACAGGAGGAAGATGTACTCATGTGATTTTGTGCATCGGTCCATCACGCTTTCAGGAACCGTGTTCGGTTTTGTCCAAATAATATCCTGTCTCAGATACCAGCCGCGCTTTCTAAGCTCAAAAGCAAGCATCCACGGAATTCCGATTAAATCTTTTGCCTTGATTCCATCCCATGTTTTCGGCATCTTACATTGCGGAGAGTCACGGTCTGGAACGTAGACTTCTTTTTGCGCTGTCTTGTTCTCCCATGCGCCTTTTCCGCTTCCTGCGTAGCTGTCTCCGATGTTGACCCACAAAGTTCCGTCCGGTTTCAAGACTCTCTTGACTTCGTCAAAGACATCCGCAAGCACTGAAATGTATTGATCCGGTGTATCCTCCAAGCCGATCTGTCCGTCCACGTTATATGACCTGAGTCCGTAGTACGGTGGCGATGTCACACACATGTCAGCCGTTTCGTCCGGGATCTCTTTGAGTTTTGTCAGGGCATCTCCCTGTAGAATCTTCCACTCATTTTCCATTCGACATTTTATTCCGTATGCATGTCCACCTGATCACCCCAGCAATCCCAACCGGAGCGAAGCTCACGACTGAATAATTCTATTCTTGGCCCCTGCGAACATGCTTCAATCAAAGATATAAACTCATCTGGTTTACGGCTGTGCTCACGCTTTTGAGCACGGATCAGATTGACTTGCGATCTTGCAGGGGCGAGTGTCCGATTTGGCATGCTTCTTCTCTTGATTCCGAAAAGCAGAATCTCTGTCACATTCCGGAAGTAGAAGCCTACTCCCCGGCCATCTGGTCCCCCGTCCTTTCGAACCTTCTCCCAAACAAGATTTCCTTTGTATTCGAATCCCCACGCATCCATCGCAGCTAATCCATCTGGAAGAATTGCGTTCGGTACCCACAGGTATAAATGAGCTTTGTCGTCTGATAACTCAGAAACCGGAAGAGCTTTTATATCTTCCAAGCTCATCGTTTTGTATCTGCTCAGGCGCTTGTGCTCTGGCGCGACTTTTCCAGTCCGATTTTGAAAGCGCCACGGCGGGTCGGCATATATCGTTTGATATTTCTTCCCGCCAGTAAATGATTGTAGAGATCGTACCGTTTCTTCAAACTCGCTGCTCATTCTTGTTTTCCTCTTCGGCCCTTGACCATGCTTCCCGCCAGATTTCATAGCCTGTATCGTTCCGATCCGTGCACCTCACAAATGAGTCGGTCGTTTCTCTGAGGATCGTCCGGTTTTCCAGCATGCACTCCACAATGCCCTTATAGGTCTTGTATGTCTGTTTTCTGCCATGGCGTTTGAGGTCCATCTGAATGTTGGCGAAGACTTCCAGTACATCCTGTAGTGCCGCCGTGTATCCCTGTACGTAGCAGGGATCAAAGCTCGGGTCAAACGACATCTTCGTCATACCGGATCGCTCTCGGTGTGTAGTACTGCCCCCATGCCGCCCTCAGTTCGTTTTCGAACTGTTCTTCGGAGTACCACTGATCCTTGTCGTCTGCCTTGTCCTCTCGGGACTTTTTCTGGACTTCGGCAAACTTTTCCTGAAATCCTGCGCCGAACTTTTTCAGCCGTTCCGGTCCGAAGCCGAACACGTTATGCAGCACGATCGACGCGATATCCAGCGATTGCTGCATGCCATCCTGAAAGATCGTCAGGTTCGTGGCCGCACGGGCCGCGTTCACTCTGTTGGCATAGGTCTGCGCTTGGTACGATCCTTTCTTGACGCCTTTTTTCTTGTTTCCCATGTACGTTTCCTTTCACTCATAGCGGTAAAAGTCCTTCCCATATAGTTCGTTGGCAACATCGAAGACTTTCCGCATACCGAGTCCTTTTTTCGATGGGACCCAGATTTTCTTTGGGTTCCAGTTCTTCCAATCCCCGTCGAATTTCGGTGCTGTTGCATCGTAATACGGGTTATCCACCCATTGGCCTCCGTTCAAGCTGTACTCGTACTTTCTCGGTTCTTCTTCTGCAAGCAGTTGAAATCTTGTTTTCTCGCCGTCGTTGTGAAATCCAAAGCCGCAATAAACACACGTTTCACCCATCGTTTCCGATGGAACAGACTATCTCTTAATCCCTGTAGGATTCAGTGCGCTTCGACCGGCAACTCATCTTCCGGCCTACTGGCATTGCAGCCATAGTCGTTACACTTTTCTTGATTATCGCGATACCATACTTTATTCTTGTAGATCTGTGGCCTTGTTTGGAAGTTCTTTTCTTCCTTGATTCTGTAAAATGTCGTCTTGGTTATTCCGTACTTATTGCACAGTTTAACCATTGGCATTTGATTGTAATAATCTTGAATCAAAGCATCATAATCAAAATCAGTCCGGTTTTTCATTGGAACTCTGTGCTTCCGTTTACCTGCGCGTTGGAAAGCTCTCGTAACTGTGTCTGGATCGCAATTCATCATTTTCCCGATTTCTATATTTGTCAGCCCGGATTCGACCATAGAAATCAACGTTTCGTGTTTTGGCCTGTAATAAAACCCGAGATGATGAAGAGTTCTGAAAATCGTCGCCTTATTCACTCCGAATTGTTTTGCAAGCTCTGCCGCTTTCACTCCTGATCGTGCAAGTTCCAACAAACGATTTTCGTCTTCGATTGAATTGAATATTCTTCCATCACCGCCAGATGTGCTGTTGTAGCCATTGCGGAAAGAATCATACTGCCCAATCAATTCAATTTCTCTGTCATCTAAACTTTCAACCGGAATTCCCGTTTCGAGAGTTTCAACATAGAATTTGTCTTTTCCATATTTGTTCATAGCGTTATACAGCTTGTAACTACCCCTCTGTTTTGCCGTAGAAGGTTTCATGTGAGCTGCGAAACGCTCTTGAACAGTCATAGTTGTTTGCCCAATGTAAACTTTGTCATTAACCGTATTTTTGATTATGTAGATACTTCCAGTTCTCATGGTTTTCGCATACAATCAAGTCTTAGCACGGTATTACCCTCGACTTCACGTTAGGGCTTCACCGTTAGCACCGTTTTCACGGCACACCCCTGAGTAATAGGGTTCACACTGTATTGCCTGATATGTTGCCATATCAGCGGGCCGCATTTATCTGACCCGTTCTATCACATTTTGTGCATTTGAGGTTGCATCCAATGTTTCCGAACATGTCCACCGCAGAGTACTCTGCTCCGGTCTGTTGGTCTACATGCACGATGTCCCCATAAACGCTTGCAATGGTTACGTTGTATTTGACGATATACGTCAACACATCTTGCTCCGTCCAAAATGACAACGGCTGGCTTGACGGTTTCTTACTGTCAAACGAATTGCACCCGTGTTTTATCCATCCCTGTTTCCTCAATCTGCTCTCTTCTGCCAGCGTCCCAATGACCGGATAGAGTCCGCTTTGATGCTGATATTTAGACATCGGACCTTTCTTCATCTTTGCGCAGCAGTAATGAGATATCATGAACGGCGTATACACCATCGGAAGCCATCGTTCTTTGTTAAACTGACTTTTCTGTCCGAACTGTCCTGCCGGGTTGCTAAAGACACCCCCTTCTCCAGTCGTGCCAGTCAGTTTCCCGCTCAAGACGGTTCGTCTGTTCCGCGCAGTGCTCGTCTGGATGAGAGTATTCTTTTGTCCGGTGGCTTTTTGATCCTCGGTCTGACTCTGAAGGTCTGTCTGCCACCCCCCCCGATTTTGTAACCGTTCTGTAATCCCGGATGAAGGTTGTCCCTTCTTCTGCACGTTCCCGCTGCCCTTGCAGTTCTTTGCGCTTGCGCTGTGTGCTCCGCTCTCTCTCTCTCTCTCTCTCTCTCTACATTACCATTTTGTGAACGGATTCTCCGCGCGTAGTATATTGCTTCTGCTACCTCTTTCGAGATCAAAGGGTAGCCATAGGTGCTGATCACTTGGTCGAACCGCATTGGCGGGACAATAATATCGACGTTGTGATACTTCCTGACGTGTCTCTGGATCGATGCGTATTCGAGACCTGTGTTGCTGAATACCGCTTTTACGTTTGGGAAGATCTGACGGACCAAGTGTAAAAGCACCGTTGAATCTTTCCCGCCGCTGAAACTGACTACAATGTTACCGTTGTAGTGCCGATACCACTCAATGATCCTCGCCTGTGATATCTGAATTTTTCGTTCCAGAGGAAGAGCTTGAAGTTCCAGAAGCCTTTTTGCGTCATGAACTGAATCTATAGTCCATCACCCGGCCTTTCGGATGAAGCGTTAAAGAGTTTCATCGCCGCTTCACGCTTCTTTTCCCATTCTTCCGCCGATGGGGCCTTGTACGGCTGTGGCTTTGCGACATCCGGTTTCATCATCTGCTTTGCGATTGCGTTCACCGGAATCTTTTCCAATTCAGGTGCCGCAAGCACAGCCTGTTTTGGCTGCTCGATCTGTTTCTTTTCGCCGCCATCGATACTCATTTTTCCCGCCACCGAAGCGATGTAGTTTTTGACCTCGGTCGGCATCATGTCCAGTTCCTTCTGCTGCTTTTGCTTTGCACGGAAGGTCCGCATGAAGTTGGAAGCGACCACACTTTCTACCGTATCCGCATCCATCTGAGCCCAAGCCTTCAACTGTTCCGGTCCTCCGATCGAACGCTGAATC
>Ga0310695_10001887_pt1 | contig 46698 bp, 31 predicted proteins | sample RumenRJG_04DNA_FD_203882 | JGI IMG/M metagenome (GOLD analysis project Ga0310695, IMG submission 203882) | Bovine rumen microbial communities from Lethbridge, Alberta, Canada - RJG_04 (v2) (version 2) | ecosystem: Host-associated > Mammals > Digestive system > Stomach > Rumen | place: Canada... | reverse complement strand
TTGTAAACAATATAGTTACTTACCGTGGTGCTGTCCCAAGTGATCTTGTTGCCGTTAACACGACCCGGGGTGTCGCTGTCGTCAGAAACAGATTCCGAACCACCATTGAAGTTGAAGAAGTTGGTCGAGAACTCATAGTTGGGATACTGAGCAGCATAGGAACTCATGTCATCGTCTTTGATAACCTGCAAGGGGAAGATCATCGAACCATCCTCGTAGATGTTCATCACGTTGCCAACGCCACCAAAGCCCCACAGGTTCCATACGCGAACGGTGGTATCGTTCTGCTGGAACATGTAAACGGCGTTGTTACCAGCAACCTCTTTACCTTTGCTGATAAAATTATAGGTATGGGTGCCAGTCGGAACCATCATGTAGGGGTTGCGGAAGATGGCCGACAGTGCCATGGTGGTGTCGGACGAACTCAAGTTGTTGTTGACGTAGGTCTTGAGAACGTCCTCAAACAGATAAGCAAAACCGTCGTTGAAGATGAACGAACCGTCGTCCAGGATCTGACCCTCGATGTCGGCAGCCTCAGCGTTCTCGGTGAACCACTTCTCGTTGACGATGTAAACATTCTCAACGGTATCGGTGCGGTTGCGGCCGCTGCCAGGCATGCTGAACGAACCCACCAGAACAAAGGTGGGCATGGTCACGGTATTGTTGGCCATGTCAACAACGAAGTCCTGGGGCAAAGTGTAATACAGACCGTCGCAGGTGTAAACACCAGCCTCGTCACCAGCGGTGAGGTTAATGCTCCAACCACCAGCGAAACTGGGCAGTGCGGACTCAACAACCAGGCTGTCGTTCTCATCAAATGACCAGTCAAACATCTCCATGAACATCAACTTCGGCATCAGTACCAGATCCTCGGTCACGCGCATGGGAGCCTTCTTGGCCAGGCGGTTCTCGTTCAGGTTCACCTGATTGTCACGAACAAACTTCTGGATAGTCATGCTGCTCTTGCCCGTGGCGGGAGCCATGAACTGAGAAGCCATCGAGTTGGTCTTCAACAGCATCGACGTGGTGGCCTTATTGTTCTTCACAATGTTGGCACGATTGAACTGAGGCGCGGCAGTTGCGGTCAAGCCTGCGCATAAAAGTAAAAGTGCTAAAATCTTTTTCATAAAAATAATGAATGATTTAAGAGTTAATAATATGGTTAATAACAATAATTCTCTTTTTTAGGTTTACAGATTAGTGAAAAAAACATTGTCTAAAAAGATGTCGCAAATTTAAGCATAGTTTTTGAAAAGAACAACTTTTTATTACATTTTGTTCCAAAAATCTTCCAAACGCTTGAAAACAATGGTCACTATTCCGCTCCTACACGCATCTCTTGAGCGGCTTCAACTCACGCAAAGCCGCTAAGCCGCTAAGGCGTTATTTATTTTTAATAAGGCGTTCACATTGCGTTTTCCTTATATTCATTTATTTCTTGAAACTGATACGCAACTCTCCGATTCCTGTTTTACAACAAGTGATAAAGCCTTAATATCAAATACTTAGCGGATTCGCGACATAGCGTGAATTTGTGATTATGCGTTTTGGGTGAATAGTTGCTCCCACACTAGTAATCCAGCAGCATCCCGCCAGCCACCTGGGCCGCACGGTCATGTCCCAGGCTCTGCTCTACAATCGTCAGGGCGAATGCCGCTGCGGCTGCCGGACCGTTGCCGGTAACCACATTGCCGTCAACTGCCACGGGAGTGTCACCCCACTTGACGTTGCCGGTCAGCACCTCCATGCCAGGATAGCACACCGCATCGCGGTCATCGATGATGCCCAGCGGCTCGAGAACCACTGCCGGCGAGGCACAGATGGCAGCCACCTTGCCGCCGCGGCCATGCTGGGCCTTGAGAACGGCGCACAACGCCTCGTGGGCGGCCAGATTGGGGGCACCAGGCACTCCACCGGGCAGCACCAGCCACTCGGCATCGCTGTAGTCGTTGTCGTCAAACACACTGTCGGCCATCACGGTCACCCCATGGGCTCCGGTAGCGGCTGGACCATCGTTGATCGACACGGTCGTCACGGGCATGCCCGCACGACGCAACACATCCACACACGTCAGGGCCTCGACTTCCTCAAAGCCATCGGCCAGAAAAATGTAACTCGTCTTCATTTTTTGTTGATTGTTTTAAATTGAATGTTTACTATGATTATTCGGGGACTAAAGTAGTAAAAAACGGGGAGAAAATGGGCAAAAATGGGCGATTTTTGAGAAAAAACGTCTTTTTTCGAAAAAAAAGTGCGATTTTTTTTGGTGGTTTAAAAAATAGCAGTACCTTTGCATCGCTTTTGACAACAACACGGGCAGTTAGCGCAGTTGGTTCAGAGCATCTGCCTTACAAGCAGAGGGTCGGGGGTTCGAATCCCTCACTGCCCACGACGAAGGGTCCCGCACCAAATTGGTGCGGGATTTTTCATTTCCCACCCCACCCCTAAACCCACGCGAGGAGGCGAACCCAATTCGATAAAAGTAAGTTAATATGATAAGTTCAGCGGAAGAAGACCGGGGGCTGTAATGAAGGCTGTGTCATCATTGTGACTGGAAGTATTCATCGCGCCACGCGCGAGAAATCCAATTATAAATAAAATTGAAACTAAAAAATTATTCTTTGATTTCTCGGCCGTAAGGCCGATTTAAAACAAGCGAGTGAATGATGCCCCCCTCAACTTTTATCGGGTGATATTAATACACTTCGCGGCTTTGCGGCTTTGCGTGAAATTGAGGTGCGGCTTTGCGTGAGTTGAAGTCGTTGAACAGTCACAATGAGCGCCCAAAAAGTCAAAAAAACTAGAAAAACTCTTAAAACTGGGCTGAGTTTGGAAAATAATGTGTAGTTTTGGGGTCACAAAACAATCCAAGTCATGAACAAAGCAATACTCATCACCATCCTGGCCATCATCGCTGCGGCCCTGCCCGCCGCTGGTCAAGCAAGGTTTGGCCTGCGTGCCGGTGTCTCGGTGGACAAACTCAGGTTTGACCGCGACATCATCGACAGCAACCACCGGCTGGGTTACAGTGGCGGTGTCGTGCTCGACCTCAACATCCCCGTCGTGGGGCTCGGCTTTGAGGCATCGGCCATGTACACCTACCGCAACAGCCGCCTCACCGACGGCACCCGGTCCTTCAAGCGCCACTACATCGACATTCCCGTGTACGCCCGCTACCGCATGGCTTTGCCCACCATCGAGCGCGTCTGCGCGCCACTCGTCTTCACCGGGCCGAGTTTCTCGATACTCTTCAGCGACGACGCGCCATCGGGCTTCAAGAACAGCAAGACCTACATGTCGTGGGACGTCGGCGCGGGCGTTGACCTGTTCAGGCACCTGAGGATCACCGCGACCTATGGCATCGGCATGTCCAAGGCACTCGAGTATATCGACAGCCAGTACAACGGTCCCACCGTCCACGGCAAGGACAAGACCTGGACACTGAGCGCCGCCGTGCTGTTCTAGTAACGCCCATCAACCATCAACACCGAAATATGAAAAGATTAACCCTACTCATCACTGCCGTGCTGCTCACCTGCGCAGCATCGATGGCACAGACCACATCACGCTGGGGCATCACCGCCGGCGTCAACTACAACGAGTTACACTTCAAGCAGAAAGATATCGTGCCCTCGACACGCATGTGGGGCCCTCAAGTGGGCGTCACGGGCGAGATGAACTTCAGCGGCATCGGCTTTGGCGTCGAGGGAGCACTGCTCTATACCCTCAAGCAGGGCAAGGTGAACTACGGCGACCGCACCGTGTGGTCGTCGGTAGGCGCCGGCAACGAGACCGTGTCGATGCATTACATCGACGTGCCGCTGCACCTCAAGTTCAAGTACAACCGCCTGGGCGGATTTGAATCGACGCTCATGCCGCTGGTCTATGTGGGTCCGCAGTTCTCTTTCCTGCCCTACGGCAACCACAAGGAACTCAACACCTATCCTCCCGTCAACGTCTATATCGACATGGGAGTGGGCTGTGAGATTCTCGAGAGGCTGCAGGTGAGGGGTGGCTACAACTTCTCGATCGGCCAGTCGCTGCACACCAAACTCCTTGACGATAACATCGCCAAGAACCGCACCTGGTACGTCAACCTGACCTGGTTTCTCAAGTAAGGCCCACCACACACTCGCTCTCAATTCCCGACCGTGAGACGGCATGCCGTCATACTCATCGCACTGTGCCTCGCGCTGGCAGTCATGTTCTGCCCGCGTGAGCGCAAGCGTTTTTATTCCCACGAGGGCGTCGTGTGGACCACCGACTACCATATCACCTATGAGGCCGCCCATGACCTGGGCGACAGCATCCAACTCATCCTGGGCAACCTCGACATCAGCGTTTCGCCCTACAACAAGGCCTCGCTGGTCACCGCCCTGAACGAGAACACCACTACCCGCCTCGACGCCCACGTCAAGCGACTGCTGGAAGCCTCGCGCCGGGTTCACGACCAGAGCGGCGGCGCGTTCGACCCCACGGTCATGCCACTGGTCAACGCGTGGGGATTTGGCTACAAGAGCGGCAACATGCCGTCACGCGCCAGCCTGGACAGCATCCTCGCTTTTATCGGCATGGACAAGGTGGCGGTCCACGGCGACACCCTGGTCAAGCGGGACCCGCGCGTGATGCTGGACTTCAGTTCCATCGCCAAGGGGATGGCATGTGACGAGATCGGGCGCATGCTGGCCCGCAATGGCGCTGTCAACTGGATGGTGGAAATCGGCGGCGAGGTCATGGCATGCGGCGTCAATCCCCATCACAAGCCATGGCACGTGTCGGTGGACATGCCCAACAGCGAGACGGGCGGCGAGAGCAGCCACGAGAGCGCCATGATTCTGCAACTGGACAGCGCGGCAGTGGCCACCAGCGGCAATTACCGCAAGTGGCGCGGACAAGGACGCGACAAGGTGTCGCACATCATTGACCCACGCACGGGCGACAGCCACGTGGGCACCCTGCTCAGCGTCACCGTCATTGCCAGCGACTGCATGAGCGCCGACGCTTGGGCAACGGCATGCATGGTCATGGGAGAAGACCGAGTGAAAACGATGATGACAGGACGTGACGACCTGGGCGTGATGACCATCAGCGCCGACACCACCACGGGCAACCTCATCGTGTGGAGCAATGCCCGGTTTTCCAGCAAGATAACAATGCAATAACTTCCTCTAGGCCAACATGAAGAGCGCTACTGGGCAATAATGAGTTCGATGCCCAGATCCTCAACCTTTTTCACGACATTGGGCGAGATGCCGCTGTCGGTAATAATGATATCCACGGCATCCATGTCGGCGATCTTGGCAAAGCCGCGGCGCCCGAACTTGCTGCTGTCGGCCAGGACAATCGTCCTCTGGGCTGCCTCAATCATCTTCTGGTTCAAGGCCGCCTCGCGCATCTCGGTGGTCGTTATGCCGTAGTCAAAGTCGATGCCGTCCACCCCCAGGTACAACTTGCTGAAGGAGCACTGTGCCAGCACGTCGGCAGCATAGTCGCCCACCACCGACAGGCTGCTGTGGCGCAGCATGCCGCCCAACTGGATGATGTCGATGTTCTCGTGCTGGGAGAGGATGTTGCTCACGGCCAGCGATGCCGACACCACCGTCAGGCGGTGGATGGGCTGGATGTTGCGGGCCAGCGCGTGAACCGTTGTCCCCGAGGCAATCACGATGCTGTCGTCGCGCGTGATGAGCCGCGCCGCCTCGCGCCCGATGGCATGCTTCTCGTCGGTGGCCAACTTCTCCTTGACGCTCACCGAGCGGTTGTTGATATAGGGGTTGATGAGCACCGCCTTGCCATGACTGCGGTAGAGCCTGTCGCTCTTCTCGAGGTCGGTGAGGTCCTTGCGCACCGTCACTGCCGACACGTCGAGCATCGTCACCAGGTCGGACACCTGCACCGACCCGTACTTGATGAGCGCCTCCATGATCATTTCATGTCTTTCTTCCTTGGTCATAGTGATAGAAATGAAGTTTGATGGTTACCGATTTGATGCCGCAAATGTAAGCCAAACCATCTAATCCACCAAAAAAATCGGCAAAAATCTTTCGAAAATTTTCTAAACGAAACTCATTTTACACCACAATCAATTAATTTTATCCTACATTCCGGTTTAAAACGAAACATTTTGGACAAAAAACGTAATTTTGATTTTTGATTGCAATTTTTTCATATTGCTAAAATTCCTTTTAAACATCAAGCATTTAGAAAGCATATCAACGCATTAAAATTAAATATAAAATAATAACGAAATTATTTTGCCAATTCAATTATCTATTTTACCTTTGCAACGAAACTAATTAACTACTTCACGCATTACCCTAGGGGCCATCAATCGTTTTTTCCCGGGCTCATTAGGCTCTATGTGACCAATAATGATTAGTTTTGCTACCTCAACAACTGTGTGTTTATATGGTAACAAGCGACATTTATAACAAGGAATATGACGTGATCATCATCGGTGGTGGCGCCACGGGCGCTGGCACCGCGAGGGATTGCGCGTTGCGCGGCCTGAGCGTGCTGCTCGTCGAGCGCAACGACTATAGCACGGGCGCGACAGGACGCAACCACGGCCTGATGCACAGCGGCGCGCGCTATGCCGTCACCGACGGCGAGAGCGCCAGCGAGTGCATCAGCGAGAACATGATCCTGCGCCGCATCGCCAGGCATTGTGTCGAGGAGACCGACGGCCTGTTCATCACCCTGCCCGAGGACGACCTGCAGTACCAGCAGACCTTTGTCGAGGCGTGCCAGCGCGCTGGAATTCGTGCCGACGTCATCGACCCCGCCGAGGCCCGCAGCATCGAGCCTGCCGTCAACCCTGACCTCATCGGTGCCGTGCGCGTTCCCGACGCCTCGATCGACCCCTTCCGCCTCACGGTGGCCAACCTGCTCGACGCCCGCTTGCACGGGGCCGAGACGCTCAACTACCACGAGGTCGAGGGATTCATCATCAACCAGGAGCGCGTCGAGGGCGTGAAACTGCTCAACAAGCATGACGGCAGCCACGTCGAGGTGCGCGGCCGCGTCGTGGTCAACGCCAGCGGCATCTGGGGACAACGCATCGCCCAGATGGCCGGCGTCAAGATCTCGATGTTTCCGGCACGTGGTGCGCTGCTCATCTTCGGCCACCGCGTGAACAACATGGTCATCAACCGCTGCCGCAAGCCCGCCAATGCCGACATCCTGGTGCCCGACGACACCGTCTGCGTCATCGGCACCACCAGCGACCGCATCCCCATCGAGACCGTTGACGACATGCGCGTCACCCGCGAGGAAGTTGATGTGCTGCTGCGCGAGGGCGTCAAGATCGCCCCGTCGCTCGCCACGACAAGGATTATCAGGGCCTATGCCGGCGTCCGTCCGCTGGTCGCCAGCGACGACGACCCCAGTGGCCGCAGCATCAGCCGCGGCATCGTCTGCCTGGACCACGCCCAGCGCGATGGTCTGGAAGGCCTCATCACCATCACGGGCGGCAAGATGATGACCTATCGACTGATGGCCGAGATTGCCACCAACGCCGTGTGTGCCAAGGTGGGCAACAACGCCCCGTGCGTCACTGCCACCCAGCCGCTGCCCGGCTCGGAAGAGGATGCGCCCAGGCAAGGCGACACGAGCAAGCGCTACAGTTTCGGTCAGCGCGCCGCCATCGGCCGCCACGGATCGCTTGCCGCGCGCATCGAGAAGGATAATGACATCGACAACGCCCTGGTGTGCGAGTGTGAAGGCGTCACCGTGGGCGAGATCAAATATGCCGTGCACCAGTTGCACGTCCACAACCTGGTGAACCTGCGCCGACGCACGCGCGTGGGCATGGGAACCTGCCAGGGCAAACTGTGCTCCTGCCGCGCCGCGTCGCTGCTGGGAGAACTCAACCACGACGTCAAGCATGCCCAGGAAGACCTGGCACTGTTCCTCGATGAGCGATGGAAGGGCATGAGGCCCGTCGCATGGGGCGACACCCTGCGCGAGGCACAACTCACCGCCACCATCTATCAGGGCCTGTGCGGACTGGACAACGCCGTCAACATTCAAGGAAAGGAGGACATGCAATGAGAATGGATACCGTCATCATGGGTGGTGGATTGAGCGGCCTCACCTGCGGCATCGCGCTGGCCAAGCGCGGACAGCGTGTCGCCATCGTGGCCAGCGGACAGAGCACGCTGATGTTCAACGGCGGCTCCATGGAACTGCTGGGAAGCATCGGCGGCAAGACCGTCACCTCGCCGCTGGAGGCCATTGCCACCCTGCCCCAGAGCCACCCCTACAGCAAAATCGGAGCCGGCAACATCGCCGCGCTTGCCGCCAGCGCCAAGGAATTGCTCGCCGACGCGGGCATCAACATGGAGGGCAACGCCAGCGCCAACCACTGGCGCATCACCCCCATGGGAGTGGCCAAGCCCGCGTGGCTCACGCTGAGCGACCACCTGCGCATCGACAATCTGGGCAACCTGCCGGCCAAGCGCGTGGCCCTGATGTGCATCCGTGGCTTCTTTGATGAGCCCAACGGCATGCTGGCCCAGGGCCTGCGTGATCTGGGCTTTGAAGTGAAGGCCATCGAGTTCACTACCGACGATATCACCACCCTGCGCCGCAGCCCCAGCGAGATGCGCGCCAGCAGCCTGGCCAAGCACCTCGGCAGCAACAATGCGCTGCAACGAGTGGCCGACCAGATCAACGCCCTTGCCGGCGATGCCGACATCGTGCTGCTGCCCAGCGTCCTGGGACAGAACGATGACAACGACTTCCAGTCCCTGCAGGCGATGGTCCGCAAGCCGTTGCGCCTCGTGGCTACCCTGCCGCCCGCCGTGGCCGGCATGAGGATGCAGACCCAGTTGCGCCACTACTTCAAGATGTTGGGAGGCAATTACCTCATGGGCGACACCGCCGTGAGCGGCGCCTTTGACGGTGACCGCTTGACCAGCATCACCACTGCCAAACTGGGTGACATGCCCCTCAAGGCCGACCAGTTTGTCCTCGCCACCGGCTCGTTTATCAGCCGCGGACTCGTGGCCGACTATGAGCGCGTCTATGAACCCGTGATGGGCCTCGACGTGGATGCCGACGCCGACCGCGAGCAGTGGACCCGCTTCAACATCCTGGAACCGCAGGCCTATATGGGCTATGGCGTCGCCACCGACGGCGACCTGCGGTGCTCCAAGCAGGGCACTACCATCCAGAACCTGCATGCCATCGGCTCGGTCCTGAGCGGACACGACGCCGTGAAGATGGGCGACGGCACCGGCGTGTCGATGCTGACCGCACTGGCAGCCGCCCAGTCCATCCTGGCATGACGACATAACCGCAATTAACTGCCATGCGGATGAAGGCTGCCGCCAGCAGACTTCAACAAAAGATTTAAAGAAGTATAGATAAAGATTTGATTGATGATTTTTTAATGGCTTATTATGGCTGAACGAATGCAACTATGCAACCTCAGCGAGAACAACTTTGAGCAGTGCACAAAGTGCTCCATCTGCACCACAGTCTGCCCAGTTGCCGCTGTCACCACCGACTACCCCGGTCCCAAACAGGCCGGACCCGATGGCGAGCGCTACCGATTGAAGGATCCTGCCTACTACGACAAGATGCTCAAGTTGTGCCTCAACTGCAAGCGATGTGAGGTGGCATGCCCCAGCGGCGTGCACATCGCCGACATCATCCAGCGAGCCCGCATGAGGGCAAGCGAGGGCAAGCGTGCGAGCCTGCGCGACACGCTGCTGGCCAACACCGACCTGCTGGGCACCATGGCCAACATGGTCGCACCCGTGGCCAATGCCGCGCTGGGGCTCAAGCCCACCAAACTCGTGATGCACAGCGTGATGGACATTGACAAGCACCGCACGTTCCCCGCCTATAGCCGCACCAAGTTTGAGACTTGGTTCAAGCGACATGCCGCCGCCACTCAGGACGCCTACCCCAACCACGTGAGTTACTTCCACGGCTGCTACGTCAACTACAACTTCCCCAAACTGGGACAAGACCTTGTCAAACTGATGAATGCCGCGGGATATGGCGTCCACCTGTTGGGCAAGGAGCAGTGCTGCGGTGTCGCCCTCATCGCCAACGGCCTCTACAAGCAAGCCCGCCGACAGGGCAACGTGAATGCCGCCAGCATCCGCCAGGCCGTGAACGACAAGCACCACATGGTGCTGACCACGAGTTCGAGTTGCACGTTCAACCTGCGGGACGAGTATCCCGCCATGCTCGACATCGACACCAGCGACGTGCGAGGCAGCATCATGCTGGCCACTCGGTTTATCTATAACCTTGTCGATGAGGAGAAAATCAAACTGGTCTTCAAGCAAAACTACAAGCGTCGCATCGCCTACCACACCGCCTGTCACATGCAGCGCATGGGGTGGCAACTGTACAGCATCGAGTTGCTGCGCATGATCCCCGGACTCGACCTGCAAGTGCTGGAGCAGGAGTGCTGCGGCATCTCGGGCACCTATGGCTTCAAGAAAGAGAATTACGAGCGCTCACAAGCCATCGGTTCCATCCTGTTCAAGTCAATCGAGGAGGCCAGCGTCGAGGCCGTCGCCACCGACTGCGAGACCTGCAAGTGGCAGATTGAGATGTCCACGGGTCTGCCCGTCGAGAATCCCATCAGCATCCTCGCCGATGCCCTTGACGTCGAAGCCACAAAACAAGCCAATGGATTGAAATAAAACAAATTAAAATATCATTTATAAACTTTTACTTTCAAAAAAAGAATTATGGCAAATTTTTTAACTCCCCCGGCCTATAAGCCGGAGCGAACCGACGCCAACGTCGATGCCGACTACAAGAGACTGCGCTGGCAAGTCTTCATCGGCATCTTCATCGGCTATGCCGGTTTCTACCTGGTTAGAAAGAATTTCTCCATGGCGATTCCCATGCTGGAACCCTTCGGCTTCACCAAGGGCATGCTGGGCACTGCCCTGGCGATGAATGCCGTTGCCTATGGCTTCTCCAAGTTTGTCATGGCCAGCATCAGCGACCGCAGCAACGCACGCCGCTTCCTGCCGCTGGGCTTGATCTTGTCGGCCATCGCCATGTTGTTCATGATGGTTCCCATCACGATGCTTGACCCCATCGGTCACCCCGAGCGCCGCAGTCTGGCCGTATTTCTCATGGGTGCGTTCAACTTCCTCGTGGGCTGGTTCCAGGGCATGGGCTGGCCTCCGTGCGGCCGTGTGATGACCCGCTGGTTCTCTATCAAGGAGCGCGGCACGTGGATGAGTGTGTGGAACTGCGCCCACAACGTGGGTGGCGCCCTCGTCGGCCCCATGGCCGCCTATGGTGCCATGTGGTTCGGCTCATGGTTCTATGGCAACGACGAGAAGATGTACTTCTTGATCGGCACCTATGCCTTCCCCGCCGCCGTGGCCATCCTGATTGCGATTATCGCCTATGTGCTCATCCGTGACACCCCTCAATCGTGCGGTCTGCCCTCGATCGAGAAGTGGAGCGGCAGTGCTTCCAAGAACTATGACGAGAAAAAGAGCGAGCAGTCGCTCAGCGTGAAGGAAATCTTCCGCACTGTGCTCTCCAACAAGTTCCTGTGGTACATCGCACTGGCCAACTCCTTCATCTACATGGTGCGCTACGGCTGCCTGGACTGGGCTCCCACCATCCTGAGCGAGCAGGGCGTTGACATCAAGAATGCCGGTTGGGCCTACTTTGCCTATGAGATCGCTGCCATCCCCGGCACCATCTTCTGCGGCTGGCTGAGCGATAAGGTATTCAACGGCCGTCGTGCGCTTCCCACCATGATTTTCATGGCCTTGATCATCGTGGCCATCTGCATCTACTGGCAGAACATGACCAACCTGAGCATCGTCATCGGTTGTCTGATCGCCATCGGTTTCCTCATCTACGGTCCCGTGATGCTCATCGGCGTGCAGGCACTTGACCTGGCACCGAAGAATGCAGCAGGCACCGCTGCCGGCCTGACCGGATTTATGGGCTACGTGCTGGGCACCGCCATCCTGGCCAACACCGTGCTGGGCTATGTCGCCGAGCACACCGGAGGCTGGGACACCCCCTTCATCCTGCTCATCGGCGCATGTGTGCTGGCCATCGTCTTCATGGCCTTGACCTACAAGGAGGAGCAGTACCTCGTTGCCGACCGCAAGGGCGAGAATATCGATAAAAAATAAGGCAATGATATAGATGTTGGCCCGAACCCTGCGGGGCTAATGCGAAATACACGAATTATTAGTTTTAAATATTGTTCGTGAAATACGTTTTCTTAGCGAAATAAGCATTAAAAAACTTTTCAGGGCCAACTGCTATATCAATCCCCGAAAATAATCAATCACTATAGTACAAATAATTATTCATTAAAAACTATTCAACTTATGTTTAAACATCTCGTTAGAGTAGGTCTGTTGAGCACCGTTGTGCTTGCGACCTTCACCTCATGTGAGGAAGAACAGCAGTTCACCAATGAGAAACTTGATGCCAAGCGAGTGGAAGTTCAGGTGCTGAATGACCAGTTGGCCAAGGTTCGTGACTATGTGCCCCTGTATGCAGTCATTGCACACCGTGGCTCCACCTTCTGGGCTCCCGAGGAGACCGAGGCATCGTGGCGTTGGGCCCGTGAAATGGGTGCCGACTACCTCGAGAGCGACGTGCAGTGCACCAAGGACGGTATCGTGCTGGCTAACCACGATGAGAACCTGAAGCGCACCACCAACATCGAGAACGTCTTCAGCGAGAACGTTCCCGCCAGCCGTGTGGACTTCTACATGAGCCTGGGCTTCTCGCGTGCCGACGCCGAGGCACAGTACGGCCGCGACATGGCCGCCTTCCGCCCCTTCTACACCCTGAGTTACTACTATGCCGAGTTGCTCATGCTCGACGCTGGCAGTTGGTTCAACGAGAGTTCGCTGGAGCAGGCCCGTCCCACCTTCAAGGCCACCGAGAACGGCCGTTTCGAGAACGGCAAGATCGTCTATAGCAATGGCCTCTACATCAGCGCCATCCAGGACCAGATCGCCTATGCCCAGGGCAAGCGCCTCATCCGCGACGCCAACGGCCGCCGCATCCTCACCTATAAGGTTAAGGACGAGTACCAGGGCATGACCCTCGAGCAGATCTACAACAAGATCAAGGAGAAGGGCCAGTACAACGCCAAGTACATGGACTTCATCGAGTACGACTTCGCCAACGCCTATGAGGCCGATCCCGAGGACACCGGCAACCGCCCCGGCATCTATGTCGAGTTCAAGGAGAGTTGGCTCAACCCCGGCAACATGGAGCAGCGCGTGTATGACGTGCTGGCCGAGCAGGGCTGGAACATCATCACCAACGATCCCGGCGACCAGCCCTTCTACAAGAACGGCAAGGTCAACGTGGGCAACACCCGCGGCCGCGTCATCCTGCAGACCTTCTCGTTTGACGCTCTGCGTCGCGCCAACGACGTCTTCCAGGGTCGCATCCCCATGTGCTACCTGCTGTGGATCAGCGAGCCCGCCTATGCCACCGATATCGCCTATGACACCCCCACCGGCTATGCTGCCTTCATCAAGTGGGCTCAGGACAATGGCGCTCACATCATCGGCCCGGCCATCAGCGGTGCCCCCAACAACTATCCCGAGATGAATGCTCCCTGGCAGGCCTACATGATTCGCCGCGCCGGCATGATCAACCACCCCTACTCGTTTGACTCATGGGCCCAGATGACCAAGTACATGGGTTACTACAACTATGGTTGGGAGACCGAGTTCGACGACCTGCTCCGTCTGGAGATTCCCGCTACCCCCTACTGCACCAGCAGTTATCCCAGCAGCGTGCCCGTTTACATGGACGGCTTCTTCACCAACCGCACCGAGATGTCGTTGCGCTACATGATCGAGAACGGTTTCCGTGGCAACCCCGCACTGCCCAACCCCTTCCACGCTGGACAGAAGTATGACAACTCACAGGCCAACGTCACCGTTCCCGATGCCGTTGCCACCCTCGAGCGTCTGGGTTATTAATCCTCAACTGGTGTAATGAACATTAATAATATTAAATCGACACAATTCAGTATGAAAAAATATATTTTGATGCCTCTTTTGGCAGTCTTTGCGCTGACAGCCACTGCCCAGGACTTCGACACCGATCCCACCCTGGAACTGGAGAACGCCGAGAAGGAAGTGAAGTTCACCGTCGGTGCCCGCATGATGGCCGACGCCGCACTCTATCACAGTGACTTCACCCCCATGCAGAGTGGAGCCTCGATTACCGATGCCCGCATCCGCACCTCAATGACCTACAAGGACTGGTACTTCTATGCCGACTTCGGCTTTGGCGGCGGCAAGTTCTCGCAGAAGAACATCTTCCTGCAGTACAGCCACCTGGACAATAATGACAACACCCATGCCGTCAAGGTGGGTTACTACAACGACCCCGCCGGTTCGATGGCCCGCAACACCTCGCTGGGTAGTTACCACTTCATCAGCCGTCCCGGCTCGTCCTACGCCCTGGGCGAGGGTCGTGAACTGGGTATCACCTACAAGTACAACAGCAACCGCTTCATGGCCTATCAGGGTGTCTTCACCGAGAACCAGTACAACAAGATCGACGCTGGCTTCAACGGCATCACCGTTGCCGGCCGCTACTTGTTCCGTCCCGTTGTCGATGACAACCAGACCATGCACGTGGGCGTCAGCGCACGCTGGGCTCACCTGGGCGGCGGCGAGGTCTATAACAACGTGCTCAAGAAGAGCCTCCACCTGGGACAATCGCTCGAGACCCTCGTTGACGAGGACGAGCAGTTTGTCAGCGCCGACCTCGATTGGGCCAACAACGTTGTTAACGTTGGCGCCGAGGCTCTCTACCACAACAACAAGTTCTTTGCCCGTGGTGAGTTCTTCTACAAGCACGTGACCAAGAAGCGCGACAGTTACTCGCTCTTCATCGACGCCCAGAACAACATCGACGGCTGGGGCGACATCGAGTGGTGGGAGAACGCCAACAAGTTGAAGAACAACAACTTCCTGGGCGGCTATGTAGAGGCTGGTTTCCAGATCCTGGGCAACGGCTACAAGTACAACCACCAGGAAGGCCTCCTGGGCGGTCTTGATGGCAAGTCGCTCGAGATCGTGGCCCGTTACAACTACACCGGCCTGAACAACCTCACCGACGGTGAGTATTACAACGCCGGTCGTGGCCACTTCTATGCCAACGGCTACATGGAGGATTGGCCCGGCACTGGCGCTACCAGCGTTGGCGGTGGTGACATCCACAGCGTGACCGTCGGTCTGAACTACGCGTTCAACCGCTACGTGCTGTGCATGCTCGACTACACCTGGCACAAACTTGACAAGCCCTTCTTGCCCAACGACAAGAACTTCCACGTGGCTCAGGCTCGCGTGCAGTTCACGTTCTGATCAAGAAGCATGATGTGATCATTCATAGAAATAATCTGAGAAACATCTAATTACCATTATAGATTTTTCCAATAGTTTATTTTCCTATCAATCACTTTAATCTCGCCTCACCCGCGACTGGGCCAGGCGGGATTTTTTTGACCTATGGTTCATCCTGGAGCGGTTGGGCATGTGGAACTAAAATGACCTGTAATTGTCTTTCTTGCCTTCAAAAACATAGGGGATGATATAGATGTTGGCCCAAACCCTGCGGGGCTAATGCGAATTTCACGAATTAGTTTTTAAATATTGCTCGTGAAATACGTTTTTCTTAGCAAAATTAGCATTAAAAAACTTTTCAGGGTCAACTGCTATATCGTTCCCAAAACATATTAAGGAAATCGGCGCGGCCACGGGGATGTGGCTGCGCCGATGCTGTGTTCAAGGGAAACCGGCCGGTTACTTGATGACCTTGCTGGCGGCGGTGGTGCCGTCGCTGTAGGTCGTCAGTTGGATGGTGAGACCACTGGGCTGAGCCATCTCCTGACCAGCCATGTTGTAGTAGCGGACAGAAGAAACCTCCTTGGCATAGTTCACCTCGTTGACATCGCTGCCGGGATAGACTTCCAGATAAACGATGTCCGACGAGTTCCTCACGCCATCCACCGTGTAGTACAACTGCATGCCGATGCGCCAGGTGAAGAACGGCGTGTAGCCGTCGGCATTGGATTCATAGAAGTAAACGCGGCGCAGGTAGAAATCCAGACCGCTGTAACCGTAGGGAATTTCGGTCATGTCGGCATCAAAGCCATTGTTGGCACCATAGGTCGCATAGTCGAAGGTGAACAATTGGTCATTGTCGGTGAAAATGCTGTAGGTCAAGTAATCGGAGTTCAGCGGATTGCCGTCAACGTCAACCAGGTTGATGTTGAAGTCCAGGCGCGTGTAGCCCTCATCGCTGCCGCTGTCAAAGAACTCCAGCACCTCGGGGTTGGCGGGAACGGCGGGCACAGCGTCGCCCAGCATCGTCCACGTCGAGCCCCACTCGATGGTTGCCACGCTGCCGTCATCGCTCCAGATGCCGGCAAGGCCTGTTGCCACACAGTTGTTGGGATAGGGATTCTCCACACTGCCCTCACTGCCCAGCATGGTGATGATTCCATTCTCGGGATCGACGGCATAAATCACCTCGGTGGCACGGTCATCGGCCATAAAGTCGAGCCAGTAGAAATCGTCGCCCAGGTCAATGACGTCGGTCGAGCCCCATGACAGGATCACGCCATAGCCATACTCCTCGTTATAGGCGATATACTGGCCCAGAGGCACCGAGATCGTCAGGCCATCCTCGCTCAACTCGCCCACTACCCACACTCCGGTGCCCTCGCCGTAGCACAGGATGTCCTGAATATAGACCGTGCGCCCGTCGTCGGCATACACGATCCTCACGCGACCCGTCTGGTAATCCGTGTCATAGCCATACAGGCTCGACAGCAGGTACTCGCCGGTGCGGGTATAGTTCACTACCCTGCCCTCGGGCTGCTCGGTGATGATATCGACACGCGACGGGGCCTTGACGGTGGCCTGGGCGGACTTGAAGAGCGGACGATAGGCATTGCCTGCCGATTTCACGCCAGCCGCGGCACTGACAGCCACGGCCATTCCTAACAGAAGTAATAATGTTTTTTTCATAACTAAAAAAAGCGATTAATTGGTGAATTAATATAACTTGATGTTAATTGCAATCAGAGTGGCACTGACGCCGCAAATTTAATAAAAAAAACGGCAAACTCACAATAAAAAACTTACAACCTTGAAGCAAAAACCAGCCACAGGGCTTCAATAGTCAGAAACTTTTCATTAACTTTGCACTTTCAACCTTAATACTACTCGAGACTATGATGGAGACCTTGAATGACTTTTTTGCGACCTTGAGCGGCTACCTGTGGGGTTGGCCCATGATTATACTGTTGCTGGGAACACACATCTTTCTCACCTTCAGGCTGGGAATTCCACAACGCAAACTCTTGACCGCCATACGCTTGTCCATCAGCAAGGACAAGGGGTCGACTGGCGACGTGTCACAGTTTGGCGCGCTGGCCACTGCACTGGCGGCGACCATCGGCACGGGCAACATCGTCGGTGTGGCCACGGCGGTGGCCCTGGGTGGCCCTGGTGCCGTGCTGTGGTGCTGGCTGTCGGGCGTGTTTGGCATCGCCACCAAGTATAGCGAGGGCCTGCTCGCCATCAAGTATCGCGTCCAGGCCGACGATGGACGCATGCTGGGAGGCCCCATGTATGCCCTGGAACGCGGCCTGGGCTGGAAATGGCTCGCCGTGCTGTTCGCCCTGTTCACTGCCCTTGCTTCATTTGGCATCGGCAACACCGTGCAGGCCAACGCCATCTCGACCATCGCCCAGGAGTCCTACAATATCCCCACGTGGCTCTCGGGAGGCGCCATCTGCCTGCTGACAGCCCTGGTGCTGCTGGGCGGCATCAAGAGCATTGCCCGCGTGTGCGGCGCGCTGGTACCATTCATGGCCTTCTTCTATGTGCTGGGCTGCATCTATATCCTGATTGTCAACAGCCAGTACGTCTGGCCCGCCATCTGTCTCATCTGTGAATCGGCCTTCACGCCCCAGGCCGCAGGCGGCGGCTTTGTCGGCACGACCGTCATCGTGGCGGCCCGCATGGGTATCGCCAGGGGCCTGTTCAGCAACGAGTCGGGACTGGGATCGGCGCCCATCGTGGCCGCTGCGGCCCAGACGCGCAACCCCGTGCGCCAGGCGCTCGTCTCCTCGACGGGCACCTTCTGGGACACGGTGGTGATCTGTGCCTTCACGGGACTGGTCATCGTCAGCAGCATTATCGCCTATCCCGACATCAGCAGCACCGATGGAGCCGCGCTGACCAAGGCCGCCTTCTCCAAGATTCCATACATCGGCACACCGTTGCTCACCTTCGGCCTGCTGACGTTCGCTTTCACCACTATCCTGGGCTGGTGCTACTACGGCGAACGTGCCGTCGAATACCTCAAGGGCAAGCGCTGGATGCTGGCCTACCGCATCATTTTTGTAGCCATGGTGTTTGTGGGCAGCATCATCAGCCTCGACGTCGTGTGGAACGCCGCCGACTGCATGAATGCCCTCATGGCGATCCCCAACCTCGTTGCCCTGCTGCTGCTCAGCGGCGTGATTGCCCGCGAGACGCGGCACTACCTCTACGAGAACCGCCTCGACCACCACGCGCCCTCTTCACCCGATTGATCTTTCTAAATCATCCAGATGGTATAGAGAGCAAATCACCACTGCCTCAATCCGTTAAGGGATTGAGAAAAATATTTTCCCGTAAAAGGCTTGCCAGTTCGGGAAAAAGCAGTACCTTTGCAGCCGGGTAAGTCCTACACGGCTAGCTCCCTCCCAATCCCCCAGGTCTTGACCGAAGCAAGGGTAACGAGGTCGTAGCGGCGCGCTGTAGTTCACTTGCCCTTTTTTTGTACCCCTGCCGCTCATCGTCTCCACCGCGGCATTCAGGGGCCAGAATTACGTCTCACCCGATAAAAGGTGCGGGGCATAATTCACTCGCTTGTTTTAAATCGGCCTTACGGCCGAGAAATCAAATAAAATTTATTTTGTTTCAATTTTATTTATAATTTGATTTCTCGCGCGTAACGCGATGAATACTTCCAGTCGCCATTTATGACACAGCCTTCATTACAGCCCCCAGTCTTTTTCCGCTGAACCCCAGAATTACGGCTCCAGAGGATGAATTACACGGCTCAGGGGGTGATTTGTCAGTTTTTATTACTATTTTTGCCTTCTCAATCACTATTGCATATCAATCAGCCAGACACAATGAGCATCAAGAAGAATATCAAGAATCTCTATAACAAGACCCTCAACGCCCCGTCAAAGTTGGCCGACTGGGTACTGTTCACCAGGACCGACAGGCTCGCGCGTGTCTTTCTGAAGAAACACCCTCAACCCGAACTCACGTCAGCCGAGAAGCAGGAGATTGACCGCTACTGGCAGCGCTACGGCATCAAGTTCAAGGAGTATAGTTGGCACCAGATGTACTATGGCGTCACCGGCATCCATGACCCGAGGTTTATCCCCGACTCCATCGCCAGGGCCACAATCTTCAAGCACTACAACGATGCCTCATCAATCCCGGGCTGGGACGACAAGAACCTGTACGAGACCATCCTGCCCGACACCAAGTTCCCCACCACCTATGCCCACATCTACAATGGCGACATCTATGACAAGAACTGGCATTACTGCTCACCGGATGATGTCAATCGGCTGGCCTCTCAGATATATGACGAGATGGACCAGGACAAGGATTATGTCATCAAGGTGGCCAAGGGGTCCTATGCCGGACAGGGCGTGAGGCTGTTTCATGCCGATTCGCCCGACGACATCGCCAAGACGCTGCTTGAGAACCAGGACGGCAACTTCATCATCCAGGAACGGCTGCACCAGAGCCCGTTCATGAGCCAGTTCTGCAAGACATCGGTCAACATCTTCAGGATCATCACCTGGAAGCACAAGGGCACTGTCAGGGTCATCTCTGCGACCATCCGCTTTGGCGTCGAGGGCTTTTTCACCGACGTCTGCTTTATCGACGGCGAGGAAATCGTCAATGTGGTCGGGGTGGCGCCCGACGGCACCGTCAAGGAGCGCTATGGCTCATTCAGGGGCGTGAGCGACGTCAATATCGACCTGCAGCAGCGCGTGGCGCCCAACTTCGAGGCCGTCATCGCCATGGCCAAGAAAGGCCACGAGAGGTTGTTCCCATTTGGCATCGTGGGCTGGGACATCATGCTCAACGAGGACAACACGCCCGTGTGCATCGAGTTCAACGTGCGCGTGCCGGGCACCATCCTCTACCAGTATGCCAACGGGCCCTATGGCGGCGAGAACTCCGAGGAACTCCTGGAATTCCTGCTCGACGAGAAATACCAGAAGAGATATATACCCAAGCGGTTCCGCATCAACAAGTAAGGCAATAATACAACAAGAGAGCCCCAGGAGTCAATTTCATCACACTCCCGGGGCTCACTTTGTAGGGTCGATAGTTCAGGCAACGACTGTCAGCGCAGCATGTCGCGCACCTCGTCGAGCGAGCCGTCGTTGGGCGATGGGGTGACACCCAGCAGGTAGCACAACAGAGGATAGATGCACACGTTGCGGAAACGGTCGGGCTTCTCATAGCCCACCTTGAAATCGGGGCCGATTGCACGGAATCCCACCTGCATATCGGCTGCCGTGTGGTCAAAGCCGTGGCTGCCGCGTTGCTTCGTGCTGGGCTTGTCGGCAAAGAGCCAGCCCACATCGGGCAACACGACCACATCACCCATGTTCTTGTTGGTGCCGTAGTTGAGGTAGGCGGGCAGTTCGCCTCTCTTCCAGGCACGAATGTGGTCAACGCCCTGCAAGGCGTTGCAGATGGAATCGATGTACTGCGGAGCGCTGGCATAGATCAGCGTGGGATAATCGTTGCAGAAACGGGCATACCAGTGCGCCGGCAACACGTTATCGATATCGACAAAGCGCTTGGGGTCCACGCTGGTCATCCCGTGGTCGCCAGTGATGATGAGGTTCACCTCACTGCCGATGGGCAGCATCTGGATGCGGGCCCACAACAGGCTCAACAGGCGGTCGACATCCTCCATGGCACGGCGGGTCAAGCGGTGCAGGGGGCCATAATTGTGGCCACTGCGGTCGGGCTCCTCAAAGTAGGCCATCACCAGGTGAGGACGGTCCTTCTCGGGCATGGAGAGCAGGCGCAGGATTTCCTCGACGCGTCCCTGGAAGTCCAGTTGCTGCGTCTGGTAGTCACGCCAGTAGGTGGGATGCTCGCCATTGATCGTCACGTCGCTACCCACCCAGAAGACCGTCGCCGTTTTCACCCCCTGATGCTTGGCCGTGAGCCAGATGGGGTCGCCGCCGTAATAATAGCCCTTGCTGCGAGTCTCCTTGTTGCCCAGCGAGAACTCCACACCACGCTCGCGGTCCCAGAAGGTGTTGGAGATGATGCCGTGATGATCGGGCACGAGACCCGTCGCCAGCGTGTAGTGGTTGGGGAACGTCTTGCTGGGGAATGACGGCTGCATCACCGCCTTGACGCCCTCGCGCGCCAGTTGCTGCATGAAGGGCACGTCATAGGTGTCCAGGTAGTCCCAGCGCAGTCCGTCCAGCGAAATGATCACCGTGTAGTGGTCACGGCTGGCGGCCCATGCCTGCCAAGGCATGACGGCCATCAACAATAAGATATAAATCAGTCTTCGCATCATTAGTTCTTTATAAAAAGAGGGGGGCACCGTGATTGATACCCCCCGTCTCGGTTAATTCATGAGTGAAATGTAATCGCGCTTAGTAATTGGACTCAGAAAATTCCTTTTCAATAGAGGGCAACGATTACTGAGCCTTGCTGTGCGAGAAGTAGATACCGTTGGCCAATTGAGGAGTGTCCCTGTAGGTGCTCTTCACACCGATAACGCTCAACTCATCGCCCACGCCGATACCCAGGGTCTCGAGCAGGTTCTTGCGGTTGTCGCCGGTTGCGCCCCAGCCGGGATAGCAGCCATAGACGTACACGTTGTTGGTAGCATCCTCCAGGTAGAGGTTACCATAAGTGGGATTGGCCACCTCGGTGATCGTACCGGTCAACATGTAGTAAACATCGGGGTTATCCTCCTTATCGAGGAACTCGTCGATGGTCACAGCGGTCACGTGCTTGACGTCCTCGAGAATGGCGCCCGTCATCTGGGCAGTACCCTTGTACTCGCCACGCTTGCCCACGAGGGTAACGATGTCACCAGCCTTCAGGCCAGCAGCCTCAAAGTCACCCTTGGCACCGATGCCATAGACGTAGGTCTCGCCCGACCAGTCACGCAGGTAGATGTTGCCATAGGAGGCATTGGCCACGCTGGCAATCACACCGGTGATGCGGTACTGGGTGTCGCCAGTGGGAGCAGCCAGGAAGTCGGCTACCGAGCACTCAACGATCGAACCCTTCTGGTAGATGGTAGCCTCGGCGGTATATTCAACGCCGTTGTCATCGGTGGTCTTGAAGACAACCACAGCACTGCGGTCACCACCGGCGTTGGCACCGGCACGGAAGGTAACCACGGGCTCAGAACCGCCGGTTACCGACACGATCGACAGCCAACTTCTCTCTTCCTCGGGAATCTCTACCGACACGCCGTTGCTGGTCTTGCAAGACAGGTTGACAGCCACGTTACCACCCTCAACGGGGATGGTGGCATCACTGGGATCATAGGCCTCGACCTTAACCAGCGACTTCTGAATCTTGACAACGGTCACGTTGACCAGTTCCACGGTGCCGTTATAAACGCTCTTGGGACCCTCGACGGTGACGATGTCACCCACCTCAAGGCCCAGGCTCAGGAAGTTCTTCTCATTGCCCTTGGCATCCAGGGTACCATAGATGTAAACCTCACCGGTCTCATCACGCAAGTACCAGTTACCATAGGTGGTGTTGACGATCGAGGCAACAGTACCGGTCACACGGTAGTTCTTGCTCTCGGGACCCTCGAGCACCTCGGCACAGGTGGCGTTATGAACCACGGCCAGACCTTGGATCACGTTGACGGTCTGTGACTTGTCGGCACAGGCGATGTGCAGTACGGTATTGCGGCCGTCGGGGGCAGCGGGAGCGGTGAAGGTCACCTTGGTCTCACCAGCGCCGCCATTCATCGGGCTAATGGTCAGCCAGGCAGGAATTTCGGCCTCATCAAATGACCAGGCCTCCTTGGCGTTGACGGTAATCGTGTTGGAACCACCGTTAACATCGATGCTCACATAGGAGGACGAAACCTGGATTTCATCGAGCAGGGTTATTGCATCGTCGTCCGAGCAACTCGAGAGCAGGGCGACCAGTGCAAAAAACGAAAGAAAATATTTAAGTTTCATAATAATGTGTATTCTGTGACTTTGAATTAGTTGAAGATGTACTTAATACCGATCGAAGCGTTCCAGCACTGACCGAGGGCCTTGTTGGGAACGAAGGTCTTGGTGTCGCCGTTGATGGCTGCATTGGTCGAGAAGGTGGCATAACCCTCAGCGTCAACGCCCTCATACCTGAGCAGGCGGGGATCGCTGCCAATCTCGGGGTTGAGATACTTGCTCACGCCCCAACTCGAGTTGAACAGGTTCATCAGGTTCTTGATGTCGAAACTCAACTGCAGGGTGTGCTTGGCACCGCAAACGTTCAGCGAGAAGTCGTGCTTGTAACTCAAGTCAACACGGTGAACCCAGGGGCTGTACAGGCTGTAAGGCTCGGCATACTCGCCCTGGTGGTTCTTCAGGCTCTTGTTGTTGTGAACATAGTCCATGAAGCGCTGCTTGCTGTCGTTGTTGATGAAGCGGAACTCACCGTTCTCTACCTGAGCGTCGGTGGGGATGTACATGGCGTCGTAGTTGTAACCGTCGCCGTTCATGTCGTTGTTCATCATGTAGGAGTACTTGTAACCGCCGCGCCAGGTCTCATAGATCAGGCCATAGTGGTTACCGCTCTTGTCGTGACCAGTTGCCGAGAAGACAAAACGGTCAGGAGTAACATACTGCGAGTTGTGCAACTTGATGTTGTTGGGGCCCTCAACGGTGGGAACATAGGTGAAGGCACTCTCGGCAGCACTACCGGGCATACCGGTCACTTCCTTGTTCACGGTGTGGGTATAGGCAGCCATCAGGCTCAACCAGTCGGTGGGACGGGCATTCAAGGTCACGTTGGCAATCCAACCATAACCACGGCTGGTGTTCTCCAGGACGAAGGCCTTGGTACCGCGACGGAAACCGGCGGGGAAGATGGGACGGTTGTCGGCACCGTTGAAGCGGGCATAACCACCCACGCTGGGCATGCTCCAGTCACTGATGCTGGCAGCATTGATATTCTTGGTGAAGATACCCTCAACAGTTACACTGAAGGGGAACGATACGGGGATGTTGTAATCAACAGCCAGCGAGGTCTTCCACACCATCGGCATCTTGAACTTGGGATCAATGCCGTTGACGGCAGAGGGGACAGTACCCATGTCGCTGGTCACATTCTCGGGATAACCCATGCTGATGAGTTTGTCGCGCAGGGCGTTGATCGAGGCATTGCCGTTAGCGTCGGTTACCAGACCGCCGGCAAACTGGCTCATGTCGATGTAGCGGTTACCCTTGGCATCGGTGGTGTAAGCACCACTGTAGTTCTCATAGCCACGGGTGGAAACATAATTACCATCCTTGTCGAGGCCACCGATCTTGGTGTTGCCATTGAGTTGTGCCTGATACTGTACCAGACCGCCGTTGGTGGGCATGTTGGTGAAGAATACCAGGGGCAGACGGCCCGAGAACATACCCGTACCACCACGCAACTTGAGGCTGTTGTTGCCCATCACGTCCCAACTGAAACCAACGCGCGGTTGGATGATCAGATTGGCATTGGGCCACTTGCCGGTGTCGATGTGGCGAACCTTGCCGTCATTGTCATAGTAGTCAAGTGCCAGGATGGCGTTGTTGGTGATCAGGTCACCGTTGTTGAAGAACAGACCGTCGAGACGCAGACCGTAGGTCAACTTGAAGTTGCGGGTCACGTTCCACTCGTCCTGAGCATACAGGCCAGCCTTGTTGAACTGCACGCGGGCAGCAGGCTTGGTCTCGCTTCCGTAACCGTAGGTCAAGCAAACGACCTCGGGGGTAGCGCCGTTGAGGAAGTCGTCAACGCTGTTGTAGCGGTAGTAACCGGTACCATTGCGCATATACTGGTTGTCGGCCATCTGGTGCTCAAAGGAGAGACCACCCATGATCTTGTGGTTACCATAGTACCAGGTGACATCGTCACGCAGGTTCCAGATGGTGTTGTGAACGGCATTGTTCCAGGTGAACAACTCATAACCGAGGGCCATGTAGTTGTCACGGTTGCCATACTCGTCGGTCATCGTGATGTCGATGAAGGGGAACTCGCTCGAGTTGGTGGCGCGCACGTCATCCAACTTGGAGTAGGTTGCCAGGAACTCGTTGGACAGGTTGTCAGCCAGACGGCTGTTCAAGTTAGCGGCAAACGAGTGTACCAGGTTGTCCATGCCATACATTGAGTTGGCAAATGAGAAGGAGTAAGCCGATACGCGATAGTTGGGCATGCGGGTGCCACCGTCCATCGAGGTACCGTTGGGGTTGCTCCAGTAGCGGTTCTTGGTGTAGTTGTAGCGCAGCGACAAGTGGTGGTCGTTGGTGATGTTCCAGTCCAAGCGGGCCAGCAACTTGTAGTTGTTCTCGTCGGCGGGGAAGTTGGTGTAGGAACCCGTGTCATAACCATACTTGCCCTTTACAAAGGTGCTCACGCGCTCCAGGTCGCGCAGGGTCGTGCGAGAGATGTGGCTCTCCTCGTCGCCCACGCCGTCCGAACTGGCGCGATAGCGGTTCACGATGGTCGGTTGCTTGGTCATCTCACCGTTGACAAAGAAGAAGATCTTGTTCTTCCAGATGGGGCCACCCAGGGTGAAACCGTAGGTAGTCACCTGGTCCTTGTCGCGGGCACCAGCAATCTGGAAACGGTCAACAGCGTCACCACGCAGGTTCTCATTGCGGTGATAGATGTAGGCGCTGCCGCGGAAGGTGTTGGTACCACTCTTGGTGATAGCGTTCACACCACCGCCGATGAAGTTGGTCTGACGCACGTCATAGGGCGAAACAACCACCTGCATCTCCTCGATAGCCTCAATCGAGATGGGGTTACCGCCACCAGGCAGACCGTCGCTAAGACCGAAGTTGTTGTTGAAGTTTGCACCATCGACCGTGAAGTTGGCCAGACGACCGTCGGTACCAGCAAAGCTCATGCCATTGCCACCGAAGGGCGACAGACGGGTAACGTCGGTCAGGCTGCGGGTAACAGAGGGCAAATTGGTAATCTGAGTGCTGTTGATGTTGGTGGCAGCACCGGTCTTCTCGGCACGGAACTTGGTTGCTTCAGAGGTAACCACGACCTCGCCAAGGGTGTTGGCGTTAACACTCATGTCCACATTCAGGTCATAAGTCTCGGCCAGTTGCAGGGTGACATCCTCAACCTGGTGAGTCTGATAACCGATGTAACTCACGGTCACGGTGTAGGGGCCACCGGGACGCATACCCTTGATAGAGTAGCGGCCGTCCATGTTGGTAACGGCGTTGTACTGGGTGCCCGAGGGCGTGTGCAAGGCGGTAATCGTTGCGCCGATCAACGCCTCATGATTTTCATCGGTCACAACACCGGACAGCGCCGAGGTCGTCACCTGAGCACTCGAGGCCAATGCCACAAAGAACATTGCCACTAATGCCAAAAGCTTAACTGTTTTCAACATACAAATAATTTGTTTTAGTGAATAAATTAGTAATTAAATATTATAATTTTTGTTTATTTGATTATCATTTTTAAAAGAATTCGCGCCACACTAGGGGTATTTCTCCCTTCTAGTGTGGCGCGTGTATCGCTAGGCTCCCTATCTTGCAGCGGGTTATGGAATTGGCTCGAAGCCTCACCGCAACAAGTTATCTTAAAAGATATGCCCAATGAATGTTTCAACTTAGCCTGGTCTTTTAACTCGGGCACAAAAGTACACATTTTTTCTTAAATGACAATATTTTTTTACAACAAATCATCATCATTGTGATGAAAAAAAACGGTTGAAAAAAACAAGCATTTAAGTGGAATCATCTATCATTCAGCCTTGATGAGCAATTTGTCGATTAGACTTGTCACATCGGTGACATTCACCTCGCCATCATCGTTCTGGTCGCTGGCGGGATGGGTCTTCACCTCGGGGTCATCACTCAACAGGCCGTCGATCAAGCGGGTCACGTCACTGATGCTCCACACGGTCGCAGTGCACCTGAAGGTATTCTCGCCGGTATAGGACAGCACGTTGTCGCAGTAAGTGTCTGAAGACCACACGCCATCACCGGTGCCAAAGGTAGTATTGCCCCACGTCATGGATTCACCCGTGACCTTACCCTTCACGCCACGCAGGTAATGCTGGTAGGTCACCACATTCAACATCACCTCGCCATTGGGTGTCGTGGAGCGGTAAGGGGTATAGTTGTACCAGCACCCGCCGTCATCGTTATAGCCGCACTCTTGCCATGCCCAATCAAAGAATCCGTTATCCAGCACGATGCGGTTGCAGCCGCCCATGCCATAGAGGTTCCACACCGTGACGGTATCGTCACGCTGCTCGATGTAAACCGGAGCGAAGCGCTGCCTCAAGGGGATGACGTCAGGGTCAATTGCGGGATCGATCACAATGGGATCTACCATGGCCATCGGCTCGGCAGTCCCGGGATCGGGCACAGGTGGCGTGCTATAGCGGTGCATGCCGTTGGGCTTGGCCATCACCATGTTGCGGTAGAGTTGAATGGTCCGGGTCGTGTCGGCCGAGACAACCTTTCCCGTGAACGCGTTGACAACGGTGACGATGCGATTGCTGGTCACGACAAAGTCATCAAACGACATTGAACCGTCGTCGAGCGCTATGCCCTCGATGTCATAGGGTCCACCTTGCCTGTCCTGGAGGTACATGGCCCCATCAATGCAATAGTCTGTCTTAGTGATAGTCTTGAGAATGCCCGACGTGGTCTCGTTAATGACTTGTGACGTGTTGAAGTACATCAGCGCCCGCGGGTAGTTGCGGCCAACGGCAATGTTCATCAAGCCATTGCGCCAATTCAGCACCATTTCCTCTTCCCTATCCTCGCAATGGGTCAGATAACCGCATTGCGTGGGCTTGGCGGGCGTGATCTCATATTCATCCTCACCAACGACTGCGACGTCATAGACATCGGCCTTGCATATCAGGGGATACTCGATGGCGGTCGAAGTGGCATACACCTTGATGACAATGTAATTGGAATAATGACTCCAGATTTCGATCGTGGCCGTGTCGCAACCCACATTACGGGGGTAATAGGACACGGTCACCGTCGTGGTGTCGCCCGTCTGGTTATAGGGGATGTTGTTCATGTCGATATCAAACTCAACCCTGTCGCGGGCATTCAGTTCCAGCCAGATGCCCTCCTCGAGGTTATCGCCGGTGACAGTGAACGTGGCCGTGGCCATGCCATTGTAGGGGCATGTCATGTTCAGCACTGTCTCGCTCGCCTCGATGTAGGGTGTGCCAGTGGCGGTACCCAGCAGCAGCACCGTGCCTTTCACTTCACTGGACTCAATCCAGATGCGGGCTTCATACTCCCCGACGGCCTGGGGCACATAGCGCACTTTCACTTCCACGCCGGCCATGGCCTCCTCGGCCGTGATGGTGGTTCTCTCCATCAGGAAGGTGAGGTTATCACCAAACATCGTCAGCGTCAAGTCCTCGGTCAAATCGGTCCCGCTCACCGTGAAGGTGCGATAGAACGATCGGCCGGCCTCACATTCAAAGACCAGCCTCTCGGGGTGAACCGTTAGCGTTGGTGCCGCCCACGCAGGGACAGCAGCGACCCACATGAGGGTCCAAAACAATAGGAACGTTAACTTTTTCATCTCCTTATCAAATTTAATAATAGTTAGAAATATACTCTTGGAGTACAGGGATTAATCGATATCTTTTCCAGCAATATTTTTCACAAAAATACTCATTTCCAGCCACATGACAAAAACGCAGCCCTCAATCAGCCCATTATTTAACTTTTTTTGGGGGTTCTAGTATTGCGACGTGACTATTCAGCGTATCATCTCAGACTCAACCTCACGCAAAGTCGCAAAGACGCTAAGGTGCTGTTTTTAAGATATTTATAAGAACTTTCCACTCCTGTCATAATTGCATGAATGCTGACTTATAATTGTTGTAATAGTCATTGAAATGATTAGTCAAGTGAGTGATTATTATATACTTAGCGTCTTCGCGACTTAGCGTGAATTGGGAGCAGCAGGAGCGGTTTATTTCTTCACGCGGTCGGGGTGTTGCGCGATGAACGATTTCCAGGACTTGCTGCCGCGGGTCTGGATGGGTTTCTGCCGCTCATAGAAGTGGCACAAGGCCGCGGCCAGAGCGTCGGTGGCATCGAGCAAATGGGGCATCTGGGCCTCGTCGATGCCCAGTGTGCGCTGCAACATCATGGCCACCTGCTCCTTGCTGGCGGCGCCGTTGCCGGTGATGGCCATCTTGATCTTGCGAGGCTCATACTCGGTGATGGGAATCTCGCGGTTGAGGGCAGCGACCATCGCCACGCCCTGGGCACGGCCCAACTTGAGCATCGACTGCACGTTCTTGCCATAGAAAGGCGCCTCGATGGCCATCTCGTCGGGCAGATACTCGGCAATGACGCCGCTCACGCGTTCATAGATGTGGCGCAGCCTCATGTAGTGGTCTTCCATGCGGTTGAGTTGCAGCACTCCCATGACGATGAGTTCCGGTTTCTTGCCGTTCACGCCCAGCAGGGCATAGCCCATGACATTGGTGCCCGGGTCGATGCCGATGATGATATTCTCGTACTGTCTCTCCATCACTGCCGCAAAGTTACCACAATTTCGCCACCCCGACAAGAAAAATAAGGTGACATCACCATTCTGCACCGCCACTATAGCGACAGGTGCCTGCGGTTCGGTCCGCAGGCACCCGTCTTATCAGTCAATTAACCGCAAGAACGGTCAGCACAATCACCACCGGCCTGACAGCACATAATCGACCAGAGCGGTCACGTCGCTAATGGTGATCTCACCGTCGGCGTCGCAATCGGCATTCTTCTGGTTGATGACCGTCGGCGATGACAAGACGTAGTCGATCAAGGCTGTCACGTCGCTGATGTTGATATCGCCATCATCATTCACATCACCGCGCATGACCGGAGCGGGCTCGGTCCATTTCTCCACGACCAGGATGCCCTGGGTGAGATAGAGCGTGAGGTTGTACTTGCCCGTTGCGATCTTGAAGGCATTCTCGCCGTCGATGACCGTGAGATTGGTGCCCAGACGCGCGTCGTTGATGAGATAATCGCTGCTGGTGGCGCCCATGCGCTTTCCCGAGATTTCGCTCCAGGCCGAAGCCGACGAAGCGAGTGCACGGGTGAAACTAAAGTAACTGTAGCCGCCGTAGGGGTCAACAAAGTTGATGGTGGCGGTATATTTCTCGCCATTGGTCGTGGTCATCTCAATGCCGTTGTTGGGAGCCCATCCTGTGGAGTTGATATTACCCAGCACATAGACCTTCTCATAACTTGCGGCACCCGCGCCGGCATACTTCTCGGTCACATCCTGATAGGTGTCGGCAGCGTTGTAATTCCAAGCCTGGAGTTCGGCGGGATAGATGAAGTAACTGTCGCGGGTCACATTGATGGTCGAGGTCTGGTTCTCGAAGCCATAATCGCCGTCATTGAAGATGACCGAGACCTGGTCGGCATCAACGTGCAGGCGATACCACTCCACGTCGTTGATCGTGACCTTGTCCAGGCTGCTGATGGCCTTGCCGGGCCAACTGTTGCCCGTCACACTGCCCTCGCTGGTCCATGCCCACACGCTGGCGCCACTCATCGTCGAGCGTACATACACGTTCACGCCCGTGGTGGCCTCACTGGTGATGGTATAGACATAGGTCTCGACATTGTCCACCTGGTCCCCGTTGAGCACAGCCACCTTGAGGGTGGTGTTCTCGGTGAAGGTGAAGGACTTTGTGGCGGTCAATGTGGGGCTCGAGATCGTGGGCACGCTGCCGTCGGTGGTATAGACGAGCGTGGTGCCACCCTTGCTGGGAGCGACAGTGAGCGTGACGTTGCCCACATAGTTTCCGGCCGGCTTGCTCACCACGGGATAACCCAGGATGCTGCCGTCCTTAGCCACATGCTGCCAGTCGATGCCATTGCTGATGTACAGGTTATAGCCGTCACCGCCCTGCACCAGGGTGTAGCCCGTAGGAGCACCGTTATTGACGGCGCCGCCCAACTGCAGGTACAGGTTGCCGCGTGTGCCCTGGGTCTCCAGGATGTAACCGCCGTTGCTCTCCTGCTGGGTGAGAATGGCGCTCTGGTTGTGGACGCCTGCGGCACGGCGGGCCTTGATGCAGTTGTTGATCTCGCTAGCATACACGATGTAATGCTTGTAGAAGATGCACGGCGTGCCGGGCATGGCCAGGATAAAGGCGTTGGCAGGCATGACGTTGTTCTTCAAGCAACTGTAGTTGTCGTTCTGGCCCGTGTCGTGGTTATCGACAAAGGTCACCGAGTAGCGCTGGTAATTGACGTCGGCAGCAAGGCCCTTGTCGTTGAGGGCGCTCCAGTCACCGCCGCCAAAGGCGCTGTTCATCGGATACTTCAGCGAGAAGTCAAACACGGCACTCTGGATGCGGTCGTCCTGCTTGGTGCTCTCCAGCCACCAGCGCAGGGTCTCGGCATTGCCGTCCCAGTACTCGCCCACCGAGAAAGTGGGCTCGCTGGCCTGGTTGTACAAGCCCACGTAGTAACCCGCAAAGCCCTTGCACATGTCGTAACGGAAACCGTCATACCCCAGTTCCTTCATCAGGTACTGCTGATAGGTCTTGACGTTCTTCTGCACATTGGCGCTGGTATGGTCCAGGTCACGGCTGCCGTCAAAGTCCTCGCCCTCGTCGGCAGCACCAGTGGCGGCATAGCCCGAGGCCACACACTCGTCGGTGCGGCAGATGTCGGACAGCGACCACTTCACGCTATAGGTGTCACCGGTCACCGGGCCGGTGACCGTCTCGTCGGCGAAATCGACCCAGCCGGTCTTGCCGCTCTTGTGGTTGATTACCATATCCATCATCACGCTCGTATTATGCTTGTGGAAGGTCTCAATCATCTCGCGCAACTGGGCCTCGGTGCCGAAGCATGAATTGTGCTTCAACCAATAGACCGGCGTGTATCCCATCGTCTGGGCCATGCCGCTGGCATCGATGCTGCCCGAGTTGGGTACCCACACCACGTCAAAATACTGCCCCAGTTCCTGAGCCTGATCGGTAAATCCTGCCCAGTTTGTGGCCTTGTAACTGTCCCAGTAGAAGCCCTGCAGCATCACACCGCCATACATGGCGGGCCAGCCCTTGCCGGCAGCGGGGCCGCCACCGCTATCGCGCGTGATGACACAGGTGAGGCCACTCAGGTCAACAGTCAGCGTGTAGGTGCCGGCCGGGATGCGGAAGGCCACATCGATGTTCACGCCCATCTGGTTGAGCGTGATGGGATGGCCCAACATCGACTGTGTCACCCAGAAGTTGGTACCCTCGTCGGCGAGCGGCGAGATGCGGTAAGGCTGGATGGATGCCCAATCGGTGCTGCTGGAGCCCAACTTGGTCGTGAACGAGAAGTAACTCACGTTGGCGTCCTCCTCGCTGTTCTCGCCATTGAAGGTCACCGTAGCAGTGTAAAGGTTGCCGTCGTTTGAAGTCATGGGAACACCCACGCTGGGATTCCAACCATTACCGTTCACCTCGCCCAGGATGTACAGGCCATCGCCAACAGGGGTAACAGGTCCGGTAGAACCAGCGGTCACCTTGAATCGCAGGTTGTTCTCGTCAAATGTGAACACATACTCACCGCCGTTGCCAGTCAGCAGATAGGCACCCTCGCTACTGCGCTGGGTAGTCTTCCAGGTGTCGGTGGGCACCACCTCGCCATCGGCGGTGGGGCCATAGCGGTAGTTATTATTAAATGTGACCCAATCATCGGATGACGATGCCAGATGATCGGCAAACACAAAGTACACATTACCGCTCACGGCGGCAGTGTAACTATAGGTGCCATCGCCATTGCTGGTCATGGCAACGCCGGCGGCAGGATTCCACCCGCCAAACGGGGCGTCGCCCACGATATACATCGCGGCACCGGCCCGCAGTGCCATCATCGACACCGCAAGCACAACCATTAGTGTAAAAGTTTTTTTCATCTTGTCTTTATTTAGGGTTATATACTGTGAATTGTTAGAAACTTTGGTTATTCCGATGGTCCGGCGGTCAGCAGTACCGCGCAATGCATTGTTGTCCACAAAAATAATGATTATTATCGGTTTACACTTGCTCATTTCAACCAATGCACCTCAAAAATCCATGCAAACGATTGCACTTTCATTCCCGTGCCTTATCATCGCTCCATCAAGCCGTCATCAAGCCAGATATCCCCAATGATTGAAAATACACACGGCTGACGACAGACAAGTGAAAACTTTGTAGTACCTTTGCAGCCGGATTACAGAATGACACGACATGAAGAAGTTGGTGATATTTGACCTGGACGGCACGCTACTCAACACCATCGAGGACTTGGGACAAGCGGCCAACTATGCGCTGGAGCGCAATGGCTATGCCACCCACAGCATGGCCAGTTACCCCTACTTTGTGGGCAACGGCGTGCGGCGCCTGATGACCCGCGTGCTGCCCGAGGACGCCCGCGACGACGAGACTGTGGACCGAGTGCTGGGCGACTTCATCGAGTACTATGACGAGCACTGCACCGACTACACCAAGCCCTATAACGGCATGCCCGAACTGTTGCAGGACCTGCGCGACATGGGCGTGGCGGTTGCCGTGGCCAGCAACAAGTACCAGAAGGCCGTTTCCAAGATCATCCCCCACTTCTTCCCCGACATCAACTTTGTCGCCATCGAGGGTCACCGCGAGGGCGTCAACGTCAAGCCCGACCCCAGCGTGGTCTTCTCGATACTGGCCGGGGCACGCATGGCCAAGGCCGACTGCCTCTACGTGGGCGACAGCGGCGTGGACATGGAGACTGCCCGCAGGGCGTGTATCGACTCGGTGGGCGTGACATGGGGATTCCGCAGCAAGAAGGAACTGGTAGAGTATCATGCCGACGTCATCGTCAACAACCCCATTGACATCCTTGACATCGTCGAGAACGGCATCCGCATCTCTTGAAAAAATGAAAACTGAAAAACAACTCATTGAAAACTAAACCAACAACATGAACTGGCTAACTGAATTATTTATCGGTAACAGTGTGGCACACACCTTGCTCATCTATGCCATCGTGATTGCCATTGGCGTCATCCTGGGCAAGGTCAAGATATTTGGCATCTCGCTGGGAGCGACATTTGTGCTCTTTTGCGGCATCCTTGTGGGCCACCTGGGTGTGACAGTCGATGGGGCAACCCTCAAGTTCATCCAGGAGTTCGGCCTCATCCTGTTCATCTTCTCCATCGGCTTGCAGGTGGGTCCCAGTTTTTTCTCCTCGTTCAAGCAAGAAGGCATCCAACTCAACGGCCTGGCGATGCTCATCGTGGGCCTGAACGTGGCCGTGGCCTTTGCCATCTATTTCATCGCCGGCAACATCACCATCACCGACATGGTGGGCGTGATGAGCGGTGCCGTGACCAACACGCCCGGACTGGGTGCTGCCCAGCAGGCCCTGATCGAGACCGTGGGCGACCGCGCTGCCGACCTCAACGAGTCGATGTCGCTGGGCTATGCCGCGGCCTATCCGCTGGGCGTCATCGGCATCATCCTCTCGATGATCATTGTCAAAGTGCTCTTCAAGATCAATGTTGAAAAGGAAATCGACGACATCGAGCGCGAGAAGGAGGACAGCCAACTCAAGCCCCATGTGGTCACCTATCAGGTGACCAACCGTCTCATCTATGACGTCACGCTGACACACCTCCACTCCATCATCAACCACAACTTCACCATCTCACGCCTCAAGCGTGCTGACGGCACTGTCGAGATTCCGCAGGGCGAGACCGTCATCCGCAAGGACGACGTGCTGCGCATCGTCATGAGCGCCCACGACCAGGACGTCTTCGACGCCATCATCGGTCCGCATGTCGATTTTGACTGGCAACTCGAGACAGCCCCCAAGGGCATCGTCAGCAAGCGCATCGTCATCACCCGCAACGACATCAACGGGCGCAAGATCGGCTCCATCCGCCTGCACGAGGGCTACAAGGTCAACGTCACCCGCATCTACCGCGCCGGTGTCGAACTGCTCGCCAGCCCCAACCTGTCGCTGCAAGTGGGTGACCGCCTGACGGTCGTCGGCCGCGAGGAGGACGTGGACCGCCTGGGCAAGCGCATGGGCGACTCCTACAAGCGGCTGGAACACCCCAACCTGTTCACCATGTTCATCGGCATCTTCCTGGGCATACTGGTGGGTTCCATCCCCATCATGCTGCCGGGCATGTCGGTACCCATGAAACTGGGTCTCGCCGGCGGACCGCTCGTGGTTGCCATCCTCATCGGGCGATATGGCTACAAGGCCAGGCTGGTCACCTATACCAGCACAGCCGCCAGCCTGATGTTGAGGGAACTGGGCCTGTGCCTGTTCCTGGCATCGGTCGGTCTTGCGGCAGGCGGCAAGTTTGTCTCAACCATCCTGAGCGCCAACGGCGCGTTGTGGGTGCTCTATGGTTTCCTCATCACCATCATCCCGTTGCTCATCGCCGTGGTGGTGGCACGCGGCAAGTTCCACTTGAACTACTGCACCATCATGGGCGTTGTGGCAGGCGCGACGACCGATCCTCCTGCCCTGGGCTATGCCAACACCACCGCCGGCAACGATGCTCCCGCAGTGGCCTATGCCACGGTCTATCCGCTGACGATGTTCATGCGCGTGCTCATAGCCGAGTTAATCATCATCTTTGCCGCCGCTTGATCAAGCGCCCTAGAGTGCTAGGGACAAAAAAACGACTGTCACGAGCGATAAAGAAATATAGCAGTTGGCCCATGAAGATTCTTCAATGCCAATTTCACTAATTATTATTAAAAATCGCGTTATTCAGTTTAAATTCGTGAGATTCGCATTTGTCCCGCAGGGTTTGGGGCCATCATTTATATCATTGCATATAAAATTCAAGAAATTACTCGGTTTTCTCAAGACACACATGACCAGCACCCCACATGGCCACATCAGGCCGAATGATAGAGAAACTAGAAGGGGTAACCCACCGAGAAGTGGAACTCGCTGTCGCGCTTGAAACGGGGATGGAACAGGGGCCAATGCTCCTGACCGCTAGCGGGATTGTGGGCTTTCATGCCCATATCGACACGCACGAGGAAGTACTTGAAATCCAGACGGATTCCGGCACCATAGGACGCGGCAATCTGCTCATAGAACTTATTGAACTTGAACACACCGCCCTGCTGGTCATCATACTCCTTGATGGTCCAGATGTTACCCGCATCGATAAACAGGCCCAACTCAACGACCCAGAACAACTTGGCCCTGTACTCCAGGTTGAGGTCAAAGCGGATGTCACCGCACTGGGAAAAGAAATTGGAAACCGAGTCGATGCTGTTGTAACTGCCAGGTCCCAGGGTGCGCACGCCCCAACCACGCACGCTGTTGGCGCCACCGCTGTAGAAGCGTTTCTCGAAGGGCAGCACGTCGCTGTTGCCATAGGGTAACGCAATACCCGCCCCCACGTGGAAGGCGATGCTCTGGCGACGGTCAAAGTAATGGGTCAAGGCGAAATCGGCATCGGCCTTGACATACTGTGAATAGCGGATACCCAGGGCCCTGTAGGTGCCATCGTCGTCGGCTTTCTGCCTCGTGAGGTGAGACAGGCCGTAGAGCAGGTTACCGGCCGTTTCGGCATTGGCGCGAATGGTGAACACGTTGCGCTGGAACATACCCATCTGGCGCACGCTCATCTCGGCCTTGTTGGTACGGTAAAAGTTATAGCCCATCCTCATGATCAAGTGGTCCCTGTAACTCTCGAGCAGCAGCGGGTTGGTGATGCGGTCCAGGAACTGCTGGCTCATCTTGGGCACACTGATCACGCTCAAGTCAACCAGGGTCAACGTGTGGGCCAATCGGCGGCTGCGCTCGGTCCACTGGTAACGCCAACCACCGCCGGCGATAACGCGGTTATACTCGGGACGTGCCTGATAGTCAAAGTTGAGCGTGAAAATGGTAGAGGCCTGGATCTTGCGCTTGAACGAGCGGCTCAAGAAGGGGGCCATAAACTTGGGGAACGTGAGGTCCAACTCGGTGGAGTATTCGCTATAGTTGTTGTTGATCAGGCCACTCAGGTTGCCCGAGAGGCTCTCATAGGACACCTTGCCCTTGGCGCTGAAGACCTCAGAACCCTTGAACAGGTTGCGGTGCCTGTAGTCCAGCCCGACGCCGAAGCCCAAGTCGCCCTCGCTGTTGGTACCCTCGAGCGAAGCCGATACGGTCTGGGACTTGTCCGGTTGCAGGAAGACATACGCATCCACCATCAGCAAGCCATCAACCTCGCCCACGGGCCTGACGTCAATGTTGATCTGCTTGATAATGTTCAAGCGTCCCAGCGCGCGATAGGTGCGGGTGATGGCCTCGGCATTGTAGCGACTGCCAGGCTCGATGTAGTTGCACTCATCAATCACACTGGGCCTCAGGTATCGTTCCTCGTCCTCGATGACCTTTACGCCACCATTGATGACCACCGTATCAATGCCCCACAGGTTGTCGCGCATCGTCATGGGGTCATAGTTGGTCACATAGACCACGTCGCGGATGTAGAACGGCTCGTGCTCGGTGTAGAAGGGCAAGCGGTCATTGTGGTAGGGGTTGCGGGTGTTGAGGGTGAGGTCAACGGCCTTGGAACCAGCGGCAGTGTCGGCCATGAAGGTGATATATTCCTTGTTGAAGGCGTAGTAGCCCTCGTTGCGCAGGTGCTCGGTGATGTCCTGCCGCCACTCGTCCAGGCGGGTATAGTCCAGCAGGTTGCCCGCACGAACGCTGAAGTGCGACGAGTCGGCCATGATGATACGGTTCAGTTCCTCGTCGGGGATGTCATAGGTGATAGAGCGTATATAATAAGGTTCGCCCAGGGTGACATCATAGTTGACGCGCACCTTGCGCTTGACGGTGTCGGCATCCACACGATAGGTCACGGCGTTGTTGATGAAGCCCTTGTTGCTCAGGGCCGTGTGCAACTGCTCGGCACTGGCCATCGTCAATGTGCTGTCATAGATGACCGGCGGGGTGCCCACGCGCTGCAGCCAGCGATTGATCCACTTGGTGCTGTCGCGCCCCGACAGGTTGTAAAACGCCAGTTGCAGTTTGAGGCCTCCCAGCACGCGGTGGTTGGCATTCTGGCGCAGGTAGTTGGACAGTTGAGAGGACTTGACCTCGGGATGCGGGTCGGCGATGTTGATCTTGACATTATCGAGCAGCATTTTGCCCTGGGGCACATGCTTGGTCGATGAGCAGGATGACGCCAGCAACGTCATGATCATCAATATCATGACGATGCCTGCCCATGCCCTGTCAACCCGACGGTTCATCATTCTCTATCAGTCTTCCTTTTTATCAGTCAAATCAGCACTCGGGTGTCAATCGCTCTCCACAAAGTTGCGCTGAGCCTTCTCGATAGCCATCTGGAAGCCCGGTTCATTGCGCAGCGTCGAGAAGTTGACCGGCGACAAGTCGTCGGCCATCAGCCTGTAGATGCTGCCGTAGCCGCTGTCCAGTGCCTGCTGCACATACTCCAGCGCCTTGAAGTTATCGCCACGCTGTGCCATGAACAGTGCGGCATAGATCAAGTTCTCGCCACCGGGCTGCTTGGCCTTTGTCACCTTGTACAACCAGTTGAGCGCGTCGTTGTCTCGTCCCAGTTGGTTCAGGCCGAAGCCCTTGAGGTCGGCAGCATCGTCGTCCAGGATAGCCATCGTGGAATAGTCCTTGTAGGCCAGCGTCTCATGCCCTAGCCTACTGAGCAGCATGGCGCGTGACAAGAGGGCCTCGCCGTTGCCGGGCTCATTGGCGACAGCGGCGTTGAGGTAGCCCAGCGCTTCCTTGTCCTTTCCCTGCTTGACAAGGATGGCGGCCTTGGTCAGCAGCATGGGCACATACTGGGGTGCGATATCGGAGCACGCCATGAGCGTCTGCATGGCGGCATCACAGTTACCGCCCTGGCCGGCATGGTACTGGGCCAGCGCTTTCACCAGATAGTACTCGGGTTGGGAGGCATCCATCGACAGCGCCTGTTCCACACTGGCCAGCGCCTGATCGTAGCGGCCAAGTTCCAGACAGCACTTGCCGATGTTGTAATACACCAGATCACTGTTGTACAGGCGGTTGTTCTTGACGAAATTGAGATCCCTCAATGCCTGGCCGTAACGGTTGTGATCCATGGCGATATTGGCTCGCAGGTAGCGGTACAGGCCAGGATCGTTGGTCTTGTTGGCCAGGTCGGACATGGCCTTCATCACGGTGTCATAGTGGCTGTCGCTCAAGTCAAACAGCCGTTGAACCGATTGCCCGCCGTTGCCCACCATCATGCCCTGCAGCAAGTCGGCGACTGCTGCCTCGATATTGCCCTGACGGGCATAGATGTCGGCGCGGTTGACCAGCACCTGGGGCTCGGCATGGAACAGAGCGACGGCCTTGTTGACGTGCTCGAGGGCCGCTTCGGGATTGTTGCGCCCCTGCTCCACCTGTGCCAGGCCATACATCGCGTCATAGTTCATCGACTCAGCCCTGAGGATGGTCTTGAAGCACTTCTCGGCCTCGGTCATGTTACCAGCCATGAGATAGGTCTTGCCCAGCAGATCGACACAAGGCAGCGACTTGGGCTCGAGTTCAAGGGCCAGACGCAAGTCGGCGATAGCACTGGAGAAGTCACCGCGGGCGATACTGATGCGTGAGCGCAGGATGTGCTCGTCAAAGCGCAGTTCCTTGTCGCTCTTGGGGGTGAGCAGCATGGCTTGATTGACGTCGGTCAGGGCGGCAAGGTAGTCGCCGTTGTCAAACTGCTGATGGGCACGCGCAAACAGTGTGTTATAGTCATTGGGGTTCTCGGCGAGATGGTCGTCATAGACTTTCATCACCGCATTGGTAATCTTGTCCCTGAGGACCGCGTCGCTGCTCTGGGCGACGGCAGTGAAGCCGCCAGCGGCAATCAGCAACGAGGCTATCAGCATTCTGGTCTTGTTCATAATATTCTTGATGAAGCGATGGTTTAACGGTTAATCGTGAGTACTCAATCCTTGTTGTCGATGCGGTAGATGACCTCGCGCAACTGGGTCAGCCTGGTGAGCAGGCCCTCCAGCAAGTCGAGGCGCAGCATGTTGGCACCGTCACTCTTGGCCACCGAGGGGTCCTGATGGGTCTCCAGGAAGAGGCCATCGGCACCCGTGGCGATGGCGGCGCGGGCCATGGTCTCGATGAGTTCGGGACGGCCGCCGGTGACGCCGCCGCCCTGATTGGGCTGCTGCAGCGAGTGGGTGATATCGACAATGACCGGGGCAAACGCCTGCATGACCGGAACGCCACGGAAGTCCACCACCAGGTCCTGGTAGCCGAAGGTCGTGCCGCGCTCGGTGATGGTCACCTCGTCGTTACCGGCGTCACGCACCTTCTGGACGGCAAACCGCATCGACTCGGGAGCGAGGAACTGCCCCTTCTTGATGTTAATCATGCGGCCGGTGTGGGCGGCAGCCACCAGCAACTCGGTCTGTCGGCACAGGAAGGCGGGAATCTGCAGCACATCAACATACTCGGCGGCGATGTCGGCCTCGACAGGCTCGTGAATGTCGGTAACGACGGGAATGTGGAAGGTCTCGCCCACCTTGCGCAGGATGCGCAGTGCCTTCTCGTCACCGATGCCGGTAAAGGAGTCGATGCGCGAGCGGTTAGCCTTGCGGTAACTGCCCTTGAACACATAGGGGATACCCAACTTTTGGGTAATATTCATGGCCTTCTCGGCAATATCCATCGCCATCTCTTCGCCCTCGATCACGCAGGGACCGGCGAGCAGGAAGAAGTTGTGTTGTGGCGATGACAGTAATTCGTTCAGCATAAGTATTTTTCGTCTATTCTACTAGTGTTATTTTCAATTTCACAGGTTGGCCGCCATGTCCAGGGCATGGATGGCAGCGACGGCCATCAGGCCGGCAGTCTCGGTGCGCAGGCGGCTTTCTCCGAGCGTCACGGGCACATATCCCGCCTCGCGCGAGGCCTGCACCTCCTCGGGGCTGAAGTCGCCCTCGGGACCGATGAGCACCAGCACGTCGCTGCCAGGCCGATAGGCACTCGGGAGCGTCTGCCGCTGCTCGCGCGGCAACATGGCATCACAGTAGGCGATGCAGCGCGTGCCGCCGATGGATTCGGCTAGCACCTGCTCGACTGTCGTCAACTCGTCCAGTTGCGGCAGGGTGGCCTTGAGTGACTGTTTCATGGCCGAGACCATGATTTTCCTTAACCGCTCGGTCTTGAGCACCGTGCGCTCGCTGTTGTGGCAGCGCAGCGGGATAATGCGGTCCACGCCCATCTCGACACACTTCTCCACGAGCCACTCGATGCGGTCCATGTTCTTGGTCGGGGCGATGCCCAGCACGATGCGGTGTCCCCAGTGCGGGGGCTGATGAGTACTGTCCAGCACCTCGATGGCACACCGCTTGGGGTGCGCCATCGCGATGCGGCAGTGATATAGCATGCCGTTCCCGTCCACCACCTCGATGGTGTCGCCCTCGCCCATGCGCAGCACCTTGACACAGTGCTTGGAATCCTCCTCGCCCAGCGTCAACGTTGCTGCTATGTCGGGACAATAGAAACGGTGCATTTTCAATGATCAGTTGCGGTGGGCAAGGGTCACTTGCTTTCCCTCACGTGCTTGTACTTGAACAGGAACATGAACGACACGGCAACCACCAGGGCAAAGCCGGCAAAGATGTACCATGCGGTGCTCCAACCGGTCGGCGTGTTACCCACGAGGTAGCCGGCTTCATTCCAGTGACACAGGCTATTGACGATGGCACCGGCGGCCAGTGTGCCGATGGTGGCTCCCAGGCCATTGGTCATCAGCATGAACAGGCCCTGGGCCGAAGCCTTCACGTCGGGGGCGCATTCCTTATCGACAAAGATGCCGCCCGAAACGTTGAAGAAGTCAAATGCGACACCATATACCACACACGACAGCACAATCAGGATCACGCCGGGGAAGGCGGGATTGCCGGCACCGAAGAAGCCGAACCTGAGCACCCAGGCGAACATGGCGATCAACATCACCACCTTGATGCCGTAGCGCTTCAGGAAGAAGGGGATCAACAGGATGCACAGCGCCTCGGCAATCTGTGACAGCGACACGAGCATCGTGGCGTTGTTGGCGCCGAAGGTGTCGGCCATCGCGGGATCACTCTTGAAGTGGGTCAGGTAGGGGGTTGCAAAGCCGTTGGTCACCTGCAGGGACATACCCAGCATGGCCGAGAAGATGAAGAACATCGCCATCTTCTTGGTCTTGAACAACTTGAAGGCGCTCAAGCCCAGTTGCTCGGCCAGCGATTGAGACTCTTTCTTGAGCAGTTTGCACTCGGGCAAGGTCATGCAGTACAGGAACAGCACGACACTCAAGATGCCCGACACCATGAACTGCATGTAGGTGTACTGGAACTTGTGGGCATTCTCACCCAGGGTGAAGCCGAAACTGCCGCCATCAAGCACTGCACAGTTGACAAACCACATCGTGCAGATGAAACCGATGGTGCCGAACACGCGGATGGGCGGGAAGTCCTTCTCGGTGTCCATGCCGTTGTCCTTCAGGATGGTGAACGCCACGGTGTTGGACAACGCCAGCGTGGGCATGTAGAAGGCAACACTCAAGGTATAGATTGCGATGAAGGCCGTCTTGTCGGGGGTGGGATTGGTCATGCCCATGTAGGCCAGCGCAATCATTGCCATGCCGGCAATCAGGTGGCAGATGCCCAGCAGGCGCTGGGGCTGGATGTACTTGTCGGCCACGATACCCATCAGCGTGGGCATGAAGATCGACACGATACCCTGGATGGCATAGAACCACGAAATCTCGGTTCCCATGCCCGCGGTTCCCAGGTAGTTGCCCATGCAGGTCAGGTAGGCGCCCCACACGGCAAACTCCAGGAAATTCATCACAATGAGTCTCAACTTTAGATTTTTCATACTGAATTCAGATATTTAAATTGAATTGTTTTTATTGCGCAAAATTAAGCAAAATTTGGCGGATTATTCGTCACTTTGACCTTGATTCATCTTGCTGGCGATGATTTTCTGCACCCGAGCGGCTTTTTCATACTCTTCCTTGTCAACATAGCGTTGCAGGCGCTGCTCCAGTTTCTCGACGGGCAAGTCCTCAAGGCGCACAGGGCGTTGCGGCCTGTAGGCTCCGTCACGACGCCACTCGTAACTGGTGAGTTTCATCACCTCGGGCGTGGTGTAGATGGGGGCACCGGTGCGCAGGGCTATGGCTATGGCATCGCTCGTGCGCGAATCCACATCGACACTCAGCGTGCCGTTGTTCAAGTGCAGCATCGATGCAAACACGCCGTCCTTGAAACTATAGATGGTGACACCCTCAAGTACGATGCCATACACGTGGAACATGCTCACAAACAGGTCGTGGGTCAACGGGCGCGATGGCACCACCTGTTCCAGCCGCACGGCGATGGACTGGGCCTCGGCGGCACCGACGACGATGGGGATGCGGCGGGCCTCGTCGGCTGTGCTGTCGGCATTCTCGAGCAACAGCGCGTAGGCGCCCGGCTGCACCTCACTGCGCGTGATGCCCAGCACCTTCATCTCTATCAAATTTTCTTTCTCCATTCTATTGGGTTTTTCTATTTTTTCTGAATATTCCGCATTTGCTCCGCTATCAGGAGCAGATGATGCCACTGCCGTAGCACAGGTGGCCCTGAGCGTCATACACGACGGCAAACTGTCCCGGGGCGATACCCTGCACGTCCTCCTCGCTCTCGATAACCCATTGATGGCCATCGATGTGGGTAAACTTGCCGCGCATGATGTGCGGCGTGTGGCGGTTTTTGAACATGATGTCCACCGGTCCCTCAACGCCCTCCCAGGGGTTGCCCGAGATGAAGTGCATCTCGTCGAGGCGCAGCGTGCGGCCATACTGCTTGGCAGTGCCGTAACCGTTGGAAACATAGATGACGTTCTCACCGACGTTCTTGCGCACGACATACCACGGGCCGCCACTCAGGCCCAGGCCCTTGCGCTGGCCGATAGTGTGGAACCAGTAGCCCCGGTGCTCACCCAACTTGCGTCCCGTCTCAAGTTCGATGATGGGACCGGGCTTCTCGCCCAGGTGACGGCGGATGAAGTCGTTGTAATCAATCTGACCCAGGAAGCAGATACCCTGACTGTCACGACGGTGGGCATTGGGCAGGTGAACATCCTCGGCGATGCGACGCACTTCCTCCTTGGGAAGGTTGCCGATGGGGAAAGTGATGTGCTTCAATTGGTCATAGGTGATCTGGGCCAAGAAGTCGGTCTGGTCCTTGACGGGATCAACGGCAGTGGCCAGATACTTGACACCGTTGACGACCTCGGTCGTAGCATAGTGTCCCGTGGCCGTCTGGTCAAAATCCTTGCCCCAGCGCTCCTCAAAGAAACCGAACTTGATCATCCTGTTGCACATCATGTCGGGATTGGGCGTGAGACCGGCCTTGACGGTGCGCAGGGCATATTCCATGACGTGGGCCCAGTATTCCTCGTGCAGCGACACCACCTCCAGCGGCAAGCCGTAACGCCGCGCGATGAGGGTACACATCTCGATGTCCTCCTCGGCGCTGCAGTCGCCCTCGTCATTGTCCATGCCGATGCGTATGTAGAACAGGTGCAGGTCCTCGCCCCGCTCCTTGAGCAGGTGGACCACCACGGCGCTGTCCACACCACCCGATATTAACACTGCTGTACTCATGCAAAAAATCAGTTTCTCTTTATAGATGATTAGCCAACAGGCTGATTGCCTCCGCCACCCTGTAGAGCCAACACGCGAATCGACGACCGCGGCTCGTGGCCTAGGCCTGGTCGATGACGGCCTCATCGGCCGGACTCTCGGTGAAGTGGGCGGCAATGATATAGTCCAGCGATATCTTGCCGGGACCGGCAAGCAGCATATAGATGAAGATGCCGATGAACATCACCGGATAACCGGGCTGGAAGTTGAACAACTGGTTGGGCACCGTCTCTCCTGCCGACATGACAAGATTCTCAGCAAACAGCATGAGGCCCAACGGGAACAAAACGGCCAGACGGGTCAAGAAACCGAGCATGATGCACACGGCACACAACAGTTCGACGACCACCAGGATGGTCATCGATGCCTCGGGGGACATGCCCATGAGTCCGTCGAAGGTGGGCACAATCTCTTCAAAGTTCAGCATCTGGCGGATGCACAGTTGCAGGAACATGATACCCGTGAACAGGCGCAGGAACAGGCGCGACAGGTTGCTGTAGGTGTGTCCCGCGCTGTAGAGGAATAGGTTCTTGAAAAATCCAGTCATACTGCTCAATGCTTATTTTACTACTAATTATGATGATAAAAAATTTGCTCCGGTTAGAAATGCGGCTAGTACCTGGGGTTCACGGCCGACATCAGTCCCTCGACCGACAGGCTCTTATTAACGATGGTGCGCTGCCCGTCCAGGATGTAGCAGCATGGCATCACGCGCAGGTCAAGTTCTTTCATCAACTGATCACTGCAGCCGACAATCCACTTGTCGGCATAGCCAGTGGCTGCAGCCGACCAGTCGCTGCTATAACCGTTCATGCTCAAGCACAGCAGGATAGCATCACCCGACTCGAGCAATGCATTAAGGGCGACATCGGTGCTCAGGCGCAGGCGACCGATGGTGCTGTCCGTGCTGGAATCGATAAACAACACGATATAGGTTTTGGACTCGGGTAACTCGCTCAAGCGATGCTTCAAGCCATCGGCGCCAACATACTCAAGATCAAGCACTGCGCCCACTTGCACGGCATTGATGCGAGCCAGTTGGGTCGCATAGTGGTCGCGCACCGACCGCGGCAACTGCTTGTTGGCAGCCAGCGGCTTGGCAAATGCGACATACACCTCATCGCTCCAGTACTCAGCATCAGGGCCATAGAGCGCCCGCTCGGCCACCTCGCCCACCTTCTGCAAGTTGGAGACATTGGACTGGGCCTTATTGACAAAATCCCGCACCGACGACATCACAATATTGCGATGAGCATAACGGAAAAAGTCCACGAAGTCGCGGAAGGTGGTTTCAAACGCGGCATCGTCGGTGATGGGACGGCTGACGTCAAAATTGTCCCAAAAGTGGGTAATAATGTAATTGCAACGGCTCTCGAGATTAGAGCACGTGTCGGGAGCGAGCGGATAGGCAAACAGGGTGCCCGGCTGCTGCTCGGCCACCTGGCCCTGGGCCGACAACATCGTTGTCGTCATGGCCAATGCGGTGATTAATAGAAATATACGTTTCATTATCTGAATTTGTTAGCCACATGGGCATCTTTTAACCTGCTAAATTACAACAAAACCGCCGAATCACACCCACCTATTTCTCAAAATTCTTTTCGCTACAACATTTTTTCACAATAATTAGATAGCGGGGCTATACCATCACTCCAACTCACGCAAAAGTCGCTAAGATACATTATTCGCTTGGAGTTGAAAAGACAAGCAC
>Ga0310695_10001885_pt1 | contig 46727 bp, 55 predicted proteins | sample RumenRJG_04DNA_FD_203882 | JGI IMG/M metagenome (GOLD analysis project Ga0310695, IMG submission 203882) | Bovine rumen microbial communities from Lethbridge, Alberta, Canada - RJG_04 (v2) (version 2) | ecosystem: Host-associated > Mammals > Digestive system > Stomach > Rumen | place: Canada... | reverse complement strand
TATTGACAGTATTCAGGAGAAGGATCTTGTTGAGGAATCTGAGAAAGGTGAAGCTTTACGAAGAAACATTATCTTCCAAGATTTCCTTAATAAAGGTTACAGTCAAGACAGAGCAAGAAAACTAACAGAAAGAACCATTGAAGCAGGTACAGACATCGAGGATGCGAAGGATGCTCTTGTGAGCAACAGAGATTACTTCCAAGGAGAATATGATAAACTCCTTAATGAAGCACAAGCTGAAGCTGACAGAGTTGCTGCAGAACGTAAACAACAGGCAGATAAACTTAAGAATGATATTCTTAAAGATAAACACCTGTTTGGAGATGTTGAAATTACTTCTGATATTCGTAAGAAGGTGGTTGATAATATCGCAAAACCTATCTATAGAGATCCAGAAACTGGTGAGATGTACACTGCTCTTCAAAGGTATGAGATGGAAAATCGTGCTGACTTTATTAAATATATAGGCACAATTTTCACACTTACAAATGGTTTCCAAGACTTTGATTCTTTTGTAAAAGGTAAAGTCAAGAAGGAAACAAAGAAAGGCCTCAGAGAGTTGGAACGTACATTAACAAACACCAAGAAGAACACTGGTGGTAATCTTAAGTTAGTGACCAATGCCAAGTTAGATCCTGAATCATTCATCAATAAGGGATGGGATCTTGATATCTGAGGTTTATGTAACATAAACACAGAATTATTAATTGTTTAAATATTAAATTAAAATGGCAGGTAAACTTAATAAGTTTTAGATGGTCAGCTTCTCAGGCTGGAAGGGTTTAACTAAAGATAATCATCTTGGTGCAATCTTTCAGCTGATGCCCCAGAAGGCTACTAACCTGATGGTTCAGTTGCTCGCTTGGCATAGAGGTAAGACTTTGAACACTTTCCTGTCAAAGTTTCCCACCAAGACCTTTGACAGTGATGACGAGTACACTTGGGATGTAATTGGTTCTTCAGACCGCAATATCCCTCTGGTAGAGGCACGTGATGAGAATGGTGCTAAGATTGAATTGACAACCAACAATCAGCCTACTCCCAATGTAGGTCAGAATGGTGCTCCTTTCTATCTGGTATTTGCAAAGGATTGGTTTGCACTGGGTGAAGTAATTGTTGGAGATCTCAATGAGATTTATCCTATCCGCATTATTGCTGATCCTCGTAAGGAAGGTGTTAATACTGTTTATAAGGTAACCTTGACTGGTGGTGTAACTACTGGTATTCCCGCTGCAAGACTTCAGGCAGGTGAGCGCTTCTCTGTTGAATATGCTCCTGTATCTCATGGTCTTAGCCGTAAGGTTGGTGACATTCGCTTTACTTCACCTGTAAGTATGCGTAATGAGTTCACTACTATCCGTATTCAGCATAAGGTTCCTGGTAACATGCTGGACAAGAAGGTTGCTGTAGGTATTCCTATGACCAAGGCTGTTAATGGTAAGCTTGTTCATGAGACCACTAACATGTGGATGCACAATGTAATGTGGCAGCTTGAGTGTCAGTGGGATCAGTATAAGAACCGAGTACTGGCATTTGGTAGAAGCAACAGAACCATTGGTGGTGAGTATCTGGACTTTGACTTCTCTGGTGAGGTGCTGAAGATGGGTGCTGGTCTGTATCAGCAGATGGAGGTAAGTAACACATCTTACTACAACACCTTCTCTCTGAAGAGAATTGAGGATGCTCTGTACTACCTGAGTGCCGCTAAGCTTGATTTTGGTCAGAGAACCTTTATTGTGCGCACTGGTGAACTTGGTGCTATTCTGTTCCATAAAGCAGTTAAGGAAGATGTAAGTGGTTGGGCACCTTTTGAGATTGATAACAGCTCTGTTGGTGTTATTCAGAAGACCAGCTCTCCTCTGCATCAGACTGCACTAGCTGCTGGTTATCAGTTTACTGAGTGGCGTGCACCCAACGGTGTAACTGTAAAGATTGAGGTTGATCCCTACTATGATGATCCTGTACGTAACAAGGTTACTTTGAATGGTCGACCTGCATTTAGTGCCAGATTTGACATCTTTGATATTGGTAGCATGGATCAGCCCAATATCTTTAAGGTAGCTGTAAAGGGTCAGGAAGGTGACATGACTTCCTTCCAGTGGGGTCTGCGTGATCCTTACACCGGTAAGATGGGTAATCCCTACATGAGCTTTGATGAGGATGCTGCTGTAATCCACAAGATGACCACTACTGGTATTTGTGTACTTGATCCTTCAAGAACAGTAAGTCTGATCCCTCGCGTTCTGCAGGGTTAATTAATGACATAGTGTTAAGGGGGAAGCCTAGCCTTCCCCTTTGACTAATGTCTTTTAGTAGAATTATATTAATTATCATAAAGGAGAAGCTTAAAATGGCAAAGAAGAAGAATAACACCGCTGTTACTGAACAGCCTATTATTGATGAGGCACCTGTGCTTCAAGAAGGAGAGATGATGATTGACGATAGTTATGATATTCCTATGAAGGAAGTTTCCATTCCTACTCAATCAAAACAGGAATATGAGGAAACTCCTGCTGAGAAATTCACAACTAAGCAACCTAAACATACAGTTAATTGCCTACGTAATGAGCAAGTGATTGTAAGATTTATTCCTTCGCAGAGTGCTATGGTGCACCAGGCAGGTCATGTGCTTGACGGTGGTATGGCAGAAAATGCAACTAGAACATTTGTGGTTCCTAAACTGAAATCCGGTATATTTAAGAATGTACTGACAAATGCTGAGAAAGAGTGTCTTGAAGAGATGTTACAACTTGAACCTAACGCCTTAAGTATTCACAAGAAGACACATAATTTCTGGGATGATAGTAATGACGAAGGTGTTAATAGGGTTATCCTGCATAAGCATGATAATGTCTTTAATCTAAACGATCCTGTAGATTATATTAAGGTAAAGATATTACTTGCTAACAGCGACTTGATTGCTCCTTCATTGGAAGAGCTTCAGGAAAGACCTCAAGCAACTTATCAATTTGTTATTATCCGTGAACAGGAAGAGGCTAGTCAAGCTGCTGGTGGTATCAGTGTAATGCAGAAATGCTTTGCTGAGTATGGTAAGATTGAAAATGACGCTGACAAATTGCGCACTATTGTTGAAATCTTTACCAAGAGACCTACATCAGCTAACACGAAACTTCCTGCCATACAGAAAGAGATTTTCAACTGCATTCAGAAAGATGACCGTAGATTCCTGCGTATTATCACTGATCCAATGCTTAGATTCAAAACTACTATTGTATTGGCAGCTGAGGCAGGTATTCTTGCAAAGAAAAACGATGGTTATTACTATCTGATGGAAGACGGAAGACCTCTGTGCGAACTAAATGAGAACAGTACATTGGATAATGCCGCTAAGTATATAAGTAATCCTAAGAGGCAAGACTTACTGTTTAGGATTGAGGGTAAACTTAAGTAATTATTTGACTAATAAGGAAAGGAAATGGCTGTAATAGACGCGACTCAATGGGGCAAAGAACAATCTGAAGTGTTTGACGTGCTTTATAATAATACAGGAAGTAATCAGGCGCCTGAACTTGATGACTATGAGAAAAGCCTTTATTTAACGAAAGCCCAAGATGAGATTGTAAAAAATCATTTTACGGCTGTTTCCAATCCTAAAGGTCAAGGATTTGATGATAGCCTTAAAAGGCAGTCTGAGTTTGCGCCTTTACTTAAAACTATAAATCTAACGGCACTAACTGAAGAGGAAGACGCTTCTACCTTAGCTAACATACAGAAGATTGACCAGAGATCAATTATATATATATTCCCAGATGATTACTTTATATCAGTTAATGAGGAATTATATGAAAGTGTAACTTCAAAAGAGCAGAATACAAATGATCCTGGAAGCTCGCCAGTAAATGCACCAATACCTACCACTCCAACAACTGTACTATATCAGTATGTTGTGAATCCTATATAGTATGGTGAATACAAAAGGCAAATGCTTAAACCTTACCAGTATCCTGTTAAGAAAACAGCATGGCGTCTATTCAATGGTGCTTATACCATTAATATAGGAAATGACGAAAAAATACGTCTTGTAGCTGAGATTATAGGAAGGTTTCAGACATCGTCTTCTCCTAAATATCAATTAAGATATGTAAGACAGCCTAAGCCAATTATATTAACAAATCTAAATGACGGATAGTTTAAGGGATAGGGCTTATCTATTAAGGGGGAAACATAGCCAACAATGTGCGAGTTAGGCACTGATGCTTTTAATGAAGTAATGCAACGAGCTGTAGAGTTAGCTAAGAATGCATGGGAGGGAAATATTGAAACAACTAAAGCTTTCGGAGAAAGGAGTGAATAATGACTATATCTGAGTTTAGTGATAATTTTGACAGTCTTGTAAGGAGTTATGCCATTCCTCAAGTAGATGGAATAGGACATGATATATGGGGCTTTGATGAGTATGAGAAATCAATGTTTCTTACTCAAGCTGAAAAACAATATGTTCTGTCTCTATACAATGGTAAAAACTCCTCTTATGACAGTTTTGAAAGAACTGAGGAGATGCGTAGATATCTGCATAATCTCATAGCTGAATACTATACTGAAACTCCTATCACAAGATCCAATGTAAAAAACTATTTAGATAAGGATTACTACGGCATATCAAAACACGGTAGTTCCTTTGAAAGTACACTATTCGCCCTTCCAAAGGATTTATGGTTTATTACTTATGAATCAGCAATGACTGTTCCAGGCCCTACTAAAGCCGACTGTGAAGGAAGATATAGCATTACTCAAGATGTTATACCTGTGACTTAGGATGAATTCCACAGAATTAAGCGCAACCCGTTTAGGGGGCCTTCTTATCGTAGAGCATTAAGGCTCGATTTATCTGACACATCGTCTTCTAAAGGTGTTGTTGAGATTGTCAGTAAGTACAAAATAGGAGCATATTATGTAAGGTATATTAAAAACGTTGAGCCTATTATTCTGGTTGACCTTCCTGAACCATTAAGTATAGATGGCAAAAGCAAAATCAGTGAATGCCAATTGCACGAAGCTCTTCATAGGGATATACTGGAACTTGCTGTAAGGTTAGCTATATCCAGTAAGTCGTTGAATAACCAAAACAATTCTAAAGACAAAGAATAATAGATTTATAAAGGCTGATGCTTTTAGCTGAAGCTATTGTTTAATTTAAATTTTATATATAAAATGAGAAGTGTAAATCAAAACCACCACTTGTATGTAGCTAAGAGTCTTGTGACCGGCACTTTTAGTGCAAGTAATCTTCAGCCTGGCTCAGGAGCAATCAGTGTAAATGTTTGTGGTGACAATCCTAAGAACAAAGACATTTATTTTAAGTATGTAGGATGGGACGGCATGGTAAGAAGCGATTTGATTCCTATTGATCAGATTACCTATGTTAAGTATATCAGCGCTGCCGCCCAGCAGATTCCTCTGAGAAAGGTAATGGTTCAGTTAGATTCCAATATCAATGATGGTGATGCTATTGTTGGTCAGGACTACATCTTGAATATCTCTTTCCAGCAGTTTTATGGCTTGAGTCCTGAGGATACTTATGTAAAGACTGTAGGAGTTCATGTAACTACTGAAACTTCTTCTGCTGCTGATTTCTACGATGCTATGATTGCTGAGTTGAATGCAAGCTTCAGTCGTGAGGTAGGTGCTAGCGCTGATAGTAATCCTTATCTGTCATTTACTCGTGGCACCGATGGCAACAGTAATCCTTGTCTCTTTATTGAAGAGAAGGAGCAGGGTTGGTCGCTTGGTAAGTGGGAAGCTGAAAGCCTGATGTTTGAGGTTATTCCTTCAACTATTTATGTAAGCGCTGTTGAAACTCCTTGGGGTGAAGCCAAAGTTGTTGCTTCAACCAGTTTTGTTCCCAACAGCAAGCGTATGGCTGATCTTGAGTGGTTCACCTTTGGTGAGAGAGGCGATGTATACCGTGGTATGGGATATCCTAACAACTTTGACTTCAGGCCAATGGTAAATGCATATGATACTAATGGCTACGAAGCCCTTGAGATTCATTATGCTTATCAGGGTAGCTGTGAAGATATTCAGAAGAGCGAGAAGGATATCACTATCATAAGCTCAGGCGCTACCAACGTTGCTTACGATATAGCAACTACACTTGCAGGCAGCAGCTATCTGAATATGTCTATTCCCGCAACAGATCCTGAGAATGACGATGCTCCTATAAATCAGAATGATCCTGGTAATGAGGATGATACTGATGAGCCTGGGGGCGAAGGTTGATTTAAAAGAACCAAGTTAAGTTAATAACCTTTGGAGGGATGGGTTTATACCCTCATCCCTCTTTTTAATTTTATAATAACATGATACACTTCAATGAATTATATATAACTGATGATAATAAACAACTAGTTATTGATGTTGAGATTGACAGTATGCCTGAATTCTCAAGCTGTTACATTGACAATATCACATTGAGCCTTGGTAAAGAATGTGGTAAGAATGACAAACAGGTTGTTACTATATATGAAAGAGGAGACGCTCCAATTGGTGATCTTGATGGTGATGGTATACTAACAAAAACTGATGCTAATTTGTGGAAGCTTCTCCTAGACGCCTGTGGTTCTGATAGAGTAAAGTATAACTCACTTAAGGATCAATATTATATATCTAATTTTATCGATGTTGACGATAATGTGTATGAAGAAAAATATTTGACTCAACAAGAGTATGATATATACAATAATGTAATAACCAACTATGAACACTACTCAAACGCTGGTAAACTAATCATGTATTTTACAGATGTGACTGGAGATAAAAGTGCACAAATCCCTAACGCATCAAAGACTCTTCCTGGTGATTTAAACAATGACGGTGAGGTTAATGTAGCAGACATTAATATACTTATCGACTATATCCTTAAGGAAGTGAATTCATCAAATACAATAACATCAGACTCGATTTTGATAAATAGAAATCATATAAGATTTTGTCTGTCGCCTAACTCTGAATAGTTAAATGGTTTATTCAGTAAAGTATCTGAAGATGGTAAAGTATCCCTAGCTAAAGAATTTCCTAATGAATTATTCATAATAACAGCAACGGCAAATTGCGATGACCATTCAGCCCTAGCTAATCTCAGTTGTGGTGAAGATACGAAATGTATCACAGGTGTGGCGTATAATGGTTAGCCGTTATATGATACTGCTGTAAGATATGCTGATAACTATGGAAATACTTGCGACACTAAAGATATGGCCCCATTCATAGACTGGTTATTGAGATATTACGGATTTATATTTGCGTTGGAAAACGGAGATATATGTTAGGCACAGTATTACTGGAGCACCTATCTTACAAATGGAGCAGTAACTTCTTCTTCTTTCTCTAAATCTTGTGGATGTAATGGAACATACTACCAACGTCTTTAACGGATTAAAGCACTATTTTAATGTGCTTGAAACAGTGGGTTCTTATGATAAAAGCGACATGGAAGGACTTGTTATGTATGCTTTTATTGTAAATGAGATATTCCAAGGACCTTTATATAACTATCTTGACGATGAGGGGCTTGATGCATTTAATCGAGTATTAAGTTGTTTATATAGAAAAGGTTGTCTATTTGATAATCCCAACCTTATCAAATTATCTAAACCTCATGGGGCTGATCCTTCACGCATTTGGCGCATATCCCAGCAAGATGCTATCAGGACAACAACTAACAATACTCCTGATGTAAGACGGATTGAACAATAGAAATTCTGATTCTTATATCTTAATCATTAAAATCCATAAATGAATCCTTTAAGGGGGAGTTGACATTCCCCCTTAATATATAAATTTGTAAATAAAAGATAAAGATATGAAGAAGATACTCATCATAACAGTAATTCTATTGGCATCTTGTCTTACTGCCTCAGTATTAGAATGTAAGGAGTTGAGAGAAAAATATTCTAATGCTACTGAAACCATCAAGGCATATGATGCATAGCTAGATAGTACTAAAGCTTCCAACAGAGCTTATAAGCTTACTGTCGATTAGCTTGAACATAGTATGGATAGTGTATTCAGAGAGTTTCAGACTGTTAGGAAGCAGTTGAACATTAAGAAGAAAAATGTACAGTCTGTACAATATATTTCATCTGTAATTCATAAGACTGATACCTTGATAATGAATGATACTATTCTTTAGACAACAGTTCAAAATATAGACACTATTGTCGGAAATGAATGGTATTAGTTAGATTTAAAGCTGTAGTATCCTGATACAGTAGTCATCTCTCCAAGCTTTAAAAGTTCAAAATACATTGTAGCTCATTTAAAGAAGGAGACTGTAGATCCGCCTAAGAAATGGTGGTGGCAAAGATTGTTCCAAAAGAAGCATAAAGTCTTATAGGTAGAGGTTGTGGAACAGAATCCCTACATAGATATAAAAACAAATAAATATGTGGAGATAATCAAATGACAGAGATTGACAGCACATCATTGTTCACCATCATAGTATCCTCGATAGTATCAGTACTAGGAGCAGTAGGTGGTTTGGAGTTTCTCAAATTCATTGCACGTTTGGTATAGGGGAAGAATAAACGGAAACTTAAGGATAAAGGAGATACCATAGACTTCTATAAAAGAGAACTGGATGAACTCCAGAATAGGTATAAGGAATAGGAGCAACGTCTCAATGATTTACAAAGGCAAGTAATAGAACTTAATCAGCAGATAGCTAAACAAGCTGCCACTATAGCTGAACTGAGTTCACAACTGCAGATATACAAATGCATCACTCTTGAGTGTCCATACAGGAATAAAGGATTTCCTCAGGAGCCTAAAACAATGGTTCACTTTGGAGTACAGAAGAAGAGTAAAACTAGACAGAACAAGGAAACTGTAAAGAATAAAGAAGATGAAAGTAAACAATAAAAAGATAGAGCAAAGCGCCATTACAGCAGTTATTACATTGATAGTAGCTGCTGTTGGCTATGCTATGTTTAATGCTAGTGTTGCTTTATACTCAGGTATTACAGCAGGCTTAAGTGTTACTGTAGGAAAAGAGTATGGTGATTCCCTTGTGATGGAAGATAATTGGCATGTTGGTGATATTATTCCTGCCATAGTAGGTGTTGCCGCAGGTTTATTAATGTGTATAATGCTTTATTGGTTTGCTTCATGAAACTATTACTTACTAGAATAGCAAGAAAAGATAAATACACCATTGGACATTTATATATGCAAGACAGGCAGAATGGACAATGGGTAAAACTTTGTGATACTCTTGAAGATAAAGATAGGCTATTAGACCAGTCAATGAGTGAGGCAAACATTACGCATATAAAAGTATATAAGCAAACCGCTATCCCAACAGGAACCTATAAGATTGTACTTAATATTGTCAGTGGTACCTTTGTTAAGAAGCAAAAGTATAAGGATTTCTGTGGCGGAAAACTTCCTAGGCTTTCTTATGTTAAGGGTTTTTCGGGTATCCTCATCCATGCGGGTGTTGATCAAGATAGCTCAGCAGGTTGTATTATAGTAGGAGAGAATAAATAGAAAGGCAAAGTGCTTAACTCTTGGGAAACTTTTAAGAAAGTATATAATATCCTCAAAGCTGCGGATAGCAGAGGTGAAACTATAACTTTAACAATACAATGATATGAAAGTCAGAGACTTAGTATATATGATTCTTGATGAGTGCAAGTTATCTAGCTCAGACGACTTGTATATCACTGAAGACCATGTTATATTTCTTATTAAGAGATACCGCAGTTTCCTTATCAAGAAAGAACAAGAAAGAGAGAAAACCACTACAGATGTAGCGTCAGAATTTGAGTATCAACAGATATGTCTTGATCTTGAAAAGGTAGAAGCTATTCCTGGATTTCCATGCGAAGGAGGATATTACCTGAGAAGCACCGAGCCTATTCCTAAGATACTCGAGGGTACTGTACCTAGAGTATATCCTATAGACTTCTACGGGAATATCAACATAGCTTATGTATCAAGAGAGAGAATGAGATTTATAGGAACCAACAAGTTCCTTAAGAACATCATTTATGTGTCAACAGGACCAGACCTTCGCCTCTACATCAAGGCTAATAATCCACAATTCTCATATCTTAAGCATCTCAGAATGAACGCTATCTTTGAAGACTTTGATGAAGCGGCATCTTTATTATGTGACAGTGATGGCAATGATGAAAGTTGTGATCCTCTTGATGCAGAATTTCCCATTAGGGATTATCTAGTTCCTACTCTTATTGAAATGACAGTCAAAGAACTAACGGCTGCGAACTATAAGCCTATGGATAAATCAAACAACGCTGATGATGATTTGGCTGACATGATGGCTTTCATGAGGAGAAATATGAAGAGTGGATTACAAAGACAAATTGAAGGAGAATAATGGAAGATAATGAAGTGAAGAGAGAATACAACGATGCTGAAATGGAAGTATCTTGGTAGAAATTCCGCAATGAGATAACTAAGAATGTAAAAGGTTACAGGAAATTCAAAGTATCAGGATCATGGGGAATTTATGATGCGTATAAACTTATACGCAAGCATAAGTGGTATGACATAGGCAGGCCTGTGACTGAAAAGGAATTTTATGCCATTGTAAGACAGATTAACAATATACTTGCTGATAACATCGCTATAGGAAATACTGTTCATCTTCCTTGCAAAATGGGTAAGTTGGAACTTAGAAAAGAATAGCGTGGTGTTTATTTTCACGATGGCAAAATGAAAGTAACTTATCCTATTGATTGGCAGGCTACACTAAAATTATGGTTTGAAGATGAAGAAGCTAGAGAACAGAAGTTACTGATAAGGACAAACAGTAAGTATGTGTATAGAGTTAATTTCAATAAACACGATGCTACATTCAACAATAAGATATTCTATGACTTCACTCTCAATAGATTCATAAAGAAGAAGCTGAAGATTAATATAAATAACGGAATAATAGATAGTGTCTATGGTACGCAACATACAGTATACAAGCATTAAGAGAGTGCTAGATAATTTGCTTGACCACCCGCTTCTTAGGGATGTTGATTTGGATTAGGCTATTAGGTACGTACTCAGATTCATAGAGCTTCACGGATATCCTCAATTATTTGAGGATAAGTTGGCTGATGTAGAAATACATCAGTTCAGAGGAGAACTGCCTTGTGACCTTATCAGTATACAGCAAGTGAGAGATAAGTGTACAGGTGTTTGTCTTAGGGCTATGACTAAATCTTTTAATCCTGGTCTCAAAGACTATCCTAAACATAGACATCGCCACCATAATGGATTTCCGCCTTTAGCTAATGGTAAACCTGTGCCTCCTTACATGGATGGTATGGATAGAGCATGTGATCATCCACATCCTCACATAGATCCTTTCCCTGGTCACGAGATGTCATTCAAAACACAAGGTAGGATAATCTACACTTCATTTCCGGAAGGAGTGGTAGAGATGGCTTATAAGGCTATTCCTGTTGATGAGGATGGTTATCCTCTGTTAATCGATGATGAGAACTATCTGGCTGCTTTAGAAGCCTTCATTAAGGTAAAGGTATTTACAATAAAATTTGATACAGGCAAAATTGCAGCTCCTGTTCTTTAGAATGCCCAAGCTGACTACGCTTGGCTGTCAGCTCAATTGATGGATACCTTTACTATACCCAGTGTATCTGAGATGGAGGTTATCACAAGAATGTGGAATACACTTACTCTTGACAGATATGAGTTTGACAATCAATTCAAAAGCCTTGGCAATAGAGAAGCCAGAGGATATCATGGTGTTCCTCACCATAATGCGTGGGAGGTAAAGTATACGCCTGATAAACATTATGATGAAGAAGAAACGCATGTTGAGCAACAAACTACATAGAGTCAATCACAAGTAACGCCATCACAGAATACAAATACAGATCCTGAAGTAATTGTCATTGGTGATGATATTACTTACGATAGTGAAACAGAAACAATAATCTATTAAATAATAAAGTTATGCCTGACGTAAAGAAATTTAAAGATAAAGATAAAGGTATTATCTATACAATCAAAGACCAGGTTGCCAGAGATAATATTCAACGTGTAGACGCTACAAAGTACATTAAACCTGATAGAGGTATTCCCATGTCTGATTTAGATCCTTCTGTTCAAGATAAAATTAATGATAATGAAAGCTCTCAACAGGTACAAGCTGATTGGAACCAGACCAATACCCAAGCAGTTGATTATATTAAAAATAAGCCTTCATTTAAAACTATCAATAATGAACCTATTGTCGGTAATGGAAATATTACTATTACTGGCGGTGGTACTTCTGTAACAGTTGAAGACAAATTAAACTCAACAAATACAACCGCTGCTTTATCAGCTAACCAGGGCAGGATACTAAATGAAACTAAATAGGACATTATATAGGATCTTGATAGCATAAGGCAAGGAGCTACTCTTGGCGCAACAGCATTACAAGAAGGTGATATACCTGAACGCACAAGCGATCTTATAAAAGATGATGTGTACGTTAAAGACGAAGTATACAGCAAAGATGAAGTATATACTAAACAAGAAGTTATTAATCAGATTATAGCCAGTCAACCTGGTGGTGCTAACGCTAATCTAGCTTCATTACATACAGCAAAACAAAACAACTGGCAATACTATGATCCTAATGGCGCACTTGTTGGAGACAATATAAACACTGACATCTTCGGAGTTGGAGCTTTAATTAATATGTGGAACTCCATAAAGATTACTAGTGAAATCGCGTCAACCAAAAAAGTACTGCCATCAAGGAAATATAACGACCCAACAAAATACACATATGCACATGGTCCAAATATTCAATATCTTAATGGAAAGTTATTTATTACATGTTTTGTGAATGATACAGACATGGTAGATGATTGGACTAAGTGTAGAGCTATGATGTTTATTGTAAACGCTGACACTTTGGAGGTGGAAAGCACGCATGAAGTATCTGAGGTTACAGCAAACGGAAATACATATATTATTCATTGTCTCGATCCTGTGCTTTATTTAAACAAGATTCCGGATAATAATACTGGAGAATACACTCTAACTGTATGCATGACAACTGGTGTTAACAAAGACAAAAATAACAATACTAACGAATACCCAACTCCAATAGAATCAATAACGGGAGAAGCAGTCACAGCAGGCTACAATTATATGGTGTATCGCGACTTTAAGTTTACATTTAATTCACAAAATAATGTTACTGGAACTTGGGGTGACGTATATCCATGTAAGCTGAAAGCGTCAGATAATGATACTCCTGCTAATTTCAACAGAACCAACTTTAATGATAAGATGAGTACCGCTAGTGGGACAACAATTAATATTGATGGATTCCCGATATTTAATATGTTCTCTCAATATACTCAAGCAAGAACCCGCTATGGAACAGAAAGTTCTTATCATTGGAAAAAAGAAGGTCCATACTATGTAGCTGTAGGTGCTAGTACATTACTGCCAAACGGACTTATATTAACAACTACTGACTTTCACACATTTACTTACTGGGCTATACCAGAGTGGAGAAGCGAATCATTCAAAGTTGTAGAGAACGGAGTAACAAAATACAAGTTAGGAATGAAATATGAGATGGCGTTAGAATGGACATTGTTAGGCTCTGCGCCTGCACTCAGATGTGCAGTGCGTTTAGATTCTGGAGGGGAAATGTTCATTGGTCACATTAAATTAAACTCTGATGGCTCATATAATTAGGGTATTGTAGACGACGCTAATCCTGGAAAATATTGGAGATTAATCCCAGATGCACATAGTCGACCTTGTCTTTTTTCTTCCAATCCAAATGATGATAGCAACATAGCAACTGGAATAGTACAAGGACAATACGTAATGCATTGTATGTCAAACGGAAGAACAGCTAGTGCCATTGAATCATGCAAAGCCACTTCATTAAGTGGGGCAGGCTTATCAAGAGTAGCAACAATGAATGGCGCTAACTATCCGGCAATCGCATCAGTTAAAGCAAATAACAAAGTCACTCATTATATAGCATACCAAATGCTAAGCGGAAGAGTATACATTTCAAAATTTACTAACCCAGTCGACGAAGACACCGTAATGCCTGCAATGAAGAAGTTCATTGATACTTTTGGTCCAGCATAATAATAAAATCATGCAGAAGAAGATAGAAGAACATATATTTCAAGGCATGCAGAGAGATGTGTCTATCTCTAAGCAGAAGCCTGAGTATCTATGGGATGCTAACAATATCAGATTAACATCGAGACATGGTGACACCTTATTAAGTATGACCAATGAAAGAGGCACTAAGGAAATTACTCTTAGTGATAATCAGCAGTTTCAAGGTGTTGTACTGGGCTATTGTGTGCTTGGTTAGTATCTTACTGTATTTACTACAGTGGTATCTGGAGATTCTTACATAGAGAAACCTGATTATATCTATCGTTTATAGAAGATAGAAGATGGCTTTGATATGAAGATACTGTATAACGGCAATCTTAACTTCAGTGTAAACTGTCCTATAGAGTGCCTTGGTGTATATGAGAATGAAGTCATCCAAAAGGTTTATTGGACTGATGGTTTAAATCAGCCTAGATTGATTAATATCGTTAAAACTGAAACTATACCATAGGATGAAGTGGATAAAATCTATAATGACAACAGTTTTGATTTTATTCCCACATTAGACCTTAAAGATACAATTCATGTAGAAAAAGTGGCTGATAGCTCAGGTCTTTTTGCTGCAGGAGCTATTCAATATGCTGTAACATACTATAATAAATACGGTCAGGAATCAAACATCAGTGTGGTGTCTCCACTGATTCCCACATCTTTCACATCAAGAGCAGGAAGCCCAGAGGAGACGATAGGCAACGCATTTAAAGTTACTATAAAAAATCCTGATGCCCATTTTGAATATCTTAGATTGTACTCAATCTTTAGAAGTAGTAAAAATACTACTCCTGTATGCAAAAGAGTGGCGGATGTAAGGCTTGGTTATGGTGGAGATACATTGGCAAGACTGTATATATCAAAGGATAAAAGGTCCAGAGTTTACGCAAGGTTTGCTACAGGAGATAATTATGGCATCTTCATAAAAAAGAACTATAGCGACTTGCAGTTCACCAATCTATCCGAAGCAGGCATACCTTTATGTAATGAAGATTATATCACTCCTGATACACGCATTAACTTTAAATCGGGTAAATACTATCATATTACTAAACAAGATTACCCCGAACTGATTATAAAGGCTTATGTGTGTTCTGAAAAACCTTAGCCAAGGTGGATGAACTTAACTTGGGATACATGTACGGATATTTATATATCAACCGAAGGTAACATACCTGGACCAGGTGTATCATCTTATCCTATCATAGTAGGCACTGGAGGATCAAGGCCTTTAATGACTATAGCAAACCAAATTTACTTCACTTATGAGGAATTTATAGGCGATGGTATTACAATCACTGATAATGGAACAATAGGTGAGGATGTGGATTATAATGAACTGCTGTTTGTAGGCGGTGAGGAAATCACTGCCGGAACAATCACTTAGAAAGATGGCACGTTATTCTTAGGTGATATCAGGATAAGCCGTCCTAGAATAGAAGGTAAATATCCTACATCTGCTAATGATGTCTATGCTGGAGACGTCAATATGATTGATGAAATCATAAATGGCGCAAAAGATAACGTCACTTGTACACACAGGAAATGCTGGTTTCCTCTTACAATGAATTCGTCGTCCTATCAATGGGGCAATACATTAGATGCGCATAATGTCATTGAGGGTGATCCAGATACCCTTACTAAATACAGTACCAACATTGCTGGATTTAAATGGGGAGAGCATTATAGGCTTGGCCTTCAATTTCAATATAAAACAGGTAAATGGAGCCAACCCGTATTTATAGGTGACTATACTATGGGTATCAATAATAACAATCCTTCAGAAGCGTAGGGACAAAGGCCATCGTTTAATGCTTTAATAGATGATGAAAAATGCTTATAGAATGTACCGACATTTAATGTAAAGTTGTCTTCAGACGTAGGGAAAATGATGCTTGATAACAACTATAAAAGAGTAAGAGCTGTGGTATGTTTTCCTACTGAATCAGACCAGCTGATACTTTGCCAAGGCGTTGTTAATCCTACAGTACACTCTATTGCAGGAAGATTAAACCATACTCCTGATATACAAAGTTCTTGGTATTTCAGGCCTGTTCCTGCTGGAGATGAATCAAATAAAATAGGATGGAACGAAGGTGGTATTCCACAGCATAAACCAGGGTACACTTTATATAGCGGAACTTCTGGGGCAGACATTGTAGATAATGTGAATCAATGGATAGTTAGTGCAGATAGAAACTGTGAGATTCAAGGTGTTCCAGCAGAACTGGGTAACATAGATGCTTCATAGAGCGGTTTGTACAGTTTATCTGACATCTCAAAAAAAACAATAAATGTAAACAACTACGTACAATATACTGATGAAGATCACAACAATCTGAATAGTGATTTAGTATTTGATATTACCGATTCTAGAAGTCTAACTAATACTTTCGTTGTTGACTGGAATTATCTAACATTCCATAGTCCTGAATTTGAATTTAATGATGCTTTCCGTAATATGGATACATCAACTCTTAGTTGTAGAATCACCGGTAGACACATGTTGACAACCAACTATGGAGACCTTCATATTATGACATCATCAACTACAATAGGAACTGATGCGCCTGGTTTTTATCATAGGGCTGTATCTTCATCACTTAGCGCTTGCAGAATAAATGCAGGACTATTTTATAGGGATAACGCTATAACTTTAGAAGGAACACGTTATGTGCCATAGCAAGTAACACATATGGAGAATGGGAATATCATACCTGATGATGAAGTGATTTACTCATTCTTAGTATATCCTTGGCATAGAACAGGTTCATTAAACAACGATTGTGTAAGGCCTGTTGAGATTGAAGGTTCCAGAACGGCAGTGCTTAGTCAGAAGAAGATGGTTAACCTTATGTGTTTTAATGATGTAAGTAACAGTCAAAACGAGGAACTTTACATTGAGAAAACAATTAATGAGGAATCTGTTACTTATAATTCTATTATAAAAGTATTTAATTCTGATTAGGTAGCATTAGTTAAAATCAACGATAAAAACTACTTTGGCAATATAGATCAAGTACTTAATTCTCCAGTTAAGTACCCTATAGCCAGTTGTGCATCTGAAACTTTCACTGCTGAGATTGGTTGTCTTCCAACTACAAGCTGGTCAAAGACAAATACAAAAGAAAAAGGTTTATATTTATCTAACGACCCTGTGTATATGAAATATAAGAGTACTCCTCACGCTATAATATATACAACGGTTACACCAACATCAGAAGTAAATGATTCATACACCTACGCACCACAATCTCTATGGTTCCTTAATAACGGGAATATAACCTACTGGCCTTATCTTTACAGAGCTGAAATGTATAGAGATCCGTTGCCTACAGACTTTGGAGGCAACTCAACAACAGCAATACAATCTAATTCATGGTATCCTGCTGGTCCGGCAGTACAGATAGGCTATGATGAGAATGGAAACTTATTAGATACTAATGGTCTTATTGTAGATAGTACTCATACGCTTGAGGTTGATTAGGTTGGTATGACAAATGTTCCTTTCTGGTATGGCGATACTTATTTCCAGAGATATGATTGTTTAAAGACTTATCCTTTTACTGATGAGGACACTAACTCAATTATAGAGATAGGCAGTTTCTTGGTTGAGACAAGAATTAACATGGATGGAAGGTATGATAAGAACAGAGGCAACACAAGTAACTTCATGCTTAATCCTACTAATTTCAACTTAATTAATCCTGTTTACAGCCAAATGGACAACTTCTTTAATTATAGGATAATGGATGAGGATTATTACAATCTGAGTAATTACCCTACAATGGTGTCATGGACAGGCTATAAGAATAATGCTGCCGAAGTTGACAGTTGGACTAACATCACCTTGGCAAGCACTCTTGAAATGGACGGAACTAAAGGCAAGGTTAATGCTGTTAGGGTCAACTCTGATCAGTTATACTGTTTCCAAGATAATGCTGTAGGTCAGATATTGTTTAATTCAAGAGTTTAGATAAGCCCTTCTGATGGAGTTCCTATTGAGATAAGTAACAATTATAAGGTTGATGGCAATAGATATATTTCTACAACTATAGGCTGTAAGAACAAGTGGTCTATCATCGAAGGTATTGATGGACTCTACTTCATTGATGATAATACTAAAGCCCTGTATTTATTAGGTGGTCAATCACAACTAAAACCTATAAGCACGCCCCTTAACATGTCTTATTGGTTTATGAATCAGGACACAGCCACACCTTGGTTGCAACATTATTATGATGGTACATACAGGTTTGAACAACAAGGTATAAGGTGTTTCTATGATAATGCTAATGCGGATCTTTACATATGTACACCAGAAAAGACATTGTGTTACTCTGAAAAACTAGGACAATTTGTCAGCTTCTATGATTATCACAATGTCATGGGCATGTTTAATATGGACTCAGAGTACTATGCTTTAAACTATCCTGATACTGATGATAGATTGTCTATAGTTAAACTATGGGGTATGTTCCAAGGTAAATACAATTATTTCTTTGGAAAGATTTATCCTACAGACTTTACGTTCATCAGTAATGAAAATCCTCTTAACGACAAGATATTCAGTAATATAGAATTAAGAGGTGACTTTAGGTATTGGCCTAATGATAATCCTTAGAACGATTTTGATTCACCAGTACACGCTGTAGACCATAATAAAATGTTTGATACTGTCAGAGTATGGAATGAATACTAGGATACAGGTGATGTAGATCTTAACTTTATCAGTGATATTCCTAGTAACATGAAGAAGAAGTTTAGAATATGGAGAATGGATATACCTAGAGATAAGAATAACTTCAGACAGAGGATACGTAATACATGGACTAAAGTTAAGTTTACAATGAACAGCGCTGATTATAATGAAGTTCCATATGATCCTGGCATAGGCCCTGCACACGCACCAACACAGATACAACCTAAACTGTATGACATGGAAATACATGATATAGGTGTAGTCTATTTTGTGTAAGGTTCTATTAATAATCTGATTGAAAATTCTTAATTAACTGTTATGTAGGTCTTACGGGAAATGCATAACAGTTATCTTTGTACTAAAATATAAACGTTATGGCCAAACGAGATAAATTATATACAGTAAACAAGTGGAATAAACCTTTCTTTGAAGAGGAAAGGAAGAAGAGGTTGTATCCTGATGGAGGATTCAAACCTTTTGTTCACGAGAATTAGGGATGGAAGGTATTCGGTTATAATGATACTAGTTATAATCCTATTTATAACTTATCATCTCTTACTAAACAAAACCAGGCAAATCCAAAGAGTACATCATGGAATGATTACAGTGGTAATAACTACACAGACACCCTGACTCCTGTTCAGAGATCAGTAACAACACATGCCTTTTCACCAGAGGATATTCCTGCTCCAAAAGCTAGTGTAAATGATTCAAACAAATCCAAAACCTCAGATATATTAAGTACTGTCAATAACGCTCTCAATGGAATAAAAAACACAGGTTTATTAGGAAATGGCGTTATTAAGAATGAAACTTTAAAATCAACATTAAATCCTTTAAAGACACCGTCTCTTGGAGACTTTAAAGTTAGCTTACCGTCACAGACAGCTAGCAGTGTTATTCCAGCTGCTAACAAACTTATTTATAATGGAGCAACTACTGCACGTGACCTTACCAATCATGCTATGGTAGACGCTTTATCTGCAAAATCTTTACTTAAGCAAGGCTATGTAAAAGATATGGCTATACCTAATGGGGCGGCAACTGCAGCCAAGGATATAGCTAAATCAAGCATCTCTAATTTAGGTAAAGCCGGCATAAACATAGGTGCCAGTTTATTAGGTAAGGGCGCAAAATCTTTACTCAGCAATGGACTAAGTACTGGCATAGGAGAAGGTATAGGAACTGTTGCAGATGCAGCTAGTACGGTAGTTTAGTTTATTCCAGGAGTAGGCTGGGCAGCAGCTCCTATCATATCTTTTGTTGGTAATGCTTTAGCGGGTGCTTGGAATGGAGCTTTTGGCCATCAGACTTATGATAACGGCGCTACAGCTTATACTAATAAAGTAAACGCAATAAATCCTAATGGTAGTAATGAATATATAGCTAATCTGTTGGCGAATACAGGATATGGTCCTCAAGCTACTTATAAAGATGGATGGTGGACACATAAAGGTAGAAATGAAGCAACAAGAATCAATGATGCTTAGGATTTAGCGTTACAAAGATTCAGAAGAGGCGCTGATAATGCGATAAATAATAATAACTGGCTACAATTAATGTATGCTATGAATGATAACATAACAGCTATGGGAGGCAAGCTAAATAAATGTAAATGTAACAAGAAGTCATACGGAGGTTATCTGGATAGTGCTACACCTACAGGATTTAACTTCCTGTCAGATCTCACTAATATGCAAATACAAAAGAATCAAAATAATCAAGATATAAGTACATCTACAGGTAACTCGTTTATGGGGATGCCCGATGGTGACAGTGTGTTTGCTAATGGTGGTATCATGATTAAACCTGAGAATAAGGGCAAGTTTACAGCTAAAGCTAAAAGACATGGTATGGGAGTACAGCAGTTTGCTTCCCACGTGTTGGCTCATAAGGATAAATTCCCTTCATCCACAGTGAAGTAGGCTGTGTTTGCTAAGAATTCTAATACCTGGAAAAAAGCATTTGGAGGAAAACTAAATAATGACATAGATAAAAATACTTGGAACTATAGTTTCATCCCCGGAGCATCCTTATATGAACTTGGAGGAACGCTTCAGGCAGCAGGAAGTAATTGGGGAAATGCAACAGTAGTAGAAGAAGGTAGCACTCATGAGTAGAATCCCTACCAAGGTGTACAAGTTGGTGTAGACCCTGAAGGGACTCCTAACCTCGTCGAGGAGGGTGAGGTGATTTTCAACGACTATGTATTCTCTAACAGAATAACAGTGCCTAAGGAAGTTTGCAAGAGACTCAGGATAGGTCAGAAAAAGAATGGCTACACCTTTGCTGATGCTGCCAAGAAACTCTTGGTTGAATCAAAAGAAAGACCTAACGATCCTATCAGCAAAAACGGTCTTGAGGCTAACATGCAGTTACTTGAAGATGCTCAGGAAGAAATTAAACAGAAGATGGAAGCTGAACAGGCTGTAGAGCAGTTTAACAGTCTTCCTCCTGAACAGCAGGTAGCCATTATGAATCAAGAAGGTGAGAGAGCACAGGATGCTGTAGCACAAGAATAGATGGCTCAAGAGTTTAATAATCTTCCACCTGAACAATAGCAAGCCATTGCCCAACAGATGGCTATGGAACAACAAGGTACACAAGGTTCCAGCCCTGAAGAACAAGCTATGATGCAACAGTAGATGGCTCAACAACAAATGCCACAAGGTGGTATTAATCCTGAGGAAGCTCTTGCTCAAGCTGCTGCTATGCAACAATAGGCTATCAATGGTTCAGCGTACGGTGGTAAGTTGTGTTTTGGTGGCAGAAAGTTTGCAGAAGGTGGTATGATTCCTCAAGATGAGATGGCAACAGAAGAACAGTATCAGCAGAATAAACAATCTATTGAGCAAGCAGATAATGAGATGGCTAAATACTCTGATGAAGAACTTTAGGATATGATTGATGACTATCAGGAAGCTGAATCAGGTGAGGTTAAAGTTACTAAGGGTAAGTTAGCAAGACTTAGAAAGAAGGCTGAGAAAGCACAAGCAGAACTTGAGAGAAGACACTCAGAAGAAAATACTGAACAACCTCAAGAGGAAAGACAAGAACCTTCACAAGAAGAGATACAAGCTGCTGCTTAGGCTTAGGCACAACAGCAAATGATGGAAGGACAACCGCAAGAAGGTATGCCCTAGGAAGGTGTATCTCCTGAATAGGCTATGATGATGTAGCAACAGATGGGTGGTGGATAGATGTCGCCTGAACAAATGGCTGCTGCTGAGTTACAGCAACAGGATGAGCAATATGCTTGTGGTGGTAAATTATATCCTAATGGTGGTACTCTTGGTAAATATACTCCATACTTCCAAGGTATGACAGTTAATGATATACTTGGACAGATATGGGACCAAATGGACGCTGTAAGAAGAGCAGGTATAACACGCAATCAGTTTATCAATGATAATTTGAATATGTCTGCATAGGGTTGGGAAGGCTATAATAATGAACTTCAGGAAATCTATTATGCAGCTAACCCAGAGGCAAGAAACAGTGGCTGGACATTTAACAGTAATCCATACAGAACATATGCTAATGTGAATTTCCATGACGCAACATCTGCTGTTGGCAACAACGGAAACAAGATGGTTGCAGAAAGTTTCTATGCCAATGACCCAGCATGGAGTCAACTTACAGAGTAGCAAAGGCAACTTAAAGGCAACGAACTGGCTGCAGCACTGGAAGCCACACAAGCATATAAAGATTTCAGTCGATATCTCAGGGATAACCGTACTAACCAGTATGTGAAAGACTACTTTACTGAATTGGCTAATAGAGGTAGTAAGATTGCAAAGAACGCGTTGGCAGACTGGGATAATATGACTGCCAGCAAGTTTGATGCTGTCATAAAAAATCTTAGAGAGGATGCAGCCGCACCACCTAACTCACCAGGAAATAAAAACAATAATGCGTTAGGTTTAGGTCATTTTACTCCAGCATTCGCTGAGAATTGGACTAACAGATATTGGATCAAGAACGCCGATGGTAATTACAGCCAGGTAATTGGTGGGATAGCTGATGCAGATAAAGACAAATACATTGCAATCAACACCAATCCTTATCAGGTAACTGTAGGAGATAATAACTATAATGATTACTACTATCGTCTTAAGACTGATGCAGATAATGCTGCAATTGCTGCAGATGAAGAGGGTAATTATCTGACAGTAGGTTGGAAACCTAAGACTAACTGGACAGACTATACATTAGGTATGCTGCCTGGATTAACAGGTTTAACATTCCAGATTGCACAAGGTAAACCTGATACATCAGGGCTTGATGCGGCAGCTGCTTTTACTGACAGGTATGCTGGTATAATGGTACCACCTCATCTTACTCATGGATTAATGACACCTGCTATCATTGATCCTAGGATTACCCGTAATACTGCAAATGCTTCAAGACTTGGTGTAAATAGAATGTTAAGAAATACAGGTTCTGCGCCTAGTCAAGCAGCAAGCATTCTGGCTAATGATACTAACTATCAACATCAGATGGGACAGAATGATTTAAGGGATTGGTTAGCTAATAGAGAGCAAGAACAAAGAGCTGCAGCATTTAACAGAGAAACTGCAACAACCAACGCTAACATCCTTAATCAGACTGATCAGTTTAATGCTCAAATGATGGCTAATGCTGGTGAAAGAGCTGCTCAGATAAGATATAACGCTGAACTTGAGAAACTCAATCAGAACAACGCTTATAGAGCAGGCTTGTTAGGTAATATAGGCAGTATGATGACCGGTCTTTACAATGCTTATAGAGAAGGTCAGAATAGAAATGAGAGAGATTTGTTAGCTGCCTCGGAAGTGTTTGGTCCTACCAATGGACTGCTTGATGAATATTATGGCATCAGTAAAGTAGATCCTAAAACAGGTAAAGTAGTAAGAGGTCCTCACAAAGATGAATACTGGTACAATAATGATTTTCATAGTCAACCTCCAATGGCCATTAGTGCTAAGGGTGGCAAACTGAAGAGAAAGAATAAAAGAAAAGGCTTTACATTTTAATGCGAACTAAGAGATAGAAGTTATGGCAGATGCTAATATGTATGTATTAAATCCTTTCTTTCAGACTAAGTCATTTGATGATATGGTCAAGCCTTTAGCTATGTATGCTTAGGCTTACAAAGAACAGGAAGCTAAGATAGAAGATATGACAGATAAGGCTGCTGCATTGGAATGGATAGCCAATCAGAATCCTGAAAGTTAGACAGCAGCTTTGTATAGGGATATGAGTGCAAAGATAAAAGGTATCAGGGATGATATGATGATGAATGGTCTGCAAGGTGGAACCAGATCAAGAATTCTTGGTGCTAGAAGAATGTACTCAGCTAACTCTGCAGAGATTACCAGAAGATATGAAGATATGAAAAAGTATCAAGAGAGAATGGAACAGTTGTATGACAAAGACAACAGTATTGTATTCTCTCCTGAGTCATAGAATGTATCACTTGATGATTTTGCTGGAGGAAAGAGACCTAAGATTAAGGCAATCAGTGGTAATGAGATTATGGCCAGGGGCGCTGCTATAGGCAAGAGACTTACATCACAAGTATTCGGTGATGGAGTTGATGGATAGATAATGGGTGGCTAGTTTTGGAAATATTATCAAGAAAACGGTATGACTGACAAAGCATTAGCTGAAGCTTTAGATAAAGTTGGTCAAAGTGATAAGTTCTCCATGTTTAAACAAGTCATGGATGGTATATATAACTCATTCAGTGATTTTGATCCAGCTAGTCAGCAGATACTTAAAAATAGGTTTATAGAAGGAGTTTATTCTGGCGCTGTATATAACAAGCAAGTAAGCCCTCAACAAAATCTCAATTTTGAAAGTGATGCTGCAAGAGATGCAAGACTGTTCCAAAAACAAATGGCACAGAATCAAGATAGAAGAGCACAAGAGCAACATAACGCTCAAATGAAGATTGCTGGAGCTACACAAAATGCAGATGGGACCTGGGATGTATCAACTGTAGTAAATCCTTATGGAAAAACAAGTTCTGGAAATGGAAATAGTAGCGGTTCAGGAAGTAGTTCTGAAGATGGCGGTGGTAGTAGTTCTCGCGTAGGAATTGTAAGTGCAACATATATGCGCAATAGTGATGATGGACCACAAATAGCTGCTTTTGAAAAAGGGAAACCTGTCGATATTAATGGAGAACCTGTTGATGAAAAAGGTTTGGATATAACATTTAAATATGAAGACGATAAACTTAAGATGTATCACGGTTCTGTTCTCTATGGATCTTATAATCCTGAAAAAGACGATATAACTGATGTTCGCGGAACAGGTAACGCCAAAGTACTAAAACAACTTGGTAGAGAGGCTGCTAGAGCTGCAAATAACAGTCCAGGAAGTTACGGTGCATTAGTCCAATATAGAGCAAAATTCCATCCTGACGATGGATTCTTTAAGAATAATGCAAGTTATTATTTTGGACCAGCAATAGAAAGAGCTATGCCAGTACCAAGTGATACGGGATATGGTGGATATTCTTTTGATTATATACCATAATAAATTCATAAAACGTTAATTGTCTATAATAATAAAGATATGCCTTTAAATAATATACAACCTCTTCAAGGGCTTAATAAAATGAACCTTAGTGGTCTGAGTGATAGAGAGAGAAAACAATGGTATGAAGCAAATAAAACAGCATTAGCTCAATACCAAAATCCTATTATTCGAGATCAAGTGGCAAATCAAATGTATAAAAATCAGCTGTTCCGTCAAAAATTCGGAGAAGAAGAGTTCAATAAAACATTTGGTTTACCAGGTAGCGCTGAATGGAGAAATCAACAACTTGAGCGAAGATTGGTCAAAGAAGCCATTAAAAACACATTCAAACCCGCAGAAGAATATGTTACCGATATTAATACTGGTATACCATACAAAAGACCAGATGGTACGTATATGACCATTAAGCGTGATAAGAAAGATGTTAATATCAGTAACGACGAATACAAAAAAATTCTTGCAATGGATACTCAAGGATAGAAAGATATCCTTGAGGCATACGCTAATGGTAAATATCAACCTGGTGGAGAAGTAAAAGATAACAACATATTCTCAATTTGGAATAGAGCGACAACTAAAGCGAATGAATCTTTGTTTAAGCCTATTGTAGGAGAAGAAGGTTCCAAGGTTATGGGTGCAATTGCTGATATGTTTTCCTTACCAGGAATGATTGGTCATGGTAGGCATGAGCACAATAAAACAAAGAATCTAAATGCTCTTGATAAAATCTATGACGAGAGTAATCATAGAATAGCTGAAAGTCCTGAGGTATCTAAACTAAAGAGTGCTGCTTACTTAGACAACAGTATTGTAGGAGCAAATGATGAACAGACTAAAGAAATATTCTACAATATAATTAAGCCTGATTATGAAAAGGGTAATTTAGGCATCCCAACATATGCCGCTTATTTTGGAGATAAAGACGGTTATGTAAGCAAAACTGTTAGAGATATAAGTATAGATCAAATGCGCGAAATCATAGCTACTAAATACGCTATGGAAAAAGCTGGCATTCCCAAAGACCAAGTCAGAGATATGCTTGAAAGAGAAGCACAAAAGCATGTGGCTGATAACACAAACTGGTGGATGACCTATAATAAATTCCGTAATGACGTGGCTATTGCAGCAGCTTCATATACAGCTGATAAATGGAACGGCGTTAAGAATGCATACTATGCTTATAAAGACCATGAAGACGGCGGTGTCAATGTATGGGTAGATGATGAAGGCAATATTATTGGAGAAAAAGACCATCCTGAAACAACAAAGACCGAGAATTATCGTGTATCTTGGGATAATGATGGAAGAATGTCTGTTACTTCCTCATACATTGATGAAAATGGAAATGCTAGACCTGTCCATAAGGAAAAGATAACAAGGTCTGCTTTGTTATACATGGGAAGAGAATCTGATGGTGAGAACGCTGGAGGAAAACTAGAAAGTTGGGCAGATCCTGAGAAATGGACAAAAGCTGAACAATATGGTGTATGGACACAAGATCAGATTGATAAATGGGATAAGATTGGAGCATCACCTTTTGCTATGGCGTGGGACCCAGATGAAACATCCCATATTATGTATGACTCTTTTAAAATGATGTCGTTTGGCCTTGCTGACCAAGCTCTCATGTTTATACCAGGTGGTGCTGGAATTGCAGCAAGAGCTATTACATCAACAAGTAAATTAGCTACTGCTAGCAAGGCAACACTAGAACTGATAAGTAAGTTAGGGTCAGCAAGTAAAGTAGGCCAAGTATTAAACAATGCAGCTGCATCAGCAGGTATCGGATATGCATATGCTAGAGGCAATGCTTACGAGCAATTCTCTAACGAATTAATGAAGCAAGAGGAGGCCTTAAGAATAAAAAGTGAAGCGGAATTAAAAGATAAATATGAAAACGATAAAGATTACAAAGAATCTATCGACAACAGAATAGCTAAATTAAAGCAATCGATCATTCAGAACACTCTTGCTGAAAATGCTAGACAACTTGAGAGCGGTAGTGCTGTCATTGATATGGGCATTTTGGAACAACAAGCAGAATTTCAAGCTTATCAATAGGTTCAGGAAGAGGAACTACAGAAGCAAATGGAGATTAACAAAAATACTCCAGAATTTCAAGAGCTTCATCAAAATGCGATTAACACTGTAGCATATACGAGTAATCTAATGGCAGCTACTGATGCGGCAAAATATTTTGCACTAGGTGCTTGGGGTTATAGAAGATATCTGTATGAGAATCCTACAGGACTGTTAAAAAGAACAGGAAATACTGTTAAAGAAGCATTTAAAGGCACCAAGAATGCACTCAAACACGTTAAGGAGGCTAAGAATGCTGAAGGCAAGTTAAGATTATCAACAACTGTTGGCAAGGATTTCGTAGGATTAAAAAACCAAGCTAAACAGTTAGGTAAAGTTTATGCCAGTCAATTTGGTGGAGGCGCTTGGACAAACGGTACTGATGATATGCAGGTTGATGGTGTGCAGCAAATTGAAGAAGATGCTATGCGCCAGATGTATGATTCTTATATCTCAGGAGAACCCATAGCTGATGTATATGGAACCTTAGATCAAGTATCATCTTTTATGACAGGTATGGGTAGATCTCTTGGTCAAGCCACCACATGGCATGCTGCATTAGTTGGTGGTTTAGGTAGCACTATAAGCGGTAACCTTAACTTTGCAAATATAGCTTCACTTGCTACAAAAGAAGGTCGTTAGGCATTTAAGAACCAATATGAAACCAGATACCAACGAGACAGTGAGGGATATATAAAATATGAAGAAAGACCAGTTCTTGATAAAGACGGGAAACCTATAAAGGGTGAGAATGGGGAAACCATTACAGAAAGAGTTCCAGTTACGGAAGATATAAACTGGAAACAAAACTGGAGAGAAAGGCTTGGCTTTTTTCTTCAGAACGGTGTTTTGAACACATATTATGGCAACAAGCAGGCAGCAATGACAAAAGTAGATAGAGTTCAAGCTGCCAATAGAATGCTTGACGAATGGGGTGATTTTGTTGATCTCGAAGATTATCTTTCTGCTAATACAGCAGGAGAAAGCGTTGATAGTGAAAGAGAAAAAAGGACATCTTCACTTCTTAAAGCTTTACGTCTAGCTAGAGCATTGGATCAGATAGGGAAGACACAAGAAGGTAAACGTGATGTTGAAGATCCATTACTTAAGTCATCGTTAGTTAAACAAGCAAAGGAATTCATTGAGAAAGCTAACTCAATAGAAGTTTATGATACTGGTGTAAATATTGGTGAATTTGCTCCTGAAGAAGCAGAAAACATGCTCAAAGAATGGTATAGCAGACATCCTTAGGAAGTACGTTCATAGACAAAGGATGTTGAAGTTTTACGCAGTATCAAAGAGAATGCCCAAGAGCTTACTGACGCAATAAAGGCTTATGATGAAGCTAGTGATCATGTGGAAAGAAGTCAAAGACAATCCAATAAAACCTTCTCTACTCACGTTAAGAACAAGATGGTTGAGGACATGGTTCTGTATAACCATTGGAAAAACAGATTAGATAAAATGAGAAGAGAAGCAGACGATAACTCAGCTGTTGACAGAGCTTTAAGCACTGAAGAATATATCGCATCCGTAGGTGGTCTAGGCAATGCTGAAAGTCTTGTGCTGATTTATGACGAAGAAATCAATAGAATTAAAGCTGAGGATAAATACGAAATTGATAAAAAGGTTGAAGCATCAAACAAAAGTCTTGAAGCTGCAAGAAACAAATATAACAATGCTCAAACTGCCGATGAAAAAGAACAGGCAAGAAAAGATGTTGAGCAAGCTTATGCTAAATATGATGAAAATCTTGCTAACCAAGAATATATAGACGGCTTAATATCAAGACTTCAAGACAAAAGAGATCAGGCTTATAACGCATTAGAAGAATCCACTGAATCTTATGCTAATGAGTTACAGGATGTTATAGGTCACCTTGGTGAGAGGAAACAAAAGGATGCAATAAATCTTGCAAGAAGAATCTTCACAACCAGAGACCAGATTGCCAATATGAAGAAAGGTCGCAAAGGCAGTGATAGCAAAATCACAGCTAAGGAAGACCGTGCTCTCAAGAGATTAAGAAGGCAAGAACAAGCTGATAGAAAGCAATTAATAAATACTTTAAAAGTAAGTGATTCTCAATTAAACCGATTTATTGAGAGGGTTGGTGAACTGAATAACATCAACGCCCAAGGTAGAGTATTAACGGCTGATGAAATCATGTCTCTTGATCCTGTGACAAGATCAAAAATGCTTGATGTTGAGAACAGAAGACTTTATAGTATGGCTCAACTTAAGGAGATTGATAAATTGATTGGTGAACTCAACATGAAAGATCCATCAATATTAGAAAAACTCCGCGATATAGCTAGATTACATCAACAAATGGATATGGTGATGGATTCTTATAAGAGACTTAGCCAACATCCTGAAGGTGCAGCTCTAGCTATTGAGACAGATAGAACTATCGCCGCTAATGCAGCGTATAAGCTAATTGATAGAAGGTTTGCTAAAGATGTTGCTAACTTCATTCACGAGTTTGATAATAAGATTATAGTCAATTCAACTGATGAGAGTAATGATATAGTTAGTGCTCTAAATAAATATCACGATAGACTACTTAACTTTGCGGGACTTGTCAAATTCCTTGAAACAAAAGCTCAACTCGATGACCAGATAAGAAACATGGGAGGAAAGCCTTCTGTTACGCAAAGAGATAAAGACAATGCAGTATTTCAATTACTTAGAACACTCAATAGTAGAATACTTGATATTTTAGATGAAGAACATCTTATTGATAATTATATTACTGAGTTAAATAAAGCCAGAAGATGGGTGGCTGTTGTTGAAGATATAGCTAGTGTTCTGCATGATCAGATAATGAATGACACCAGAAAAGAGAATCTTGAAAAGCATATCTTTAACTTAACATTCCCTTGTGATGACAAGGAGTCTATCATGCGGGTTCTTGAAGAGGAGGCTAATAATCCTACTGAACCTGACTTTGTTCCTGACATACTTAATCTCCTTGATGACCTTGAAGAGCTTGGCCATCTTAGGGATGCTACTATTGTTAAATTAAACGCTGAGAAATACAAAGATGCTTTCAAGCAAAAAGCTGAAGCTCAGCTCAAGAAGAACAAGGATACTGCAGACAAAGCTTTCTCTGATGATTCAAAGGACGATCTTGAAGATTTTATAGCAAATCTAGATGAACCTGTAAGAAAAGCTCTCGAGTTAATATTAAGTAACTCCAAGACAAGAAAACTCAATGAATCTGGTTCGAGATATGTGATTAATGGGAAAGATTACGCTAGAGTTACTTCAGTTAAACATCTCCTCAAAGGTTCAAAATTGGACAAGTTTAATGAGAATAGTCCTTGGTCTTTACCTAGTACATCTATTGGTAACAGTCTTGATGAATTTGGCAGAGATGTATTTAACGGTATCTATGATAATATGACTGAAGAGCAACGCCTTCAGGAATTTGAGAAGAGATACAGCAATTCTACAGCTAAGAATTACGAACAAGTATTTCAGACATTAAAAGCGTTTCAGTCAAAGCTTGTTAGTAAAAACCAGAGAATTATCAAATTAGGCAACAGTGCAGATAATCAAGGAAGCGCGGTTGCTGCTGGTACCATTACTGTAGTTATGCCAGATGGTACTGAGAAAGAAATAAGAATCGCAGGCTCGTTAGATGTTCTTGCTATAGATAACAAAGGTAATCTTCATATTTACGACTTTAAAACTTATCGTTCAGGTAGTTTAGACATTGCCGAAGCTGTTAACAAAGGTTATGATAGACAGTTAAGTATGTACGCTAAACTACTTGAAGAGGAGTATGGTCTTAAGGTTGCAAGTATTAATATTATTCCTGTAAAAGCTACATATCCAACGCCTAAGAATGCTAATAAATTCAATAAGTCTGGTGCTGAGTACAAGAAAGCTAATCCTAATTCTAATCAACTCATTGTTAAAGAGAAAGGAAGTTCTTCGTTTAAAGAATACAGAGAAGCTAATTTCCAAGTAGGCAATGTATTCGGTATGATAAGATTAAATGAAGATGGGTTAACTATTGATTATGCAAGTCTTAGTCAAGAAGATAAAGCAGATGTAGATAAACTTCCTGTAGAAACAGGTCAAAAGACCATGCAAACACCACCTCCAATTCCTACAGAAGTCACAGAAACTAATCAAGATAGTGAACAAGAAGGTGAATCTACTGGAAGACATGATGAAATTAATCTTGGCGAAGATATTAATGAGCCTAGTACTCCAGATGTAAAAGCAGAGCCTGAGATTAAACAGACAGATACAGAAATTGAGGCTGACTGGGATAATGAACAGGGAGAGACCAAAGAAAGTAACGAGGGAGTCGTAATTACCGACAATCAAAAAGATCCTTTATATGACGAAATTGTAGAATTTGTACAAACAAATGATACAATAAAAACATCAATACTGCAGAGAAGATACGAAATAGGGTATAATAGGGCTACCAGAATTATGGAAGCTTTAGAAAAAGCCGGTATAGTCAGTGCTCCGAAACCAAATTCTGGTGGATTAAGAGACGTCCTGAAAGCTTCTCAACAAGCAGATAACAGTATTAATAAGACAGAGCCTGAATCTGAAACAACAGATGAATTAAAAGCTGCAGCAGAAGCACAGATAAAAGAACAGGAGTCCCAAGAAACTTGGTCTAATACAACCAGTATAAAATCTACTGGAACAAAAGACGGTAAGGCTGTATATGGTACTTATGAGGTTAGCATGGATGACGAAGGATATCTTCATGTTACATTCAATACAGGAAATGTAGCAGCAAAGAGAGGAGTAAGCCTAAAGGAAATCAACGCAACAAAGGAAGAAGTATTTGGCAAACGTGAAGACTATGACAATCCAGCAGATTGGGATAGCATACCTACTGATAGCAAAATAGGTATTACAAGTTTGTGCGTTTCTCCTAATGGTTATGTAGTTATAGGCACAATATATGGAATACCAAAAGGTGCTATTGCTGCACAAATATTAGATAGAGCTTTTCCTGAACTACGTGAATACATAAACAGATTCACAGTAAATATTAGTGAAGATACAGGTTCATATATTGGAGAAGCATCTGTAAGTGATGTATATTACGGTACTTCCAAGAATCCAAGAAAAGGTACATTAAAAGCAGTACAGTCTGAAGATATCATTAAATTTGAAATAGGTGATGGAAAATCTCAACAAATCACAATCAAGGGTAGTGATTGGGTTACTTCAGAAGAGGTTATTGTCGAAGACAACGGTACTATGTATGATAAAACCATAGGATTATCCAATAATGAATTGGAAGATCTCCAAGACCTTGATATAGATAAAGATACACCCTTCCATGCAAAACAGTTGTTTAAAGGTAGTGACGGCAAATGGTATGCAGAAGGATTCTTCCATACACCTAGTGGGAATATACCTCGAGTTGTCGAGTTGTCTCCCAACTTCAATATGAACAATGTATTAAAAGAAGTAAAAGAAAGAAGAGATGAAAAGTATGAACAGGCTATAGCCAAAGCACAGGAAGTTAATGAGAAGGAATCCGATGTAAAGGTACATGAGGAAAATGATGCGGTATGGGTTGAAAGCGCTGAAGGAAATACTCAAGAAGCTGAAGCATCTGATAAATTCCACAAAAGTGATGCAGAGAGTCAGACATTAGATAATGCGAATCAAGAGGATGATGTTATCACTCCGGATGTACAGCAAGAGAATAAGTCTGCAAATGCTGATGATACCAGAATACTTCCTATGAGTGGTAATGCCAATCCTGTGTATTGGAATACTCGAACACTCAAACAAGGTCAAGAACACTCATTAGGTGTAGATGGTGTAATAGAAAAAAGAAGGGGAACCAGACAAGGTGACAATTTAGATGTGTTCCAAGCGTTACTTGATAACTACGGTATTAAACTACAAGACATCATCGACGAAGAACTTGCTCCTATTTTTATGGATAATCCAGACACGCCTATTAAGTTCATGGCTGTAAACTGGGTATCTAAAGAACATAGTCCCACAGATGGACAACTTAGTACAACTTGTTTCCTTGTTGTTGATTACGATTCTAATGTAAAGAGAATACATAGTGACGGAAAGAACGGAAGAAAGAATAACGGTGGAGTTATTACTGTAGACGGTAAAGAGTACCTTGTTGTAGGTACAATGGGTTATGGTAATTCCAGTTCGCTCAATTTTTCACGTAAACAATCATTATGGAATTCCATGTTTGGAAGAGGTTCTTTTACAGGATTTATGAAGAGAGCTGCAGGGCAATACTTTATGAATCCTGAACACAACAATGAGAGGTTCTACGTTATTAAAAATGAGAATGGAGAATTCTATTCGACAACTATTAAGGAAGGCTCAATTACTCCCGGATGGTATGTTAAAGCTTTTGAAGGACAAACGCCAAATAGGAAGGTATCAATAAGTTACCTATTACAAGATCCTGATGGGTTGGGTACTAATCCGCTTAAGCTTACTTGGAATACTTTGAACTTTGGTATAGCTGAATATCAACAACCTTGGTACACCATTGACTCAAGGGCTGTCATGAGTCCTGGAGATCTTGCTAAGAACGCAGGTACAACATTTATACTTATTCCTGCAGGTAATGGTAAATATGCTCCTGTTGCTATTCAACCTACTATGTTGAGTGAGCTTAAGAAAGATAGTCCTCTTGAACAGAAAATAGATAAGTTACTTGACGAACTGTTAGCAAGAAATTACAACGATAGGCTTACAGCGCTTAAGAAACTATATCGATATCTCTACTTAAATAGCGACAAGACTACTGGTAAGAAGAATATCCTGTTAGGTAAGGATAATGGTCCTAAAGCTAACATGATAAGCATCTCTATTGACGGTAAGATTGAGAAAGAATTCCGTCTTGGAGACCAAGACTTTAATAGACAGGAGTTTAAGGAATATATTAAAAATGAAATGAATCCTAGAATTAACATAACTCCTGCCATTCTTACAAATATAGAGGAACTTAAGGCTTACGATGCTTCAGGTGCTCTTCAAACGGATGTGTTAATGCTAAGGACAATGGGTTCTAATTTTGAGATATGGCCAATCGGTGTTGATAATAAAGTGCTAAAGCCAGAGAAACCCATAGAACAACATCCTGTTGAGAATGATAGAAACCGTGGTATACAGATTCCTTACACAGGACAATTCTACACAAGAAATGCCGAAGGTTTATATAGAGACCAAAATGGAAAAGAGGTTACTGATGCATCTATCATTAAAGACCTGGAAATCAATAGGAGAATTATTGAATCTAGTATCCAGCCTGAAGTGACAGAAGGCAGAAGGTTCAGATACATTCTCGACCAAAGCGTAGAAAACCCATTGGTTGTTGATATAGATAGAAATAGCTACAAAGTAACTAAACTTAGTACAGAGGATGCAGTAACTTTCATTCACGAGACTATAGCTAAACGCGAGCAAAAGGAAAGAGACAAAGCTGCAAAGGAAGCATTATCAAAGGAGAAAGAGATTGATCGGTTGATCGATAGAGCTAATCCTTCAAAACCAGATATTGCTCAGCAGACAAGGGAACAGGAATTGCAAGAGATTGAACAGTCTGCTTATGATAGTATAATCAATAATCTTAAGGATGATGAAGCTGATGCAATCAATAGCGCTATTACACAAATGGAAAACACTATCAACAATCCAGCAACATCACCTGAATTAAAAGCTGAGCTTAAAGGTTATGTAAGAGCTTATCATGAAGAACTTACAAGAAGACAGCAACCTGAACAGCAACCTGAGCCGCCTAAACAACCTGAGGTAAAGAACATCAACCAAGCTCAAACCAGTGGTACTATTACTTTCCAACAGTTAATCGGTAATAAAGATAATCTCAATAGACTGATGAAGGCTCTTAGCAAAATGCCTGATGCACCTAGAAAGATATCGGAACTTACAGATTACCTTAGAAAAAAGAAAGTAGAAGTGGACGCTATAGGAAACACAGAAGACGACATTAATGCTTGGTTTCAGACACTTGAACATTGTAGATAATAGCAAAAAACAAAGAAAGGAAAGGAGCCTCTAGATCGAGACTCCTTTTTATAATATGAATAATAAATCAATACTGTGAAGGAGTTACTTCAAATACTTTAAACAAAGCATCATTCTCAGCAAACTCTTTAAATTGATCTATGTTTTTCCAGAAAGGAAGAACAAACTTACCTACATTTCTAAGATATTTATTCCATCCTTTATAAGGGCCTGATTTTAATGTTTCACCCAAATCTCCCAATCCAGTAATAAGATATAGCCAGCCTTGAAGTGTATTTGTTGCAGCAATAGGAGACTGTGCTATCTTAAGAAACGAACCTAACATTTGTGGTCCAGGAATAGAAGTTTCCTCATCAAGTAGCACTCTTTGAATTTCATACTGCAAGAATCTCCTCCAGAATTCCCTTTTGTGATCACTTGGAGCACCTAATGCCACACTTGCTAACATTAATCCTACAAACCATCTCATTTCAGTTAACGCTCTCTTTACATTATATTGCTGGTCTTCGGTCATATTATTCCATTCAACCTTTGCCCTAGATGAGAACCAAAACAAATCTTTGAGAAATTCGGCTCCTACAAGCATAGCCCTTCCGATTGCTTCAAGCTATCTTTTCTCCTCCCATGTTTCACAAAGCTTGTGTTGTTTCTTATACATATTAAATGCTGATGTCCAGTAACCTTCTCTAAAGGCTTGCAGAATGCCATCCCAATGTCTCTTTCTGAATCTTCTTGAATAGTGTTCAACCATCCACTAACGGAAGTTCATAATAGCTCTTCCCCAAAGCTATTGATGAATGCGTCCTTTATCCTCAATATTCATGGAGCCGTGGGTTGTTTGATTAACATATTTAATTTTGCGTCGTACCTATTCAAGATACTCAGATGTGATAGCACTTCCATCAATTCTTGTAGCACCACTCACAAGTTTTAGTTCAGCATTCCCATCCTGTTTATTAGCTACTTCAAAAGCATGATAAAGAGTTGTTTGTTTCCCATCCACTAATACTTTCTCATGATGAAGAACAGCATACATGTTCACATAATGAATGAAATGCTCACCCGCTCCATAACCGATCATAGAACAATCATGGGCAAGAAGTTTTCTGAATAAACTATGATGATATCTCGTATGTCCCTTATTAGAGAAGTTCTCCTGAAGGGGATCAAACATCTAGGCAAGCAATGGAGCTTTGTGTGTCATGTTATTGGTAAATAACTCAGCAATATCCCCACCTACACCGTTCTTTCCAAACAATGCAGCATTTGCCCAAGTATAATCTTTATAATTATAAAACTCACCAGCACCAGCTTCTATTAACATTTGGAACTCGCCAACAAGAAAGTTTGCTGTAGCACCTAACCAGTTTGTGCTAAGACCTTTAAATGAAGTATAGCCAATAAGACTCTTAACAGCTTTCGCATATTTGTAAAAGGGTTGCTCAGGATCAATATTCTATCCAAAGAAATGTTGATTTATAAATGAATCCAACAGATTAACAGTGTCTTTATTAGCAGCTTTACGAAGAATCTCAACTACTTGGGATTTATCATCAGAAACAATATCAGCTTTGTTATCAGAAGTAGATGTCTACATATTCTTATCCACGTAATTCCTCATGAAGTTCACTACATCCAATACCTGATTCATACAATCATAATTAATAGCTGTTGCTGCAAATGCTTGAATACCTGAAGAGAAGTCTTTAAGCAACTCTCCTTGTTCTTTAACGTTATTCATAAAGAAGATGGGGATATATTTCTTGGCTTGACCTCTCTCATCACTCTGAGCCTGAGCATACATCTCACCATCAACGATAGTTCCATTCTCGTAGAAATCAGTGTCATCCTCCATGATTTTCACCCACTTCTCTCCTTTACGACGGACTGCTTCCAGAACATCTTTAGCATTACGGGCTTTACTCATAGCGTCAATCATATTTCTACGTAATTGGGGAGGTCTATAATGATGCTGAGCTATCTCGGGAACTAATGTGCCCATTTCGCCTTTTATCTGCATCATAGTATCATAATACTCTTTCTGCGCTGCGTTGAAATTATCATAAGGATTTTGTTTACGATAATTACTGTTGGGAACTCTTTCTGTTCTTCTTACAACACCATTCCGTACATCAACAGCTCTGTCTTCAGTATTTGCCTCCTCCCAATCCTAAAGCTATTTCATGAACTCATACCTATCAAGATTAAGCCTAGCAAGTCTACGCTTTTCCCTATTCCTTGCTGTTTGGTATGCCTACCAATCAATGTCACTGATAACCATCCAGTTGTTTCCAACGAGTTCATACATAAACTCAGTGTTTTTTACACCTGATTTATAAAGTTTATCAGTCGCTCTCCTAATACGTAATGCTATATCATTAATCCTTTGGTTTCTTGCCATCTGCGCTCTTTGAGTAATATCACCAGCAGCAGCTACAATCAGATTAGAGCATCTTGCCATGCTGTAAAAGTTGTTATCCCAAAAAGTAATATCTTTATTAGGCATGTTAATGATGCTAGCAATCACATTACCATCGGCAGTTTTATCTCCAACAATACCTAGCATAAGCTGAACCATGTTCTCAGCTCCCATGCTTTGAAGTTCCAAATACTTCTTATTAAGCAGTTCGTTAAGCTGCCCTGCTACACTACGTAATGTATCAAGGTCAGTTTGAGATACAGCTTCGTCGATATCAAGACCCATATTGGTTAATGCCTCAAGCACAGGATGATATTCATCATAGATCTTCCTGATTGCTTCGAGTGTCTTGGACATCTCAAAAGCGTTTTCTATAGGAGTACCATACTGAGGAGTATTTTGTATCATATTCTCAATATCCATGATTGCAGGAGATATTTCTTGCAAGAAGTCAACAATACCTCTATAGTATCTTCTTGAACGCAATTCAGAGAACAATCTTTTCTGAAGATCCATTAATCTTTTAACCCCATCAGTATAACCTTCTTCTCTTTGTAAATCTCTGATTTTACGTTCAGTAATCATTATAGCGTGATCTACAGCTTGTGAAAGGGAGGTTATATTCTTTGAAATAAGAACTTCCTGAGTTCCATCAATATTATACTATTGTCTAAGTTGCTCAAGAGTTTGCTCAACGCTAAAGGAGGGAGTACTTTGTTGTGTCTGTTGAAGCATTTGGTCTACATGTGTTTTAAGACCCTGCAAATCCATACCAAAGAATTGCTGCGCTGTATTTAAAGCATTCCGCAATCTGGATCTTTGATGACTTGTGACAGACATGGCTGCAATTCCACCGTGATTTAGTATGTCTACAGCTTCAGCAGCAGCTTCAAGAGAACCAAATGCATTTTCAAGCACTTGTCTTTGTGCAGGAGTACAGCCTAGTTCAAACAATACCTATACATCTTTCTTGTAAAGGTTTCTATGTGAAGTTCTCTAAAGTGATATAAGGTAATCAACAAGCCTTGTCTTATAAGGAGTCACACTATCTTTGATTGTATCTGGTACATTATTCAAATCAATACCAACTCCCTAAAAAGCATTTTCATAAACACGCCATACATTAAGCTACTCTTTCAACGTTGTGATAAGACGCTGAGTATCTGAATCTCTCCTTTTCACATAAACGTCATATTGTGCACCGTTTTTATGTACGTAAGCTACAAGCCCCTTGTGGTTATCGTTAAATGTATCAGCAAGCTAAAGTACTTCCAACGCATTTGAAGGATCAGTTATCTATTGTCTCAATCTACCTTGTTCGACATAGATACTACCGAATTCATTCTGCATCCTATCAAACTGAAAATAAGCCAGAACATCCTCAGCATAATGCTACCCTTGAGCATTATGCCTTGGAGTCTGGTTAGGCTAATTTGCAGTCATCTATGCATCGATAGCTGCAGCTACACCAGGCTGCAGATACAATGCGTAGATATAATTGGTAAGCTACCTACTGAACTTTATTTTCTCAGTGAGATCCTTATATAATTTACTAGGCTCTCCATTGACTTCTGGTACTAATATACAACTTTTCGCTTTTGCCATCGTTTAACAAAATTCTAAAAATTTCTCTATAACATTGTCCACATTAACCTCAATTCCTGCTTGAGTAAGAAGATTGTGTAAGAATTTCCTATACCTATTACGGTTACTTGGATCTCTTAAATCTTGCTTAATTTCCTCAAGTCTTCTTTCTGCATCAGCAAGAGTCATTTCTTTGCCTACCTAGCGGTTATTGGTAACTAATCTTTCGATAATCTTATCCTTAACTGTATTGAAATTCTTCTCTCTTTGAGACTCAGCTACAGTATCCACTTTTTCATTGGCAGACACTTCCTTCTCAGTTTGTGATTTCTCAGGTAATGTAGAAGACTCCTCCTAAGGCATTACAGTATAAGTATCAGTAAGAGGATTTTTAATGTCCTGAATATCCATCTCAATGTACTCTCCATTATTACCCAAAGGTTTAGTTAATTTATAGACTAATACATTGTCGCTATCAAGCTCACGCCTCCATAATAAGGTAACTCTCACTGACTGTGATTTGCCTTCAGAATCCTTGATTTGTAGGTAACGCTCAGTGGTAATATACTTATAAGGCTTCATCTCTTTCACCATAGAATCATCTTTACTTCCGTCAAGACGATAATCTGTAGCTACAGTTAACTCGCCTTTACTGTAATCAATACCTAATCTCTTAGCCTTACTCATGTCTTTAACAAGACGATAATCATCCCAGTTATTCCTTACAAACTGATCAAATATCATCTCATTATTCATAGCAGGCCACCTTTCAGAATCAAAAATATCTCTGTATCTAACTTCGTTACCATCTCTATCCTTGCCTGAGAAATTCTCTTTGAGATAAGTTGAAATCAAAGCAGTAAAAGTCCTAGGGCTAAATCCAATGCCACCTCTGTAGATATTATATATCATTAACTTAGTAGCAAGATCTTTTCCCTTTTCTCCCTTTTTAAACAAATCAACCCATCCGTCAATCAGAGCTTGTTTTACCTGCGTGTCAAGACCTGTAAGGTTCATCTTGAGATAGAAATTACCCGAATCAGAGTTCATATCATACTGAATAGCCTTAACAAAAGGATTATTATCCAAGTCAAGTTCTCTACGATATTCCTCAGATTTTTCTATCTCCATAAACCATTTTGGAAAACCTTTAATATAACTCTCAAACTCAGTTTTTCCGGAACTGCCTTTCTTTCCAGGATTAAGAAGACCTGCTGCAACAAGCATGTAAGTCTGATAGAACATACATAATTTATCAAGAAGTTTCTTGTCATTGAATATGCTGTCCTGAACATTCTCGGGAAGACTATCTAACAGCTTCCTGAAACCATCACTACCAGCAGGCATGTCCTTAAATAATCTCTTTGCTATATCAAGACCTCTATAGAAGCCTGCAAGGATGGGATGTTTACCCAGTACTGTAAAGAAGTCAGCTTGCTTAAATCCCAATTTAAGAGGATGATTATCCGGTGTATCAGGATTGTTGAGAATGTATCGATCTTCTTCTGTCAAATCATCTTCATTGTACCTTATGAAGATATGTGTACCCCCTTCTCCTGCACCTGCGACAGTGAACTTATTGATTTTATATTCTGCAATAAGATTGTCTATAATAAGTGGTCCTACAGCGCTACTAATTGAGTTAAATCTGGTAGGATGATCAAGATTGCGTATAACATTTGATATGGTCAACAGTTTCTGCACAATGTTTAACACTTTAAGATCAATCTCAGGATGTTCTACAGGAAGAATTCCTTCAATCATTTCGTCATTAGTTAAATCTTCGGAGAAAAGTTGAGAATCAAAAGAAAGAGTAGGGGCGTTCTTTTTCTTAATTTGCTCAATCATGAGTTCAACAGTACCAGCAAAGCTTGCATTACCTGTTAAGTTTGCCTTATTATATTCCTCAATAGTTCTGGTTATTACATCTTGTGACATAAACCTAAACACTTGTGCATCAGGCATACCTAATCTTAACAAAGTGTTCATTATATTCACAGTAGCCATATTCACATTCACAAGATTGTAAATAGGATATTTCGCAGCATCTGCAGAAGCACTAACCGAAGAACCTAAAGTTTTACCAATAAGCTCACCGATATCATTATAAGTTTTGTCAACTTCCATATAACCACTGAAAGACTTATCACCTATAACAAAATCTCCACACAAAGAACCTACGTCAATGTGGAAACCGTCTCCCTCAAGTACAGCATGCGCAACCTTATTTACAGCTTGCACGCCAATAAGACTAGCTGCTGCAGCATTTTGACGATAGAACTGTATCTCAGTATCAACCCAAGCAAGGTCTTTTTCTGTTTCGCACAGTTTCTTTAACTCATCCATTGAAAGCTTAGAGAGTTCATCCCAAGCTTTCTTATGCTGCGCGGCTTCAACCTTCTTTCTGAGCATATAATTCCATTCGTCCTCAACTAATTCTAGTTTTTTGTCTTCAACAGTTTTAGCAAGTTCAGTTTCAACTTCTTTAAACTCTTGCTCATTAAGCTTATACTCGTCATTATTAACATTGAGTTTATATGCTTCAATAAGATAAGCAGGCTTCTTAAGATTATCAAAACCACCAGGTTTGAGGACCTTCAGCACATTAGTCTCATGTGAGAGCACTTCGTAGGTCATATCAACAATCTTGTTGTTGCGATAAAGCGTACCTTCTTTAGGATGAGCAGTATAATAAGCATACTTAATATATGCATCCCAAAGAATGTCATAGAATTTGTTTCTGCCTTTAAATTCTTCAGGATTTTTCACAAATTCCAAAACATCCAAATAGCTGGCATTTGCATAGCTCACATTAGGAACATTCATCCAAATATCTCTTGCAATACGCTCAACATCATCTTTTACGTTGATGTATATAACTTTACGCATTACATACTCTTTGTCTACGTCAAAGTCTGAGTCATTGATAGTTGTCAATTCATAAGGCATCATAATTGCTTCACCAGCTATTGCAGGAAGGAATCCTACAATCTTAAGTGGAGCACATGAATACTTATCTTCAGTAGGAATACGATAACCAACCATCTTCAACAAGTCTGGGTCAAGTTTATCAATAGCCTCTATATCTATTGTGCCATCAGATCTGGTAAACTTATCAAATATTTCTCTAGACCATGCTGGAGCAAAACATTCAAAATGAGCTATACCTCCCTGTCTACCATCAATGTATTCGCTATAACTACCATAAGTTTTTCCTGTCATTGACTTGGGCAACTCCTCACCAGATGCTACTTTCTGATTCCACTGATCCTCAGTAAGCAATAAACCTCCTGTGAACTTATCCTTAAACACAACACTCAATCTACGAGTTCCAAAGTTAGTGACCTGCACAATAGGACCACCAGCTATTTCCTGTTTATTGAGTCTGTTTTTAATGATTGAGTTACATAACTGTTCAATTCTCTTAGCTTGAATCGGGTCACCTTTAGGAATACGGAAGTTACCTTCCTTATCTACAGTACATGCGAGAAGAAGATCTATACCATATCTAGGGCTATTGAGAATTTCTCTTCTAAGAATTTTACTCAATGCAAGATTCCGTTCCTTCTTTGTACCATCAAGCTGAAGTTCATCGACGAGCTTCTCATAACTATGGTCCAGATTATCTGCAATAGTTCCTTCATATTCTCTTTTAAACTCACTTGCTGTAAGTTTCTTTGTGACAAATTTCCCTGAAGCTTTGTCATAGTCCTTAACTTCGTACATAACTACATTAGCAGGATCGCTCAAATCACCATTAGGATCATAATAATAGTCAAGGTCAGAATGAGTAATCATTCTTATCTGTGAACCGTGAGTTTGATCATGATCTCTAAAGTGCTCAGGAACTTCTTGCTGAATACAGTAATTATCGTAGTCAAGTTTATGAACATAAGTCATTTCATTGTACTGGTCGCGTAAGATATTACCATTAGCATCTTTCATGTAGATGCGGTCCTCAAGCATTTTGATAACTTCAGCTTCACCATCAATATCGTTCCAATGCTCTCCAATGTCAATTGCTCCTTGGAGTGACGATTTAATGGCAGATTCAAATTGAATGGTATCAATACCTCTACCAGTGTATGTTCCGTTTTTAATCATCTTACCATCGGCATCTCTTTCTCTACCTACAAAATAGCTATCTTCCATTACCTGATAAATAGCTCTAAGTAAGTTAGGCTGCGATGTTTCTTCATTCTGTAGAAGAGCATCAGCCATAAAGAGAAGGTATTCTGAATTTTTAGCTTGGAAAGGCTCAAGCATAGTGGTTATAGGAGCTTCATCTACACCAAGATTCTTTTCAAGCAAACCATACACAAAAGGTTTCAGTGGCTGAAATGCGATTCTGATGTCAGAAAGTGTAGCAGTACCGTCAATTAACTTATTGTAGATAGTTTCTGCTTCATCAGACCATTTGCCGAAAATAATAGCTTTCTTCCTATAAGACGTTGGAGAAGAGTATGCTTGTGCATCAGTAACATTAACATCTCTGTAAAGACCGTCTTTACCAACAAGACTGTCTTTAAGCATTCTCCAGCCTTCCTTCTCTTCTTCAGGAGCATCCTCAATTTTCTTATCGAGTACCTCAGTGAGATTAGCAATCAGATTAGAATGGAAGTTCACCTGTTTTCTAAGATCCTTAGCGATAACAGTCCTATAAAAACCATCTGAAACTTGTTCTCCATTCCACGTAGCATACTTGTTACCTCTTATACCAGGAGAATGAAGCTGAGCAAGACGTTTTTGCAAATCTTCAGTATCTTTATAGAAAGCTATATCACCAATAGTCAATTGAAGAATATTCTTAGCCATAAGGTAATGGTTCCAAATATAATTCTCAACATCTTTTCTAGGATCCTTCACATTCTCAATCTTTTTAGCCTCTTGAAGAATACCCTCTTTCTCCCAACTGTCGAGTATAGCATTAGTTCTTTGTTCCATGAAATAGTTAATGACGTCCTTCACCATCTTTACAAACTTTGCATCTCTACCGTTAGAATCACCATGAAACTCATCAGCAAGACTAAAGTCAACGTTTTCACCGTTGAGTCTTTCTTTGATTTCTTGTGCGAGAGCTTTATCATCTTCGGCTGTATATCCTTCTACATTTTGCAACAGAGTACCATTACCATTAAGGTATTCATTAAAGAACGGTAAGAAGCAGAATTTTCTTCCATTAACATCCCAATTCTCAATAAAACCTTCATCACCTTTTACCTTGTTACGCATTCTGACAGTCTGGATTCTGCTAAGTTCTTGAAGGAACATCTTGAACAAATCACGAGTGATGTTGGCCTTATATACCTCAGACTCTCCGCGATAACTCCAGAACTTTATATATTCAGCTGAAGGTTTATTGGACTCCATAGGAATTTTGTACCATGCTACAGCTCTATTTCTATCACCTGTATCATTTCTTTCAGCATAGTATTCTGCTATCAAAGCCAACGTTTGTTCTTGAGGAGACATAGTACGCATAAAGTTATGCTTATTAAAATTAAGCTGCACCTTATGCTCAAAGATTTCTCTTGCTTTAGGATTAAGAGCAAGCTCCTTAAGCATTTCGTTTCTCCATGAAATTCTACCTCCTGCTCCAGGAACACCAAACCATTCACTCTTACCATAAAAGTCTGTGATAAACTCTTGCTCCAAATTGTTAGCTTTAGTTGTATTGTCCTTAAGTTTATTCATTAACAACGTCATAGGAGAAGGTATCACATAACTTTGATACATTTTACCAGAGTCATATACTGAGCTGTTATAAGTATCTTCAAGCTGATTTGTGACAGGAGTAAGAAAATCAGTTAAGCTACCTAAAATACTGTTTTCTCCCCTAAATTTAAAAGGATCGTAGCCAGCATAATCAGGAGTAGGATTTTCTTGTTCAGATTTTTCCTTCGCTACAGCTTTATCCAACGCATCTACAATATAAAACAACTTACTGCTCATTGTCATAAAGGCTTCGCGATTGTATTTCTGTTGTCCAGTTTTTGCGTCAACCTCAGTCATCATCACAGCACTTCTGACAAGATTCTCATCAACGTAGAATCCGAGCATTCTGCAAGCAGCTGTAAGATATGGAATAGATTCTTCAGCCATCTCTTTTGTGAACTCCGCGTTCTTATTATGAATCAAAGGCTCTTTAATACTCTTTAAGTATGCTAAAGCCCTGCGCAAAGTAATAGGTTTGTTTTTATCAAAGAGGTCGTGAGCACTTTCTTCTGTTCCAAGATAATCCATATTCACTCTTACATCCTTACCATAACCTATAAATAATGGATGCATAGCAGCCTGGAAATCAACTTTAATTCTATTTAAAGTCTCACTTAGTGCAGGATGACGGTTAACCGGTTTAGAGATATACTTACCTTTCTTTTTATCATAAGTAACTACACCCATCAATTGGAAAGGCTTCCAGAACACACCTGTAAACTGACTTTGCATAGTTGACTCGTTTGAATCTCTCAATTTCTCAATAAGTGAATCCAGCCATCTGTTACTAGCCCTATGAGCTTCAAGATTAGTAATCATCTCAGCAAGACCATTTGCACCCTGCACCCAATGTAGGATACTCTGAACAGCATCCCTTACGGGGACTCTCTCAGGAATACCCCATTTGCTCATTATAACATTACCATTTTCATCCTTAAGGTAACAATCGTGAATAGCTCTCTTGACAAAGATATTATTAATGAGATCGTTAACTGTATCAATTGTTCTGAATTCAACTTGCCAATGTTCTTGTTTAGAGCCATTTTCAGCAACACCGTCCATATCTGTAGGCATTGCGTCAGCATCTCCATACATCTCTGAACCAAGACCTACTGATTGTTTACCATTGGTTTCATATCGATTACTATCAAAATCTTTATTAATACCAAAACCTTCATTAAGTACAAACACATCCGAGCCAAACTGTATGATGCCATCCCAGTTATCCATAATATCCCATGCTTGCCACATAGTGTCAATATCATCGTATCTGCTTGGATCAAACAATTTTTTAGCATATTCTAATAATGTGTTAATACCTACAGCATCAATAATTTGTCTTCTTGATGCTTTAGTAAAATCAAGATCAGTCTTCAGCTCAGGGAACATTCTGTTCTTTTCCTCAGCGTCAGTTTGAAGTTTGGTTATCTCATCACTGATAGCATTCATTGCTAGTTCAGCAATATGCCTTATCTCAGAAAGCTGCAGTTTATCACTATTATATATGTTATCTATTTGAGATGTCAACTTATCATAATT
>Ga0310695_10001884_pt1 | contig 46755 bp, 38 predicted proteins | sample RumenRJG_04DNA_FD_203882 | JGI IMG/M metagenome (GOLD analysis project Ga0310695, IMG submission 203882) | Bovine rumen microbial communities from Lethbridge, Alberta, Canada - RJG_04 (v2) (version 2) | ecosystem: Host-associated > Mammals > Digestive system > Stomach > Rumen | place: Canada... | reverse complement strand
ACCACAAGGTCGAGGCGGCTGGAATCCTTTTCGTAGAATGCGTCCGAAAGCCTGAGCTCCTGCTCGCACGGCATGCTGTCCTTTCCCACATAGACCACATAGAAGTCGGGGTTGGGTATTTTGTAGACCTTTTGGGCATAGCGCCTGTCTATTGGGACAATCGTTTCGTAGATGCGGGTAACGTATTCAAGGCACCTGAATGGCATGTTGTTATTTACCGTGGACTGGTGCTCCACAAGAACCACAAGCCTTCCGTCTATTATCCAGCTTACGTCGTTGTTGTAGGTCTTGTAGAGTGACTGTTCTATTACCTTGCGCTCCATGGTCACGTCCTCCAGCTTGTAGTCGCTGCCGGAGAGGGCATTGTAAAGGTCAAGGAAGTTCTTCTTGCCGTCGCGGTCACTGCCGAACAAGTCTGTGAAGACGGAATCTTTGTACTTTCTGTTTATGAATCTCATTTGTTTTTACCTCCATATAATATATAGAAGGTAAAAGTCAGGATTTGACATAAATGCGTAAAAAAAAGTGACTGAACCACATTTTTTCTTTGCGGACAATCCGTTTCTTTTAGAACGGTTCCCTTCGACTGGCTCAGGGAACGGCTCTTTCTTGCCAACTGATATCAAGCCACGGAGGGCGGCTTAGCAACTCGGAGGTTTGCAATGTAACCTACGCCCGATTGGAAGGGCCGCGAAGCGGTTGCCGTGGTGGGTGAGCTTGTCGAACCCCCAGGCAATGGAGGCGAAAGCCGGAACCCTGGAAAGCGGGTGACGATTTGGCATGAAGGCCGGTTTTAGCCGAGGAAGGGATGGTAGAGCGGCTGGCAGTACCGTCCAGAAAAATATCAAAAAAAATAAGCGGCTGAAATTCCAAAGAAGGAATCCCAACCGCTTAATAATTAAAAATTACAGCTTAATGCCAAGGACTTATGCCCATGGATTTTCTGTTGGATAGCGTACACCCTTAGGCTGGTTGTAGCCAATCTCGTCTACTGCTACGCCGATGTACTTAAAGACTTCGTAGAGTTCCTTTCCAAAGTGGCCGAATGCAACGGCACCGTGGTGAGGGAAGTTCTTTTCGATGAGCACGTGGCGGTAGAAGCGGCCCATTTCCGGGATTGCAAAGATACCAATGCCGCCGAATGAGCGTGTGGCAACCGGCAAAACTTCGCCCTGTGCAATGTATGCGCGGAGGATGTTGTCGGAAGTTGACTGCAAGCGGAAGAATGTGATGTCGCCCGGCATGATGTCTCCTTCCAAAGTTCCGTTTGTAACTTCGCGTGGGAGTGCGCGTGCCATAATCATCTGGTACTTCATCTCGCAGAAGGAAAGCTTTGTAGAAGCCGTGTTTCCGCAGTGGAAGCCCATGAATGTATCTTTGATTGTGTACTGACCGTGCTTGCCCTTGATGTCTTCGTCGTAGATGTCCTGAGGAACGGTGTTGTTGATGTCCAGCAAGGTAACTGTGTCGTTGGAAACAACTGTACCGATGAACTCGGAGAGACAACCATAGATGTCTACTTCGCAGGAAACAGGGATGCCCATCTTTGTAAGGCGGCTGTTTACATAGCAAGGAACAAAGCCAAACTGTGTCTGGAATGCCGGCCAACACTTGCCTGCAATCGCAACAAATTCACGGTAGCCGCGGTGTGCTTCTACCCAGTCAAGCAAGGTAATTTCGTACTGTGCAAGCTTTTCAAGAACTTCCGGAATCTTGTTTCCGTTGCCAAGTTCTTTTGCCATGTCTGCAGCAACGTCTTTAATGCGTGCATCGCCAGCGTGCTTGTTGAATGATTCAAAGAGGTCAAGCTCTGAGTTCTCTTCAATTTCTACGCCGATGTTGTAAAGCTGCTTGATTGGTGCGTTGCATGCAAGGAAGTTGAGTGGGCGCGGGCCAAAAGAAATAATCTTAAGGTGGTTCAAAGCGTAAACTGCCTTTGCAATCGGTGCAAATTCATGAATCATGTCTGCGCACTGTTCTGCAGTTCCAACAGGATATTCAGGAATATAAGCCTTGATGTTGCGGAGCTTAAGGTTGTAAGATGCGTTGAGCATACCACAGTAAGCATCTCCACGTCCCTGGATAAGACCGCCGTTCTTTGATGTCTCTTCTGCAGCGGCACAGAACATCTTGGGGCCTTCAAAGTGCTTGGCAAGCAAAGTCTCGGAAATTTCCGGGCCAAAGTTTCCAAGGTAAACACAAAGTGCGTTACATCCGGCCTTTTTGATGTCTTCCAAAGCCTGAACCATGTGGATTTCGCTTTCTACGATACAAATCGGGCATTCGTAGATTTCGTCTGCGCCATACTTCTTTGTGTAAGCGTCAATAAGAGCCTTTCTGCGGTTTACAGAGAGGGACTCCGGGAAACAGTCGCGGCTAACAGCTACGATACCGATTTTTACTTTTGGTTTGTTGTTAATCATCTTATACTCCTATAAAATTACTTTCCTAACGTTAAAAATGTTTTGCGGGTGGAAAAAGCTCCCCTACGCCACCTCTATTTGGAGAGGTCTATGTTTGCTCCAGAAATACCGGCAAATGCACCAGCCTTTGCTTCGCTAGAAGACGGATGTGCAATGAGCCACTTGTTAGCGGCCCAGAGGAGTTTGTCCTCGGCATCAATTTCCTTAAGCTCTGGCTTTGCAAGATTTGTTCCCTTTGGAAGAACTACAATCACGCGGAAACCGTCTTTGCTTACCTCTTTGCCCTTTACGGCATTGCAGGGAGCATAATGGAGGCTTGTTTCGTAAATTTGAACTACTGTACCGGCAGGAACATAAAAGGCTTCCACTTCTTTTGAAGAAATGCGGCCCTTCTTTACGCTCTGGAGCGGTGCCAAGAGAAGAACAATGTCGTCGGCAGGGATGTTCAGTTCTGAGCCCCTGTGCCATTCAAGGCAGTTGAGCTTTGTGTTTGAACCGTTGCAGTATCCAACCTGAACTGGCATTCCGCCATAAGCGTTCACGGAAAACTGCTTTGCCACAGACAGTGATTCAAGTGATGAGTCCCCTGGTTCGTAGATAACCTTATCCAGAGGCTTTTCTGTTGATGAATTTAATTTTTCAAGCAACTCTTTTACGTCGTAGCCCGTAAGGACTTTTCCGTAGCGTACAAAGCTGCTTCCGAAGACAGATTTTATCTTCATAACTATACTCCTACTCCTTATTATTTAAATACAGCCACGTATTCAAATATAGTTATTTCCATTATATATGAACTTTTCTAAAAAGCAAACTTTTTTTTGAGGTAAAAAGCTTTTTGAATGCAAGGTGGGGGAAGACTCCCCCTGCGCCTCATCTAAAGAATCGGCTACCCCCTCTACAGGGGGCAAGCCCCCCGTAACGCCCCCCAATGTTGGTTGGTGGTAGCAGACGATGATACGAGCAAACACCACCTCTCGTTCCCTGAGCTTGCCGAAGGGAACTGTTCACCAACAAGTGTAGAGCCATGGATTCAGATTGGGAAGATACGGAATTGTCAACCAATCCGCAGAGAACAAGTGGCTTAAGCCCCTTGATGCATCGAGAACCATGAGCCAAAAGCAAACATCCGCGCCCTTCGACTACGCTCAGGGAGCGGTCGTCACCCCGAACTTGTCACCTATGCATACTAAAGCTTTGCCAGTTCCTTGTATGTTTCCTTGAGTGCAGGGTAAATCTTGCGGTAAAGCTGATATACCTTTTCGTACTTGGGAACATTTTCTGCAATTGGCATTTGGGCTGGATTTGTCTTGATAAGCTTGTCGCAGCCTTCCTGTACGCTGGAGAAGACGCCTGTTCCAACACCAGCAAGGATTGCAACGCCAAGAGCAGGACCTTCCTTGGAAGCCACAGTCTTAACAGGACAATTGAAGGTGTCCGCAAGCATCTGCCTCCAAAGAGGACTTGAACCGCCGCCTCCACAGGCATACATGTCGTTGATTGTAACGCCCATTTCGCGGAGGACTTCAGTGCTGTCCCTCTGGCTGTATACAACGCCTTCCATAACTGCGCGCAAAAGGTGCTGCCTTGTGTGCATTGCGCTAAGACCGTAGAATGCTCCGCGGCAGTCTGGGTCAAGGTGAGGTGTGCGTTCACCCATAAGGTAGGGCATATAAAGAAGGCGGTCACATCCAATCGGTATGCGCTCGGCCTGTTTGTCCATAACAAAATACGGATCCTTTCCCATTCCTGCGGCAACGGTAATTTCGTCCTGGCAGAAATTGTCACGGAACCACTTGAGTGAAAGTCCTGCGGCAAGGGTTACGCCCATAACATGCCATGCACCTGGAACGGCACAGCAGAATGTGTGTACCCTGCCCTTTGGATCTATGCTTAGCTTTGTGGTATGTGCAAAAACAACACCGCTTGTTCCTATGGTTGTAAAGGCACGTCCGTCCACAACTGTTCCTGTTCCTACGGCTGCGGCGGCATTGTCTCCTGCACCACCAACAACAGGCGTTCCTTCTGCCAAGCCAGTAAGGGCTGCTGCCTTTGCGGTAAGCTTTCCGGTAACCTCTGGAGATTCATATACCTTTGCAAGAAGGGACTTGTCTATGCCAAGCTTAGAAAGAACTTCATCGCTCCACTGGCGCTTGGGAACGTCAAGAAGCTGCATACCGGATGCATCGCTTACTTCCGTTGCAAATTCGCCTGTAAGCATGTAGCGCACATAGTCTTTTGGAAGCAGGATGTGGGCGCACTTTTCGTAAAGCTCAGGCTCGTGCTTCTGAACCCAGAGAATCTTTGAGGCGGTAAAGCCCGTAAGAGCAGGGTTTGCTGTAATCTCTATAAGGCGGGAAGCTCCAACCTTCTGGGTAATTTCATCACATTCAGCGGCTGTACGCTGGTCGCACCAGATGATTGACTTGCGCAGTACGTTTCCGTCTTTGTCCAGCATTACAAGACCGTGCATCTGGCCTGAAATGCCAATGCCCTTTACGTCTGAAGGCTTTGCTCCGGACTGTGCCATAACGGCCTTTGCCGTTCCGCAAACCGCATTGAACCAGTCAGCAGGATCCTGTTCTGCCCAACCGTTCTGGGGCTGATAGAGCGGGTATTCAATTGTTTTAGAAGCGGCAACCGTTCCGTCCAGGTTGAACAAAACAGTCTTTGTACCGCTTGTGCCTAAATCAATTCCAAGTAAAAATGCCATATTCTTCTCCTTTTATAAACTATAAAATACTATACCAATCTTTCGTATTCAAAATATTCAAAGTCTGCTTCTTTTGAATACATCTCTGTGTCAACGCAGTACATTCCTATAAAGGCACCAGTAAATCCGTCTGATGAATACTCATCGCTAAGAACGGAGGTGTCGCAGAGTGGACGCATCCTGTGCCAAGCCTTTTTGTCCAGGGAATAGGCAAATTCTGCAACGCCATAGTTACCTTCCAAGCGGAGGTAGACTGGCTTTCCTGCAGGAATCTGCATTGGCATCCCCTGTATGAACTTGTCCGGGAGAATTGTGTTCACCTGGATGATTTTTCCAAGCTGCTCATCGTAGCCTATCTGCAAAAGATACTGGGTTTCCTCATCATAACGGTAGCACATTCCCGCGTACTGCTGGAAGTAGTCCGGCTCAAATTCAATCTTTGTTTCTGCGCGGAACTTAAAGTCTTCCTGGCGGCGGGCAAGAAGTGACTGCTCGTAGGTTGACCATGGTGACTGTCCTCCGTAGAGGCGCAAGAATCCGGGGCGGGCTTTTACGGATGCAACTTTTTCCGTAAGCGGGCGGCGCAGGGTCTTAAAGTCGTCATGGATTCCCTTGCTAAAGTCGTAGCGGATTACAGAAGGCCCACTTCCGGGCGTTGTCTGAATTCCGTCATTGCCCGCATCAACAGGTACGTCGACATAAGGCGGGGGATTGTTGCGCAGAGTGCCGTTTCCCTGTGTAACATAGGGCCAGTCATCCTTCCAGACAATCTCCGCAATGCCTGTTTCCCTACCCAAGACGCACTTTCCACGGGTAAAGGCTCCCCCCAAGGTTCCGGGAAGGGGTCTGCCGCAAAGATATGCAAGGTAGGTGTGCTTTCCGTCTGGAGAGTCGCACCAAATTCCATGTCCCGAACGCTGAAGCATAAGCTCCGGGTGTCCATAAGCTGTAATCAGAGGGTTGTCTGGATGAACTTCGTAAGGACCTTCCAGATTGCGTGAGCGGCCAACAGTAATTGCGTGCTCGTAAGAAGTGCCTCCTTCTGCCGCAAGAATGTAGTACCAGCCGTTTTTCTTTATAATGTGGGGGCCTTCTACAAGACCTATATCTGTTCCCAAAAAAATCTTTTTTCTTTCGCCTACGAGGCATTTTTTAAGGGGATCATATTCTCTTATCATTATTCCGCTGAACTGGCGGGGACCTTCCTTACGGTAATCCCATTCCATGTTCATGTACCAGTGGCGTCCGTCATCATCATGGAACATGGATGCGTCAAACCCGGATGCGTTCATAAAAACAGGGTCAGACCAAGGGCCTTCTATGGAAGGTGAAGTTGTAAGGTAATTGGGGCAGTCCTTCATTGTGCCAATGTTCCAGTTGCGTACGTTTGTGTAGATAAGGTAGAACAAACCGTCGCTGTAGGAAAGGCAGGGTGCCCATATTCCGCAGGAAGCTTTTTCGCCGCGCATGTCTAAAAGGCGCGTTTCGTTTAGTGGGGAAGGAACCGTGGTCCAGTGAACCAAGTCCTTGGAGCGGGTAATTTCAACTCCCGGATACCATTCAAAAGTTGAATTTGCAATAAAATATTCTCCATTTGCAACACAAATGGAAGGGTCGGGATGGAATCCCGGTAAAATTGGGTTATTAAGCCGGACGGTTTTCTCGCCAGAGCTTGCCATTTTCTCTTTCTCCTTTGTTTTTATTCATATACAAGACAAGCCCCCAAGGTAAAAACCCAAGGGGCCGTTTTATATTATTGATAGGCAACTATGGAAGCCCCTGCACAAAAGCGCAAAGAACTTCCTAAATATCTAGCATCGAACTGTACTATTCCTTTACAGAACCCATTGTAATACCAGCAATGATGTAACGGGACATGATTGCGTAGAAGATGATAATCGGGATAAGCGAAATTGCAATTCCCAGGTAAATTCCACCGAATTCCGTACGGTAAATATCACCGCGGAGCTTCTGTACCAACATAGGAAGGGTTGCATAGTCTTCGTTCGTAATGATTACGGACGGAGTCATGAAGTTGTTCCAGCTACCAACAAAGGCAAAGATTGCCTGGGTTGCCATAGCCGGCTGCATGATTGGCAGTACGATTCTGTTGAAGGTAAAGAATTCACCTGCACCGTCAATACGGGCTGCTTCCACAAGTTCCAGCGAAAGGATTGATTCCATGTACTGGTGGATGAACATTACCGTTGCGGCAGATGAAATGGACGGAATTGTAAGAGGAATAAATCCTTTCCAGTCTCCAGTAAGGCCAAGCTTTGCCATGAACTGGTAGAAACCGATGAAGGAAAGGGTTCCCGGAAGCATAATCAGGAACATAACAAGTCCCCAGAGCAACTTCTTTCCCTTAAAGTGGTATACGTAAATACCGTATGCGGTAAGGGTAGAAAAGTAAACACAGAGGATTGTTGTGCTAAAGGAGATTATTGCACTGTTCAAGAAGCCTCTCCAGATCTTAAAGCCACGGCTGGTAAGAGTGTGCAGGTTGTACACAGTCTGCTGCCAAGCGTGGTTTGTCGGGACGAGTGCAAGACCGGCATTTATTTCTTCCGTAGAGCGGGTTGCGTTTATAAGCATGATCCAGATAGGAACAACTGCTATAATCGTAAGAATGATCATTACAATATATATAATGGCAGACTTTACGGCACGTTTTGATGAATACTGCATTATTTGGCCTCCTCTACAACATGCTTTACACGGGAGTGTTCACTTGTAAGCCAGTTGATTACTCTTGAAAGAACAACTGTAATAATGAACATTCCAATAGCAATTGCTGCTGCATAAGAATACTGGTTTGTTCCCTGGAAGCCGATGTTGTACATGTAAACCGCCATTGTACGGCACATAAAGTTTACACCACCGCGCATATCCGTCAAGAGGAACGGTATATCGAACATCTGCATACCACCAACCATTGACGTAATAAGCAAGAAGAACATGATTGGGCGGAGCAGAGGAACTGTTATCTTCCATGTACACTGCCAGTCGTTTGCACCGTCGATTGTAGCAGATTCATACAAAGATGGAGAAATACTTGTAATACCTGCCATCAAAAGAATAAGCGTCTGGCCACACCACATCCACCACTGGATGAATGCAATTATACCTCTTAATGCCCATCCGTTACGGTCAAACTGATAGGCCTTTTCCACAAGTCCAAATCCCAGAAGCAACTGGTTAACAGGACCTACTGGATATCCAAACAAACTCTTGAACAAAAGAGCAACAGATGCTGCCGTCAAAAGGTTTGGCATATAAAAAATAGCCCTGAACAAGCCGGTTCCCTTAAGACGAAGTTTTACGTCTGTAAACCAAACTGCAAGCAAAAGGGCAATTCCGAGCTGAGGCAAGAAGTTAATACCCCAGATTATAAATGTATTTAAAACAGAGCCCCAGAAATATTTATCCTGTACAAGACGGACAAAGTTTCCGAAGCCAATAATTTTCAGTTTTCCAAATCCCTTCAAGTTTCCGATTGACAATATAAAAGTATAAATTGTCGGCCAGAAATTGAACAATAAATATACAAGTACGAAAGGTATGATAAAAAAGTAGCCTTTTTTATTTATACGATCCGATACTATTTTCTTAGCTGCCATCCCTGCCTCCACGTGCAATTTTTTCCCAAAAAAAAGGGCGCGGTCCACTCAATGATTTTAGTCAGATGAATGTCCGCGCCCATCGGGTCAGATAATGAATTCAGATTTTAATTAGAATCCAAGAGTTGTGCTTACCTGAGCCTTGAATTCGTTCAAAGCATCTTCCTTAGACTTTTCGCCGTTTGCATAAGCAGCAACAGCTTCGTTCCAAAGAGCTTCGATAGCCTGGTCTGTACCCTGGATAAGTTTTCCGTCGATACCCTTTGCCATTTCGCAGAATTCTACGTAGTGGTTCTGGCCACCAAGGAATGGTTCAGAGAATGTATCTTTGATTGCAGCCTGTGTATGGAGGTTACCAAGTGTATCACCTGTCTTCTTTGCATAGCCTTCGCAGAAGCCGTCATCAGAAACGAGGTATTTGATCATTTCCTTAGCAGCGTTCGGGTTCTTTGTTCCCTTGTATGCAGCAATCCAAGTACCACCCCAGTAGTACTTTGCAGGACCCTGGCACATTGCCCAGTCACCAGCTGTTCCTTCAGCGTTTGTCTTAAGAACATAGTGGAGACCCCATGTTGGGAGGAAGTAAGAGAATACTTTTACGTCCTTACCAGTGTCATCCTTAAGAGCATCCTTCATACCTGCGAACCAGCCTTCAGACCACTGTCCTACGCGACCGTCGTATTCTTTGTCGTGCATAACTTTGCACATTTCCATGTACTGGTCCATAGCTGGGTCAATAACGAGCTTGCCGTTTACAACCCAAGGATCCTTACGAGCACCCTTGTATGGCATGAACAAGTCGCCAGTTGTAGAAACGATCTTTACAGTGTTGTTTGTCTTTGTCTTGATTGTTTCTGCAAGTTCAAGGAACTTTGTAAGGTCAGACATGTACTTCTGTACTTCTGCTGGATCGTCTGTTCCGAGGATCTGCTTTGCAAGGCTGCGGCGATAGAATACAGCACCAGGACATACCTGCCATGCCATACCGTATACGTGGCCGTTGTAAGAACCAATCTGCATTGGGTAGTCAGCCATCTTGTCCTTTACTTCTGCGTAAACATCATCGAGTGGGAGCAAGAGTTCCGGACCTTCTTCGATGTACTTGCGTACGAATGCGTTTTCAAGAGCGAAAACATCAGGAGCACCGTTGCCAGATGCGAGAACCGGGTCCAACTTGTTGGGGAACTGGTCTGTTGGTGTGAGAGAGTACTCAACTGTCATGTCAGGGTGAGCCTTCTTGTAACCGAAGTTCTCATCATTGATCATGCCTTCCAATTCGTCTGTAAATGACCATACAACGAGGTTTTTGTTTGCATCTGCGCCAGCGTTTGCTGTACCAGTTGCACCCTGTTCTTTCTTGCAGCCAACAGAAAGCATTGCTGCTGCGCAAAGAACACCACTCAAAGCTAATAGAGATTTCTTCATGCTAAACTCCTATTTTAGTATTAAAAAAATTACGGTCGCCAGAAACATTATGACAAGCAAAATGTATGCAAGCGCTCCGTTTCTCTTATATGCTAGATTACACCACTTCAAAAAAAGCAATGTCAGAATTATGCTAAAAATGTCATATTTCAACGAAAATATAATATAAATATTTCGTTTTTTTTATTTTGACTGACTATTTTGCCATAAACTTCTTAATTTTTAGTGATGATTTGTTTGATTTTTAGTGAAAAAAGCAAGCTATTCAAAAAATTCCATACAGGAAACTCTGAAAAATTAGTGATGAATTGTTAGTTTTTTAGAGAAAATCGCAAAATAGAGTGGCGGACCAAGAAGAATTCAGCAGCCTTTTTCCCAGGGGTACGCTATATATGCAGTTTTTCTGAAAAAAGCCATTTCCTTCACCGGATGCAAATTTCAAATCAAACTTTTTAATAAGAATACACTATGTTGGAATTAAAAATAGCAGGATTTTAAGTAAAATGTCGAAATTTTACAAAAATATGTTTTTTTTCAAGGGAGGCCCTTGGACCCCAAACAAAGGGGAGGGGGAAACCCCTACTCCGAAGCGAGGTTTCCCCCTCCCCTTTAACCCCTCCCTTTTCCGGCACGGCTTAGGGCTCTGCCCTAAGAACCCGGATTTATATTTTGACATCTGTTTTTAATAAAGACAAGGAACGTATTTCTTTCTTGATGAGAAATAAAAAGCCCATGGACGGGCGTTTTAGCGCATGCAGAATTGCGTAGCGATTCTGCAATCCCAGGAAAAATCCACGGATGGATTTTTCCTGGGCAGGTACGGCTTAGGGGCCATATCGCTCAACGTTTCGCGATATGCCTAAGAACCCCACTATTTAAATACAGGCGTCATTCCGGGTTCGACCCGGAATCTGTAGAAATCAAAGACATTTGTTTTGGGACTGTTCCCTTCGACAAGCTCAGGGAACGTTTTTTCTTCCTTGCCAAAAAGTAAAAAGCCATGGAGGGCGGCTTTGCGGGCAATCCAAAAAATTTTAATACCGCCGTCATTCCGGGCTCCGACCCGGAATCTGTAGAAGTTAAAGGCATTTTAGGACAGACCCTGAGTCAAGCTCAGGGTGACGGCTTGCGTTTTTGGGGAAGGATTTGGTTTGCAGATGTTCCATTCGGCAAGCACAGGGAACGGAATTGTTTCTTGCCAAAAAGTAAAGAGCCATGGAGGGCGGCTTTGCGCATGCAGAATTGCGAAGCGATTCTGCAATCATTCAAAAAATCCATGGAGGGATTTTTTGAATGCATCTACGCGGGATTGGAGGGGCGGCGCAGCCGTTGCCAGGGGCAATGGAGGCGAAAGCCGGAACCCCGGAAAGCCCGTGGCGCAAAGGCATGTTCGGTCGAATTAGCCAAAAAGCAAAATGGTAGAGCGAACAAAAGTACCGTCCAGAAGAAAAAGAGGAGAATGCAAGGCTTACCTTTTATTGAAATATGTGTTATAATATGGAAAGAGAGTTGAATCCCAAGCGGCTAGAGAATTAAAAAAGTGAAATATTTTTCTGATTGGCTTAAATTTGAAGAAGACTCCCTCTACGAACAAAAGCGGCACCTTCCTATGGAAGAGGAATTTACCTTCTACAAGTCCGTTGCCAGCGGCGACATAGAGACCGTTAGGCGGATATGCGAGCGAAACGACTTTGCAGACATGAAGGAAAAGGGGCGGCTTTCGGAGAACCCCCTGCAGAACTTAAAATTCCACTTTGTAATAAACACGGCCATGTGCTCAAGGTTCTGCGTGGAAATGGGCATGAGCATGGAGGAATCCTACAAGCTTAGCGACTACTACATTCAGCGGACGGATCTTTGCACTACTAAAGAAGAAATTGTTGCCCTGCAAAAGGAAATGTGCATGGACTACGCAGAGCGCATGAAGAGCAGCCAGCACCAGGGAGTAATGCCGGGAACCCTTTCCAAGTGCATGGAATACATCTACATGAACATAACCAACAGGATTTCTGCGGGCGACCTTGCCAAGATTTCCGGACTTTCGGAGAGCTACCTTACACAGCTTTTTAAGAAGGAGACCGGGTATTCAATAGGTAATTATATACGTATTAAGAAGATAGAATATGCCAAGAAGCTTTTAAAATTTACCGACTATTCCATTTCCGAGATTTCCGACATGCTTTGCTTTACGACCCAGAGCCACTTTATTTACGTTTTCAGAAAAAATACAGGAATGACGCCCAAGAAATACCGCGACCTGCGCTACTGTAAGCACACTGACTACCCCGAATTTGCAGACAGGGATTCGCTAAAAAAGGACGGCATTTAGGTGGGGGAAGTCTCCCCCTGCGCCCGCACTTCGTTGCGTGCTACCCCCTCTGCGGGGGACACCCCCGCAACACCCCCGAAAAACCAAGAAATATTTGTTGGCATAAAAAACTGCGAGTTACAAAATAACTCGGAGAGTTCGCAAAGTGAGTACCGTCACCCTGAACCCGTTTCAGGGTCTGTCCCCATACGGAATGCATGTTCTAAACAAAGGCCCCGCATACACCTTCCACAGATTCCGGCTCGGAGCCCGGAATGACAGCCGTCTCGCCAACAGAGCCCGTCGCCACAACGGAGACCCGTCACCCTAGCGAAGAACTGTCACCCTAGCGAAGAACTGTCACCCTGAACTCGTTTCAGGGTCTGTCCCTATACGGAATGCATGTTCTAAACCAAGGCCCCGCATACACCTTACACAGATTCCGGGTCGGAGCCCGGAATGACGGCCGCCTCGCCAACGGAGACCCGCCACCACAACGAAGACCCGTCACCCTAACGAAGTACCGTCACCCTGAACCCGTTTCAGGGTCTGTCCCCATACGGAATGCATGTTCTAAACCAAGGCCCCGCATACACCTTACACAGATTCCGGGTCGGAGCCCGGAATGACGGCCGTCTCGTTACTTCCCCTCCAAAACATCTGCCACAGAAGCAGGGTCATCGCGTATAAGAGTTCCAAGGCCAGCCACTTTTATGCAGCCGGAAAGAGGGTTCTTTATGCTTTCCACGCGGGTAGTTATGTCCGCCTGAACTTCCGACTTTTCAAAGGCAAGGTCTGCGTCATACATCTTGCAGTTCACAAGCTTTAGCCCCTTGCAATAGCAGAGCGGCTGGGTTCCGCATATCGTGCAGTTTTCAAAGGTAACGTTCTCGCAGTACCAGGCAAGGTATTCGCCCTTTACCGTACAGTTTTTTACAAGCACATTTTTTGCGTGCCAGAAGGCGTCCTTTGTGTCAAAGTTGCAGTTTTCAAAAACGCTGTCCTCAACGTACTGGAATGAATACTTACCGGAAAAGTCAATGTCTGTAAAATTTAGGCCTGAGCTTTTCAGCATAAAATACTCGCTCTTGGCCCTGCTCTTTTTCATGGACATGCCCCTAGTAAACCAGCCAAATTCAGGCGAGTCTATGTCGGTATTTTCAATCTTAACATTTTCGCACTCACGGACAGCCTTTATTCCGTGCATGGCAAGGCCTTCAATCTTAACGTCCTTTGAATACCAGAGGGCAGCCCGGCACTTGTCCGTCATCTCTCCGCCAAGAAGTTCAAGATTTGTGCAGTGCCAGAAGGGGTAACGCAGGTTGTAGAAGTTCTTTTCCGCCCGAATGCATCTTGCTTCCTTAAAAGCACTCTCACCATCTGCAGGCCCGTCAAAGCGGCAGTTCCTTACGGTAAGGTCATGCTGCCCATAAAGCGCACGCTCTTCGTCAAAGCATTTTCCTTCTATAATGTTATCCATAAAACACCCCGCAACTTTGGCTTCCACATCTTCTTTTACTCCCTACCCTTTTAATATAACAAAAAAGGCTTGGCAAAAACAAATTTTTTTTACGCGTACAACGCCACGCACTTGCTACCGTTGTGTGCCGGGAATGGAAGTGCCTTCTTGTTTAAATCCACATTTACAACTTGAATTAGAATTTGCACTTGCTTCCTGCACACCAAGCACACCCTTAACCTTTCCCCCGCAAAGTGGTATATTTTCCTCTATGAAAGACAACAAATTCAACTTTTGCCCGGAATGCGGCTCGCGCAACATTCAGACGCTCATGGGTGGCCGCAAGTGGTACTGCCCTGACTGCAAATTTGACCTTTACAACAATGTGGCAAGCGCAGTAGGCCTTGTAATAGAAAACGAAAAGGGAGAATTCCTTTTTGAAAGGCGTGCCAAGGAGCCCCGTAAGGGATTTCTTGCATTTCCTGGAGGATTTTCCGACCCGGGGGAAAGTGCAGAGGAAGCCGCCGTACGTGAATGCATGGAAGAAAGCGGCGTAAAGCCCAAAAGCGTTGAATACCTTTGCTCCTTTGCAAACACCTACGTGTACAGGGATGTAGTCTACAAAACCTGCGACCTCTTTTTTGTGGCAAAACTTCCAGACTCCTACCAGCTAAAGGGACAGGAAAGCGAAGTTCAGTCTTTTGAATGGGTAAAAATCCAAAATCTTGAAGAGCTGGAGAAAGTGCCGCTGGCATTTGATTCTGCACGAAAGACGCTGGAATTCTATTTGTCTAAAAAATAATTTTTTCTGGGCGCATGTCAGCAAGCTGCCACCGGGCTTTCCCCACTTCCGCTAGTATAAAAAGGAGTGCCAAGGACGGCACGTCATTTGTTGGCAGAAAAAACTTAGCAAGTTTTCGAAAGGAAACTTGCGTCTAAAAAATTACAGGGAAGTAATTTTTTAGACCGTGCTCCAATCCCTTGCGCGTTTTGCTAACCAGAAATTCATCTGCGGTACGCGTAATGTGTCATTAATAAGTGTTAATCTAAATTCTCAATTCTTTATAAAGATGATAAATGTAGGCTAGTCGTCTATCCTTTCCTATGCTCTCCTCCAGTGTGGAAACCAAGTGCTGTTTGAAAACAGAAACTGCACTATGCGATAAAAGTGTAGGTAGGCTGAAATGGAGCCGGGGTTCGTGCCGAAAACCCATTTTGCGCGGAGCGTAACAGGTCGCGTAGCTTCAAACCCCAAAGGGAGCGAAAGTCCTATTACCGCGCATGGGGTTGTAAGCAACCCTTTGGGTTTTAGGCGCGGTTCCCGGCGGGAATGGAAGCCTACCGTGTTTTAGAATAATGCTTTCCTGGTTTGTTTTAGATTTGCACTTGATTTCCACATCTGCGGTACGCGCAATGTTGATTTTTTTAACATCAGCAGTTAGAATAAAAATACAAGGAGGCTTACAAATGAGGCTTTATGTTTTTCCGCCGGTATTCTATATTTTTCTTGCGGGCCTTGTGGCATACATTTTAGTGCTGGCCATTTTTCTTAAAAAGATTTCCAAGGCAAAAAAAGCTTTGCGCAATGAAGGAAAGGAAATTCCAAAAGCCGCATCTTCCTACCGGACAATTTTTCCGGCAAGCATAGTCCTTATGATTCTTCCCCTGCTGATTCCCCTGGGAAACCTTATTACTGGAACAGTCGTCGCCTGCGCCGTACTGGGGCTTTACATCTCCCTGCGCGACAGGCTTTCAAAGCTCAGGGGCTAAAACAAAAAGCTAAGGATTTGCCGGGCCTTTCCAAAGCATAGACTTAAAAGTACCCGGCATTTCTTTGCTAAAGTTTCCAGCTTACGCCGATGCTAGGCATGTAGATAAAGCCTTTTGTACTGTAGCTGTCGTCTACTGAAGCTTTGAGTCCGCCACCAAGATCTATGTCAATGTCCATGCTTGTTGTACCAAAGGAATAGTAAAGGCCAAGTCCTGCATAGACACCCATCTTGTCCGTAAAGCGGTAAGTGAACGAAATCTCCGGTCCAAGATAGAAAAGATAAGTATTAATCTTTACATCAATGTCGTCTTCACTTACGGAAAAATACATGACGTGTGAACCTATGTTGCCTGTAAGAGAAAGAGTCATCTTTGGGTCGTTAATGAAAGTCCATCCGAGTCCGCCACCAACGTCATAGTCAATGCCGCCTTTTGTCTCGCCGTCAACAATGTCTTTAGATCTCGTGTAGCCAATGGCAGTTCCGACTTTCCAAGTAAAGGTTGAATCCGTAATGTGCGTATAGTCAAACTTTATGCCGAATCCATTGGCATCAAAATCGTCATCGTCAGAATCCGAATCAACATCCAGCTTTGTTACCGGGAAATATGTTCCGAAGTGCAATTCTCCTGCAAACACAGATGTGGCAAGAAATGCTGCAGCCAAGACAACCAGTAATTTCTTCATAAAAATTCTCCTCAAAAGAAAAGCAAAAAGATAAAATCACAAGTTCAAGAGCCTGTGAAACCGGTCAAAAACATGTTTTCTTAAAGTAACTATAATCCCGAAGAAACTTTCTGTCAAGAAAATCTCCAAAAAAAAAAATAACTCCACTATCTCTATTTTTTTTAGCAAAGGAAAAACAAAGCAACCTACGCCGCCGTGGAATTTGCCCCTAGGGGTTACCGAAGGGCGGTGTCGCATAGAAAAGAACCAATCAACTTACGCCGCCGTGGAGCCCCTTTAGTACCGCGCCAGCGGTATGAGGGTTACCGAAGGGCGGAAGGGCGGTGGCGCAAAGGAACATTCGGTCGAATTAGCCATTAAGCGATGTGGTAGAGCAAACAAGATTACCGTCCTAAAAAGACAGGTGTAAAAAAAGAAGACGGCAATTTTAACATTCCGCGGTTGACACAAATCGTAAAAAATGCTATGCTTATTTCCGTTATGGCGTCTTACCCAAGTGGGAAGGGAATGGTCTGCAAAACCACTATGAAGCGGTTCGACTCCGCTAGACGCCTGCTACGAGCCGTAGAATTTACATCTTGTGAATTTTACGGCTTTTTTTTATGCTATTCTGTATGGAAGAAAGACTGTCTGGACATTTTATGAGAAGACTTAATGCCATATTTTTGCTGCTCGCTTTTTTTAGCTTTTACCCGCTCAAGGCAGAGATTACAAGTATTAACGGCCAGCTTTCCGGGGGCACAAACATCCGCTCGGTTCAAAGCCAATACTTTCTTATTATTTTTCCGGAGCAGTGCATTCAGAGCGCAATGGAGCTTAGGCAAAACGCAGATTTGATTTGCCAAAAGATTTGTTCCCAGATGAACATGACCTGCCCCTTTAATGCCATGCCGGTGGTTATAACCCAGAGCACGGACGTTTACAACGCATACTTTAGCAATGCAAGCTACGACCACATAGTTCTTTTTGATGCGGCGGCAAGGGAAGACCTTTCCGTTTATTCAAACACACTGCTTTCCACTTTTGAGCACGAGCTTACCCATGCGCTTACTGTAAACCAGAAGTCGGACAAGTTTAGGCACAGGCTTTGCAACATGATTTACTGGGGAGATTTTATAGAAACGCCGTCCATGATAAAGGAAGGGGCTGCGGTTGCCCAGGAAAGCCGGGGCGGACAGGGAAGGCTCAACAGTTCGTATTTTTTGCACACGATAAGGCAGGCAAAGCTTAGCGGGGAATTTCCTTCATGGCCAGACGTGCTTGGTTCGCGGGACATTTATCCTGCCGGCAGTACGCCATACATTTTTGGAAGTTCCTTTACCCAGTGGCTGCAGGAAAAATACGGAATGCAAAAGTATGCGGACTTCTGGTGGGAAATTATAAACAACTTTCACATTACCTTCCGGGGTGGCTTTCAAAAGGTTTACGGTGTGAATTTGAATGCGGCATGGAAGGAATTTGTGCAGAGCGTTCAAGTTCCTTCTATAAATAGCAATCCTTTGGCAGAAGAATTTGTTGGCGATTTTTTTAGGGATGCAGGCAAGGCTTCCGGTAAGGCTGGCAAATCTTCCGGTAAGTCTGGCGGAAATGCGGACGGTAAGGCTGGCGGAAATGAGGACGGCAAAAGCGGCAAGCCTGCCCAAGGCGACCAGTCTGCCCCAAGCGGCCAGCCTGCCCAAAGCGGAAAGGCAGAAACAAAGAAGCTGGACCGTAAAAACACAAGCGGCTACAGGTACACAGGGCTCACGTCTTGCAAAAATGGCTTTGCATACATTGAGGGCGAAACATCTTCGGTCTACTTTTCCGCCATTAGAAAAGACGGTTCCTTTGAAAAGCCAAAGAAGCTTTTTGCCCACAAAGGGATTGCATCCATTTCGCTTTCGCCGGACGGGGCATTCCTTGCGCTAAGCTACTACAGCTACAACAGCATGAACGTAAAGACAAAGGTTAAGCTCTACAACATGCAGACAGGTGATTGGACAAGCTTGGACGAGACAGGCCTTAGGGACGCTACAGTGCTTATTGCAAGGGGCGCAAAAGAAGGAAAGCCTTGTGAATACGCACTTGCAGCTGTAAAGGTTAGCGGTCAGAATAGCTATATAAAAACCTACCGAATAAAAGATGGGCAACTTGAAGAAGACACGGAGCTCTTTCTTGGCAAGGGAGAAGCCCCATTCTCTCTTTGCGGAGGAAGCGGGGGGAACATAGCCTTTCTTTGCAGGCAGGATTCTGAATGGAAAATACGGAATGTCTTTGCCTACGGAAAAAATGCCGGCAAGGGCATTGAATATTCACTTGGCAAGGATGTTGAACTAAGGGACCTTTCCTTTTACTACGGTACAAGCACACCCTCAGGCCTTAGCACAAGCGACTACCCTTCCGGGGAAGAAAGCCTTGTCTTTAGCCTTGCCATGCCGGGAACCTTTCCACGCCTTTGCATAACAGAAGCAGGCAGTGCATTCGTTCAGGAAAAAGACATTTCTGGCGGAGTATACAGCCCGGTTTCTTTGGGAAATAAGACTGTTTACAGTGCCCACTTTTACACGGACAGCAAGCTTCTTGAAATGAATACGGAAAAGATTCCGCTTGTAAAGACAAAACTTGAGCGGAAGGATGCTTATGCAGAAATAAGCCCTCTTGGCGGCAAGCAGGCTCTTCTTGGCGCTGAGGATGAACAAAGCAACGCTGATTCCACGGGGCTGGATAAGAGCACGTCGCTAGACAAGGGTACGGCAGTGGAACAGGACAAGGAAGTGGCAGACTTTTTGGCAGACGCAAAGCCTTACAAGAACATGTTCTCCAAAAAGCTTTCGGTTCTACCCTTTTCCTACATTCCCCAGTACGACATAAACGGAAACCTTACCAACACAATCATTTTTCCGGGAGTAATGGCAGTTTACGCAACCCCATGGGACAATGAGCTTCTTTACTTAAGCACAGGCTGGGACATTTTTGGCAGCTGCGGAGGTGTTTCTGCAAGGCTGCAGGGCGGTTCCATGGCTCAGACACCGCTTTTTGTCTACACAGAGGCGGCTTCTTTTACATACGATGCAAAAGGAATTAGGCAGCTTTCAAACAGCATTAGTGTAAGCAATACGGTTCAGGTTGGAAAAACAGGCTCTATTACCGCTATGGAACAAAACCTTCTGGTAGACGGCAAGCAAAGGGCAGCCCTTGATGACGACCTTGATTTTTCTATTTTTGTTGGCGAAGAGGATGCAGGTGTCTTTACATCCACAAAACTTGACGATTCAGACAACCACAGCTTCTTTTCTGTGCAGAACGCGCTTTCCCTTGAATATTCAAACATCCACAAAACTGGCGCGGGCTACTGGAACAGGTCAGGATTCAGCTTTAAGACCGTCTACGCAAACAAGTACCTTAGGAACAAGGACGAAGACAGTTCCTACTCAAACAGCCAGCTCTTTCCGTCTGCGACAATCCGCATAGGAAACCTCATTCCTATTGACTGCAGGCAGGGCTTAACATACAACCTTCCGGTCGGAGCATCCGCTTCCCTCTGCTACAACTCCACAAGCCTCTTTAAGTTTTCGGCAGAAGCAGTTCTCTTTGCCTCGGAAATACAAAAGGGAATTTCCGCCTTTCCACTTTACTTCAAGAGGTTCTCAATTACTGGCGGATATGCGATGAGGATTGCCCACCTGAACGGCAACATGGAAATATTCAGGATTGCAGATGCATTAAAAGAAGCAGACCGGGACCTTATGGAAGACGCAGTTTACCTAACGGCATCCTTCTACCAGATGATAAACACCGGGGTTCTCGCCTCCCCCTCCATAGTGCACAAGCTTAGCCTTTCATTCAGATACCAGCCACACACATTCAACGACGAGAAAAAATACGTGCTTGGCATTGGTTCTTCTTTTACCTATTGAATTTTGCGGCGCTTTTATATGCAAGGGGCTTTCCGGGGTTCCGCGGGGCCCTACCCGCTCCATTGCGTTCCGCAACCCGCCTGCGGCGGGCCCCTACAATCCCTGCCGTGCCTGTATTTTCAACAGACAGTTCACACGCTGCATGCAAGTTTTCCGGCTTTCTGTGTTTGCAGAACAACTATTTTTCTTTTTTCTCTTTCTTTACTTTCTTTGCACCGGACTTTATGGCCTTGAAGAGCTTTTCCAGCTTTGCATAGTCCTTAACGCCGGGGGCAGATTCTACGCCACTTGAAACATCCAGAAGCTCCGGGTTGAATTTCTGGATTATGTCCTTTACGTTCTTGGGGTCAATTCCGCCTGCAAGCCAGAGCTTGGTCTTTTTGCCAACCTGCTCAACAAATCCCTCCCCAACCTGAATGCCCGTTCCGCCAACCTGGTCTCCGTCCTTTGCGTCAATCAGGATTCTGGGCTCTCCATAGGCACACATAACGTCTATCTGCTGCAGGTCTTCAACGCTCGTTATGTTTACGGCCGGATAATGTGGTATTTCTGCCGGGGAAACCTTCTTTTTGCCGTCGTCAAGCTCTTCTGCCCTAAGGAATTCATCACCGCATCCGTGCAGCTGAATAAAGTCCAGCACACCTGAGTCTATAAGAGCGTAGGCTTCTTTTGCTTCGCTGGAGAAGGGGTCTGTTATTACGCCAACAAGACGAACCTTTCCCCTAAGGCTGGAATTCTGGAGCTCTCCCGCAATCTTTGCAACTGTTGAACCGGAAACATTTCTCTTGCTTTCGGCAACGAATACAAAGCCAAGGAAGTCTGCACCAAGCTTTACCGCCTTTACAGCGTCCGGGGCAGATGTTATGCCGCAAATCTTAACAAAGGGCTTGGGTTTCTTTTCCATGCGGCGGCGAAGCGTTCCTGCATATTCAAGCCACTTTTTGGAGGCATCGTTTTCTTCTGCGTCTACAAATGCAGCTACAAGGGAACTTGCCATCTCCGGGTTGGAGGCGGCGGCTTCTCCCAGCAGCATACCGGTAAAGCCTAAGCTTCCTGCAAAAGCGGCGGCCTGAGGGGTCTTTATTCCGCTTTCAAATACAACGCGGGAACTTACACCGGAAATAATGCGGATTTCCCTTATCATTCCGGCTGGCTTAAGGAAGTCTATGCTAAAGTCGCCAAGGTCGCGGGCATTTACTCCGCAAACAATGTAGCGGTTGTCCACGGCTTCCAAGAGCTGCTTGTATTTTTGCAAGTCTTCGCTCTGGCGCAGTTCCACAAAAGCTGTAATCTTAAGAAAGGCACATTCCTTTGCCATCTCTATGAGTTTTTCCGTGTCCAGCATGCGGGCAATCAAAAGGACTGCATCTGCACCGCATTTATAGGCAATTTCCACTTCTTCCGGGTCAAAGAGAAAGTCCTTGCGAAGGACTGCAACGTTGCGGTTGCCTACTTCTTCGCAGACTGCTATCAAGTCCTGAAGGGAACCATTAAAATAGTTCTGCTCTGTAAGAACTGAAATTGCGCTTGCACCAGCCTCCATGTATTTTCTTGCAGTGTCGGCGGCATCAAGGTTTGGGGCAATGTCTCCCTTGCTTGGGGAAGCCCTCTTTATTTCAAGAATTGCCCCCTTGGAGCCAAGAAAAGGCACTACACGCCTAGGCCTCTCCATTGGAATGTCCACACCGTAGTTAAAACTAAGGTTCCTTATATCCTGCTTGCGCTTTTGAACAATTTCTTCAATAATATTCATCTTTTTTTAGCCTTCTATTTATAAATCGGCAAAAATGCCCAATCTATTTCCTTGCATTTGTAAAAAGTTATGATATAATTAAGTTAGTCTATTAAAGACAAACTTTTGGAGGAATAATGAGTCCCAGCACACCTCAGACAGAACAAGGCAAGAAGCCTAAAACAGAAGCAAAAAACCAAGATCCTCAAAAGGCTGTGCAGACACCCTCCGAAGCCGATGCAAAGGCCCGCGCTGCAAAGATTGCGGCTAGAAAGGCAAGGGCAGCTGCCCTAATTGCCCAGGCAAACGCAACATCCCCCAGGCGCATTACCGTCGTCTACGGATCCATCCTTAAAAAGCAGAAAGAAGTGGACTCATTTACAAAGGGAACCGTTATCCAGTTGGACCGCCAGCCAGTAGAGGCAGCAGAAATCCTTGTGGACGGAAAACTCTTTGCAAAGGGCAAGCTTTCAAGCCAAAACGGCCACGCTTCCGTGCAGATAACAGAAATTGTAAAGAAATAACCTTAAATTTGCAAGTGGGTAACTTTCAAGGGAGTTCCCTTGGACCCCGGCTTTTTATTTTGCCATATGACTTTTTTTTAGAAGTGTTCCCTTCGACAGGCTCAGGGAACGTTTTTTTCTTGGCAAGCACTAACTCTTAGAAACATGCAAAATTGCGTGCAAGCAACCTACGCCCGATTGGAGTGGCGGCGAAGCCGTTCCCGCAAGGGAATGGAGCGCGAAGGCGCGGAACCACGCAAAGCGGGGAAGGTAATTAAGCTTACAGTTCTTTAAGAAAAGTATTTCCCCCGACAGAAAAAATACCGTCCAAAAACTAAAATCCAAGAGTATTCTTTACATGAGACCTAAATTCTGCCAGAGCCTCATCCTTTGTTTTTTCTCCGTAGGCATAGGAAAAGACTGCTTCGTTCCAAAGAGCCTCAATAGCCTGATCCGACCCCTGAACAAGGCTTTCTTTTGTCTTCTTGGACATTTCGCACAGTTCCGCATAGTGGTTCTGGCCGCCAAGGAAGGGTTCCTTAAAGGTGTTTTTTATTTCGTCCTGGGTATGGACGTTGGCAACTATGTCTCCGGTCATTCTGGCATAACCGCTGCAAAAATCGTCGTCGCTAACAAGGTAGCGTATCATTTCCTTTACGGCTTCCGGATTTTTTGTGTCTTTGTAAGCGGCAAGCCAAGTTCTTCCGCAGTCGTAGTGAACAGGCCCTTCTACCATGCCCCAGTCACCGGCTGTATCACCGGCATTTGCCTTTAAGACTGAATGGAGTCCCCAGGCTGGAAGGAAATAGCAGAAAATCTGGGCTTTTTTACCGGCGCTGTCCGTAAGCGTGTCGTTCATTCCGGCAAACCAGCCTTCTGCCCACTGCTGGACTCCGGCATCGTAGTGCTTTACGTGCATTGTGCGGCACATTTCCATGTAGGACTGCATGGCCGGGTCTATGAAAAGGTTTCCGTTGGTAACCCAGTGAACTTTTCGTAAGCCCTTGTATGGCATGAACAAATCCTGCGAAGATGAGACTATGTAGACCGTTCCGTAGGACTTTTCGTTTATTAGCTTTGCGGCATCCAAAAAAGACGGTATGTCCTTAAGGTGCTGCTGAACCATTTTTGGGTCATCTGAGCCAAAGAAACGCTTGGCTAGGCTTCTGCGGTAGAAAACGGCTCCGGGGAAGACCTGCCAGCTTAAGCCGTAGACATGCTCGTCGTAGGTTCCAACCTGAACCGGGTAAGAGTCCATCTTGTCTTTTACCTGCTCGTATATGTCGTCCAGGGGCAGAAGGAAATCTTTACCTTCTTCTATGTATTTGCGGACAAATGAAACGTCCAGCGCAAACACGTCGGGGGCACCGCTTCCGCCACAGTCCAGGGCACGGTCAAGCTTTGATGTGAACTGGTCAACCGGGGTAAGTGAATAGTCTACCTGAACGCCGGGATGCTTTGCCTTGTAGCCAAATGAAGGGGTATCTATCATGTTGCCAAGTTCGCTTGAATATGACCAGACGACGATTTTTTTCTCGGGATTTTTGCTTTCGGATGAATTTGACTTGCCGCTGCAACCAAGCAAAGCTAGAGCCGCAGAACACAAAAGGGCAGCTGAATAATACTTTTTCATTTTAATAAACTCCATGACTTTTTTGGGCTGCAAAAGAGCCTAATTCCAGAGCCAGGGGGCATACCTTCATGTTTTAAGATATTTTTAGTCACATTGTAGCGACCGCCATGACTCTTGGACAAAAAAGTTTCCAATGGATATATTATCCGCGCTTAGACAAGCATCTGTCAAGGTTTTTGGGCAGGGCAAATGGTTAAAATATTTCGGAAAACTGTTTATTTTTTGGGTGGATTGGGCTGTTTTCCGAAGCAACGCATTTGCTAAGCGGCATGGATTTTGCTAACGGGCACTGCATTTGCTAACAGGCACTGCATTTGCTAACTAGCACGCTTTTGCTAAGCAGCGCTCGGAACAGGAGCAGGCCCATTGCTTTCCATACGGATCTGCTCAAGCTTAGCCTTAGCTTTTCCACTGTCCATTGCATCCAGGGCCATCTTGTAGCCGTCAAGAATAGTGTGTGCCTTTCCGCTTATGTAAAGCAGGGCACCCGTGTTAAGTGCAACAGCCTCACGCACACCTCTTTTTCCCCTGCCCTCAAGAAGCTCAAGTGCCATAGAAGCGTTGTCCTGGCCAGAACCACCGGCAAGGTCTTCAGCATCAATTCCGCTTATGCCAAATTTTGCGGGGTCAATTATGTAGCGGAACTCCTTTCCGTCCTCGTTAATCTGGAATACATGGGTAAGGGCACAGGGACTTATCTCGTCGTAGCCGTCTTCGCTCGCAACAACCATTACTCTTTTTGCACCAAGTTCCTTTGCAGCATGGGCGTAGCGTTCAAGAAGATCCTGTGAGTAAACGCCAAGCACTTCGTATTCAGCACCAGCCGGATTCAGAAGCGGGCCAAGGATGTTCATTATGGTCTTGATTCCCAAAGCCTTGCGAACCGGAGCCGCAAACCTCATGGCAGAATGGTAGACAGGCGCCATAAGGAATGCAAAATTTGTCTTCTTTATAACATCAAAAGTTTTTTCCGGAGTATTGTCTATCTTTATTCCCAAAGCCTCAAAAAAGTCAGCGGCACCAGATTTGGAAGAAACAGCCCTGTTTCCGTGCTTGGCAACACCCTGTCCGCAGGAAGCCGCAACGATTGCACTGAGGGAAGAAATGTTAAAGCTTCCCTTGCAGTCTCCGCCAGTACCAACAATCTCCGCAAGACCAGAAATCTTTTGCGGAAGTGGCTTTTTCTTTTTAAGAAGAACCTTTGCGCAGCCAACAATCTCGCTAGTTGCATGGCCCTTTGCAGCAAGGGAAGTAAGCATTGCGGCCGTTACGCGCTCGTCCAAATCGCCGTCGGTAAGGTTTTCCATAAAAAGCGCCGCCTGTTCCTCGCTAAGGTCTTTGCCAGACAAAACTTGGTTAAGGTAAGAGGCAACAGGAAGATTTTCCCTTCTATAATTAAGGAATGCGCGGAAGATGTTGTCCCCATCCTGACTTGATATGCTTTCCGGGTGGAACTGAATTCCTTCCACAAACATTGTCTTGTGGCGGATGCCCATAATGTCTCCGTCTGCAGAGCGGGCTGTCACTTCAAAGTCAGCAGGAAGGGTTGCCTCGTCTATTACAAGCGAATGGTAGCGGGTAAAGCTGGACTTCTTTCCAACCAGGCGGAATAGTCCCCTGCCGTCCAAATCCATTTCCTGTACAACGCCGTGGCAAATCTGCTTAGCCTGAACAATCTTTGCCCCGAAAGCTTCACCAATAGACTGGTGGCCAAGACAAATTCCAAGAACCGGTATCTTACCAGCAAAATGCCTTATTGCCTCTTTGCTTATGCCAGCATCGCTTGGTGTTCCAGGACCTGGGCTAACTACAAGGCGGTCAGGATTCATGGCATCAAGGTCTGCCAAGCTGCATTCCTTTGAACGCACAACCTTAACCTCTTCACCAGAAAGCCGCTGCAATGCCTGAACCACGTTGTATGTAAAAGAATCGTAATTATCAATAACCAAAATCATATCTATCCTCCTATTATATATTTAATATTGAGTTTCATGTTGCTGCATAAAAATTGGCGGAAGCGATTTTTGACCCGAAAAAAATTCTGCACAAGCGTAGCGCGGAAGCCTTTTTTCGGGGCAAAAACCGCTGGGAGCCAATTTCTAAATTACAAATATAGAACTCAAAAATTGCCAATCACCTTAACCATAGCCCCAAGCTTTTCGTTGGTTTCTTCCCACTCGCGGTCGGGGTTGCTGTCGTAAACAATGCCGCCTCCAGCCTGAAGCGTCCAAGTGGCATTCTGCTTTAGCGCACAACGGATTCCTATGCAAAAGTCAAGGTCTCCGTTGGCCTGCAAATAACCGATTGCCCCGGCATAAAAGCGCCTCTTTACCTTCTCCAGCCTGCTCAAAATCTCTATCGCACTGATTTTTGGAGAACCGCTTACAGTTCCAGCAGGAAAGGCAGAACGCAAAACCTGAACAGGCTTTACCCCTTCCCTCACAATGCCCTCGGTATCGCTTACCAAATGCATAACGTGGCTAAAGTATTCGCAGTCCATAAAGCGGGTAACATTAACGCTGCCTGCCTTGCAAACACGGCCAAGGTCGTTGCGTGCCAAATCCACAAGCATCAAATGCTCGCTCTTCTCCTTGTTATCAGAAAGAAGATCCTGCTTAAGCTCCTCGTCCTCAGCGGCATTCTTTCCGCGGCGGCGCGTACCGGCAATAGGCCTAATGGAAGCCTTTCCTTCACGCACACGGACAAGACTTTCCGGTGAAGAACCAACAAGCTGCCTGTCTCCAAAATCCAGGTAAAGAAGATACGGCGAAGGATTAACAGAACGGAGCCTGCGGTAAATTTCCAAAGCTGAATTCTCGCACTCAAGGGTAAGCCTCCTGCTTGGAACCGCCTGAAAAATATTCCCCGCAACAATCTCCTTCTTAAGCGCAAGAACCTTATCCTTGTATTCCCTTTCCGAAAGGGCAAGATCCGTAACCGTACGGCAAGGCTTTGGCTCTTCAGGCGGGGCAAGATAGCTAAAGTCAAGATCGCCAAGACGCTTCTTAAGCTCTGCAACAGCCTTCTGCAAGTCTATCTGGTGCTCAGTATAGTTCAGGGCAAAAATATGCAGAGTCTCCGTAAAATGGTCAAAAACAATGTAAAGGTGGCCAACAATAAATTCGCTCTCGGGAATATGAAGCTCGTCAGTCTGAGGTGCAAGATTTATAGTGTCGCACCTTGCGCAAAACTCGTAGCCAAGACTTCCCACACCGCTGGCAGGAACAGGAATACCCTTTACCGGAAGCTCATTCTCCTGGGCAACATAAAGCAGGGCATCAAGAATATCGCACCCCTTGCCAGAAGAATTTTCCCCGGCAAAAGGAATGCGGCGGCCGTCCACAATAAAGGCAACACCGTCATCATCCTGCAAAATATGAAAAGCTTCCTCGCAAAGCAAAATTGAATACCTGTCCCTTCCCATATTAAAGCGGGCACTCTCCAAAATAACCTTGGCACCAACTTTCCTTGCCAAAGAAAAAGGCGTGTACCTTTCTCCAGACAACTTTTCATATATGCAATCCTGACGCTTTTCCATAAAAAGCCCTCCAAGTCAATTCAAATTTGTTACTACTTACAGTAACAATATAACAAATCTAAATGTTTCTGTCAATAGTAATATTAATTTTTTTTTTGGAGCAGTATTTTGGTATTACTGCTGCAACTTTTCCCCTAAATTGCAAACAAGCAGCGCCAAGGACGGAGCGTCACATCTTTGACACGCGCCCTTCCAATCGGGGCTAGGCTCTTTTTGCTGAAAATTCACCAACAAAAATTGCTTTAAAAATTCCAAACGGTGTTTTATAATAAAAGAAAGGTTATTTTAAGCCTTGAGGTTGATTATGAAAGTTACCGTACATAGACTTTTGCTCAGAAATGCACTTGCAGCCATTGCATCCACAATAGTTTCTTTTGTTTTTCTCTCATGCTCGTTAAACCAAGGGGAAAAAGGCTCACTTTGCATAAAAATGCCAGGTTCTGTCTCCTCAAGAGCAATTTCCAGCACAGGCACTCTTACCCCTCCAGGAGAAACGCCCCTAGAAAACATGACTTTTTCTGTTTACATAAGAAACTCGGACAACGAAGAAGTTGAAAAATTCACAAACATTGCCCCAGGGTCAACCCTTACCATAAGCGAACTTAACGCAGGCACTTATAACGTGGCAATCCGGGCAATAGTAAGCTATTTAACAGTTGATGACTCTTCTGTGGCTTTTTACGGAACAAAAGAAGTTGCCGTATACGGAGGAACAGAAAACACCGCCAGCATAAGCCTTTCCGATTCCAGTAACTGCTACCGCTGCATATTGGCTTTTAAAAGCGAGTCTTTTCCTACAATGGCATTCATAAGTTCAAAAATGGCAGGTTCAAACGGTGACTCAGATGAAATAACCACAGGAGAGATAGTTGAGGCAACATATTCCGACACAACTCCTTTTGGAACGCCTTGTGCCGGTTATTATGAATTCCTTTATTACTTCTTTGAGCCGGGCTTTACATATACTATAGAAGTTACCTTTGATGACGAGTCTTCTCCACCTGTCCATTACAAGGGTAGCGCCACAGCAACAAAAGAAGGTATTCAGTTTTTAATAGACTAGGCTTGGCAGAAAAGCGGAGCAAAATCAACCTACGCCCGATTGGAAGGGCGGCGTAGCCGTTGCCGACGGGTGAGATCCCTGAGCGTAGTCGAAGGGTCGAACCCCGGCAATGGAGGGGGTTGGGGCCCCCGGAACCCTGGAAAGCGGGTGTCGCATAGGCACATTCGGTCGGATTAGCCAAAAAGCTAAATGGTAGAGCCTTTAAAGCTTCGTCCTAAAATCAAGAAAAATTTGACATTTTAGATATTTGGAATTATAGTAGTGCATAAGTTTTTGTAAAAAAACAAAAAAAATAAAAACACAGGAGTTTTTTTATGCTTGAATTGCTAAGTTTTGTAAACTTTGATTCCACCTACCTAAAAATTGCAGCAGCCGTTTCTGCAGTGGCAGCCATTCTGGGTTACGTTGCCCTCAGGAAAATGCTTAAGCTTCCGCAGACAAACTTTACCAAGCACACAAAGCAGTGGTGCCTTGAAGGCGTTGCAATGGAAAGAATTACGCTTCTTATCCTTCTAAAGGACGTTCTTTCCTGCATACTCGGAGTGCTGTACATTTTCTTTACTGTTTTTGCCGTACTCTCGTCCTTCAACGGATTCATCGACTCTGGAATAAACGAATACTCGGTCAAATCATGGGCAGTCGGATTTTTTATTCTTCCAATAGTTATCCGCATTGCATTTGAACTTATCCATATCTTTATCTACAAGTGCCTTAAGTACGTAATCAAGGCCATTATCTTTGTGGCAAAGCTTATCTGGAGAATGATTTGCGGAGTTGCCCGCTTTATCTGGAACTACTGCGCAACATCTGCCCACCTTATCGTGGACTTTGTAAAGTGGCTCGATTCTATGCTCAAGAACAACATAGAAAAGAACAACAAGCAGCAGCAGGAAATCAAGAACGGCAACACAATTTTCTACAACCCCAAGTTCTACACAAAGGCCCAGCTTGAAAACAAATAAGGGCAAGTTGGACAGGTTATAGAATAAAGGCAGGAGGCACACAAGGGTAGCAAGTACATGGCATTGTGTGTCTTCTGCTTTTTTTATTTTCTGCAAACCCTTACAAAGCCTGGCAAAGCCCTTGACACTTTTTGCCTTAGCGTATATATTATTTCTACACCGCTTTTTAATGCGCGACTAGCTCAGATGGTTAGAGCATCACGTTGACATCGTGGGGGTCACTAGTTCGATTCTAGTGCCGCGCACTAAGAGGCGGTGCTTTTGTTTTTAAAGGCCCCTTCAGCTAAACAGACCAACATCATCAGCCCATTGGTCAAGCTCTTCTGACCAGAAAGGAATGCCGTCAAGTTCGTTTTCGCCATCACAAACAACAATTGCAACGCCAATCCACCTATTATGAAGTTCCTTACCAAAGTCAATTTCTATTTTAAAGTGCTCGCCCTCTTTTCTTTCTGTAAGAATAACATGGCTATAATACACTGGATGACTATGTCCACCTTTTCCAGACTTCTTCAATGCCCGCACAAAGCTATCAAGCTTTAAATCCCCTATTCCTTCTGGAAACTTGATATACGAAATATCATAGGAGTTTAAAACATCTGGTGTCAGATTATCCTTAAACTCCATTATTTGCTTTGACAGGTCAGGATGTTCCCTCCTATTCGCTTTCCATTCCAAATAGGGAATATAAAGCGAAAGGAAAATTGCCAGTAGAGGAAACAGGATTGAAAAAAGAATCCTTAAGCTATAGGGTATTTTCATAACAATTTTGCAACCAGACTAAACCCGCCTAAAGACAAGGCTCGTATTCACTCCGCCAAAGGCAAAGTTGTTGCTCATCACGTATTCCGCATCCGGCAAGTCCAAGCCGCTTCCCATGATGTAGCCAAGGGGGGCGCAGTTTGGGTCAAGCTGGTTAAGGTTAAGGTTTGGATGAAACCAGCCTTCCCTCATCATGTTTATGGTAAGCCAAGCCTCTACGCAACCGCAAGCACCAAGAGTGTGGCCAATGTAGCTTTTTGTCGTGCTTACAGGAACTGTCCTCTTGAATACAGAATAAGTGGCAATGCTTTCTGCAACGTCACCTGCGGCAGTGGAAGTTCCGTGGGCATTTACGTAGGCAATTTTTTCAGCTTCAATTCCAGCGTCATCGAGTGCAAGCCTAAGTGCCTGGGCCATAGTCTCTGAATTGGGACTTGTGATGTGGGTTCCGTCGCAGTTGGTTCCAAAGCCTGCAACTTCCGCATATATCTTTGCACCGCGCTTGTATGCGTGCTCCATGTCTTCCAGAATCAGGGTTCCAGCGCCCTCGCCTATTACAAGTCCGTCGCGCTTTGCATCAAAAGGCTTTGGCTCTTCCTGGGGGTGGGCGTTGTCGTATGCGGTTGCACCCATTGCATCAAAGGCCGCTGCGTCAGGGGGAACAAGCTCTTCTGCACCGCCTGCCACCATCATGTCCTGTATGCCGTTTTCTATTGCTTCGTATGCGTAGCCGATTGCCTGGCTGCCAGAAGTGCATGCCGTGTTGGTCGTGATTATTCTTCCGCGCAAGGAATAGAAGACGCTTATGTTTGCAGCACAAGTCTGGGGCATACACTTTATGTAGGTCTGGGAATCTATCTTGCTTGAGTCGTTTGTAAGCACCATGCCGAACATGTCCACCATGGAATCCATGCTTCCCATGCAGGAACCGTATGCAATTCCAGTCCTGCCGTTGTGAAGTTCTTCCAAAAGGCTTCCGTCTTCATTCTTAAGGCCAGCATCTTCAAAGGCTGCTTCTGTTGCAGTAAGGGCAAGAAGGGCAACCCTACCCATACCGCGCACTTTTTTTCTTGGGTACTTGGGCAACTCTCCTGTATAGGGACAGGCAAGGCGTGTGTTCATCTTGTCAAAGCGGTCCCAGTCTGGCATGTAGCGTATGCAGTTTTTTTCGGAGCGCAAAGTCTTATAGGCTTCGTCCCAAGTCTTACCCAAAGCGGTAAGCATTCCGCCGCCTGTAACAACAACCCTTCTCTTTCCGTTTGCTTTTGTAAAATTCATATTATACCGCCGTTTACAGAAATTACCTGACGGGTAATGTATCCCGCTTCTTCGCTCAAAAGGAAGGTTACAAGGTTTGCAACATCCTCGGGCTTTCCCATTCGCTTCATTGGAACAGAAGCAAGCAGAGTTTCTACAGGTGCATCTTTTAGCATTTCCGTCTCAATAAGACCGGGTGCCACAGCGTTAACGGTAATGTTTCTGCTGGCAAGTTCAACCGCAAGGGCTTTGCAGGCACCAATCAGCCCCGCCTTTGCAGCACTGTAGTTTGTCTGTCCCCTGTTGCCGGTAATTCCACTTACGGAAGAAATTGCAATTATGCGCCCCTTCTTCTTACGGCACATGGCAAGGGTCAGAGGCTGAAGGACGTTGTAAAAACCGTCAAGGCTTGTGTGCACTACGGAATCCCAGTCTTGTCCTTCAAGACCTGCAAAAGTCTGATCCTTGTTTATTCCCGCATTGCTTATAACACCCCATGGCGCACCGTGGACAGACAAAATGTCTTCCATCTTTTTTTTACAGCCGTCGCGGTCAAGAACGTCAAACTGAATAAGCTCCCCTTTTCCACCGGCATCTTTTATCAAGCGCAAGGTTTCTTCCGCTTTTTCCTTACCGCGATTGTAGTGGGCAATTACATAATATCCTTTTTTTGCGGCTGCAAGGCAGATGGCACGTCCTATGCCCCCGCTTGCACCTGTTACAAGAATTTTTTTCTGTTCAACTTCCATTTTTATTTATCCTTGGGCAAATCATCCCTGCCCCAGTCTCTGCTCCAAATCTTTCGACTCCATTACGGTAATGAATGTAGTCACATCCGCATCATCCTGCGAAGTATTGTCCTGTCCAAATATTGCACAGCTGAATTTTGAAATGTCCCCGGAAGAAACATCCTCTGAAATTTTTATCCTGATTGTAGTTCCTGTAGCAAAGGATGAAACCCTTGTCTTAAAGTGCGAGATGCTAAGCACAACTCCGGGGTTGCACTTTTCACTTTCCCCGCGCACTGTTTTTTTTATGAAGGAAAGAGCCGCAACTCCCTGGGCCATAATTTCAAATGTGCACCAGGAAGGAATTCCACCAAGCTCCTCATCGTAAAAAATATTGTCCGGCTTAACGTCCAGCTGCAAGGTTATCGTAAGCTTTTCCACGTCATACTGAACCACACGGTTCAAAAGGAACATCTTGCCTTTGTGGGGAACCATTGTCAAAAGTTCTTCTTTTTCTACCGGAAGCTCAAACTGCATAGGAATCCTCCGCGCTAAGAATCAAAACAGTATTGCTGCCGCCGAATGCAAAGGAATTGCTCATGCAGTTTTTTACCCGCACTTTTGTGGCCGCATTCCCGCATGCAAAATTCAAGTCTGGAAGTTCAGTGTCTCTTTCTCCGTCCCAAGCCTGAAGAGGAACCTTGGCTGAACCTTCCGCACTTTCCTGGATGAGCTTCCAGCACACAGCCGCCTCCAAAGCACCAGCCGCACCAAGAGTATGTCCTGTCTCAGACTTTGTGGAGCTGCACAAGAGCCTGTAGTTTCCAAAAACCTTTTCTACAGCTTTTGCTTCCATAGAATCATTAAGCCGTGTACCAGTTCCGTGAAGGTTAAGGTAGTCAATGTCTTCTGCTTTTAGACACGCATCGTCCAGTGCCTTTTGCATAGCATCCGCAGCACCGCTTCCTTCCGGGTCGGGGGATGTTATGTGGTAAGCATCCGAACTTTGGCCGCTTCCAGAAAGAATTACAGGCACTCCGCTTTTTAAAAGGTTGTCACGGCTAAGCAAGAAAAATGCCGCTCCGTCGCCCAGAGTTATTCCGCTTCTGTTTTTGCTGAAGGGATTGGTCTTTTGCAAAGAAACAGATTCAAGAGCGTCAAAGCCAAGAAGAACCGTGTCAGACGCAACGTCAACTCCTCCAGCTACAACGGCATCTGCAAGCCCAGAACGGATAAGTTCCGCCGCTTTGGAAATTGCAGCCGCACTTGAAGCACATGCCGTAGTGAATGCAAGTGACGCACCCTTAAGACCATAGCTTTCGCTTACAAAAGTTGCAACATAATCCGCGCACTGGTTTTCCAAGGTATAGGTAAGCGGAAAATTTCCTTGTTCAAAAAAAGTCCTGTGCCCAGCAATGGAAAGTTCGCTTCCGTTGTCGCAAGAGCCCACGCAGACTGCAATGCGCTCAGAGCCGTATTTTTCTTTTGCTTCAAAAATAAAGTCCTCTATCTGAAAAAGGGCCGCTGCTTCCATCCTGATTATTTTCATGTCAAGTCGGGCATTCACATTGGGCAAAGACTGGTCTTCTACCCGGGCCACAAAAAATTCCTTTCCAGAAAGAGTCCTTGTTTTTTTTATTCCCGAATTGTCAGCGGCACACACACAAGACCAAAGTTCGCCAATGTTTTTTCCTGCTGAACAAAAAACTCCGGGGGCCGAAAAATAAATTTTCTGCAAAGCTCCTTCACTCATTAAGGTTCAACCTCCGTAATGATATATGTGTAGTTACGAAGGTGGTTTCTTATCTTGATGCGGCTAATCTTTTTTTTCTTAAGACTTATTTCTATTTCTTCTATTAAATTCTTACCGTCATGAATTGTGCGCGTAATGGAAGTGGAAGTTTTTTTCTCCTCAAAGGAAAGTCCTGCCGCAGAGTAATTTGCCTTTAGCACGTCAAAGTCATAATATGCATTCTGAAAATCCGCAACAATGTATTCAGCCCTAAAGCTGTCCGGGAAAAAGTGTGATTCAAATTTAACGCTTTTTCCGTCATACGAAAGAAAGCCAATGTCCACGCCAAAAGTGCTCAAAAGGCAGACAGAAATTTCTTTTTTATCCAGCTTAAGATATGCCATCATCGAAAAAGATTTTCCGTCAAAATCACCGCTGAATTCCTGGGCACACTCTTTGGAAAGGGAACAGGCAGAAGGCGGCAGAAGTTCTATACATTTTTTGTCGGTAATATAAACCGGGTGAAGCTTTGCCTTGGAAGAAGAAGCGCATGAAAAAAATGCAAATGATGACAAAAGCGCAGAAAAAATAAAAGCTGCCGCAAAAGTCTTTCGAGTAAAGTTCAAAAAGTTTTTTTGTGTAGGTAAACATTTCATAGGAATTTTAATTGTAAGAAATATGCCGTCTTTTGTCAAATGCAGCTAACAAGGGGCGGGACACCCCCCTACTCCGAAGCGAGGGGTTTCCCGCCCCTTAAACCCCACCCTTTCCCGGCACGGTTTAGGGGTCTTACCCCTAAAAACCCCGTTTGTTCCACAGGCTGATTTAAAATGATTCGATTCCATTTTTTGTTTAAAAAATTAAACCATAAAAAAAAAGGCTTGAAAAAACTTTATCTATTATGCACATTTTAAATTTTGGAAAAATACTTGACGAAAACAGGAATACGATGCAAAGACACCCAACTAGCTTTGCAAGAAAGTGGTGGCAACTGCGGCACAAAGGCCTGCAAAAACCGCAAGCCCTATTATGTGGACAGGCACAAAAGAACTAAAGGCAAGCGCGCCAAAAGAAATTGCCGTCGTAACAAAGGAAAGCAAAACTGCAAGAGGCTCAAGCCCACATTCTTCTCTTTGCAAGGAAGATTTTCTCTTTGAACTTTCTGCCATATAGATAATGTAGTCAAGACCAAGCCCAAAGACAAGAACCGCCCCCGTCATGCAAAAGAATTCTATCCTTGTGCCAGAAAGGACAAAGACTGCCACAATAGAAAGCACGCTCGCAAGAGGAACAAGCACAATCTTTGCAAGTTGCCTAAAGCCATAAAAGAACTTTAGCATAAGAGCAATAAGCACAAAGGCAAGCAAAAAGGTCTTTGCAATAAATTTGGAAAGCTGGTCCAAGCCTAAGCTTATGTCCTCTGCCTTGTTCATAAAAACAAGCCCTGGTATTTTTTCCGCAAGCAAGCGGCATTCATCCTTGCTAATAATTTTTCTTGGCATAAAGACTGAATAATATTTTTTGCCAATCTTGCCAAGCCAAAGATTTTCCGTTAAAGAAGAAAATGCCTTGGGTAAGTCAGAAGGCAAGACATAAGAGTTTAAAGAATTAGCAAATTCATTTTTTATGGCCAAAGAATTTTCATTAATTGAAAGCTCATCGTCAAAGCCTATGTTTGCAAGCTGCCCCTCAAGACCGGAAAGAAGAATTTCTACAGCAGCCCTTGATTCATCCTGCCTCTTTTTTGAAGGTGCAAACAATGATGTGCAAACCCCACCAGAAAAGCCATATCCTTCCTGCAAAAGCAAAAGCTCTTCTGTCTGCAACACGGATTCAGCATCATCACCGCTTACCAAAAACCAGGCAGGAGAAGTCTGCCCTGTTAACCTTGCGCTAAGAATCGTGTCTTCCTTTAGCCTCCCCTCCATTTTGTAGAGAGAGGCAATATCGTTTCTTATGCACACATCCTTTCTGTGCACTAAAACTGTCAGCAAAGAAAATGCAAAAAATGCCAGCAAAAGCAAGCAGCGGTATTTTTTCTTTAAATTGAATTTTTGAATTGAAATAGGAAGCCGCTTTTTGGGCAAGCCAAGGCAGGGGTAAATGCAGACGGACGTAAGGAAGGAACTCATTATGCCCGCAAAAGAAAAAACTGCAACCTGACGCAAAAGCTCAAATGGAGCAAAAAACAAAAGAAGATAGCATATTTCCGTACTTGCAAGGGAAAGCAAAAGTCCTGTAAAGATTTTTCTTCTTATCTCGAAACCGCTTTGCAAAGAAAGGTCTGCCCTCCAGTAAATAAAGAAATGCAGGCTGTAGTCAATGCAGGAACCAATCAGCGAAGTGCCAAAAACAAGTGCCGTAAGGTGAACCTTTCCAAGCAAAAGATGTGTTGCAGAAAAAGCGGCCGCACAAGAAAGAGCCACCGCAAAAACAGAAAGCACGATGGGCAAAAAACTTTTGAACACAAAAAACAGAATAAGAACAACCGCAATCATGCTAAGAATGCCGATTACAGAAATTTCTTTGGAAGCAGAAAGCGAACTCTTGTAGCTATGGAAAGGAGTGCCGGAAAAAACAAAACGGCAACCGTCCTTTTCCAAGGGAAGGCATTCCTTGTAAACAAGAGCCACGCCGTTTTTGCCGCCGCCAAGAGAAGAGCCCTTCTTGCTCATTCCACCCCTAATGGCCACATACCAAAGCCCGTCCAGTTCTGCGGCAAGCACTCCATCTTTCGGAGAAAGCAAGGAAGCAGAAGACGAAAGAAGCGAAAGGTAGCCGCGAAGGATAATGTCGTCCAGCATAAAGGGATCGCTATCCATATTTTCAAGAGGGGCAAGGCTAAAGGCACCGTAAATTTTTGAAAGAGCTTCATCCCCAAAAGCAGATGCCGCGTCGTCAGAAGATTTTATTTCATCAGCAGTAGCTTTTGGCAAAAGATTAAAGCGCTTACTGTGAACAAAAGATGCTATTTCTTCAGAAGAAAAAGATGAAGCGTTCACTTCTAGAAAGGAAAATTCATCGTGACCGGAAAGCTTTTCAAAGGCATTAAGGGCTGCTTCCTTTGCCTTGGAAAATTCAGCGTTGCCTGCAAAAATAAAAAAATTGTTTCCAGTCCGTTCAGACAAGAGGGAATCCGCAGCCTGAATTTCTTTTGCGGAAAGGGAGGATGGCATCATGGAAAAAAGATTAGACTCTACATTAAGTCCCTTGCCAAAAAAAACAGAAGCTAAAAATCCTATAAAAACAACTGCGTGGAAAAAGCCCCAAAGACAAACAAAAAATTTATTTTGCCTCAAAATAATATTTTTCTTCATCAGAAAGAATCTCTTTTACCTGCTGTTTTGTAAGTGTGTATTTTATGTCTTCCCCATTCTGCTGAAAAAGAGTTACGCTGTCCAATCGGGAATCCCCATTAAGGTTAACCCCCTCAAGCTCTATTTTCTTCATGAAGGAAGCAAGATTTTCGTTTTTTGGAAGCAGGAAAATTTTCCACCCGCCGGAAGAAGAATCCTCGTAGACAACATTGAAATTTGTATTCAGGTTTTCCATGTTGCCCTTAAAAATTGAAGAAAAGGAAGCAGAAAAACTGGAAAAATCATTGTTTTCGGGAATATCAAGGACGGATCTTCTGCCGTCTGAATTTGTTAGTATTATCTGGCCGTCCGTAATGGTAGAAATAGAACGCACAGGCTTTAGCGTGTTCCAGACAATGCCCTTGCTTGAAATTATAAAAGTTCCGGATGACTTTAAAAGACGCTTTTTGCCGTTAACGATGACACTCTTTTCCTGAACAAATTCCCCAACTGTATTTGCGTGGCTGGTAAGATTTTTTAGCACGTCATTCACAGACATGTCTTTTGCAAAGGCATTTATGCCTAAAGATAAAAATAATATTGAAAAAGCAAGTAAAAAATAATTTTTCATAGAAACCTTCTGACGTTAAAACAAAGAATATAACAATTTGTTACAAATTTCAATATGAAATTTCAATATTAATTTATTTCTTTTGGCAAGGCCGAATGCAAAAGGAAATCAATTTTGGCTTCACTCCCAGAAAAAATTGATTTTCATGCAAACATCTATTTTTCCCCACCGGCAATCTCGTTAAAGAGGGCCTGGTAAAGGGTTGCCTTGTCCCGGTTTGTGTTGCGGATTGTAGATGCCATGCGTCTGGCAAGCACTAAAAGAACCCTGTAGCCCAAAACCGGCTCCTTTTTGCAAAGGGCATGGAATTTCTTGCTGGAAAAAACAAGAACCGTGCAGTCTGTAAGGGCTGTAACAGTTGCGCTTCTTACGTCATTGCTTATGAGGGCTGTTTCCCCAAAGAAGATGTTCATAGAATCATCAAGGTCTGCAAGGGCAATTGGGTCTCCGTCCGGAGTGTTTCTTGAAATATGCACCGAGCCGGAATTCAGTATGAAGAATTCATCCCCTTCTTCACCTTCTTTGATTATTACGTGCCCCTTCTTGAATTTTTTAAGAGAGATGTTTTCGTAAATCTGCATAAGGATTTTCCTGTCTTCTTCCACATCCGGGTTAAAGCCAGAAAAAAGCTGAATCTTAGAAAGCTTTGGCAGAATGTCATTCAGGTATTTTTCTTCCATATTATTTACCCGCCTTTGTAGTCTTTATGGCCTTCATGGCCTTTCCCCTGACAAATATTGCTTTGGAATTCCTTGGAATAACAAAATCATTTTTTGGGGCAAAGAGGGGGTCGTTGCTTTTAAGCGTCTTTACCTTTTGCAGGTTGTCTATAATCTTGTTTATATCCGGGTTCTTTTGTGCCTCACGGAGGGCTTCCTTTCTGCGCTGCTGAAAGTTACCGGAATTAAGCAAAAGGCCAACGATTACCCCATTCTGTGCCCTTTTTGAAAGCTCATAAGTCTTTAGCTCACCGTAAGTCTTTCCAATAAAATCCTTGGGAATGTTGCCAATCAGAATTCCAGAATCCGCATCGTCGCTAATGAGTGTGCTGATTACGTTACTGTAACCAAGACCGCCTGATGCACTTGCCAGAAGAATCTGCTCGTAATCCTGGGTAAGAATAATCTCGTCGCAATGGGCCATCTTTAGGTGGCGGTGGAATTTTGAGCTGAAGAGTTCCGCAACGGCATAGACTTCCTGGTTCATGCTTCTGATTGTAAGAAGGGCAAGAACTGTGCGGGAGTCAACTTCAAGTTCAGAATAATTTTTTGAGCGGTCAGAAATAACAAGCACGCGGGCAGCTGTTTTTATGCAGGCCCTGTTCAAAACGGATTCATCCGTAAAATCTCCGGAAACAAAATTCACTTCCTTGTAGCGGGGAAGGTTTAAAAGCTGGGATGTCTGCTCAACCGCTTCGTTCACTAAAACAAGCAGGTCGGTAGAAATATCGGGATTGGAGCGCAATACCGTCTCTATGATTTTTTCAAAACCTGGCCGCCAACCGCAAATTATAAAATGTCCGCTAATAGATTTTAATTTTTTCAAACCTTTGTCCTTCTTTTCTTGAATGTCAACAAACACGGCAGTAACCTTACCGCGTATGTAGCTGAAAAAAAATGTTCCCGTAATCAAAAGTGTGATAGCCGCAGCACGTCCTGGCAGAGACTCGCACACGTATTCAAAGTAGCCCGCAAAAACCGCAACGCACATAAAGTAGAAGGTGTCAAACCTTGTCTCTATTCCGCTATCTGTTTTTGTTTCCACCTTGTAAACGATTACGGTCATTGCAACTATTAAAGCCATAATCGCCAAAAAGATGTATGTGGCAGGGCTTTTAAAAATTATCCTGAGCGCATGGAAAAAACGCCTAAGCCTCACGCTATCCTTTTTCTTCATTTACCGCTAAGCCCCCTCTGTTCCCGCAATAAGAATTACCTTGCTTGACTTTGGAATTACAAAATCAGACGGAGGTGTTAGCAGGGGTTCGTTGTACCGCTCAAGCTGCTGGTTGGATTCATCCTTCTTTAAAAGACGGTTTGCATCCGTATTAAGAAGAAGACCAACAAGAATCAACTTTCCGCCCTTTTTGTCGTAGTAGCTTTCAAGCTCCCCATAAGGCTTTCCAATATAACCAGACGGAAGGGTACGGATTAAAATTCCAGTATTATCATCATCGCCAATCAAAGTCTTTATTACGTTGGAATAACCCATTCCGCTTGAAGCCGTGGCAAGAAGGCTGTGCTCGTATGACTGGGTAAGGATAATCTCGTTGCAGCGTGCCATCTGAAGGTGCTCCTGAAGCTTTTCGTCCAGAAGCTCAGCCGCTACGTAAACCTGTGGCTTTATTGACTTCATCGTAAGAACGGCAAGTACTGTGCGGGAGTCAATTTCCATGGCTGTGGTACCGCCCGTAAAGTCCGCAATAACAAGAACACGACCCGCAGTCTCTATGCCGGCGCGGTGCAGTGTTTCCGCATCAGAAAAATCGCCAGAGACATATTTTATTTCCTTAAAGCGTATGTCCTGCAAAATAGAAAGAACCTGCTCACTTGGAGCCGAATTCACAAGAACGATCATGTCGGGAGTAATGTCTGGGTTTGCAGAAAGCACGTTTTCCAAAAGTTTTTCAAAACCGCTTCTCCAGCCGCAAAGCAAAAAATGTCCTTTCATAGGCCTTATTTTTTTTAACCCCCTGTTGTTTTTGTTCTGAATATTCATTATTACGGAAGTGATTTTACCGATGATTACCGCCCAAACCGCCATGCCCAAAAGCAAAAGCAAAAGAGAGGCAAACCTTCCGGGAACAGACTTTACGTAAAAGTCATAATAAGCCGCAACAACTGCAACGATTGTGTGCCAAACCGCATCGAACATTCCGGTAATGCCAGAGTCGGTTTTTGTTTCCGTTTTGTATACCACGTAGGTTGCCGCACAGATTATGATTCCTATAAGGATAAAAATGTAGAGGAAGGGATTTTTTAGTGTGCGTTTTATCCTGCGCCAAAAATGTGGCTGATTGTTACTCTTATTCATTCAGCATCGCTTCCACTTTTTTTACAAAGATTTCCGGGCATACAAACATAGTCTCTCCGCTTGCAATGTTCACCCCCATCTGAGTGCTTTCCGCCTTTGTGGTAAGCTCTCCAGTTTTTGCATTGTAGAATTCATATTTTATCTTGATGCAGTTTTCCCACTCAACAAGAGTTGCAACTGCCCTTACCCTGTCCATAAAACGCAGCGAACGTACATATTTAAAATGAATGTCCACAAGGGGGAATGCCACCCCCGAAGCCTCCATATCATTGTAGTTGTATCCTATTTTGTTAAGAAGTGCACAGCGTGACGCCTCCATATATTTTACGTAATTTCCGTGCCAGACAATCCTCATTGAGTCAACATCATAAAATTCAACATTAAAAACAATCTCTTCAGAAATATTTTTTTTCATACCAATACATTATATGCCATAAAACGCAAAAAGTCATTCATTTTTTTATGGCGGTTACCTGCCGTACGGCAGGTCGGGCTATCCGCACTTCCGCTTTCGCTCCATACCTACGGTACGCCTCCGGCGGTGCTCCTATCCCTAACCGGATTTTAAGACAATCGCCTTGTCCGGAAACCGCTGTATCATTCCCGCACTGCTACGCCTCATTTTCTATGCCATGGCTTCAGCATGAAATGTCGATTCAAAAATTCAAAATGAGTCAGCGGGTCCCAACTGGCAGCGTAGCGTCGAGCCGTAACGGAAAAAATCAAGCCTCCCCCTAAAGGGGTCCCCCCTTGCTTTTTTCCTACGTCCCACTGCCTCATTTTGAACATTTTATTTGTACAGGAGATGCAAAAGCCCTGCTTATATTTCTATCGCCAGAAGTCAAAAAAGTTGTACCACTGGAAAGGATGCTCCATGCAATACCCCTGCAAAACCTTGGCATATTCAAAAGAAAAATTCTGCAAATTCAAATCCCTGTTTTTTCTTCCGGGAAGGAATTGAACCCTGCTCTTTTTTACGAGCATATCATATTTTGAAGAAAATGTAATATCTTTTGGCCGCAAAGCAAAAAAATAATATACTGGTGCTTCAATCATGGATGCCATTAAAAAAGTGCCGTAGGGAAAGGCCGCCTCTTTGCCAAGGAATTCCTGCTTTAGTGACCGCCCCGGAACAGAAGAGGAAACCCTGTCCCCCATAAGAACCACAAGCCCGCCAGAGTCAACTTTCTGCTGAAGGTATTCAATCGTGCCAGCCCCAATCTGCTCCGTAGGAAGAACTTCCATGTCTGCGCTAAGGTTTAGGGCAGCAATTGCCTTGTTGAACTTTGCGGTGGTCTTCATGTCTGCAACTGCGGTAACACCAACACGAATCGGAACTCCCGTCTCTCCAAAAGATGCAAAGCTACGCAAAAGCTCGGAATTGCCAAGATGGCTTCCTATAAGAACCGCGCCTTTTTTTTGGGCAAGGATATTCTTTAGCTCCGCAGAATCATCATCAGAATAAATTATGCTGCTGAATTTTTTCTTTCCGCACCAGCCTTCAAATTTTTCTACAAGGCAGAGTGCAAATGAATATACCTGGGCATAGGTGTTCACGCGGATTTTCTTCTTGGCAAAAGTGCAGAGCTGTTTTTGAAAGTCAGCCGCAGCCTTTCTTGCCTTAGGACAGGAAATCCAGTAGAAAAATACGACAGGAAAAGCAAGAAGTGCCAAAAGCCAGTGGGGAAGAATGCGGACAAGAAAAAGCGTCAGTTTTAGAGGAGTGTCGGAAGAGGCAGTTTCTTTTTGCTCATACCATGCGCCACCACTATTGTTGGACTTAGCCACGGAAAATCCTCCGCAGCAAAAGTTTTGGAATGCGGACAATCATGCCTATGCAAAGGCGGGTGTAGGTTAAAGAAATTGCAATGTTGTCGCGCACCATGCGGAAATTTGAAATGCCGTCCTGGGGGTATGTTACCCTTACACCGTAATTCAAAATCCCCCAGCCTGCCCATGAAAGGTGAACAAGAATGTCCGTATCAAAACCCATGCGGGCGTTGATGTGGGCATGGCTCTTTATTAACTTTTGCAAAGCCTTTGACGGATAAACCCTGTAGCCGCAAAGAACATCTTTAATAGAAGAATCCCATGTTACAAAGCGGGCCCACCTGTTGGAAATTTCCCTGCCGTTTTTACGCTTAAGGGGAACACTCTCGTCATATTCAGGGTAGCCGCATATTATTTTTTCAGGATTAGCTTCTGCCTCTTTCAAAAAGAAAGCGCATCGGGATGAGTCGTGCTGACCGTCTGCGTCTATTTGGAAAACATGGGTAAAGCCAAGGGACAGGGCTTTTTCCACACCGGCAAAAAATGCCTTACCCTTGCCGCTGTTTTTTTTGAGCGGAAGAAGAATGCAAAGGGGTGAAAGCTTGGAAGCAGAAAGAATAAGTTCCCTGTTCTTAGAATCATTTCCGTCGTCCACCAGAATCATCGGGATTCCGCAGTAGCAAAGATTTTGAACAACAGAAGCAAGGGCTGCCCCATGGTTGTAGACCGGTATTACAAAGCAGGGCTTAAAGTTGCAAAGGCTTGTGTCTTTGGCAGGCATATTTATGTTAAAAGAATACGACGTGTTAACAGATGCAGCCGTGTTACCGGAAGCAGCCATGTTGCCAGACAAAGCAACTGTAGAAAAAGACTCAATATTCATAAAACCGCCGTCCCGCTAGAATAGACTTTATCCTTTTGAACAGAATCGCAAAGGGAAAATGAAAGGGTTCCGCTAAGCGGGTCTTGCTCAAGACTCAAAAGAACTGTCGCTCCCGGCATAACAGGAGAAGGAAACTTTACCCGCTTTATTTCCTTGGCAAAGCCTTCAAGCCCAAGATACTTCTTTGCAAAGCGGTCAACAAGATAAATCTGAGCAACAGCCGGAAAAAGCTTAAAGGCAGGAAAGTGGCCGTCAAAAAAATCTGATTCAGGAGAAATAAAAACTTCAAGGCAGACGCTTTTTGTTTTGGCCTGGGCATCCGAGCTTTGGGAAACTATTCTTTCGTTCTGAATCGAATGCAAATTAGCACACATGGCCTTAGTCTTCCGCCTTCTCAAAAAGGAGAGCAATGTCTTCCTTGTGTTTTTTACCCTGAACATCACAGGGAAGCTTTTCTACAAAACGCCACTTCTTTGGAATTACAACATTCTCAAAATACTGCATCAAAAAGTCGTGGAAGAATTTGTTAACTTCAAGCTTTTTTACACCGCCAAACTTCTTCTTTCCTTCATCATTGAATTCAATTGCGGCTGCAAGATACTGGCGGCGGTCTTCAAGGGCAATAACCTTTACGTCGCGGACAAAGCCGGTCTGCAAAATGCGGTTTTCGACTTCGGTCATGGAAATGCGTTTTTCTTCTATTTTAACTATGGAATCTGCCCTTCCCTTAAGCAAAAAGCGTCCGTCATCCAGAATGTCCACCAGGTCTGCCGTAGCAAAGCCTTCCGGGTTTTTGATGTAAGGAGAAATTATGCGAAGGCATCCGTCGTCCCCCTTCCAAATTTTTGCGTTGTCAAAAGGAGTCCATTCAAGCCCCTTCTTGCTCTGCCTGTAGGCAATGCCGCTTGTCTCTGTTGAACCGTAAACTTCCAGTGGCCAAAAGCCAAAGACCTTGTCCGTCTGCTCTGCAACGTCGGGGGTAAGTACGCCGCCACTTGTAAAGATAAAGCAGCCGCTTGTCGGTAGCTTGCCCTCTATTTCTACGGTACGCTTTAAAAAAGCCGGGGTTGCGATAATCATGTAGGGGCTGTCGTTCAAAGTTTCAAATTCTTCCGGGAATTCTATTCTCTTTCTGCGGAAGGGAACTCCAAGCGTAAAAGGAAGCGAAATGCCGAACAAAAAGCCGTATATGTGGTGCTGGCTAACAGTCGTAACAAGCTTTCGGCTGCAAAATTCATTCCCCCACTTGGAGATGATGAATTTATTGTCAAGCTCAAATTCCGTCATGCGCTGGACAACAGCCTTGGGCTTTCCGGTACTGCCGGAGGTGTACATAAAGATTTCCGTCTTATCCGCATCAATAGCAGGGGAAGTTCTTATCTCTTTTTCAGAAGGAAGCAAAGAATCTTCTATTATATTGCTTATGCTAAAGGCCCCCTCTGCCGTCTGGTCAGTCAGGAATTCAACTCCGGGAGCCTTTATTTCCTTTATAAAGCTGGGCGTAATGTTCTGGGTAAGCAAAACCCTTTTTCCGCACTGCAAAAGAGCCGTAAATGTGCACAAGAAATACCAGTAGTCCTCGCAGTGCAGAATCCATTCCTTGCAGTCCGAGCGAGAGCTATCCGAAAGAAAAGCGCGAACCTTTGCACTTGCGGTAAGAAAATCCAGCCAAGTTTTATAATTTTTGGAAGACCAAGTATTTTCATAGCAAAGGACATAGTCATCCTTGCGGGAATTGTTTTTAAACTTTGTAATTGAATATTCGCTGGGCATTTTTTTATTCACCTGAATCCTGATAATATATTCAACAGCAAACATAAGCCCCATAAGGGCATATGAAATGCCGCCATTGTACAAAGACCAAACCGCATCGCTGCATTTTAGCGCGGTAAAGGCGGAAATGCCTGCGTTCAGGATAAAAAACAGGCACCACGCAATGCAAACCTTGCGGCAATAACGCTCAACAAGCTTTTCCTTTGCCGAATTCAATATTGACTTGTCCGCCATAGTAGCAAAGCGGAAAATTATGTTGGGCCCCCAAACCAGGGAACTTGCAAAAACAAAAAGAAAAGTTGTGGTAACCGCCACCGAATAAAGCTTTAGGAAAACCGCCTGGTTGGTAAAAAAACAGGCAATCCCCGCTGCCAAAAAAAGGCTTGCTCCCAAAAAAGGTCTAAAGCGCAGCCAAAAAGACCTGCCAGTTGAAGACCGTGCACCCCCACCAACGCCACCAGAAGCAGAAGTGGCAGCAGTCCTACCCTTTATCCCGGCGCTAAGAAAAGCCGCAAAAGAAAGCGCAATAACGCAAAGCGACAAAACCCTTACCGGCAGCTTAAGCACCACCAGAAGGGTAAAGACAAGCAAAGGATAAAGAGCCGTAAGAACAGCCGCGATTACCTTAACCATTTATTGCTGGGTGTAGGGATACAAAGTGTCCACGACGTCCTGCATAGTGCGAACCGTCCTAAAAATTTCCGGATCAATCTTTACGGGAATAAAATCCTTGGTCTTAACAACAAGGTCAATAAAGTCAATTGAATCCAAGTCCATGTCGTCCACAAGCTTGGCATCAGGAAGAACCTTTTCCTCTTCAACCTCAAATTCATTCACCATAATAGACTTTATCTTCTGGTAGAGTTCATCCTTTGTCATCACTGTCCGTCCTTTTCCTGGGCAATATATTCTGCAAGAGTGTTTATAGAAGCAAAGCGCTTCTTGTTTTCCTCGTTCTCGGAAGAAAACTTTACGCCAAAGTGCTTCTTGAGCGCAACGCCAAGTTCAAGCGCATCAATTGAATCAAGGCCAAGACCTTCCCCAAACAAAGCCTCGTCATCCTTTATGTCTTCAGCGGTAACGTCTTCAAGTTCAAGGGAAGAAATAATAACGTTCTTTATTTCCTTTTTAAGCTCTTCAATATCCATAAAAACTCCTGGATT